>Ga0116187_1000923_pt1 | contig 33026 bp, 43 predicted proteins | sample AD_JPNNA6_MetaG_FD_89755 | JGI IMG/M metagenome (GOLD analysis project Ga0116187, IMG submission 89755) | Active sludge microbial communities of municipal wastewater-treating anaerobic digesters from Japan - AD_JPNNA6_MetaG | ecosystem: Engineered > Bioreactor > Anaerobic > Digestate | place... | reverse complement strand
GTCCGGCCGGGCGAGCGGGCGGCGCGGCCCGCGGTCCCGCCGCCCCTCCTGCGGTGCGCACGCCGCCGCTCAGCGCCGTGGCATCCGCCGCACCGTCGCCCCGTCGACCCAGCTCGCACCGACCAGCGTTGCCCGGGGAAACTGCGGCACGCCGAGTTCCTGGCTGTGCAGCAGCGAGACGACCATGTCCACCGCCGCCTCGCCGGTACGGTCGTTGTGCTGGTCCATGCCGGCCCAGTCGCGCGGATCGCGCCGGCGCTCGAGCTGGACCAGGCCGAGATCGCGCGGCACGCGCAACCCGCGCGCCTCCACCCAGCGCCGCACCACGTTGTAGAGGGTGAAGACAACATCCGGCTTCTCGCGGTCCAGCCACGAGTAGAACAGGTTCGCATCCGCCCGCGCCGCCTCCACGTCGAGGAAGGGCGCCACGCGCTGCGCCGCGGGGAGCGCCTGCTGCCCGACCCACATGCCCGAGCCGAACCGCCCCTCGACCAACCGGTCGATCCGCCCGTCGATGACCAGTCCCGGCCGCCGGTAGCCGAGCGCCAGCACCCGCTCCACCGCCTGCAGGACCAGCGCGTGGTGGTCGACGCAGCAGAACGAGAGCGTGGGTTCGTGCGTCCGCAATCCGGTGACGACGCAGGCATGGTTGCGCCAGGTCGCCGCGAACCGCTCGGGCAGCCGGTTCTCGTCCATCAGCCCCACGACGACCACGCCGCGGATGCCGCGCGCACGCAGGATACGGTTGAGGCGGGCGCCATCCAGCTCCGGATCGTGCAACCAGAAGGTGTCGACGCCGTAGCCCTGCTGGGCGGCGCGGCGTTTCACGCCCTCGACGTAGGCCGGCACGGTCGGGTGCGCGCGGAAGGCGGCGCGGTCGCGGTTGGCGTTGAGCAGGGCGAGCGTGTGGTGCGGCGCATCCGCGTGGCTCTGCCGCAGCTGCGCCATCAGGTGCGAGACGACCGGATGCAGGGCGTAGCCGAGCCGCTTGGCGGCCGCCTGCACGCGTTCGCGCGTCGCAGCGGAGATCTGCGGGTCGTGGCGCAGCGCGAGCGAGACGGTGTTCTTGGAGACCCCCAGCTCGCGCGCCAGATCGGACATCGTGACGCGAGGCACGGCTCTTGACTGTCAAGGGCCCGGGCTGTTTACCAGCATGAATCGGACGCTCGAAACTTTCCTCTCGTTTCGAATCCGGAGCAATCCCGCCCCGCCCCGCAAAACCGTTCCCCTCCCCTCATGCAACCTATCGACTGGATCGTCATCGGCCTCTACTTCGTGCTGCTCGTCGGCATCGTGTGGTGGTCGTCCAAGTTCCAAAAGACCACGGAAGACTACTTCCTCGCCGGCCGCCACGTGAGCTGGTTCGTGGTCGGCTGTTCGCTGTTCGCCTCGAACATCGGCTCCGAGCACATCGTCGGCCTCGCCGGTTCCGGCGCCAACAACGGCATGGCCCAGGCCCACTGGGAGTTCCACGCCTGGCTGATGATCGTGTTGGCCTGGGTGTTCGTGCCGTTCTACTACCGCTCGGGCGTCTACACGATGCCGGAGTTCCTGGAGAAGCGGTTCAACTCCAAGACCCGCTGGATCCTCTCGATCGTCTCGCTGATCGCCTACGTGTTCACGAAGGTCGCCGTCACCGTCTACGCCGGCGCCATCGTTTTCCAGACCCTCCTGCCCGACACCTTCGGCTCGCCCGACAACGCCTTCTGGGTCGGGGCGATCGTCACCGTGATCCTCACCGGTATCTACACGATCTTCGGCGGTCTGCGCGCCGTCGTGTACACCGAGGTGGCGCAGACGTTCGTCCTCCTCCTCGGCTCCGGCCTGATCACCTACTTCGGCCTCAGCCACCTCGGCGGCTGGGACCAACTGGTCGAGACCTGCAAACCGCACGCGGAGAAGTTCGCGCTCTGGCGCCCGAACACCGACGTGAACTTCCCCTGGCTGGGCGTGATGATCGCCTCGCCCGTCATCGGTATCTGGTACTGGTGCACCGACCAGTACATCGTGCAGCGCACCCTCGCCGCGAAGAACATCCAGCACGCCCGCCGCGGCGCGATCTGGGGCGGTTTCCTGAAGGTCTGGCCCGTGATGATCTTCCTCGTCCCCGGCATGATCGGCTACGCCCTCCACTCGAAGGGCCTCATCCAGATCCCGCTCAAGACCGACGGCTCCGGTGAGATCCTCGGCGACGCGGTCTTCGCCACCATGGTGCAATCGCTGCTGCCGGTCGGTCTGCGCGGCCTCGTCGTCGCCGGCCTGATCTCGGCGCTCATGTCCTCGCTGGCCTCGCTGTTCAACTCCTGCGCCACCCTCTTCACCGTCGACATCTACGAGAAGCTGCGCCCCGGCCAGAGCCAGGCCAAGCTGGTCTCGGTCGGTCGCTTCGCCACCGGCGTGGTCGTCGTGGCCGGCCTGATCTGGATTCCGATCATGAAGAAGATCTCCGAGGGCAACTCCGGCCTCTACGACTACCTCCAGAACGTCCAAGGCTTCCTCGCCCCGCCGATCACCGCCGTCTTCCTGCTCGGCCTGTTCTGGAAACGCATCAACGCGCAGGGCGCCTTCACCGGCCTCTGGGTCGGCTTCGTCGCCGGCATGTTCAAACTGACGATCCAGACGCTCACCAAGAGCGGCATGATCGCCAAGACCGGCGTGTTCGGCGCCATCGGCGAGTTCAACGGCTATTACTTCTCCGGCGTGCTCACCGTCTCGATCGCCATCCTGGTGATCATCGTCTCCCTGTGCACCCCGGCGCCGTCCGAGGCGCAGGTCGCCGGCCTCACCTACGGTTCCCGCACCCCCGAGCAACTCGCCGAGAACCGCGCGAGCTGGGATTGGCGCGATGTCGCCGGATCGATCGTGGTGCTCGGCATGGTGGTCGGCGGCTACATCTACTTCACCTGGTGGTTGGGCTGAGCCGGCCGCTCCCGCCATCAGTCGGACTCACAGCCCGCGCCCTCGTCGGCGCGGGCTTTTTTTTGGCCGGCGAGCGGTCTTGACTGTCAAGCCCCCGGGGCGTTTACCGCCCCTGCACCCCGGCCGACAGTGCCGGCCTCCCCGCTGGCACGTTCACGTTTTCCGCGTAACCTCCCGTCCCTTACCCGTCCCCGCCCTTCCATGTTCACCATCGGCATCGATTACGGCACCAACTCCGTCCGCGCGCTCGTCGTGCGCTGCACCGACGGCCAGGAGTTCGGTTCCTGCGTGTTCAACTACCCGAGCGGCCACCAGGGCGTGATGCTCGACCCGCGCGACCACAACGTCGCCCGCCAGCATCCCGGCGACTACCTGCTCGGCCTCGAGAAGACCGTGAAGGGCGCCCTCGCCCAGGCCAGGAAGGTCAAGGGCTTCGACGCCGCGAAGGTCGTCGGCCTCGGCGTCGACACCACCGGTTCCAGCCCGATCCCGGTCGACAGGAACAACACTCCGCTCGCCCTCGACAAGAAGTGGGCGAAGAACCTCGCCGCCCAGTGCTGGCTCTGGAAGGACCACACCGGCTGGCGCGAGGCCGCCCAGATCACCGAGCTCGCCGCCAAGCACCGCCCGCAATACCTCGCCAAGTGCGGCAACACCTACTCCTCCGAGTGGTGGTGGTCGAAGCTCTGGCACTGCCGCAACACCGCCCCGAAGGTCTTCGCCGCCGCGTATTCGTGGGTTGAACTCTGCGACTGGGTGCCCGCCGTGCTTGCCGGCGTGACCGATCCGCTCCAGGTCAAACGAGGCGTGTGCGCCGCCGGCCACAAGGCCATGTACTGCGCCGAATGGGGCGGCCTGCCGGACAAGGAGTTCCTCTCGCTCCTCCACCCCGACCTCGCCGCGCTCCGCGACCGCCTCTACACCGAGGCGCACGACGCCGCCACCGCCGCCGGCGCGCTCTGCCCCGCCTGGGCGAAGAAGCTCGGCCTGCCCGCCGGCATCCCGATCGCCATCGGCGAGTTCGACGTCCATTACGGCGCCATCGGCTGCGGCGTGCGCGAAGGCACGCTGGTGAAGGTCATCGGCACCTCGACGTGCGACTGCGGCGTCGTCTCCGCCGCCAAGACCGTGCCCGACATCCCCGGCATCTGCGGCATCGTCAAGGGCGCGATCCTCCCCGGTTTCTACGGCATCGAGGCCGGCCAGTCCGCCGTGGGCGACATCTTCAAGTGGTGGGTCGAGGTCGTCTGCCAGGGCGGCGACGCCACGCACAAGCAGTTCGGCAACGCCGTCGCCGCGCAGAAGCCCGGCCAGTCCGGCCTGCTCGCCCTCGACTGGAACAACGGCAACCGCACCATCCTCGTCGACCAGCGCCTCTCCGGCCTGCTCCTCGGCCAGACGCTCCACACCTCCGCCGCCGAGATCTACCGCGCGCTCATCGAGGGCACCGCCTTCGGCGCCCGCGCCATCATCGAACGGATCCGTGAATATGGCGTGCCGCTCGACCGCATCGTCTGCGCCGGCGGCATCGCCCGGAAGGACGCGATGCTCATGCAGATCTACGCCGACGTCACCGGTTGCACGATGCTCGTCGCCGGCTCCTCGCAGGCCTGCGCGCTCGGCTCCGCCGTCTCGGCCGCCGTGCTCGCCGGCGCGCACAAGGACTTTCCGACCGCGCAGAAGAAGATGACGCGGCTCGAGAAGAAGCAGTACCGCCCGATCGCGAAGAACCGGAAGGTCTACAACGAGCTCTACGCGCTCTACCGCCAGCTCCACGATTCCTTCGGCGGGCGCAACAAATCCGCCGACCTCGGCCAAGTCATGAAGCAACTCCTCGCGATCAAGGAAGCGGCCAACTGAGCCGGCCGACCACAAATCCAAGCCAAGACACAGAGCCCACAGAGAGCAGAGGAGATCACAGAGAACAGCACGAGAATACCAAGCACCGCTCCGTGCCCTCCTCCGCCTCTTCCGTCTCTCCGTGTCCCCTCCGTCCAATCGAAAATCGGCAATCCCCAATCGAAAATCTTCCCATGAAACTCCTCGCCACTCCTGAGATCTGGTTCGTCTGCGGTTCGCAGCACCTCTACGGCCCCGGCCCGCTCCAGCAGGTCGCCGCCAACGCCCGGCAGGTCGCCGAGTCCCTCGCCGCCTCCAAGAAGCTCCCGCTCGACGTCGTCTTCAAGGCGCTGCTCACCACGCCCGACGAGATCACCAAGCTCTGCCGCGCCGCCAACGAGGACAGCAACTGCGCCGGCCTCATTCTTTGGATGCACACCTTCTCCCCTTCGAAGATGTGGGTCCGCGGCCTCTCCGCGCTCCAGAAGCCCTTCGTCCACCTCCACACGCAGTTCAACCGCGACCTGCCCTGGGGCACGATCGACATGGACTTCATGAACCTCAACCAGGCCGCCCACGGCGACCGCGAGGCGGGGTTCATCCACACCCGCATGCGCCTCGGCCGCAAGGTCGTCGTCGGCCACTGGTCGGATCCGGAAGTTCACGACCGCCTCGGCGCCTGGATGCGCGCCGCCCGCGCCTGGCACGACTGGCAGGGCGCGAAGTTCGCCCGCTTCGGCGACAACATGCGCCAGGTCGCCGTGACCGAGGGCGACAAGGTCGCCGCCGAGATGCGTTTCGGTTTCGCGACCAACGGCTACGGCGTAGGCGACCTCGTCGCCAAGATCTCCGACGCCGCCATCGACGAGAAGTCGATCGACGCCCTGTGCGCCGAATACGAGAAGCGCTATGCCGTCGCCAAGGCCCTGCGCAAGGGTGGCGCCCGCCACGACTCGCTGCGCTACAGCGCCCGCATCGAGCTCGGACTGCGCGCCTTCCTCGAGGAGGGCGAGTTCAAGGGTTTCACCACCACCTTCGAGGACCTCCACGGCCTGCGGCAGCTCCCCGGCCTCGCCGTCCAGCGCCTCATGGCCGACGGCTACGGCTTCGGCGCCGAGGGCGACTGGAAGACCGCCGCGCTGCTCCGCGCGATGAAGGTCATGGGCGAAGGGCTCAAGGGCGGCACCTCGTTCATGGAGGACTACACCTACCACCTCTCGCCCAAGGGCCACCAGGTGCTCGGCTCGCACATGCTCGAGGTTTGCCCGACCATCGCCGCCACCAAGCCGACGGTGGAGATCCACCCGCTCGGCATCGGCGGCAAGGAGGACCCCGTGCGCATGGTGTTCGACGCCCCCGCCGGCCCCGCGCTCAACGCCTCGCTCATCGACCTCGGCAACCGTTTCCGCCTCATCGTCAACGAGGTCACCGCCGTGAAGACGCCGAAGCTGCCGAAGCTCCCCGTCGCCCGCGCCGTGTGGGAGTGCCAGCCCGACTTCAAGACCGCCTGCGGGTGCTGGATTCTCGCCGGCGGCGCCCACCACACCGGCTACAGCTACTCGGTCACGACCGAGATGCTCGAGGACTTCGCCACCATCGCCGGCATCGAACTCGTCACCATCAACGCCGACACCCGTCTCAGCGAGTTCAAGCAGACCCTGCGCAACAACGAGGTCTACTACCACCTCGCCCAAGGCATCCGGGTCTGAGGCACAGCGTCAGAATCCAAGACAAGTCACAGAGCCCACAGAGGCGGAGGAGTCCACAGAGAGCGACGAGAGAAGATCCAACGCCGCTCCGTGCCCTCCTCCCCCTCTTCCGTCTCTCTGTGACATTCCGTTTTCCGAACGCTCAAGCCCCCCTCGCCACACAGTTCGCTTGGCCCCAAGTCTTGAACCCGCTAATCCACGCTGATCTTCGCTGATCCGAATTCCGCTCCATGGAGGAGCCTGCTTGCAGGCGATTCCGCCCCGATTCGCCTGCAAGCAGGCTCCTACCCCGGACACCTCCGAATTAGTGTCCATTAGTGTGAATTAGTGGTTCCCTCCTCCGGATCAGCGTTCATCAGCGTCCATTAGCGGTTCCAACGTCCGTCCTCCGTTTCTCCGTACTCCGCCATCCGCCTCCTCGCTACCCACTACCCGCTACTCACTACCTCTTCCCGCCCATGCTCACCGAACTCAAACGCGAGGCCTACGAGGCCAACCTGGCCCTGCCCAAGCACGGGCTCATCAACCTCACCTTCGGCAACGCCTCCGCCATCGACCGCGCCAAGGGCATCTTCGCCATCAAGCCCAGCGGCGTCGACTACGCCGCCCTCAAGCCCGAGGACATGGTCCTCGTCGACCTCGAGGGGAAGATCGTCGAAGGCACCTTCCGCCCCTCGTCCGACACGCCCACACACCGCCGGCTCTTCCTCGCGTTCCCGACCATCGGCGGCGTCGTCCACACCCACTCCTCCCACGCCACCGCGTTCGCCCAGGCCGGCCGCAGTATCCCGATCTTCGGCACCACACACGCCGACTACTTCTTCGGCAACATCCCCGTGACCCGCAAGATGACCGCGGCCGAGATCGGCGGCGGCGCCTACGAGTGGGAGACGGGCAACGTGATCGTCGAGCGTTTCGCCGCGGGGAAGCTCGACCCGCTCGATTTCCCCGCCGTGCTCGTGAACCGCCACGCGCCCTTCACCTGGCGGCCGACCGTCGCCGGCGCCGTCGAGGTCGCCGTCGCCACCGAGTGCATCGCGCACATGGCGCTGATGTCGCTCCAGCTCGAGCCCGAGCTCCCGACCATCGAGTCCGAGCTGCTCAACAAACATTTCAAGCGCAAGCACGGCCCCGGCGCCTACTACGGCCAGCCGGGAACCGCGCACTGATTCCGCCGGTCCCTCCGCTTTCCCATACCCAAAACCCGATCCACCATGAACACCCCGATCAAGATCGCCTCCGCACTCGCGTTGGCCACCGCCCTAAGCAGCGCCGCCCTCGCCGGCACCGTCACCTCCAAGCCGTTCGGCACCGTCGACGGCAAGCCGGTCGAACTCTTCACCCTGCGCAACGACAAGGGCGCCGAGGCCACCATCACCAACTACGGCGGCATCGTCGTCTCCCTGCTCGTGCCCGACAAGGCCGGCAAGATGGTCGATGTCGTCATGGGCTACGACAACGTCGACGGCTACGTGGCGAAGACCCCGTACTTCGGCGCGCTCATCGGCCGCTACGGCAACCGCATCGCCAAGGGCCAGTTCACCCTCGACGGCCAGACCTACCAGCTTCCGCTCAACGACGGGGCCAACACCCTCCACGGCGGCGAGAAGGGCTTCGACAAGGTCGTCTGGCAGGGCAAACCCGCGACAGCCTGCTGCGGCGCCGCGCTCGAGCTCACCTACCACAGCAAGGACGGCGAGCAGGGCTACCCGGGCAACCTCGACGTGGTCGCCACCTACACGCTGACCAACGAGAACGCGCTCTGCCTCACGTTCAAGGCGAAGACCGACAAGGCCACCATCATCAACCTCACCCACCACTCCTACTTCAACCTCAGCGGCGGCGGCACCATCCTCGACCACGTCCTCACGCTCAACGCCGACAAGACCACGCCCGTCGACAAGGGCCTGATCCCCACCGGCGAGATCGTGTCGGTCGAAGGCACACCGTTCGACTTCCGCCAGCCCACCGCCATCGGCGCCCGGATCGACGATCCCGATACGGTGCTCCAGTACGGCCCCGGCTACGATCACAACTGGGTCGTCAACCAGAAGACGCCCGGCGAACTCTGCTCGCACGCCGTCGTCTCCTCGCCCGTGACCGGCATCGTGATGGAAGTCCTCTCGACCGAGCCCGCCGTGCAGTTCTACGCCGGCAACTTCCTCGACGGCACCATCACCGGCAAGTACGGCCAGGTCTACCAGAAGCGCTCCGGCTTCTGCCTCGAGCCCCAGCACTTCCCGGATTCGCCCAACCACGCGAACTTCCCGAGCACCGTCCTCCGCCCCGGCGAGGACTACTCGAACACGATCATCTACAAGTTCTCGACGAAGTAGGCGCTCGGACTCCCTCCGGCCTGGGGCGATCCTCCGGCCGGCGCGACACACAAAAAGCCCGACGTGCCGAAGCGCGTCGGGCTTTTTGTCGCCGTCGCCGCGTCAGCGTCGCGCCAGCCGACGCGTGCAGGAGCGGCCGTGGGCATCGAGCTGCTCCATGGCGGAAAAAGCGGCGACGACGGGTGCGGCCATCGGCAGGCTGCGAGCGTCGTAGCGCACGACGCTCGTGCGTCGCAGGAAGTCCGCCACGCGCAGGCCGCTGAAGAAGCGCCCCGTGCGCCCCGTGGGCAACGTGTGGCTGGGGCCGGCGACGAAATCGCCCAGCGCCGTCGGCGTCTCGCCGCCGACGAGCACGGCGCCGGCGGTGGTGATCTTCTTGAGCAGCGCCGGCACGGCCTTCGCGCTCACCTCGAGCTCGAGGTGCTCGGGCGCGATGAAATCGGCGATCGCGGCGGCCTCGTCCAGCGATTTGGCGAGGATCGCGAGCGAACCGGTTTCGAGCACGCGGCGGATGAGCGCGGCGCGGCCGGCCTCGGCGAGTTGGCGCTCGATCGCGGCCTCGACGGCGGCGAGCACCTTCGCGGAGGTGGTGACGAAATAGACCTTCTCGCGGCCGGTGCCGTGCTCGGCTTGGGCGAGCAGATCGGCGGCGACGTATTCGGGATTCGCGGAGCCATCGGCGATCACGCACACTTCGCTCGGACCGGGCAGGAGCGCGACACCCACGGTGCCGAACACCTGGCGCTGCGCCTCGACGGTGTAGGCGTTGCCCGGGCCGAAGACCTTGTCGACGGCGGGGATGGTCGCGGTGCCGTAGGCCATCGCGGCCACGGCCTGCACGCCGCCGATGCGGTAGACCTCCGTGATGCCGATCGTGTGCAGCGCGCCCAGCATGGCGGGCGACACCTTGCCATCGGGGCCGGAGGGCGTGAACACGGCGATCTCCGGGCACTTGGCGATCTGCGCGAGCACGACCGTCATCAAAACCGTGGAGACAAGCGGCACCTGGCCGCCCGGCACATAGAGGCCCACGCGGCGGATCGGGTAGAAACGCTCTCCCACCTGCGCGCCATCGGGGTTGCGCGCCGTCCAATCCTTGGGAAGGCCGCGGCGGTTGTAGGCGACGATGTTGCGGTGCGAGGCCTTGATGGCCGCGCGCTGCTCGCGCGTGAGCGACTTGGCCCCGGCGGCCAGTTCGGTGGCACTCACGCGGAACTGCGCGGGGGCGAGCTCCGCCTTGTCGAATTTGCGCACGTAGTCGGCGATGGCGGCGTCGCCGCGCGCGCGCACATCCGCGAGGATGGACGCGACGGCATCGCGGATCTCGGCCGGCGCGGCGGCGGCCGCGCAGAAACGCGCGAGTTCGGAACGGAAGTTCGGTGCGGAGGACCGGAGAAGACGCATGGCAACGGGCACGAAAGGCCGCAGCGGGACCGTTGGCAACCGGACAGTGCGGCGGACTGGAGCCGGCGGTCGGAGCCCGGCGCACGACCCGGCCGCAGGCGTCCCCGCAACCGGCCTACTTCGCTTCGAACATCGGGACCGCAAAGCGCTCCGCCGGGAACGTCTCGTTCACCGTGATGGCCGTGAAGTTGATCGTGACCGAGTACCCCTTCCCCTCGGCGGTCTTGCCGCTCGAACGCATGCGGCGGGGAAACCGGATTCCTGAGACAACCATCTCGCCCTCCTCGTGCACCTCGCCGCCGACCGGATCATCGGTCATGAGCAGGCGCCCGGTCTTCCTGTCGAAATGGCGGAGGAACACGATGTCGTGCGGGTGGATGAAGGCCACTGCGACCGCGGCATGTCCGTCGATCGTGCTCTCCCCGCGCAGCTCGATCCGCCCGCCGCGCCGCTCATGGCCTCGGTAGAAATAGAGATTCTCCGCGGTGACGGCCTGCAGCCGCCAGAGCTCCGGTCGCCGGAGGATGGTCGTGCGCGCCTTCCCCGCCTGATCGAGCGGCTCGACCCGCTGCCAGCCCGAGAAGTCGTCGAGTCCGACGGTGTCACGAAGTCTGGCGCTCGTGCGCACATTCAACTGCTGTGCCGGTCGCTGCACGATGAGCTCGATCGTGCCGGAGGCGTCGGGCAGGACCGCGCCCGCGGCATCGCACACCTCGATCGTCCCCTTGTAGTGGATCGAGCGGATCGCCTCGAGGTCGCGTTCCTTGCCGAGATAACGGCGGGCCAGCGCCACCACCTCGTCGGCGGAGGCCGCCTGGACGACGGGGACGAACAACGAGAGGAGCGCGGCGAGGGCCAGGAGGCGGCGGGAGTGCGTCATGCCGGCGAGAGTGCAGGGGGACGGCGGGAAAGGCAATCCGGCCGCAGTCCCTGCCGCGAGCACGGGCGCGCCGGGCGGCGGTCGCGGTGGCCCGCCGTACCCGCCGCCGCGCACCACCGCAACGGCCTATGCGCTCACTCCCACTCGATGGTGGCCGGCGGCTTGGAGCTGATGTCGTAGACGACGCGGTTGACGCCCTTCACCTCGTTGATGATACGGGTGGAGATCTTCTGCAGCAGGTCGTGCGGGAGGCGCGCCCAGTCGGCCGTCATGGCATCGACGCTTTCCACGACGCGCACGGCGATCACGTAGTCGTAGGTGCGCTCGTCGCCCATCACGCCCACCGTCTGCACCGGAAGGAACACGCAGAACGACTGCCAGACCTTGTAGTAGTAGCCCGAGTCGACCATCTCCTCGTGGAGCACGGCGTCGGCGTTGCGCAGGATCTCGAGGCGCTCCTCGGTGATGTCGCCCATGACACGGACCGCGAGGCCCGGGCCGGGGAACGGCTGGCGCCAGACGACCTCGCGCGGCAGGCCGAGCTCGGTGCCGAGGGCGCGCACCTCGTCCTTGAAAAGTTCACGCAGCGGCTCGATGAGCTTGAGCTTCATGCGGGCCGGCAGGCCGCCGACGTTGTGGTGGCTCTTGATGACGGCCGCGGGATTGCCGTCGATGGAGACGCTCTCGATCACGTCGGGGTAGAGCGTGCCCTGGGCGAGATACTCCGCCTTGCCGATGGACTTGAGCGAGGACTCGAAGACCTCGATGAAGGTCTTGCCGATGATCTTCCGTTTCTTCTCCGGGTCGGTGACCTTCTTGAGCTTCTTGAGGAAGAGCGCGCCGGAATCGGCGACGCGGAGGTCGATCTTGAAGTTGCGCTTGTAGAGGGCGACGACGGAGTCGCGCTCGTTCTTGCGGAGCAGGCCGTTGTCGACGAAGACGCAGGTGAGCTGTTTGCCGATGGCCTTGTGAATCAGCGCCGCGGCGACGGAGGAGTCGACCCCACCGGAGAGGCCGAGGATGACGCGGCCGTCGCCGACCTTCTCGCGGATCTCGGCCACGGCGCGGTCGACGAAGTTGGCCATGGACCAGTCGCCTTTGCAGCCGCAGACGTTGTAGAGGAAATTGCGCAGGATCTGGACGCCGTTCTCGGTGTGGTGGACCTCGGGATGGAACTGGAGGCCGTAGAACTTCTTCTCGGGGTTCTCGATGGCGGCGTAGGGCGAGTTCTCCGTGCGGGCGGTGGCGGAGAAACCGCGGGGCAGCTGGGTGAGCTTGTCTCCATGGGAGTTCCACACGCGCACCACGTGGCCGAGCCCGGCGAACAACGCGCCCTGCCGGAGGATCTGGAGCCGGCCGTGGCCGTATTCGCGTTCCTCGCTATGGGCGACCTTGCCCCCGAGGAACTGGCCCATCAGCTGCACGCCGTAGCAGATGCCGAGGATCGGCAGGCCGAGGGAGAAGATCGCCTTGTCGGGCAGCGGCGCCTTCGCGGCGAGCACGCTCGACGGGCCACCGGAGAGGATGATGCCGAGCACCCCGTCCTTCTTCAGCGTCTCCGCCGACGTCGTGTAGTGGTAGATCTTCGAGTAGACTTGGCACTCGCGGATGCGACGGGCGATGACCTGAGTGTACTGGGAACCGAAATCCAGGACGGCGATGGTTTGAGTCATGACGGGAAAGGGGGGAAACTGGCAAACGGGGTTGGGGGCAGTCGATTCGAAAGCGGAGCGGCAGGAGGAAAACTGGCGGCTAGAACCGCAGGCGCGGATTCGGATGCCCGCAGCGAGGACAGGGACAGAGTTCCGGCGTGCCCGCGCTGGTGTAGACGTGGCTGCACTTCAGGCAGTGGAAGGTGGTCTTGCGCCGGGTGGCATCGTAAAGCCGCCGGTCCCGCCGGTCGTAGTACCCCCACAGCACCAGCAGCAGCACCAGGCCGGCGGCGACCGCCAGCAGCAGGACTGTACCAATGTCGGGAGTGGGCACGGGGGCGGGAGACAGGAGGTGATCCGGAAAGCGCAAGACGCGTCCCGCCGGGGCGAGACGCGTCTTGGAATACTCTAGGCGAAAGCGCCGCGACGGCGCGGGGCTCAGGCCTGGGGCTGCTCTTCAGCCGCAGGAGTCTCGCCGGCGGGCTCGGCCGCGGCCTTCTTCTTGGCGGCCTTGCGCGGGCGGCTGGTCTTCTTGTAGCCGGGGTCATCGGCCGCAACCAGCTCGATCAGCGCCATCTCGGCGGCATCGCCGAGACGCTGCTGGCTGAGCTTGTAGATGCGGGTGTAGCCGCCAGCCCGGTTCGCGAACTGCGCCACCTTCTCGTTGAAGAGCAGGGTGATCGCATCCTGATTGCGCAGCTCGGCGATGGCGAGGCGGCGCAGGTGCAGGGCGCGGGGCTGAAGCTTGCCGTCCTTCTTCTCGAGGGCGGCGGCCTTCTTGGCCTTGGTGATGATCTTCTCGACGAAGGGACGGAGGGCGCGGGCCTTGGGAAGGGTGGTCTTGATGCGACCCTTCGTGATGAGCGAGGCACCGAGATTGGCGAGGAGCGCGGAACGATGCTCCTTCGTCACTCCGAGCGTGTGATTGTGTTTGCTGTGACGCATTGGCGTGAAACGGGTGTGGTGTGGCGGGCAACCGGAGCGGACGACCCGAGGAGGGTCGCCCGCGGCCGGGTCAGGCTTCCTTCTTGGAGTCGAGGAGGCGCTCGTCGAACTTCATGCCGAGCGAGAGGCCGAGACCCTCGAGCTGATCCTTGATTTCGTTGAGCGACTTCTTGCCGAAGTTGCGGTACTTGAGCATCTCCTGCTCGGTCTTCATCGCCAGCTCACCGACGGTGGTGATGTTGGCGTTGTTGAGGCAGTTGGCGGCGCGCACCGACAGTTCGATCTCGTTGACCGACATGTTGAGGAGCTTGCGGAGCTTGTTCTGCTCCTCGCTGACCTCGGGCTGGACGCTCTCGAACTCGTAGTGCTCCTGGGAGACACGGTCGAAGACGTCGAGGTGGTGCTTGAGGATCGAGGCGGACTGCTTGAGGGCGTCGTCCGGGGTGATGCGGCCGTCGGTCCAGACTTCGAGCACGAGCTTGTCGTAGTCGGTGATCTGGCCCACGCGGGTGGCCTCGACGGAATACTTCACGAGCCGGACCGGGGAGAAGAGGGAATCGATCGGGATGACCCCGATGGGCTGATCCTCCTTCTTGTTCTCGGAGCCGGGGCAGTAGCCCCGCCCGGTCTTGATCTCGACCTCGGCCTCGAACGTGCGGACACGGTCGAGGGTGCAGATGAGCTGCTCGGGGTTGATGATCTGGACGTTCGAGTCGGGGGTGATGTCCGCGGCGGTGATCGCCCCCTCCTTATGCACCTTGATGTGCAGCACGATCGGCTCGCGCTTCTGGGAGATGATGAGGATCTTCTTCAGGTTGAGGACGATGTCGGTGACATCCTCGACAACGCCGTCGATGCTCTGGAACTCGTGGTTCACTCCGTCGATGCGGATCGAGGAGATCGCCGCACCTTCGATGGAGCTGAGGAGGACGCGCCGGAGGGAATTACCCACGGTGTGTCCATAGCCGGCCTCGAACGGTTCGGCGATGAACTTGGCGTAGGTGGGCGTGGAGCCTTCCTCGACCTTCACCAGCTTGTTGGGCAGTTCGAACTTACCGAGACGCTTGGGCATGGTGCGTAAAGATGAGGGTTGCGATAATGGAAGTGTAGGTGGTCAACGGATGCCGGGTCCCCAGCGCTTAGCGGCTGTAGAACTCGACGATCAGCTGCTCATTGATGCCGGGGTCCATCTCCTCGCGGGTGGGCAGGCGGACGATGGTGGCCTTGAGGGCCTCGGCGTTGAGCGTGAGCCACGGCGGCGGCGTGCGGAGGCGGTTCTCCTCGAGATTGCGCACGGCGATCTGGCGGGAGCCGGGCTTGGCGCGCACCTCGATCTCGTCGCCCGGGACAACCGTGTAGCTGGCGATGTCGACCTTCTTGCCGTTGATGCGGATGTGCCCGTGGTTGACGAACTGGCGGGCGGCGCTGCGGGTCTTGGCGAAGCCGAGCAGGTAGACGACGCTGTCGAGGCGCGTCTCCAGCAACTGGAGGAAGCGGGCGCCGGTGACGCCGCGCTCACGCTTGGCGATGGCGAAGATGCGGCGGAACTGCCGCTCGAGCAGGCCGTAGGTGTAGCGAAGCTTCTGCTTCTCGATGAGGCCTTTGGCGTATTCGCTGACCTTGCGGCGGGCGGCCTTGGGGCCGTGCTGGCCTGGGGGGAAGTTGCGTTTCTCGAGCGCCTTGGTCGGGCCCATGATGGGCGCGCCGAAACGGCGATTGATACGGGCAACGGGACCGGTGTAACGAGCCATGGAAAAGGAACGGTCGGAGGTGAAAGGTGGTGGTGGGCGGTGCGCGCTCAGACGCGGCGGCGCTTGCGCGGACGGCAGCCGTTGTGCGGGATCGGCGTGATGTCGACGATCGCGGTGACCTCGAGGCCGACGGCCTGGAGGGCGCGGACAGCAGAGTCGCGACCGAGGCCGGGGCCGGCGATGCGAATCTGAATATCCTTGAGACCGTGGGCCATGGCGCCGCGGGCGGCTTCCTGGGCGACGATCTGGGCCGCATAGGCGGTGGACTTGCGCGAACCGCGGAAGTTGCACTTGCCGGCGCTGGCCCAGGAGATGACGTTGCCCTTCAGGTCGGTGATCGAGACGATCGTGTTGTTGAAGGAGGCGGTCACGAAGGCGATGCCGGTCGTGATGTTCTTCGCACCCTTGGCCTTGCGGACCTTGAGCGCGGTGACCTCGTCCTTGAGGAGGTCGGCGGCGGTGGCGGCCTTGGGGGCCTCGGCCGGAGCGGCTTCGGCGGCGGGAGCGGCGGCCTTGTCGGCGGCGGCGGGGGCCTTGACGGCCTTGGTCTCTTCGGCGGCGGCGGCCTCGACGGGCTTGGCCTCCTTCTTCGGAGCCTTCTTGGGAGCGGATTTCTCTTCAGCCATGGTCGTGCGGGTTACTCGGCTTTCTTGGCGACACCAACGGTCTTGCGCGGGCCCTTGCGGGTGCGGGCGTTGGTCTTGGTGCGCTGGCCGCGCACGGGCAGGCTGCGGCGGTGACGCGTGCCTCGGTAGCAGTTGATCGCCTGGAGGCGGCGAATGTTGGAGGTGATCTCACGACGGAGATCGCCTTCCACCACCCACTTCTTCTCGGCGATGAAGGACATGATCTTGTTGAGCTGCTCCGCCGAGAGATCGGAAGCGCGCATGTTGGGATCGATGCCGATGTGCGCGACGATCTGGTCGGCCCGGTCGGGGCCGACACCGTAGATGTAACGCAAGGCGTACGGGACTTTTTTCTTAGCGGGGATTTCCACCCCAAGGAGACGAGGCATGGTGTTGAGTTAGAAGTGTGGTTGAGAAAAGGGGGATTCGAGTCAGGCGGGCGGGATCGTGAGGATCTCGGGGCCGGTCTCGGTGGTGAGCACGGTGTGTTCGAAGTGGGCGGAGGGCCGGCCATCGGCGGTGACGATCGTCCAGCCGTCAGCGAGAGTCTCGATGCGGTGGGTGCCTTGGTTGACCATCGGTTCGATGGCCAAGGTCATCCCGGGGCGGATCTTCTCGCCGGTACCCTTGCGTCCGAAGTTGGGAATCTGCGGTTCCTCGTGCATCGAGCGCCCCACCCCATGGCCGACCATGTCGCGCACGACGCTGAAGCCGTGGCCTTCGACGTAGGTCTGGATGGCGTGGGAGATGTCGCCGATGCGATTGCCGACCTTGGCAAACTCGATCCCGTGATAGAGCGCGGCCTCGGTGATCTGCAGAAGTCGATCGACGGTGGAATCCACAGGGGCGATCCGCACGGTGGTGGCGTTGTCGCCGATCCAGCCAGCGTACTCGACAACAACATCGAGGGAGACGATGTCGCCGGGCCGGAGGATTCGCTTGATCGAGCCGATCCCGTGAACGACCTCCTCGTTGACCGAGATGCAGGTGTATGCCGGATAGGCGCGTTGACCGCGCGACGTGCGGTAGTTGTAGCACGCGCTGCGGGCGCCGTAGCCTTCGATGATCTTCTTTGCTTCCTGGTCGAGATCGTAGGTGCTGATGCCGGGCGCGGCGAGCGCGCGCATCTTGGCGAGCACTGCGGCGGCGACGCGGCAGGCCTCGCGCATCCCGGCGATCCCTTCTTTGTTTTTGATCGGAATCATGATGGGGAGAGCGTCAGCGCCGCGGCGGCGGGCACTTCAAGCAGGATGCCTCGGGTGCGATAATACGTTGCCGCCGCCGGTGCGCTTTCGGCACCACCAACGACCACGCAGGCATCGAGCGTCTCGCCCCGTGCTTCGAGCCACTCGTCGAAGACGAGCGCTTGCAGGGCGGAGCGAGGGAATCCGCTGAGCTGGAATCCGCTCTCGGCGCGGCGGGCGAAGTACCAGCGGCGCAAAACGGCCAAGACGGTTTCGTCGGCCGCGGAGCACCCGGATTTCGCCGCCCGGCGCAGGGCGGCGCCCAACGGGGTCTGCCGTTGTGACTCGGCAGAAAGCAAAGCTTCGGTTGATACGTGCTCAGAAATCAAAGAACGAGAAAAGGCGGGAACCGAACCTGAGCATTCGGCCCCCGTTGGGAGAATCAGAAGTTTCGACTTGGGCGATCCAAGCAGGGAAAAGAGCTCGGAAATGGCAACCATCCCCTGCGAAGTAAAGAATTATGATTGGGAGAAGAACTTAATCACCCAAGCGGCCAGACCGATCGCAAGCAGGCTGCCGCAGGCGATCAACAACGGCTGGATGTTCTTGGCCTCGGCTCCATCGTTGAAGCCCGCCATCGTCGTGCTGCGCGCCCGGACACGGCCCTTCTTCAGGAAGCCATCGTAGTGGCGCTGGAGCAGATAGGTTTCGAGCTGCCGCATCGTGTCGAGCATGACGCCCACGGTGATCAGCATGCCGGTGCCGCCGAAGAAGTAGGCGATGCGCTGCGGGAGGCTGATGCGCTGGTAGAGGAAATCGGGCATGACGGCGATGAACGTCAGGGCGATGGCGCCGAAGAGCGTCAGCCGGGTCATCACGAAATCGAGGAACTTGGCGGTGGGCTCGCCGGGGCGAACGCCGGGGATGTAGCCTCCGTACTTCTTGAGATCGTCGGCGATCTGGATCGGCTTGAACATGACCGACACCCAGAAGTAGCTGAAGAAAAGGATCATCGCCGCATCGAGCGTGTAGTAGAGCATGCTGCCGCTCTGGAGCGTGGACGCGAAATCGAGCAGGAAGGGCAGGTTGAACTTCGCTCCGGCGAACTGCATGATCTGCTGCGGGAAAAGCAGGATCGCACTGGCGAAGATCACGGGCATGACGCCCGAGTAGTTGACCTTCAGCGGAAGGAACGAGCTCTGCCCGCCGTAGACGCGCTGGCCAACCACACGCTTGGCGTACTGCACCGGAATCTTCCGTTGCGCCTGCGTGAGGGCGACGATGAACGCGGTGACGCCGAAGAAGAGAGCCACCATCACGACGGCGTGGAAGATACCGAAGGAGGCACCGGTCCCGATCGGAGCGAAGAAGAGCTGCCACGTCTGCGCCGCGGCGCCGGGGATATCGGCGAGAATGCCGACGGTGATCAGGATCGAGATGCCGTTGCCGATGCCGCGCTGGGTGATCTGCTCGCCCAGCCACATCATCAGAAGGGTGCCGGCGGTGAGAAAGATCGTGGAGGTGATGAGGAACCAGCCCTTGTGGGCGATGACGATCGCACCGTAGTGGGCCTCGTTGTAGCCGGGGAAGAGGCGGCCGGGATTTTCCAAGGCGCCCAAGAGGAGCAGGCCCTGGATCACGCAGATCACCACCGTCATATAACGGGTGTACTGCTGGATCTTCTGGCGGCCGACATCACCCTCCTGCTGCAGGCGGGCAAGCTGCGGGACGACGGCGACCATCAACTGCATGATGATCGATGCGCTGACATTGGGCATGATGCCCATCGCGCAGATCGCGCCCTTGAGCAGCGCGCCGCCGGTGAACATGTTGTACAGACCGAGCAAAGCACCGGCGCCGGAGGCGGCCTGATCCGCGAAGAACTGCTGCAACGGCTGCGGATCCAGCCCCGGGAGCGGGATGTGCGCACCGACGCGCGCCACGAACAGCAGCGCCATCGTCGTCAGGATACGTTGCCGGAGTTCCGGAATCTTCAGGCAGTTCGCAAAAGCGGAAAACACGGGAGGGTTTGTTCGGTTGGGGAAAATGGTCAGCGCGCCCGCAGGCGCGCTGAAGAGGGAATCAGGCGACGATCGCCTGGCCACCCGCCTTCTCGATCTTCTCCTTGGCTGCGTCGGAGAATTTCGCGGCGGTGACCTTCATGGCCCGGGCGAACTCGCCCGTGCCCAGAACCTTCAGGGGCAGCCCGGCATCGCGGATGAGCCCGACCTGGGCCAGGATCTGCGAGTCGACTTCCGTCACCGAATCCTCAAAACGAGCGAGGTCGCTCAGATTGACGATCGAGTAGACGGTCTTGAAGTTCTTGTTGTTGAAACCGCGGTGCGGGAGCTTGCGGTAGAGGGGCATCTGGCCGCCTTCGAAGCCGGGGCGGATGCTGCCGCCCGAGCGGGCGGTCTGACCCTTGCCACCTTTGCCGGAAGTCTTGCCATGTCCCCCACCCTCGCCACAACCGACGCGTTTGCGGCGGTGGACGGCTCCGGGGGTGTTCTTGAGTTCGTGAAGCTTCATGATCGCTGGATGGTTGCGCCGGGGCCCGTTCAGGCCTGGCGGACTTGCTGGAACTGTTCGGCGAGGCGCAGTTTGCGCAGGCCGAGCAGGGTGGCGTTGACGACCGCGATATGGTTCTTCGAACCCATCGACTTGGAGAGCACGTTGTGGATGCCGGCCGCCTCGAGGACCGCACGGACACCGCCGCCGGCGATAACGCCGGTACCGGAGGACGCGGGGCGCAGGAGCACCTTGCCGCCATCATACTCGCCGAAAACCTCGTGGGGGATGGTGTCACCCTTGAGCTTGACGGAGACCATGTTCTTGCGGGCGTTTTCGGTGCCCTTGCGGATGGCGTCGGGCACCTCGTTGGCCTTGCCGTAACCGATGCCGACCGTGCCCTTGCCGTCGCCGACGACGGCGAGGGCGGAGAAGCTGAAGCGGCGGCCGCCCTTGACGACTTTCGCGCAGCGGTTGATGAAAACAACCTTCTCGATCAGGCCGGATTCGGGGGCTTGGGGAGCGCCACGACCGCGATCGGAGGAAGAGGAACGAGAGTTTTGCATGGTCTCGGATTAGAACTTCAAACCGGCCTCGCGGGCGGCTTCGGCGAATGTTTTGACCTTACCGTGGAAACGGCGGCCGTTGCGGTCGAAAACGAAGCTGCTGAGCCCGGCGGCCGCAGCCTTGGCCGCGAACGAGCCGGCCAAGGTCTTGGCGCTGCTGTCGTTGGCGGCGAGCTTCTGGGCGCGCAGATCGGGGGTGAGCGTCGAGACGGCGACAAGGGTGGCCCCCTTCACGTCGTCGATGGCCTGGGCATAGATGTGCTTGCCGCTGAAATGCACGCAGAGGCGCGGACGCTCGGCGGTGCCGACGACCTTCTTGCGGATGCGCCACTTGCGCTTCTGGAGCAGCTGGGCTTTGCGGATGGTATTCATCGCTGGATTTCTTTGGGTTGGTGCCGCGCTTAGGCGACCGTCTTGCCTTCCTTGCGGCGGACACGCTCGCCAACGATGCGCACGCCCTTGCCCTTGTAGGGTTCCGGCGGATAGAAGGCGCGGATTTCAGTGGCGACCTTGCCGACGAGCTGCTTGTTGCAGCCCTCGATCTTGACCTTGGTCTGGTCGGTCACGGTGACCTTGATCCCTTCGGGGATGTCGTACTTGATCGGGTGGGAGTAGCCGAGGGCGAGGTCGACGACCTTGCCCTCGACGGCGGCCTTGAAGCCGACGCCCTGGATCTCAAGTTCCGTGGTGTAGCCGTTGACGACGCCGATGACCATTCCATTGATGATGGAACGGGCGGTGCCGTGCATGGCGTGGGCGAAACGGGTCTCATCCTGCGGCGTGACGACGACCTTGCCGTCGGCCACCTCGATCTTGACGACCGAGTCGAAGGTTTGCTGGACCTTGCCCTTGGGACCCTCGACCAGCACGGTGCCGTCCTGGACGGCGACCTTGACCTTGGCGGGGATGGTAACGGGGAGTTTTCCGATACGACTCATGGTGTGGGCTCTCCTTACCAGATGCTGCAGAGGAGTTCGCCGCCGAGCTTCTGGCGCCGGGCGTCCTGATCCTTCATCAGACCCTTCGAGGTCGAGACGATCGAGATGCCGAGACCGTTGAGCGCGCGCGGGATGTCGCGGTAGCCGTAGTAGAGACGACGGCCGGGGGTGCTGAGGCGACGGAGGTTGGTGATGGCGGGCGCGTTGTCGATGTACTTGAGCTTGATGACGACGGTCTTGTGACCGGCCTCGTCCTGCCCTTCGGAAACGTCGGAGACGTAGCCCTCGTCCTTCAGGATGCGGGCCATCGCAGCCTTCAGGGTGCTGTGCGGCACAACGCAGTCGGCCAGTCCGGCCTTGGCGGCGTTGCGGATCCGCGTGAGAAAATCGCTGATTGGATCAGTCATGGGTGTGTGGTGATGGGGACCGGCCGATATCCGACTGCCGGTCCGAAAGGTGTTTACCAGGAACTCTTGGTGACGCCCGGAATCTTGCCGTTGAGCGCGAGCTCGCGGAAGGTGATACGGGACACGCGGTACCGGCGGATGTAGCCGCGCGGACGGCCGCTGAGGGCGCAACGGTTGCGCACCCGGATGGCGGACGAGTTGCGGGGCAGCTTGGACATCGCCTTCTGGGCCGCGAAGAACTCCTCGTCGGAGGTCTTCGGGTTGGCGAGGATGGCCTTCAGCTCGGCACGCTTCGCCGCGTACTTTTCGACGAGGGCGATGCGGCGGTTGTTCTTCTCGATGGCGGAAGTTTTCGGCATGGCAGGATCAGGCGGCGGTGGGAGTCTTGGCGGCGACAACGGCCTCGGTGCGACGGAAGGGGAAGCCGAGGAGCTTGAGCAGCTCACGGCCTTCGTCGTCGGACGACGCGGAGGTGACGATCGAGATGTCGAGACCCATCACGCGCTTGGTGCTCTCGAGGGAGATCTCGGGGAAGATCGAATAGTCGGCGATGCCGAGGTTGTAGTTGCCGTTGCCATCGAACTTCGAAGGCACGCCGCGGAAGTCGCGGATGGCCGGAAGGGCGACAACGAGCAGGCGGGAAAGGAAGTGCCACATGTTCTCACCGCGCAGGGTGACCGTGGAACCGACAATCTGGCCTTCGCGGAGCTTGAAGTTCGCGATCGCCTTGCGGGACTTCGTGAGGACGGCCTTCTGGCCGGCGATCGAGGTGAGGTCGCGCTGGGTGTCGGCGATGACGGTCTTGTCCGCGCCGGAATCGATGCCGGTGTTGAGGACGACCTTCAGGATCTGCGGCACCTGGTGCGGGTTGGCGTAGCCGCGGGACTGCTTGAGGGCAGGCACGACGACCTCGGTGTAATGCTTCTTAAGTTGCGGGACTTGCTTCATGGGTGTGCGCCGGATTTCCGACCCGGCAGCGTGGTAAGTTGGTCAGAGTGACAACTCAGGACTGCGCCTTGCCAGCCTTTTTTGCGGCGGGTTTCTCGGCGGCGGTCACCACCTTGAGGTTTGAGACGTGGATGGAGCCCTCGCGTTCGACGATGGCACCCTGGGGATTGGCCTGGGACTTGCGCTCGTGGCGCTTGATCATGGCGACGCCTTCGACGACCGCGCGCTGCTTGGCGGCGCGGATCTCGAGGACCTTGCCCTGCTTGCCCTTGTGGGAGCCGGCGACGACGGCGACGGTGTCGCCACGCTTGATGTGGAATTTTTGCTTCATCAGAGGACCTCCGGAGCGAGGGAGACGATCTTCATGAAGTTCTTCGCGCGCAGCTCGCGGGCGACGGGCCCGAAGATACGGGTGCCCTTGGGATTGCCTTCGGCATCGATGATGACGACGGCGTTGTTGTCGAAACGCAGGTAGCTGCCATCGGCGCGGCGCAAGGGTGCGCGAGTGCGGACGATGACGGCCTTGGCGACTTCACCCTTCTTGACGGTGGCGTCGGGGCTGCTGTCCTTGATGTTGACCGTGATGATGTCGCCGACATGGGCGATGTCGGTGTTCTGGCCCATACGGCTGATCATCGAGGCCTTGCGCGCGCCGGTGTTGTCGGCGACGTCGAGAATGGAACGCATCTGGATCATGGCGCGTTACTCCTTGGACGGTTCGAGGTTGGCCTCGAGGGCGTTGTTGTTGGCGGCGTGGACAACCTTGAGCACGCGCCAGCGCTTGAGGCGGCTGAGCGGGCGGGTTTCCATGATCTCGACCTTGTCGCCGATCTTGGTCTCGTTCTTCTCGTCATGCACGTGCACGACGGTCTTGCGATTGATGACCTTCAGGTAACGAGGGTGCGGGATCTTGAAGGGGATGGTGACCTTGACGGACTTGTCGCCCATCCGGCTGGTGACAGTGCCGAGGAGGGTCTTCCGTTCGGTGCGTTTGGCGGCTTCCATAGTCTTGGGCGCTCCGTGTTAACGGGCGGCCGCGGGAGCCGCGGCGGCCTGCTTCTTTTGGGTGAGGATGGTCTCCAGCCGGGCGATGTCCTTGCGATACGCCTTGAACGTATGGGGCTTGTCGATCTGGCCGGTGTGCTTGCGCAGGTTGCTCTGGAGGAGGGTTTCGCGGGTTTCGCGAAGCTTCGCTTCGATCTCCGCAATGGAGAGCTCGCGGATGTCCTTGGGTTTCATGGCGTCTCGTTTGGTGGCGGCGGTTGTGGGCGCGCTCAGGCCGCAACGCCCTCACGGGCGATGAAGCGGCACTTGCAGGGCAGCTTGGTGTCGGCCAAGCGCATCGCCTCGCGGGCGATGGTGAGCGGAACACCGGCGAGCTCGAAAAGGATGGCGCCGGGCTTGATCAGCGCGACGTAGAATTCGACCGCGCCTTTGCCTCGACCCATTCGGGCTTCGGCAGGGTGCTTGGTGACCGGCATGTGCGGGAAAACGCGGATCCAGACCTTGCCCTTGCGCTTGAGGTGGCGGTTGATCGCCACACGAGCGGCTTCGAGCTGGCGGCCGTCGAGACGGACGCGGTCCATGGCCTGGATGGCGTATTCGCCGAACGCGATCGTGTTGCCGCGTTTGGCCTTGCCGGCGTTGCTGCCCTTTTGGGCGCGACGGAATTTGGTGCGTGCAGGTTGAAGGGCCATGGTGGGCTCAGTTGTTGTTGTCGGTGTCCTTCTTGCAGATCCAGCACTTCACGCCGATCTTGCCGTAAACGGTGTGGGCCTCGGCGAAACCGTAGTCGATGTTCTCGCGGAGGGTATGGAGCGGCACGCGACCGGTGCGCTGCAGCTCGCGACGGGCGATTTCCGAGCCACCGAGGCGGCCGGAGGCCTGAAGCTTGATGCCATCGGCGCCGAGGCTCATCGCCATCTGCATGGCCTTCTTCATCGCGCGACGGTAGGAGATGCGGCGCTCGAGTTGGAGGCAGATGTTCTCGGCGACGAGCTGGGCCTCGATCTCGGGCTTCTTGACCTCCTGGATATCGAGCAGGATCTCCTTGCCGGTGAGCTTGGCGAGATCTTCCTTGATCTTCTCGACCTCCTGGCCCTTGCGGCCGATGACGATGCCCGGGCGGGCGGTGAACACCTTCACCCGCACGCGGTTGGCGGCGCGCTCGATGAAGATGCGCGGCACAGAGGCGAGCTTGAGCTTGCCCATGAGCTGCTCGCGGATCTTCTGGTCCTCGGCGAGGAGCAGGCCGAATTCCTTCTTGCGCGCGAACCAGCGCGACTGCCAGTTGCGGCGGACGGCCAGGCGGAAACCGATCGGATTGGTCTTTTGTCCCATGGCGTTACTTGGTTGCGGCGGCTTCGGAGAGGACGATGCGGATGTGCGACATCTTCTTGCGGCGGGGCATCGCGGAACCGCGGGCACCGGCTTTGAAGCGCTTGAGCACAGGACCGGTCTCGATCACGGCGGAGGCCACGACGAGGTTGTCGGAGGAGAGGTTATTGTTGTTCTCCGCGTTCGCGATGGCCGATTTCAACGTCTTGACGATGAGGCGGGCGGATTTGCGCGGGATGAGGGTGAGCAGTTCGACGGCCTGCGGAGCAGCGAGCCCCTGAATCTCGCGAGCGACCTCGCGCATCTTCTTCGGGGACATCCGGGCGAACCGGGTAAGAGCTTGGACTTCCATGGTGGTGGTGTTTTACGGCTGGCCGCCGGCGCCGGAAAGGCGGGCGGCCCTGCCCTGTTGCATCAGACGGCCTTGGCGGTGTGGGCGCCGTGCGCCTTGAAGAAGCGCGTCGGGGCGAATTCGCCGAGTTTGTGGCCGACCATATTCTCGGTCACGAAGACCGGGACGAAGGCCTTGCCGTTATGGACGTTGAACGTGACACCGACAAAGTCGGGGGTGATGGTCGAACGACGCGACCACGTCTGGAGGGGCTTCTTGTTGTTGGCCTTCTTCGCCTTCTCGAATTTCTCCGAGAGGTGCGGGTCGACGAAGAAGCCTTTCTTGATTGAACGAGCCATGGCGTGAAATCGTTTGGGTTACGCGGCGGTTGGGTTATTTCTTGCCGCGCGGCTTACGGCCGTTCTTGCGGGTAATGATGAGGGCGTTGGTCGTCTTCGACCGCTTGCGGGTCGGGAAGCCCTTGGCGAGCTGGCCCCACGGGGAGACGAGGTGCTGGCGACCGCCACCACCCTTGGACTTGCCCTGACCGCCACCGTTGGGGTGATCGACCGGGTTCATGGCCACACCGCGCACGCGGGGACGGCGGCCGAGCCAACGGTTGCGACCCGCCTTGCCGAGGGACTGGTTCATGTGGTCGCCATTGCCGACCTCGCCGATCGTGGCACGGCAGCGCTTGTTGACCATGCGGATCTCTCCGCTGGGCATACGAATGATCGCGTTGTCCCCCTCGATGTTGACGAGTTGGGCGGCATTGCCGGCCGAGCGGGCAATGACCGCACCCTGCCCGGGCAGAAGCTCGACACAGTGGATGAAGGTGGCCGCAGGGATGATCGAGAGCGGGTAAGAACAGCCGGGGAGGAACTCCTCGGGGGTCTTGTCGCTGGAAACGACCTTGGCGCCGACCTTCAGGCCCTTTGGTGCGATGATGTAGCGCTTCTCGCCGTCGACGTAGGCCAGGAGGGCAAGGTTCGCCGAACGGTTCGGATCGTACTCGAGGGCTTGGACGCTGGCCGGGATGTCGAGCTTGTTGCGACGGAAGTCGACGATGCGATAACGGCGACGGTGACCACCGCCGCGGCGACGCGACGTGATGCGGCCGTAGCAGTTGCGACCGCCCGACTTGCGGGTCGACTCGGTGAGGCGCGCTTCGGGCTTCTTCTTCGAGAGCTCCGGATCAACGTTGAGGATCAGGTAGCGCTGAGTCGGGGTGATGGGACGGAATGTCTTGAGAGGCATGGTGGTGTCTCCGGTGTACGGCTCAGGCGAGCTCGATCTTGTCGCCCTTCTTCAGGGTGACGATGGCCTTCTTGTAGTCGGAGCGGGTCGTCGGGCGACCGCGGCGGTCGCGCTTCGGCTTGCCCTTCACGTTGATGATGTTCACGCGCTTGACGCCGACCTTGAAGGTGGCCTCGACGGCGGAACGGACATGCTGCTTCGTGGCCTCGGGGAACACCTCGAAGGTGTACTGACCGAACTCGGAAGACTGCTTGTTGGACTTCTCCGTCAGGCGGATGGTCTTAAGAACTTCGTAGGCGGGCTTCATCAGTTGCCTCCCTTCATGCGGGCGATGACGTTCTCGAGCGCCTTCTCGGAGAGGATCACCTTCCGGTACTGGGTCAGGTCGAGGGTGTTGAGCTGGGTGGCGTCTTGGATGAAGACGCGCTCGAGGTTGCGGGCGGCGCGGCGGACTTCGGTGCCGAAGGGCGCGTCGACGATGAGGATCTTGCCTTCCGGGGCGATGCGGCCGACGACGGAGTTGATCTCCTTGGTCTTGGCAGCGGCGGCCTCGAAGCGCTCGATCACCTCGATCTCGCCGGCGACGGCGCGATCGAAGAAGGCCCGGCGCAGGGCGAGGTTCTTCACCTTGGCGTTGATCTTCTGGGAGAAGTCCTGCGGACGCGGTCCGAAGACCACGCCACCACCGGACCAGAGCGGCGAACGGGTCGAGCCAGCGCGAGCGCGGCCGGTGCCCTTCTGCTTGAACGGCTTCTTGCCGCCGCCGGAGACCTCACCGCGGGTCTTGGTGCTGCGGGTGCCCTGGCGGGCGTTGGCGCGGTGCGCGACGGCGACCTGCTTGACGGCCTGCAGGCCCTTGTCGCCTTCGAAGGTCTCGATGCCGTCGAAATCCTTCTCGACGAACTGCGAGCCATCAGCGGAGTAAACTTTGAGCTTCATGTCGTGGGCGCTCCTTAGGCTTTAACCGCCTTGATGGCGGAGCGGATGATGACGTCGGATCCGTTGCTGCCGGGAATCGCGCCGCGAACGAGCAGCAGATTCTTGTCGGCGAGGACCTTGACGACCTTGAGGTTCTGGACGGTGCGGTTCACCGCACCCATGTGGCCGGGCATCTTTTGATTCTTGAAGACGCGGCCGGGAGTCTGGCGCATACCGATGGCACCGATTCGGCGGTGGAACATCGAGCCATGGGAGGCGCAGCCACCCTTGGTCTTGAAGCGGAACTGGACGCCCTGGAAGCCTTTGCCCTTGGTCTCACCGGTCACGTCGACCAGTTGGCCTTCCTTGAAGATTTCGACCGTGACGATGTCACCGGTCTTGGCTTCGGGAGCGGAGGCGAGACGCACTTCAGAGAGGCGGCTCACGGCGGCGACGCCGGCCTTCTTCGCGTGGCCGACCTCGGCCTTGCTCAGGCGCTGCTCCTTCTGGGGACCAAAGCCGAGCTGGACGGCATTATAACCGTCGGTCTCGACCGTCTTGACCTGCACGACCGGGCAGGGACCGGCTTCGACGACGGTGACGGGGACGAGGGCGTTATCGCCGTCGTACACCTGCGTCATCCCGACTTTTTTGCCGAGGATTGTTTGGATCATGTTTCTAAGCGGTAGGTGGAGGTTATCCGTTTACGGGACCTACATTAGACGCGGCGCCCGCAAGGGCGGGCCGTCGCCTAAGGCTGGTGGGTCACACCGTCATACGTTGATAGTGATATCGACGCCGGACGGGAGATTGAGTTTCTTGAGCTCGTCGACCGTTTGGGCCGTGGGCTCGATGATGTCGAGGAGCCGCTTGTGGGTGCGGATCTCGAACTGTTCCATGGACTTCTTGTCCACGTGCGGGGAGCGGTTGACCGAGAGCTTCTCGATGCGCGTGGGCAGCGGGACCGGGCCCGACACACGGGCGCCGGAGCGCTTGGCCGTCTCGACGATCTCGGAGGCCGACTGGTCGATGATGCGATAGTCGAAGCCCTGAAGCTTGATGCGAATGCGTTGACCTTTCATGGGTGCGGTGCGTCGGGATTACGTGCGCGCAGGGGCGCGGGTGGACGTTTCGACGATACGGGTAAGAACCTGCGCCGGGACTTGGTCGAAATGGGACGGCTCCATTGAGTAGGAGGCGCGGCCCTTCGAGAGGGAGCGGATGTCGGTGGCGTAACCGAACATGGTTTCGAGCGGAACGAGCGCGGCGACGATGCAGGCTCCCTCGCGGCTTTCCATACCTTGGATCTGGCCACGGCGACGATTGATGTCGCCCATGATGTCGCCCTGGTATTCCTCGGGGACGGTGACCTCGACCTTCATGATCGGCTCGAGCAAGATCGGAGCCGCGGCCTTCATCGCTTCCTTGAAAGCGAAGATGCCGGCCATCTTGAACGCGATTTCCGAGGAGTCGACGGCATGGAAAGAGCCGTCATAGATGCGCGCCCGGATGTCGACCACCGGGTAACCGGCGATGGTACCGTTGTTGGTACCCTCGAGAATACCCTCGGTCGCAGGCTTGATGAACTCCTTCGGGATGACACCGCCGACGATTTCGTTGAGCACCTCGTTGCCTTTGCCCTTTTCGTTGGGCTCGAGCTTGATGCAAACGTGTCCGTACTGACCCTTGCCACCGGTCTGGCGGATGAACTTTCCTTCGCCATCGGCGGCCTTGGTGATCGTCTCACGATAGGCGATCTGCGGCTTGCCGGCTTCGGCTTCGACCTTGAACTCGCGCAGCATGCGGTCGCGGATGATCTCCAGGTGAAGCTCGCCCATGCCGGCGATGATGGTCTGGCCAGTGTCGGTGTCGGTGGAGACGCGGAAGGTCGGGTCTTCGGCCGCGAGGCGGGCAAGCGCGTTGCCCATCTTCTCCTGGTCGGCCTTCGACTTCGGCTCGATTGACATCGAGATGACGGTCTCGGGGAAGGTCGGCGGCTCGAGGCGGATGTCGAAATCCTCGTCGCACAGGGTGTCGCCGGTGATGACATCCTTGACGCCGATGACGGCGCAGATGTCGCCGGCGTAGGCGACGTCGATCTCTTCCTTGTCCATGGCGCGCATGAGCAACAGGCGCGAGACGCGCTCGCTGCGGCGGGTGCGCGGATTGTACATGGACTGGCCCTTCTTCATCTGCCCCTGGTAGATACGGCAGAAGACGAGCCGGCCAACAAAGGGATCGCTCCAGAGCTTGAAGGCGATGGCGACGGTCTTCTCGCGATCATCGGCCTTGGCGGCGACGGGCTGGCCGTCGGAGTCTTGGCCCTGGGCATCGGGAATATCGGTCGGAGCCGGCAGGTAGTTGACGACGCAGTCCAACAGGCGCTGCACGCCCTTCTTCTTGAAGGCCGAGCCCGGCACAACGCCGGTGATCTTCATGGCGACGGTCGCCTTGCGGATGCCGACCATGAGCTCGTGCGCGGAAATCTCCTCGCCGGCCGGATACTTCTCGGCGATCGCGTCGTCGCTATCGGCCACGGCCTCAACGAGGGCGTCGCGATACTTCTTCGCGTCGGCCTTCATGTCGGCGGGGATCTCGACGATCTTCGGGGTCATGCCCATCGGATCGGCGGGATTGTCCTCGAACAGGTAGGCGACCTGGTGGACGAGGTCGACCATACCGGCGAAGTTCTCCTCGGCGCCGATCGGCAGGTAGAGGGCATGGGCGTTGGCCTTCAACTTCGCCCGCATCTCCTCGATGCACTGGAGGAAGTTGGCGCCGGTGCGGTCCATCTTGTTGACGAACGCCAGACGCGGCACGCGGTACTTGTTGGCCTGGCGCCAGACCGTCTCGGACTGGGGCTGCACGCGACCGACCGCACAGAATACGGAAACCGCACCGTCGAGCACGCGGAGCGAACGCTCCACCTCGGCCGTGAAGTCCACGTGTCCGGGGGTGTCGATGATGTTGATGCGGGTCTTGATGCCCTTGAACGGGCCGACGGAGGGGACCCAGGCGCACGAAACGGCGGCCGAGGTGATGGTGATGCCGCGCTCGCGTTCCTGCTCCATCCAGTCGGTGATGGCCGACCCCTCATGCACCTCACCCATCTTGTGGACGGTGCCGGTGTAGAAAAGGATACGCTCGGAAGTGGTGGTCTTGCCGGCGTCGATATGGGCCGCGATGCCGATGTTGCGCGTCCACTCCATGGGAGCCGGACGGGACGGGGCGTTGGCGGCGGAAAGCTCGGATTTCTCCGTGACGATCGTGATGGACATGTCGGTCGGGGGCGTGCGGCTCACCAGCGCAGGTGGGCAAAGGCGCGGTTGGCCTGCGCCATCTTGTGGACGTCGTCCTTCTTCTTCACCACCGTGCCGGTGTTGTTGTAGGCGTCGACGATCTCGGCCGCGAGCGCATCGCGCATCGAGGTGCCCTTGCGGGCATAGGCGGCATCCACCACCCAGCGGATGCCGAGCGACTCCTGCCGATCGAAGGCGATCTCCACCGGCACCTGGTAGGTGGCGCCACCGACGCGGCGGCTCTTCACCTCGATGCGGGGACGGGCGTTCTCGAGGGCACCGGTGAGGATCTCAACCGGGTTGCCCTTCTCGAGCTTCTCGGAGGCCTTCTCGAAGGCTCCGTAAACGATGCGCTGGGCAACGCTCTTCTTGCCGCTCTCCATGATCGCGTTGATCAGGTGCGCAACGAGGGTGTTCTGGTAGCGGATGTCCGGCTGAACCGGGCGCTTGGTCGCTCTACGACGGCGTGACATGGCGTAAGTTAGGCTTTCTTGGCTTCCTTGGGACGTTTCACGCCGTACTTGGAACGGCTACGGCGACGCTTCTCGACGCCGACGGCGTCGAGGGTACCGCGAACGATGTGGTAACGGACACCGGGCAAGTCCTTCACGCGGCCACCACGCACGAGCACGATCGAGTGCTCCTGGAGGTTATGGCCCTCGTCCGGAATGTACGAAATGACTTCGGTCCCGTTCGTGAGGCGAACCTTGGCAACCTTGCGGATGGCGGAGTTCGGTTTCTTCGGCGTACGCGTCATGACCTGCACGCAGACGCCACGGCGGAAAGGATTGCGGTCGAGGGCCGGCGACTTGGATTTCGCGCGGACCTTCCGGCGACCTTTTCTCACGAGTTGGTTGATCGTAGGCATGGACGAAGAAGGAGGAAAATAAGGGAAAAGAGGCGGACGCTGTGGAATGCCCCAACACCGTGCAAGAAGTTTTTTTGCCTCCTGTGACGAATGTCGTTTTCAGAGGCCGGCAGCACCGTCCGCATTGCGGATTGGGACGGGGTCGCCGGGCCTGAAGCGGGCGCTGGGTTCGAAAAATGGAAGCGGGCAGATAGACAGGTCGGCGCCGGCGCTGTCAACACCGCTGTCGTGCGCGAGAGCAGAAGTCGGCGGCCGCCGGCGGAGGACTGAGTTCTTCGATACACCCGGTCCCGCGCGGCGCGCGCCGGCGCCGCTCACCGCGCCCGGCCGCACACCGTCAACACGATGCCCGCCAGCACCCCGAGCACCGCGGGGAGCTTCCGCAGCCCGTTGCGCTCGCCGAACAAATACAGACCGCCGGCGAACGCCACCAGGGTGCTCCCGCGCCGCAGGCTCGAGACCAGCGAGACCAGCGCGTCCCGGTCCTGCAACGCGCCGAAGTAGAGGTAGTCGGAGACCAGCAGCATCGCCGCGATGCCGGGGATGCTCCAGCGCCAGTGGAACTCGTTGCGCGGCCACCAGCGCCGCTTCCAGCCGACCGCCAGCGGCAGGAACAGCGCCGCAAGGTAGACGGAGAACCACGCCTGCACCGTCGGCACCGAGAGCCCCACCGTGCCGAGCAGATACTTGTCGTAGAGCGCGCTCACCGCGCCCAGCAGCGTGCCCATCACCATGAAGCCGATCCACCGGTTGTTCCGGAAATCGATCCCCTCCCCCCGCCCCGCCAACGACAGCCCCACGAACGACGCCAGCGTCGTCGCGATGCCGAGCCACTCCAGCAGCGTCGGCCGCTCCGCCAGCACCACCAACGCCCCGGCGATCGTCCAGATCGGGCCCGTCGCCCGGATCGGCGAGGTGAGCGACACCGGCAGGTGTTTCATCGCGAAGTAGGTGAACATCCACGACGACGCCACCAGCGCCGACTTGCCCGCCAGCTGGAGGTGGCCGAGCCAGCCGAGCGGTGCCGTCGTGAGCGCCGCCGGCAGCGCCCCGGGCCGGAGCGCCGCAAACACCATCAGGCCGGTCCAGACCGCGGCCGAGCACACGCAGCCCAGGAAGAGCACCGGCACGACGGCGTTCTCGCGCACCGCATGCTTGGTGCACAGTTCGTAGAGGCCGAGGAAGAGCGCCGCCACCAGGCTGGCCAGGATCCAGTTCATGAGGGAAACGGGCGGTTGTGCCCCCCGCGCCCCGGCGGCGCAAGGGCCGATCCTGTCTCCACGATTGCCATCCGGCCCCGCCCCGGCTTTCCTTCGCCCCCCCCCCCCCCCACCCAACCCCCCCCCCCCCTTCGGCCAACCCTCCCCCCCCCCCCTTTTCCCCCCCCCCCGCCCCCCCGCCTTC
>Ga0116187_1000917_pt1 | contig 33186 bp, 41 predicted proteins | sample AD_JPNNA6_MetaG_FD_89755 | JGI IMG/M metagenome (GOLD analysis project Ga0116187, IMG submission 89755) | Active sludge microbial communities of municipal wastewater-treating anaerobic digesters from Japan - AD_JPNNA6_MetaG | ecosystem: Engineered > Bioreactor > Anaerobic > Digestate | place... | reverse complement strand
TTGGCATTGATATTATGATGATTGGCGGTCTCCCGGCAATTTAGCTATAACTTGGATTGTGTCTCGGGATTCCAGCTTACCCACACAAAACAGCGAGGAGCCAAAAAGAATTTACTGCCGCCCATCCAGCCAGCTCTTCAAAGCCCTCATGGATGCAGCGCGATGTGATATCCGGTTCTTTCTCTCTATCTCCATCTCCCCCAGGCTCTCTTCGCCCACATAGAAGATGGGATCGTACCCAAATCCCTTGCTGCCCCTTGCCTCAAATCCGATCTGCCCGTGCAGCTCTCCCGTAAACATAACCGGCTCTATACCCGGCTCGATATAGGCCACGACAGACTTAAAGCAGGCCCTCCGGTCATGCTCGCCTTCCATGAGCCTGAGAACCCCGCTGTTGCCGACGGTCTTCTGCACATAGGCTGAGTATACGCCGGGAAAGCCCTTCAGCGCCTCGACGAAAAGTCCCGCGTCCTCGAGCATTACCGCCCTGTCGAGCTGCCCCTTCCCGGCCAGGCGGGAGGCTACCTCCTTCATTCCATAGGCCGCCACCTCCTCCAGGCTGTCGGCCTGAATCTCAGTGTAGCCGATGTCCATTTGAATCAGCTCGCCGAATATGGCCCGCGCCTCAGCGTACTTGCCCTTATTGCCCGTCACAAAATATATCATTGCCCAACCACAGTGGCACAGATGGATTAAAAGGATTCGATCAAGGCGCTCAAGGGCAACGTTTTTACAGCCCAAAAATAAAAGCATGGAGGTCAACGGTACGTCTGGTGAGGCTAAAATGGATCTGGGAGATAGAGTCTCCGTAAAAAGGAACGGGACGACCTACGAAGGGGTGCTCATGCCCTCCCGCCGGGAGGGGCACATCGTCATCAAGCTGAACAACGGCTACAACGTCGGCCTGAATGCAGAAATGTCTGAGATCAAGCTTCTGGAGAGGGCAGTGGAGAGCAGGCCCCCGTCCAAAGACCGACCACTGCAGGCCAGAGTGGGTCTGCCCACCGCATCCATTCTCTCCACGGGCGGCACCATCGCCAGCAAGGTCGACTACCGCACCGGAGCCGTCACCAGCCAGTTCTCCGCAGGCGAGATCATATCCGCTATTCCAGAGCTGGAGGAGATCGCCAACTACCGGGCCCGTGTCATCTACCAGATCCTGAGCGAGAACATGCGTGCTGAATACTGGATCACCCTCGCCCGCTCTGTGGCAGATGAGATATCGGGCGGTGCAGATGGCGTGATCATCACCCATGGCACTGACACAATGATGTACACCGCAGCCGCGCTTTCGTTCATGCTCACCACACCTGTGCCGGTGATCCTGGTCGGCTCGCAGAGAAGCTCGGACAGGCCAAGCAGCGACGCCTCCATGAACGCCATCTGCGCCGCCACTGCAGCCATCAGCGATATCGCCGAGGTCTGCGTGGTCATGCATGCCAGCACCAGCGACGACTATTGCTTCATCCACCGGGGCACAAGGGTGCGAAAGATGCACACCTCCCGCCGCGATGCCTTCCAGAGCATCAACCAGCAGCCTCTGGGCCGGGTGGACTACAGGACCCGCAGGATAGAGACATTCCTGCCCTATCGAAAAAGGGGCCAGGCCGAGCTCTTGCTCCGGGACAGGATGGAGCCCAGATGCGCCCTGGTCAAGTACACCCCCGGATCATCCCCTGAGATCCTCAGCTACTACATCGACCGCGGCTATCGCGGCATAGTCCTGGAGGGAACGGGCCTCGGCCACGTGGCCTCCGACTGGATAGACTGCATCAAGAGGGCAACAGAGGAGGGCATACCGGTGGTGGTGACATCGCAGTGCCTGCGGGGCAGGATCTGCGACCGGGTCTACGACACGGGCCGCGATATGCTGGACGCCGGTGCCATCGAGGGCGAGGATATGCTTCCTGAGGTGGCGCTGGTCAAGCTCATGTGGGCGCTGGCCAACGCAGATAGCGGCCTGGTCACAGATAGAAAGGACGGCCTGCAAGCCGTCCGGTCGCTGATGAGCACATCACTGGCAGGCGAGATATGCCATTCCACGCCTCTAACAGGGCCAAAACTTATAAGCAAGTTATATAGAGAGCACCAATCTCAGTATTAGCGGAGGAATTCGTTTTGACAAGAAAGCCAGGAAGCATGTATAGAAGAAGGGAGCGGCCCTACACGCGCAGAGAGTATATGGGCGGCGTCCCGGGAAGCAAGGTGGTACATTACGACATGGGCAATCTCACAGAGGATTTTCCCATCAAGCTCACACTCGTAGTAAAAGAGCCCTGCCAGATCAGGCATACGGCTCTGGAAGCTGCCAGGGTCGCAGCCAACCGTTTCCTCCTCAAAGCAGTGGGCAGGACCAACTACCACCTCAAGCTCAGGACCTATCCCCACCATGTCATTCGCGAGAACAAGCAGGCCACCGGCGCAGGAGCAGACCGCGTATCCAGCGGCATGAGAATGGCCTTCGGCAAGGCTGTTGGAACGGCTGCCAGGGTAGAGGCCGGCCAGAAGCTCTTCACACTGGAAGTGCCCCCGGCGTACCTCAATGAGGCGAAGGTGGCATTGACCAGGGCAGGACACAAGCTACCTACACCGATTCAGATCACAGTCGATTCGGGCCAAGAGCTGATAAAATAGAGACAAGGTATATCGATGGACGATTATTTAGCGGGCCTGGATCGGGCCATGAAGGGCATGCCGGCAGCACGCGAGTCCAAGGACAGGTTCGTCATACCTCCCGTAAAGGTCTTCTACGAGGGCAAGACCACAGTTCTGGAGAACTTCGCAGCCATTGCCGATACTCTGAATCGCGAGCCTGAGCACCTCATGAAGTATCTGCTGCAGGAGCTGGGCACTGCCGGCAAGATCGATGGGCCGCGCGGCATATTTCAGGGAAAGTTCAGCGATACGGCCATCGCCCGCCAGATAGAGTCCTACTTCGAGGAGTATGTGGTCTGCACCGAGTGCAGGCTGCCTGATACCCACCTCATCAAAAGCGATCGCGTGCTGACCCTTAAGTGCGATGCCTGCGGCGCCCACCGGCCGGTCAGGAAGCGCAAAGCCACTGCAGCCGTGCAGAAAGACGTAATCGAAGAGGGAGAGACATATGAGCTGCGCATCGAATCCGTGGGCAACAAGGGCGACGGCATAGCCAAGGTCGACAAGTACCTCATTTTCGTTCCCAGCGCCGTTAAGGGCGAGATAGTCAAGGCGAAGATCAAGAAGATCAGCGGCACCCTGGCCTTTGCAGAGGTCGTGGAGAGAAAGGGCAAGGTGTCTTAGATGGAGAGCGAGGAGAGGATCACCCTCACATTTACGGAGGACCACAAGTATCTGCTGGAGTTCTCTCCGCCTGCCTTCTGGATGGAGTATGCCAGAGGTTACGGAGGCCTTCCCTGGATCGAGATCAGCGATGAGAGAGCAGTGATAGTCGCCGAGAACTACTCATATCTGCTCGACCTCCTGGTGCAGGCCAGGCTCTACCGCCTCAGCCAGATGCGCGACGATGAGCGGTTTCAATAGATTGCCGTCCTTGCAGGCCTATACAATTCGCGGCCTGCCAGTCATCAGGGAGGGCGACGACATCGCCGCCCTGGTCAAATCCCTTTTCCATTTTCAGGACGGAGATGTCCTGTGCCTGGCCAGCACAATTGTGGCCAAGGCCGAGGGGCGTTTTCGGGAGCTTTCGATCTATCGGCCTACAGAAAGGGCGCAGCAGATCGCAGGGCGGACCGGAAAGGACCCCAGGTTCGTTCAGGCAGTCCTGGATGAGTCGGCAGATGTCCTGCTGGAGGAGCCCTTTCTGCTGGTGGCGAGCCGCTGCGGCCATATCGGCGTCAATGCCGGGATAGATCAGTCCAATGTGGGGGAGGGCAGGATCCTGCTCCTGCCTGAGGATCCCTGCCAGAGCGCAGAGAGGCTGCGGGCCCGGCTGGCGGAGAGCAGCCCTCAAAATGAAGGCGGGGCAGACTGCGCTGTGATCATCACAGACACATGCGGCCGGCCTTTTCGCTGCGGCGTGGCGGCTGTGGCAGTGGGCTGGGCCGGGATTGCACCCATGCGCGACTGGCGGGGGGAGCGCGACATTTATGGCAGAGCTCTGGAGATCACACTCGAGGCGGTGGTGGACGAGATAGCCTCAGCCGCAAACCTGCTGATGGGCGAGGCAGGGGACGGCACGCCAGCAGTGGTCTTCCGGGGCCTGAGATACCCCAGGCAGGGCCCGGGCAGCGTCTTCATGCCTGAGGAGAGGGATGTCATCCGGCCAAGGCTGAAGAGATAGGATTTTATTTTCCCACTGCGATAGCGGCGGACGTGCAGATACCAGGCGTGAATAGGCCCCATCTCATTGTGGTCCCCTTCAAGCTGAACGGTGCCAAGAGCCGGCTGGCCCCGGCGCTCACCCCCGAGCAGCGCCGTGCCCTGGCCTTTGCCATGCTCAGGGATGTTCTGCGAACAGTCAGTCCCTTCGGCAGGGTGACTGTGCTCTCCCGGCCCGGGCTGAAGAGAGAGGAGATCTGGCCGGATGGGGCGGCCTGTGAAGCTGAGATATGTGAGTCGGAGCTGGATCTGAATGATGCCCTCAATGCCTTCCTCGAGGGCCAGGCGGCCATGGGCTGGCCCTGCGACATTCTGATTGTCATGGCAGATCTGGCGCTCCTGGGCGGCAGGGATGTAGAGGGCATCCTTTCAGCAGAGGGCGATGTGGTGCTCTGCCCGGGCAGGGGCGGCGGCACCAATATGATAATGATAAGAAGTCCCAGCTTCCGCACCTGCTACACTGGAGTCAGCTTTCCCAAACACATTGCATCTGCACAGCAGGCAGGCCTGAAGGCTGCCGTCTTCGAGTCCTTCCGGGCTGGATGCGACATCGACCTCCCTGGTGATCTTTTGGAGCTGAGGCTGCACGGCCGTGGGGAGGCCAGAGCTCTGCTGGAGAGGTGGGGTGCATGCTGGGAGGAGAATGGATCATAACAGAGAACGACTGCTCATCGCGGCCATTCCTGCAGTCTCGATAGCAGTGATAGAGCATCATCAATTATCCGGGCGTGGTCGAATGCCAGGGGCGGCAGCCTCTCAGGCGGGAAGGCTGCGACGCCTGCGGCATCCGATCCCGCGCATAGCTGCGGGCTATTTTCTGCCGGCCTGGCCAGGAAGGCGGCGGATACTACATGCCCCCGGGGGTCGCGGGCCGGATCCGAGTATATGCCCACCAGCCCAAAAAGTTCAACATCAAGGCCCGTCTCCTCGCGCGCCTCCCGTACGGCAGCCGCCTCCACAGTCTCCCCCACCTCCACAAATCCGCCCGGCAGGGCGTAGCACCCCTGAAAGGGAGGGTTGCTGCGCCTGATGAGCACGATTCTGCCGCCGCAGAGGATTACGGCATCTGCTGCCAGAAGGGGCGTGGATACCATAAATCCCAATCCGACCTTTGTAACCAAAAGCCTTATCTACGACGTAGGCCGGATGCAATTACGTCAAAGGTCGATTAGTGTAAATCCCTCCCTACCCTACATCCAATCGGCCTTTGGCATAACTTTCTTTGAGGCAATAAAGTCTTCTACCAAGCACCGCCTTCCCTTCATATGCCCTTTTACGTTCTGAAGCTCGGCGGCAGCCTGATGGCCACAGCCAGGGACCTCGTTCGCTCTCTGCATTCTCTGGAGGGCTACAGCTTCCTGGTGGTGCCTGGCGGCGGGCCCATGGCCGACCTCGTGCGGGAGATATATGCGCGGGGCAGCCTCTCCCAGGAGGCCGCACACTGGATGGCCGTTCTGGCGATGGAGCAGTATGCCTTCTTCCTGGCGGACGGAACCGGTGCTGCCATGACAGCGGAGATCAGACCGCATCCCCGCGGGATCTGCAGCGGCGGAATGCAAAATAAGGGAGCAATGGAGACGGCTGTGCGCATTCTCCTGCCCTATCAGGCCCTGTGCCGGGACGATCTGGGCATAGAGCACAACTGGGAGTATACATCAGATGCAGTGGCGGCACTGGTGGCGGCTAAGCTCTCGGCGCCGCTCATCAAGGCCACCGATGTCGACGGCATATTTGATGGGGGTGCAGTCGAACCTGAGCATTGCGGCGCACGCCATATTGGGGGCAGGCCGGTGCCTGAGATCGCTGCTGCAGATCTGCTGGGGGTGGAAAGCTGCCTCGATCAGGGAACAGTCAGGCTTTTATGCAGCAGGCTCAGGGGCACAAGCCTCTGGATTTTGAACGGCAGTGATCCGGAGAGCTTCATCTCGTCTCTGCGGAGTGGAGAGGGCGGAACGGTCGTCAAAGGCTGATAGATGAGAGAGATCTACGGGAAGCTTTATAATTGGAGATACATCAACCAGGGAGGAGATAATATGAAGGAAGAAATGCCAGAGAAATGCATATCATGTGGCGTCATGCTGACCGGCGTGGGCGGGACCAGGTTTCCCTGTCCGAGCTGCGGCACCGTGATCGCCAGATGCAACCGATGTAAAAAACAGAGCAATGTTTATACCTGCAAAGCCTGCGGCTTTTCGGGACCTTAGGTGAGCGAGATGGGAGACGCAGCAGTTAGAATGAAGGTAATGCCGGAGAGCACCGATCTGGATCTTAAGAAGCTGGCCGAGGACATCAAGAAGGCAATTCCATCCTTCGCCCGGCTGCATGCCATCCAGGAGATGCCAATAGCATTTGGCCTCAAGGCCCTGATCGTTGTGACCATCATGGACGATAAGGGAGGCAGAAGCCCGGAGGAGATCGAAACAGCAGTAGGCCAGGTACCTGGTGTGGAATCCGTTGAGGTGGAAGAGGTAGGACTCCTCTAAACCACTCTCTTGTTTAAAAGGGCTTGTAGATCAGCGGTAGATCGCCGCCTTCGCAAGGCGGAGGCCACGGGTTCGAATCCCGTCAAGTCCATGGCAATTTTATAATATTGAATCTGCCCCCTGATTTTCGCACAAAGTACTTAAATTTGCATGCCGACTATTTTGCATATGCCAGCGATCAGAGATAGATCCGCCCTGCCTGCGGAAGGCTCGCGAATGGATGGCAAAGATCTGATAGACGAGCAGCTTTCCGCCGCCCGGGAGATCCTAGCCGAGGTCTTCGGCATCAGCATTCCGGAAGCGGAGGAGATGATCCGGGATCGAAGCCGGGAGAAGATGCTCTGGCCGGAGAGATTCTCCCTGGAGGATTGAGATGGCGGCAGTTCTAAAGATCATCAGGGCGGCTGCATGGTCCCTCATGCTCAGCCGCACATCTAGAGACACCCTTCTGGCTGGCCTGGCAGGGCTGGCAAGATGGATAGCCCGGCCGTCAACCCGGGCCGGAGCGAACGGGCTATTCAGCAGCCTTTTAAAGTCCCGGAAGGCGGGCGGAGCTTCCGGAATTTTCCAGAATGCCTTTAAGGGTGCTGAAGATCTGCTGCTGAAGTATGCCAGAAGAATCGGTTTTTCGTCCTCCGGTGCCCTGGCCATATCCGCCCTGGCGGCTCTGCTCTGGGCGGCTATGAAGGAAGAGGGGAGGGATAAGAATAGAGGCCGCGGCAGCAGCAGGCCGTCTGATCGGGTCATTGAGGTTGACGATTTTACTGTAATTGGTGAGAGAAGAGGGTGAATCGAGGCGAGCTACATGGCAAAGATGAATATCAGAGACGGGGACCTGGATCTGGTCGGATATGAATTCCAGCCCTTCCATCCGGGAGTTTGCCGAAGGAAAGAATGTATTCATCACCATACCGGAAACAGATGGAGGAGATAGTCAGCCCGCTGGGGCTTGAAATTGCAATACAGACTCAGGTGGAAAACGAAGGGCTGATGATATTTTAGATCACCGAATTTTTGAGAATCCCTATCCCTTCTATCTCCACCTCTACGGTGTCTCCCCTCTGCATGGCTCCCACCCCGGGCGGCGTTCCCGTGGCTATGACATCCCCAGGCTCGAGGGTCATCACCGAGCTTATGAACTGCACCAGATATGGCACATCGAATATCAGGTCGGATGTATTGGAATTTTGCACCACATTTCCGTTGAGACGGGTCTTGATGTCCACGTCACCGGGATCTATTTTCCCTATCCACGGGCCGAAGGGCGCAAATGTATCGAAGCTCTTGGCCCGGGTCCACTGCCCATCCTTATTCTGCAGATCGCGGGCAGTCACATCGTTGAAACAGGTGTATCCCAGGATGAACTCCTCAGCCTCATCCGCCCGCACATCCTTGCAGCGCTTTCCTATGACTGCAGCCAGCTCTCCCTCGTAGTCGAGCTGCCGGCAGGAGGGAGGATAGACTATACTGCCGCCAGAAGCCATGGCGGCTGTGGGAGGCTTCAAAAAGAGTATTGGCTCCTCTGGCAGAGCCATATTCAGCTCCCTCGCGTGCTCCGCATAATTGAGGCCCACGCAGACGATCTTGCTGGGCCGGCAGGGGGTGAGCAGAGTTACATCCGATAAGGTCAGCACCTCTCCACCCGAAACGATGCCGTGCTCATCGCTGTACGATCCCCCACGAACCTCACCATCCTTTATGAATCGAGCAATCATTTGCCATCTCCTCCTTTATTATCCGTTGCACGACCCCTTGCTTCCCGAGGCGTCCCGCCTGTATCTGCCGAATTCGCCTTCGAGCAGCCGGTCCGCCCTGATCACCGGCCCCTCCACGCAGACCCGCAATCCCTCCGGGTCGATGCAGCAGGAGCCACAGACTCCAGCTGCGCACTTGAAATGGCGGTTGATGCAGGCCTGGATCCTCTCAGCATGCTCGGCTGTCCTGGAGATCACATCCCACATCATCATCTCCGGGCCGCAGAGGTATATCTGATCGAATGACTCGATGTCCAGATGTGCAAGTCCTGCAGAGACCCGTCCGGGGATGCCGGCCGATCCGTCGTCGGTGGTGAGAATGGTATTGATATTACTGATATTTTCAAACCTGTCCAGAAAGATCATATCCCATTTGCTGCGAAAGCCGATGAGCGAGGCGACGCTGATCTCCGCCCGCCTGGCCTGCTCTCCCAGGAAGGCCAGGGGAGCCGTTCCCACGCCACCGCCGATGAGCAGGATCCTGCTGCCCCTCAGCACAAAGCCGTTTCCGAGGGGGCCTCTCACCCCAACGCTCCGCCCGGCTCCCATTTTAAAGAGAGCCCCTGTGGCCTCGCCCACCGACTGGACTGTGATGGTGTCCGGCCCGGAGAAGCTCATTGGTATCTCATCCACACCCCTGATCCAGAGCATGAGGTACTGGCCTGGAGCCGGGTCGAGATCCCTGTTCAGGCGGAATGTCCTGATGAGGGGGGCCTCAGAGCGCACCTCTGTGATGGTGCAGTCTAAAGGCCTCATGAGCGCCTCCTGAGGGCGAGGCCGACCAGCTCTTCAACGGTCGTGGACTTTCTCTCAATATAGCGGGAGAGGCCAGTGCATATCTCCTCGAATATGCCGTAGCCCCTCATGAGAGCCGTTCCCACCTGCACTGCGGATGCTCCGGCCATGATCATCTCCACCGCATCCTCCCATGTGGCGATGCCTCCCACCCCGATCACAGGAATCTCCAGCCGGCTGGCAAGCTCGTAGACGCAGCGCACAGCCACCGGCTTGACCGCCGGCCCGGAGAGGCCTCCGAAGCGGTTGCCAAGTATCGGATACCCGGACTCGATGTCTATGGCCATGGCCTTGAGGGTGTTGATGGCCACCACTGCATCGGCACCAGCCCTCTGGGCGGCGAGGCCAAGCTCCAGTATATCTGCTGTGTTGGGTGTCAGCTTTACCCAGACGGGGACATCCGCTGCAGCCTTGACAGCGCCGGTCACAGACTCCACCAGGTCCGGGTAGCGTCCAAGCTCGGAGCCGTAATTCTCTGCATGAGGGCAGGAGAGGTTCAGCTCGAATGCATCTGCCTTCAGGCTGCGGGCGATCTGGGCGAACTCGGCTGCAGATGAGCCGAAGATGCTGGCGATGACAGGGACTCCGCCGCTTTTGGCAGCATCGATCTCCTCCTGAAAGTCGCGATAAGATGGATTGGGCAGGCCCATGGCATTGAGCAGCCCGCATTCAACTGCCACCAGCGTCGGTCCGGGGTGTCCTTCCCTGGGAGAGGAGCCCAGCGACTTGGTGACAACGCCGCCCGCCCCGGCGCGTGCCGCCCGGCGCAGGGAGGCCCCAGTGGTGCCCAGGATGCCTGCCGCCAAAAGAACAGGATTGCCGAAGTCCAGGCCGCCGGCATGAATGGAAAGGGATGGCATGGGAGGAGATCCGTTTCGCAGGATAAAAGGCTTGTCAACAGGAAAATGATCATCAGAATAAGATTCACGAAGAGCCGGTCAACTCAATGAGGGTACAATACTCGCACATAAGTTTCACGATAATTTGATGAGCATTAACGGCAAGAATTGGAGAAAAGCCTCTATTGATTTGCTTTTCCACTCTGAGGTCCGTCTCCCAGCACCTCCACCAGCAGCTCGCCCTCTGCCGTCGCAAATATACGCGCGTCCTGCAGCAGCACCCTCTTCTGGAAGAGGCGTGGGGCTCTCTTTCGCAGCTGCACCACTATGTCCAGGGATGTGACAGGAAGGCGAATGTGCTTTTGGTCGGCTGCGGCAAAGATCATGGCAGGAATATCAAAGACATCGGTTCCCGCCTTCGCCTCCAGGGAGATTGGCGCCTGCAGCATCATCCACTGCTCCAGTGTGCGCCTGGCCCGAGCTATATTCTGATGGGCCCTCTTCTCCAGAATGCTGATATTGGAGCGGGTGGTGCCCAGGCAGTCCGCCACCTCCTGCTGAGAGAGGCCGGCAAGCCTCATCTGCAGCACTTTGATCTGCCTTGGCGTGAGAAAAGAATCGAGAGCTTCATCGCCGCCTCCCTCGAAGGACATTTTTTCCGGAGACATCCACACCTCAGAGGAAGTCATGGAAGATAAAGCCATATCTTTCCCGAAAGGGAAATCTTTTTGTCATAGCAATCACCCTTCAAAAAAAGATGGGCAAAATGAGATCGATATTGGTCACCGGCGGTGCCGGATTTATCGGCAGCCACCTGGTGGACAGGCTGCTTGAAGAAGATGATGTCAATGATGTCACCGTCCTGGACAACCTCAGCTCGGGAAAGAGGGAGCATCTCGCCGCCCACGAGGGCAATGCCAGTTTTCATTTTATCGAGGGAGACCTCCTGCATCCTCAAGAGCTGCGGGCAGCCCTGGCCGGAAGGGATATGGTCTTTCACCTGGCAGCCAATCCAGATGTCAGGCTTGGTGCGGAGAACACCCGCGTTCACCTGGAGCAGAATGTCCTTGCCACATACAACCTGCTGGAGGCCATGCGAACCTGCGGCGTCAAGAGGATCGCCTTCACCTCCACCTCCACAGTCTACGGTGAGGCGGCGGTCGTGCCCACCCCCGAAGACTACGGCCCGCTTCTGCCCATATCCCTCTACGGCGCTTCGAAGCTGTCCTGCGAGGCCCTCATCTCCTCCTACTGCCACACATTCGATATGCAGTCCTGGCTCTTTCGGTTTGCCAATATCGTTGGCGAGCGGGGCACGCACGGCGTCATCGTCGACTTCATCAGAAAGCTGCGGGACGATCCCAGAGAGCTTGAGATACTGGGCTCGGGCAGGCAGAAGAAGTCCTATCTGGAGGTCAGGGACTGTGTGCAGGCCATGCTGCACTGTGTGAAAAGCGCTGATGCGCCTGTCAACGTCTTTAACATCGGCTCGGAGGACTATGTGGATGTGACAGGAATTGCGGACATCGTCGCCGCTCAGATGGGGCTGTCCGGCGTATGCTACCGCTACACTGGGGGCCTTGAAGGCCGGGGCTGGAGGGGAGACGTGCGTGTCATGCTCCTGTCCATAGAGAAGATCAAGAAGCTCGGCTGGAGGCCGCATGGCGGGTCGGAGCAGGCCGTACGTGAGGCGGCGAGGGCTCTGCTTGGATGTGAGGTATGAAAATTTTTCCATCTACCTGACATTGCTCACAGCCCACTCCGTCTCCTGCCACCAGCCGCCCTCCAGCAGCGTTGCATTGTAGCCCATCAGCTCCAGGCTGAAGAATAGGGAATAGGCCTGTGGTGTTCCGTAGACTATTGCAATTCCGTCCCGTTCCACCCTCCTCTCGAAGAGGTCCTTCAAAGCGGCAGCATCTCTGATGCCTGAGCTGTCGTAGAGCTTGTCCTGTGAGAGGCAGATCGACTCATTGCCCAGCCGGCTCTGCCCGTAATCGGAAAAGTCTCTGGCATCGAGAATCCTGACATCGGCCACGGAGAGCAGCGCCTCCAGGTTTTCCGGCGTCACGAGAAGCCAGGGCTTTATGCTGGCTGTGTAGTTTGCCACCCTGGAAGAAGGCGCATTTTGCGTGAGGGCAACTCCCGCCTTTTCAGCTGCGGCAATGCCTCCGTCCAGCAAGCTGACATTTTTCTGGCCAAGATAGCTCAGCGCCCAGAAGACGAAGGCAGCACTGTCATCCGCACCGCTCTCTCCGCCGTAAACGACGACGGAGTCGCTGGCGTCAACTCCCGCACGGCCGAGAGCCAGAGCAGCCCGGGCGGCATCCAGGCCCCCGCCGCCATCCCGCTGCAGGTCTTTGTAGTAGAGGTTGCGTGCGCCGGGAATGTGCCCGGACATATACTCTTTGGGGGAGCGCACATCAAGGATTACCAGATTGCCTGGCAATCCGGAGAGCGATGCGGCAGCAGTCAGCATCTCCGGGCGGGCGTAGCCGCTGGCAGGCTCTCCTGAGACTGCAACAGCCCCTTCGCCCTGCCCGCCTGCTGCTGCCCCATTCTGCTGCGCCCTTTCGTATGCCTCTTTCTGTGCCAGCCAGCCATCCAGGTTGCTCCAGTCCGGGCAGGTTGGGCAGAACTCCCCTGTCTCTGTGCCTGCCAGGGCCGGCGCTGCTATGACGTTCAGGAGCAAGGCCGCTAGAAGAGTGAGAGCTGTGAGGCCTGCCGCTGCCCTTCTGCAGCATCTCCATGATACGCTGAGACCCATATTTGAAATCACTGCAGTAATAGGTGGTTTTGCCACTATTTCAGTTTTGCTTTGCCGCGCTGCAAGAAGGGAAAGTATAAATACGCCTTATTTGTTCATCATAGTAATAAAGAATACTCTAATGTACAAAATAATTCATTGAAGACGGTGTAGAGGAGAGAGTGGATTTGAGAGGAACATCGATTCGCATGGAGCGGATATTTCGCCGCAGCACAGGAAACGCAGTCATCATACCCATGGACCACGGCGTTACGGTCGGTCCCATCAAGGGCATAAAGAGCGTCAAGGCAATGGCAGATGCTGTGGCCTCCGGCGGGGCTGATGCTGCCATCGTCCATAAGGGGGCGGCGGTCTTCGGCCACCGCGGATACGGGCGGGACCTGGGGCTGATCATCCATCTCTCAGCCTCGACTGCCCTCGGGCCGGACCCCAACAATAAGGTGCTGGTGGCCACAGTGGAGGAGGCCCTCAAGATCGGGGCAGATGCTGTGAGCATTCATGTCAACGTGGGAGCCGAGGACGAGAGCCGCATGCTCTCCACTTTGGGCGAGGTCTCCAGAAGCTGCCAGGAGTGGGGCATGCCCCTTTTGGCCATGATGTATCCACGGGGAAAGAAGATCAAGGACGAATACGCGGAGGAGTACATCTCCCATGCCGCCCGCGTTGGAGCCGAGCTCGGGGCGGACATAATCAAGACCAACTACACAGGAGACCAGGAGAGCTTTGCCAGGGTGGTTGAGAGCTGCCCGGTGCCTGTGGTAATAGCGGGAGGGCCGAGGGTTGAGTCTGAGCTGCAGCTTCTCTCCATGGTCCAGGGAGCCATCGCCGCCGGGGCGCGAGGAGTTGCCATCGGCAGAAATGTGTTTCAACATGACAGCCCCGCCCTCATCACCCGGCGCATCTGCGCAGTGGTGCACGAGGGCCTCTCCGCTGAGCAGGCCACCCGGATCACATCCTCAGGCAGCAGAGATAAAAAGGTGCAGCCGCTTTAGGGAGATGATGAATGATTCGAGGTCCCTGAGCAGGATTGCCCCCTTTTTATTCATCATATTCCTGCTCTCCGCCGGACAGGCAGCTGCCTCCACCCAGAGCGGCGGGCCCGACCTGCAGGTCCTGCAGGTCTACGGCAACTTCGAGACAAGCCGGCCTTCCAGCATATTTATCGTGCTGCAGAATAATGCCGATCCCTCCGAGATGAGGGAGGGCGCAGGCGGTCTGCAGTGGGAGGCAGACCCGGAGACCGCCCGCAGCATTTTGGCCGGGCTTGTGAGCGCCGACGATAGAATCGAAATTCTCTCCGGCCCGCAGATGGCGGGCCTTTTGCCAGCCGGCGAAAATCTGACTGTGCAGTTTACAGCCCTGGCGCAGGGTGCGCCCATCGGCATTTATCCTCTGATCCTGCGGCTGAACTATTCTCGGCTGTCCGGGGTCAGACAATCCCGCGAAGACGGCCTGGCCGGCTTTGTCTTCGTATATGAGAGGCTTTCGAGGGATATATCCGTCCCGGTAGAGGTGGTGCAGGGTCCCAAGGTTGTGCTGGAGAAGACGTCAGGAAGGGCTCGGCCTGGAGAAGGGTCGAAGCTGAGCATTACCATTGCCAACAGAGGAGACGAGCCAGCGGTGCAGCTCTCAATGCAGGCCCGCCCCAGTGCTCCCTTCCTCATGGTGGAAAACGCTGCAGATGAGGTTTGCATCGCTCCGGGCGAAAGCGCCGAGCTGAGCCTCTCGGTTTTCACAGATGAGAATGCCACGCAGGGATACTACGCCCTGCCATGCATCATCAGCTACCGGGACGAAGCGGCCCCTGAGGATGGTGGCGGGCTGCATTGGGAGCAGCGTCGGGAGGAGCTGGTGGGGCTGGTTTACGTTGGCGAGGAAGGGGCTTTCATCTGGCTGTACATAGCCGTGGCAGGGCTGGTGCTGCTTGCGGTTATATCTCTAGCCCGAAGGAGGCTCACTGGCAAGGGCAGAAGGCTGCGGATAGTCAGAAGCTAATCGAGTTCTATTTTGCTTGCTGCTTTTGCATCATCATGACGCCGTCAGGCGCTGGAAGCGCTCCTGGGCCTTCTCCAGTATCTCCTTCTCACCCGGTATGACGCCATCGCGCATGAGAATCCTGCCGTTGACTATTGTCGTGTCCACCTCTCCGGCCATGCTGTAGACCAGGTGGGAGATGATATTGCTCTTCGGCCACAGCCACGGCTTATTCAGGTCTATCAATGCCAGGTCTGCCAGGGCTCCTGGGTGCAGGCCCATGTTCAGCCGGAAGGCCCGCCAGGAGTTCTCTGTGGCCATGCGCCAGACCTGCTCAGCTGAGAAGGCGGCTGGGGTGTGGTAGGCGTTCTTCTGCGTGATGGCAGCGACCTTCATCTCCTCGAAGAGGCTGAGGTTGTTGTTGCTGGAGGCCCCGTCTGTGCCGAGGCAGACATTGACATCCTCTTTCATCATGATGTTGAGGGGCGCGATCCCGGAAGTCAGCTTGAGGTTGCTCACAGGACAGTGCACGACATTGGCCCTTCTATCGGAGAGCAGCCGGCAGTCCTCTGGGGAGAGCCAGACGCAGTGAACCGCAGCCAGCCGCTCGTTGACCATGCCCAGGCTGTCCAGGTATTCAACAGGGCTTTTGCCCCCGGAGAGCAAAAAGCCGTCCACCTCCTCGCGGGTTTCGGAGAGGTGGATGTGGATCATTGCATCGTGCCGGTCGGCGATATCCCTGGCCTGGAGCAGCGTCTCCTCGGAGCAGGTATAGGCGGCGTGGGGGCCCACAGAAGGGACGATCAGCTCGTCGCCCTTCCAGCGCTTGATGAAGGGCTCCACCTGGCCCAGCATCTCAGGCTTCATATCAAAGACCACTCCTGAGATATATGCCCGCAGCCCCATCTCCTTTGTGGCCTGGGCGGCTGCATCGGGGTAGTAGTACATGTCATTGTAGCAGGTGATGCCGAAGCGGATCTGCTCAAGGCAGCCGAGCTTGACTCCCCAGCGCACATCCTCCTCTGTGATCCTTGCCTCTAAAGGCCAGATCTTTTCCTGCAGCCACGGCATCAGCTCCATATCGTCTGCGTAGCCGCGCAGAAGTGTCATTGCCAGGTGGGTGTGGCCATTGATGAGCCCGGGAATGGCCAGCTTTCCATGTCCGTCCAAAATCTCAACATTATCGATATTTCTCAGATCCGGGCCGACATTCGTGATCCTGCCTTCTTCGATTAGTATGTCCTGGCCGGCCAGCAGCTCCCCGGACCGGATAATTGAGACGTCCTTGATCAGCATCAGAGGGAGAGTGCCGTCAGAGGAAAAAAAATTATCGGGCCGGTCGGCTGCCAGGCCAATGGGCTTTCGCCAGATCGTCAGGCTTAAGATCTATCGGCTCAGAGTGGCTCGCCGGGCTGAGGTAGCCAAGCGGCCTACGGCGCTGGTCTTGAAGTGCACCCTTCCTGCGGGATGGGCGGACGGGCAAACCAGTGGTGCACTGCACCTCGTGAGTTCAAATCTCACCCTCAGCGCTTTTTGCTTGAATTTTATTCATCCAAATCCTTCCAGAAAGCTGAGTATGCACCTTCCAAGATCCGAATGGTATCCGCCTTCGAGCAAGGCAAACCTCTCGCCCGTGCAGCTCTTCGAAATCCCTTTTATTATCTCGCCTATTTTTTTATAATCTTCTATCCCGAGCAGCCCGCCCCAGTCCTCCCGGTAGGTGTCAAATCCGGCTGAAACGCCCACAATATCAAAGCTGTTCTCTCCAGCCGCAGATTCCACCTGCTTCAAGTATCCTCTCGCATCCATAGTAAGATAGTCGAAGTTCGCATCCACCGATCCCGGATTGACTATCCTGACGTCGTGGTCCCCCCGGAATATGCTCACAGTCCCGTCTCCGAAGTGCAGGTCGATATCAATAATCAGCACCCTCTTTGCCCCTGGCCTGATCCTCTGCACGGCTATGGCCATGTTGTTGAAGTAGCACATTCCCCAGGCTCGATTGGCTGCGGCATGGTGCCCCGGCGGCCTGATCAGCGCGAAGGCTGGCTCGCCATTGGCCGCCAGCTCTGCCGCGCAGATGGCTCCACCTGCCGCCAGAGACGCCGCCTCGAGGTGGCCGCTAGCCTTCACACGATCTATATGCTCTTTTCCATGCACCAGGGATATGTCCTGCAATGTGCAAGGCTGCGGCTTTACAAAGTCGTAGCCGGCTCTCTTCAGCTCAACCGCAGGCAGGCAAACTCTATCCGGATTTTCCACGGGATTGGCCGGATATCTCTTTCCATATTCACTGCTGTAGACGATCTTCACATCCCTATGAGATGAGCCTATAGAATTTAATATCATTCACTCCATCACAAGGGATAAATGATAAGTCCGCTCAGCCCATGAGCGATGCCTAATTTCAATGTCCTGCTGGAGGGTGCCTGGCTGGTCAGGGATGTCAGGACCGAAGACGACGCAATCGGCGTGGCCATCTCAGAAGCCGGCAAGCGGCTGAACCAGAAGAAGATGGATTTTGTTGAGGTGGAGACGGGCCAGTGGGACTGCCCTGAGTGCGGAGAGCCCCTGGCAGGCGTCTTCCTCGTGGCCAGCACTGCCCTCGTCGCCCTGCTCTTCGAGATCAAGATCTTCAACGCCGAGAGCGAGGAGCATGCCGGGCGTATTGCCAAGTCGACCGTGGGCAAGGCCCTGGGTGCCGTTCCCCTGCGCGTTTTGGAGACCGCCCAGATCGAATAGCAGGCGAGGATTCCTAATTACTTCAGGTCCCCTATTAGATATACGGCTCGGGGCAGTGTCTCGATCTTGATGTAAAATAGTAGTAATAATCCTGGCGATGCATAGTATGCTACTATGCCGATAGGAGCATTCTGATCATCCGCAGGATTTATAATAAGGGATTGACGCTAAATAATCTATTCAATTTTTCTTTATTTAGATGCAGTTACACGTGGCTCTATCGAATAATTCCACATGGGATGTAATTCATGTAAAATAATTTTCAATTGTGCCATATCTTCGTCCAATATCTTTATCCCTGTTTCATAATCTCGTTCATCCAATCGAGCCTCAATTTTTAGCCCCTTCTTTGTCTTGGTCGATCCGATTAGCTTGATAATGGTTTCATAGCTGGATAAAGGCTTTCCTCGCCAATTCATGCTTATGAATGAGAACATGCAATGCTCGACCTTATTCCACTTGCTCGTCCCAGGCGGAAAATGACTAACCGTGATGGTAATTCCGATTTCATCAGCCAATCGCTGCAAAAAGAACTTCCATCCCTTGTTTCGGCTTCCGTTGCTCCCACCGCCATCAGCGCAAACGAGTAAATTATTGCATCCTTCGTAGTGATATTTTCCAACCAAGCTCCACCATTGTCTGATGCTCTCAACGGCAAATTCTGCGGTATTATGGCTTTTTCCGATATTAACGACCCCGTCGTTTCTTTTGAGATCATAAACCCCATAAGGAATCGCGGTGCCAATCGCTTTGGATGGAAAATCATACACATTAACCAGTTCTGGTTGTCCTTTTTGCCTCCAACTCCTGCCCAAATTTTTATAGTTGCCGACTAACTCCTTTTTCTTGGCATCTACAGAGATTACAGGATCACCTGCATCAATGAACTTGGCGGCTTGACTATTGATATAGCGGAATTGGGTATCTCTCTCAGGACCTGATTTGCCTTCTAGGTTTTTTCGATTGGCTTGAAGCGAATAGCCGCTTTCTTTCAATAGCCGTCTCACTGTATCATGACTTACTTTATGATTTTTTAACCTCAGTTCTTCGGCGATGGCATAGGTTGATTTATATGTCCATTTTAGTAGGCTCATCGGGTCTCCAGCTGTGCTTTCTGATATGATTGCTTCTAGGTCGTCGATAACTATGGGGTCCCAGACTTCCACCCTTTTTCTGCCTGCCCCGGATTCGCGGAGCTTCTCAGGAAGTTCCAATGGTTCTGCACTATTGAGTTCTCGAATGCCCTTGCTGATGGTATTTCTGGATAATCCTGTCATAGCTGAGACTTCGGAGACCCCGCCCCAGCCAATTTCAAGAGCCTTAGCTGCCGCGAATCTCCTCGCTTGAACGGGATCTGCCCCTGAAAGAGCTTTCAAGAACGGTTCACATTTTTTAGTCTCATTCACAACAAACTATAGAACGTTCTACTATTTAAAATTTGCTCAAATTATTTTCCGTCAAAACCTTAGTTATTTAAGTTCATTAGGCATGCAATAAATATCATCCAACTCATCTCCCCATTCTCCGGCATCCTCTTGCTCCCCCGCATTTGCGCAAGCCCTTCTGCTCTCTTCCTTCCGAGGTATATTGCCATGCCCTTCAGGGTGCAACAGTAGCTGGAATAGCTTTTCCTCCGTCCCCAAAGAAGAGAAGAGCTTCTTCAACCTATGCGCGAAGTCTTCGATCCTGGCTCGCAGCTCTCTGTCCGCCGGGCACTCCGGAAACGTGCTCGTCTCCTTCACCTCCTAGCAGATGAGCAGGTTCATCCTGGAGAGGTAGTAGGCGGCGGTGCAGACCTGGGGCTTGACTGAGTGGATGCGGCAGCCGATAGCAGCATCGAAAAACGGGGATGGCTCGCCAGGCCCTCCATTCACCAGATTATTTTCAACCATCCAGTTCGATCCATTTTATAGAGATATTATTGGAGACCTTTTTCCCTTCATCGCTGCCGCAATCTATCTCCACAACTGCCCCAAATCCCCTGCGCAGCTCTCCCGCATTGACTACCCTTGTCGCCCCGATCCTCCCCACCCCCCGCGCCTCATGAATGTGGCCGCAGAGAAGCAGGTCTGGCTGAACCTCTTCTATGAAGCGGTGCAGGCTGACCGATCCCGAGCTCTCGCCATTAAAAAGTGTATCCTGCACGCCACGAGGAGGCTGGTGCACAACCACGATTTTGCATTTCGCTGCCGCGGCCTGGGGATAGATGGCAGAGAGCCCTCTGTAGACATCCTCATCCCTGTGATAGAAGCGGGCCGGATCAGATAGCCTGCGCGGGTCCCTTGCCACCGTACCCCCCATCCCCAGAAAGGCCACTGAACCGAAATGAAAGCAGGCGCGGTGCAGCATCTTAAGGCCCGCATCCCGCCACAAGTCCGGCACCGTATCCGGACGATCCATATTTCCCGGAACTATGAGCACAGGCAGGCCCAGGCCTGCCAGGGCCAGGGCTGCAGGCCGGGCTTCCTCCCTGTCAGAGCCATTGTGCAGGTCCCCGCAGAAGACTATCAGGTGGGGCCGGATGCTATCAACTGCGCCCTTCAGCCTCTCCAGCATCTCCAGGCGGTCGTGCAGGTCCGCCAGCACCAGAATGCGGAGCAGCCCATCTTCAGTGAGACTGTCACGCTCTGCGCTTTTGGCTCTGCTCCCGTCATCTCCGTTCATCTCCCTCCTGTAATTCTAAGCGTCAGGATGATATAAATAGAATACGAAGAATTCAGGAAATCGCAATTGAAAGAGGATATGGTATGAGGATCACAACATCACTTGCGGCCGGCCTGGCGATCCTGGCAGCTCTCATCGCCCTCGCCGCAACTGCATCCGCAGAGTGTGCGTCCTGTATGCAGGAAGGCAACTGGAGCCAGAGCGCCCAGAGCTTCATCGAGGGCAAGCCCATCAGCGACGAGCCCACTGAGTTCGGGCCGAAGGCCGTCAGGAAAACAGCGTCTCAATTCGAGAGGAGGGAGGTGGCCACCGCCGCCCCTGCCCAGGAGATCGTATTAAAGAGCATCAATGCCACACCATCCACAGCAGTTGTGGGTGGCCCCGTCAATATAACCGCAGTCTTCGGCCTCACCAACCAGACGACTGAAGCGAGTCCGGCAGATCTGCAGCTCACTGCCACTGCTACAATCAAGGACTCCGCCGGAAAAGATGCGGGAAAGCTCAGCCTGATCAAATCTGGCGCAAATGAATACTCCAGAGGGTGGACCGCCGGCTCTCCAGGAGTCTATAGCGTGGACATCGCCGTCACAACACTCGAAGGCTCTGCGAAATTCGCGAGCGCTCTGCAAATCATCGTCTCCCCTGCCCCAGCCGGCAATGCCACAGATGGCGCTGCAACGGCCTCTAAATGATATCCGACAGCATCTGCCTGCGTGGGCCTTCTTGCATACGCAGATAGAACTTCGGATGGAGCCTTCCCCTCACCTTTACTTTTGCATAGGTCAGGATCAGCTCTCTATTTTTGGCCAGCTCTGCAAGCAGCCCGTCGAGATCTGACTTCTCCTCTGCAGTTAGCTCGATCTCGCTTTCCTTGCCTGTTGTCCAGTCAAGGATGCGGACAGCGTACCTGGTCCTGATGCGAAGAAGGCTGCCGGACTTTCTGTCGTCCTCACTCGCTATCCGGCAGGCATACTCCACCGGACCCTCAAATCCGGAGCACCTATCATCCGGCCGGCAGATCTGAAGGTCGGCGACTCCCATGTCAGGGTAGCCTTTGCTCTGCCTCTGCAGCGCCCGGCATTTGGGGCAGTGCATCCTGGCAAACCACTCCTCGAATATGCGCTCCTCTACGCCTCCTGCGGCCTCCAGCCAGAGCAGCTTCGCCTCCTCCCTGCTGTAGCCCGCCTGCCCCAGAAATGAGGCCAGTACGGCAGCCATCCTGTGCCTGCCCTTCGCTGCCCCATCTTCTTCGCCTCTCTCCGCCTTGCCCAGGTCGATGATGGCCTTGATGCGGGGAGGAAAGTCAGATGGCAGTGGAGGCCTGCCTGCTATCCAGAGCATCTCATCCTGGCGGTCTATCGACCGGACGGATACAGGGGTCTCCTTTTCCCCCGGAGGGGCCGGTGCGGTTTTTTTAGAGGGCATGTCCGGGCCTCTTTCCTATGGCCAGAAGAAGTCTCTATTACCTTTTGTGGCCTCCCACGAAGTAGGCCTGCGTCTCCTTATCCGGCCTGGCCTGCTGGGGCACTGGTGCCATTCCCCTGCTGGACTCGTACTCCATCCTCTCCCTGAGGATGCACCGCCCCTCCCGCACGCCCCCAAGCGGATTTTTGGGCGTGCCCATGGAGTTCATGCAGCGGGCCATGACCGCCGCCCCTCTGGCCAGGCCGTCGTCCACAAAGACCACATTCTTCTCCACCTCATCCCACAGCCCCAGCTTTTGCATCTCCTCCAGTATCAGGCCTGGCTTGCCTCCGCTGATTCCAGCCCTGCCGGTAACGCCTATGGCCGTCCTTCTGGTGACGATTTCCTCCTCGACCCCCACCTCAACCAGCCGGCGTGCGACGCAGGCCATGGCCAGGTCCAGAGCTCCGAACAGGACCCTCGCATTTTTAGACCGGTAGATGTCTGAACCGATGCGGGAGAGCTTCGGCAGGTCGCTGCCGTTCAAACCCACATCGCAGCCGATGAGAACCACGTTGTTCTGGGCGGCGGCCCTGGGGTTCACAGGCACGAGTCCGTACTTGCTTCGGCTCTCCGGCACCTTTTCTATCACCACTACCTCATTTATCTGTTCTGCATACTGCTGGGCCTCTTTGCCATAGTCGGGTTTTGTCTTGCCGTCGAATATGTCCAGGGTGGCTCCGATCGTCTTGTCCACAAGGCCCGTGCCCTGCACAACGGCATCGGGAATGGCCCCGGCCAGGCCGAGGAGGTTGCCGATGGTGTGGGCGTATGGAAGCTCGTCGCTGGTCACCCTGCCGTCCAGTGTGGTGCCGAAGTCCATGGAGAGGCAGGGGTTTCGAAAGTCCACATCCGTCCAGCGGCTGCCCTCCTTTATGCCAGCGGTGGCCAGTTCACCCTCCATTTCGTTGGCCACCACCTCAACGCCAGTCGAGCCCTGCGGCGGGAAGCATGAGGCCACAGCCCCCATGAATATCACCTTATCTATCAGGGTGAGGCGCTTGAACCTATCGGGTATGTTTTGTATGCTCATGGCAGGGGTCATGAGCCTGGGCGGCACTCCGGCGTCAAGGCAGCCCTGGGCAAGGGCCAGGATGAAGGCTCCCACCTGGTCCGGAGACTCCAGCTCCGCCACCACGCCCGTGGAGCGCACAACGAAGTGCAGATCTGTCTTGATGTCCAGGCGGGCTTTGTTATGGCTCTCAATGAGCGTCTCCTTTACCAGATCTGCTACTGACTCCTTGGTTAGAGGCGTGCCGTTGATTGTGTGGGCGAAGATCTCCTCTCCTGCCCTGGGCCTTCTCACATCGCGGGTCATCTTCACAGTCTTGTCCACGATGTAGGTCTTGCCCGTGTTCATGTCCGTGGCAGTGAGAACGCACTTGGTAGTGGTATTGCCCACCTCCACCGAGGCCACTATGTAGAAGGGCCTCGCCTGCAGTTCCAGGTAGTTAAAGGGCGGGCTTTGAGCAATGCGCGGTGTGGGTTTAGACTTGAAGAGCCGACCGAGATTCATGATTTTGGTATGGGGGGAAGGAGAGATTAATGTTTTGGGTCGGAGGATTCTGGGTCTGAGAGGGCTGACGAAGATGTTATGGCTGTTTCGTCGATGCCGTGCTATTCAAGCCGATCTGCCCTTTCAGCCAGCTCCATCCCTCCTTCTGCATGCGGTCCAGCTCCTTTTCTGCCGAGTCCTGCAGCCGGGGCAACAGCTCCCTCTCCAGCGTCTCCTTCAGCCTCCCTCCCAGGTCCTGGCTCTGATTTTCAGGGCTATTGTTCTGATCCACCTCATCTGAATCCCAAGGCAGCCTGAGGTCTGCCGGCTGGCCCTGTCGCCACCAGTTCTTTGGAATGAATTCGTTATTGGTGAAGTTGTGGAGGCTGGCATAGCCTGAGTCCACCAGGAGGCGGTTATAGCAGGGTGAGGCGATGGGCTGGCCGTACACTCCGCTCATGTAGGCGACGCAGATCAGCCTCCCGTAGCTGTCCCGGCCGCTGGCAGACCCGTCGTCTATGTCCAGAAAGACCTTTTTGTTCATGAGGACTGCGTATGTAAAGTCCCTGGCTGCCACCCCCTCCTCCGTATCCATCTCAGGAGAGTCGACATCCGCCAGCCGGACCCTCTCCACCTGGTAGGCGACTTTATCCGACGGCTTCTCAACTGTCACATCGAATGTGTCCCCGTCCACCACATTGGTGACAGTGCCCCAGGCCTCGTCCACAGCGGCGTTGGCGGCAGCGGCAAGAAGAACCGAAGCTGTCAGGCCGGCTAAAATACATAGGAATAGCGATGCCTTTCGATCTGAGCAGACGGCTCTATCTGCAATTGAGATCATATTCTCCTCCTTTTCGTCCCAGCAATAAATAATTTGATATGCTTATGGTCAGGGTGCCATCACCATCACCTTGAGGCTCATGGATCTGTTCCTCGATCCGTTGCGGGCGTAGATGGTGTAGCTGGTGCTCTTTTCTGGCGCGACACTGGTGGAGCCTTTGAGGCCGACCTCGCCTATGCCCTGGTCGATTGCCGCCCACTCTGCGCCAACGACGCTCCAGCTGAGGTTTGATGCGCCTCCCCCATCCAGTACAGGCGGATCGGCTTTGAATGACTCTATGACCGGATAGGGACTGACCTGGAGGTTGAGATAGAGCAGGCCTCCGCCTAAAAAGGCTGCCAGCAGCAAAAGCCAGATCGCAACCCCTGGTGGAGTCATCCAGAAGGACTTTTGCATATCCCAGTAGGCCTTCTTTTCAGCCATCAGATCGATATGGTTCGCATACTGGCAAATATGCTTTGTGTCTCTGCTCTATGAGTCAGCGCCTCACCAGGCCCGCAGAGAGAGGCCCTGCCTTTCTATTCTCCTTTCGATCTCTCCTCAAACTCCTGGAACGTCCGCAGCGCTGACGCCAGCACCTTCGTCTGGCCTATGATGGAGGCGATGAATATCGCATCCAGTATCTCGTCCTCGCTCGCCCCCTCCTGCGCGGCGGCGTTCATGTGCACCTTCAGGCACCTGTCTGCGCCTGAGGCTGCAGCGGCAGAGACTGCGAGAAGCTCTGCGGTCTTCGGCTCCAGACTATTGGGGCGCAGGGCATAGAAGTCCTTTATGCTGGAGAAGATCATGAACTCCGGCCGGCGGGCCATGGCCCGCAGTATGAAGGGGACTGTGCCCAGCATCTGCTCTGCGTCGTCGTATATGTCCTGCTGGAGTGACTCTGTGCTCTCCAGCAGGGCCTTGATGAGGGACTTGTTTTCGGGCTTCATCGGCTTCTGCTCCATTCTTCCAGCTTTCGCTTAACCTTTTCTGCATTTGGATCTTCAATGCCTTGCAGGATCATAAGGGCGGATTTAGCGCATTCTCTGGCCTGGGTTCTTGATGCCTTGAACCATGTCAAACGGCATCTCACTCTCTTGCGCCCAGGGGTTTCATCTCCCTCAGCACACGATCTTCTTAAAGCACTCCTTGCAGAGCACCTTTCCCTCAGCCATCCGGCCCATGATCTCCATGAACCTCTCCCCGCACTGCTGGCACTTGATAGATGGATAGACCTTCGCCTTTTCCGGCACAGGGATGTCGACCTGCTTCACAGAGAGCAGATCCTCATCCCTGCCGCTCAGTATGGCATCGATGGCCTGGCTGCGCAGCATCTCCATATCGGGTCCGGGCGAAAGCTGCCCGGCCGCAGCCTTCATCCGCAGGGCATCCATGGGCCCGAAGACATCCCCCTTGAAGTAGATCCTGAGCGCACGCTTCTGGTCGCGAGAGTAGAATGTAAATGCCTGCTTGCCATTGTCGACCACAATCAGGTTGCCCTTTCCTGCAGTGCAGCCCAAGAGAGATTGCACAGCATCCACACTGCAGGATCTGTTCTCTGCGATGCATACCAGCTCCTCGTCCTCGGATCTGGGGTAGTGCTGTCGCACATACATTGCCACCCGGTAGCCCATGGCCAGGCCCGGGCATACATGGCCGTGAAACTCGGCCGCCTTCTTGAAGTCATCATCCATAGCAGTCACCTTCACCTTTGGCCAGTTCTGATATCAAAGGGAGGTCATGGAATAAGTAGATTTGCCGGAAAATTTATAGTGATAATTAAGCCTGCTAGAGTGTGATCATGATCTTCAGGCCGATGCCGCAATTTCTAATCATCAAATTAAAGTATATTGATTGAAATCAGCCTTTCACCTGGGAGCGGGGCGGGGCAGCCCGGCCAGGCTCCCCGCGCTTATGGAGATGTTTCATGGAAGAGATCAGAGAGCTAATCGAAAAGTATGCGCTGCAGAATGCCGTGAAGTACAATGCCGCCCCCAATGCCGGCGCTGTCATGGGCAGGCTCATGGGAGAGCATCCTGAGCTTCGAGCCCGGGCCAGGGAGGTCTCGCCCCTCGTCAATGAGGTTCTGGCTGAGGTAGAGAGTGGCAGCCCGGAGGAGTGGCAGAAGAGGCTGGAGGCCATCGCCCCCCAGCTTCTCGCACAGCTCTCTATAAAGAAGGAGCCTGACAAGGGGCTGCCGGCCCTGGAGGGGGCTGAGGGGGGCGTTGTCATGCGCTTTGCCCCCAATCCCAACGGGCCGCCAACTCTTGGCAGCGCCAGGGGAATCATCGTCAACTCAGAGTATGTGAAGAAGTACGGTGGCAGGTTCATCATCCGCTTCGACGACACAGACCCCGTAAAGAAGCGGCCCATGGTGGAGGCTTACGGATGGTACCTGGAGGACTGCGAGTGGCTCGGCGCCCATCCGGATTTGGTGATCACCGCCAGCGAGAGGGTGGAGCAGTACTACCCGATTGCCGAGGAGCTGATCAGGCGGGGCGGGGCCTATGTCTGCGGCTGCCCACAGGCGGTCTTCAAGGAGCACAAGGACAGTGGGATCGAGTGCGAGCACCGGGGCCAGAGCGTGGAGCAGAACCTGGCGCTATGGAGGCAGATGCTGGACGGAACTTTGGCCGAGGGCCAGGCTGTCTTGCGGGTCAAGACAGATATGCACCACAAGGACCCGGCCATCAGGGACTGGCCTGCCTTCAGGATCGTCACCGCTCCGCATCCGCTGGTGGGGGAGAGGTACCGGGTCTGGCCGCTCCTCGACTTCGAGTCTGCGGTCGAGGACCATCTGCTTGGCACAACCCACATCATCAGAGGCAAGGACCTGGCTGACAGCGGCAGCAGGCAGAGGTACCTCTACGCCTATATGGGCTGGCAGTATCCGAGGGTGATCCACTGGGGCAGGATCAAGATCCACCAGTTCGGCTCCTTCTCGACGAGCAAGCTGCGGAGGGCCATCGAGGCAGGGGAGTACAGCGGCTGGGACGACCCCCGCGTGCCCACTGTGCGGGCCATGCGCTGTCGCGGCATCCAGGCTGAGGCTTTGCGCAGGTTCATGATAGACCTGGGCGTAGGCGAGACTGACATCTCCATAAGCATGGACTCAATCTACGCAGAGAACAGGAGGATCATAGACCCGGAGGCCAACAGGCGCTTCTTCGTCTGGGACCCTGTGGCGCTGGAGATCGAAGGGGATGTTCCAGCCATGGCGCGCGCACCTCTGCACCCGGCCATCGACCGCGGAGTGCGGGAGATCCCTGCGGGAAGAAGGCTGTTCATATGCAGAAGCGACCTCTCTGCCCTGAAGGTAGGGGAGAGCATCCGGCTCAAGGACCTGTGCAATGTGGAGATCCTGAGCCTCGATCCAGCGAGGGCGCGCTTTGCAGGAAAGGATTTGGGCAGGAGGATGCGCATCATCCACTGGGCTCCTGCGGACGGACCACGGGTCGTGGTTATGAGGCCGGACGGAGCCGACGAGGGCGTTGGCGAGGCCGGAATCGCTCAGGAGGTCGGAAAGGTGGTGCAGTTCGAAAGGTACGGCTTCGTACGGGTCAACTCTGCTCGCGAGATGATAGTGGCGTACTTTGCCCACAGGTAAATTTGCTAAAGGGCAGGCCTTTACCGCATCCTTTTCAGGCTTCATTCGGACTTGTCCTCTTCCAATAGACGAGCCATCTCCTAACGGCTTGGGCATTGGGGCTTTCAATCTGGTACTTAAATCCCCAGCATCTCCGCCGCCCCCGCCAAAAACGCCGCCAGCGCCACAGCCATCCCCTTCTTGAGAGCCCTCTGCGCCCCGCTGGCGTCTCCACACACAATCATCCTCACAGATAGCACGAAGAGCAGGTCTGCGACAGCCACAATCACCAGATACAGCCGCCCGAAGGGCGCGAAGAAGCTCAGTGCCACCGCCGCCAGGGCGAAGGCAGCTGCGAGGGCGGATGAGAGACGCTCGCCTGCAATGATGGGCAGCGTCCGCGCCCCGCCTGCGATGTCCCCTGCCATGTCCTCGATGTCCTTCTCGATCTCCCGGCTCATGCTGATCAAAAAGGACAGAGCAAAAGGAATGCAGTTGGCCAGGAGGCCTGCAGTGCCTGCGGCGGCGCCACCGAAGAGGAATGTCGATCCGGTGAGATAGGCGACGCACACATTTCCGGCCAGGGGCGTAGCCTTGAGGCTTCTGGCATAGAGGATGAGAAGCGCCGAGTTGAAGACGGCGAGAAGCAGGCAGACGCTGTTCACCAGCCCCGCCAGAAGAGATCCGGCTGCGAAGAGGGCCATCGAGTAGTAGAGGGCTGCCCGGGGAGAGATCCTGCCGCTCGGTATGGGCCGGCCCGGCCTGTTTACGGCGTCGATCTGCCGGTCGCAGTAGTCGTTGACCGCATTTCCAGCGCCTGTGACCAGGAACACAGCGAGAAAGATGAGGGCCGTGGCACAGGGCGCAAGACCGCCGGCTATGGCCAGGCCGATGATCGCCGCTGCTGCCGCCATTGCGCCGTTGAAAGGACGCAGTATCTCCCAGTATGCCCTCAAGCCCTCCATCCCTGCGGCATAAACAGGCCCCATGCCATCTTTTTGCATCCGGCACAGTCATTATACGGCCCGTCCTATCCGGATATGCCGCGCGTAAGGTAGAGCAGATAGATCTCAGTTAAGTAGCTATCGATGTGGGTGGTATGGGGCAGAGGATAATCCAGCCTCGCAGGAGGCCTGGCCAGCTTGAGCAGATATGTTGAGCTGGCCGGAACCTTCTCCCGGCAGATCAGCCCCAGGCCCCTCAGCCTGCCCACGATCTTGGAGCAGCGGCTGCTGTCCACTGACAGCATGCGGCGCAGCTCGGACTGGAATAGCCCGCTATCCTGCGAGCCGATGAGATCGAGAGCCTTCTCCTGAAGAGCGGAGGAGCTGCTCCCTGACTTCTTCGCCATGATATCGCCTTCCTGATGAGTTTAATACTTAATTTATTTTGATATACTGTTATGAGCTCCTTTTGATATAAATTCTTTTTGTTAAAACAAGCTTTTTGATGGAAGGAATAATGATAAATCCATTTAAAATGGGATCTATTTACATATATATCTATCATTAGAAATCTTTAGAAGGATATGAGAACATACCTGGAATATAAATCCTACAGTCTGCATCTTTTGTGTAGAATAACTTTATATAGATATAACCTAAGTGTAGTACCAACGATGAAATTGCGGAGGGAGTGACATTACCAGGAGAGACTTGCACTGGCCCAACACTGAGAGCGCGAGGGTGCTTGTCGGGCTTGGATCTGCCTCGGATACACAGGTTGATCTGGAGAATAAAGTAGCTGCTCTTGAAAATCGCCTGAGGCAATTTGAAAATACCTGCTCGGATCTAAGCGCACAAATTGCGAATCTGCAGGAGAATTTGTGCGAGACGAACAGAATCATCAGGGATCTGGAGAGCAGAAACAGCCGCATAAAGCCAGCAGTGGTGGTATTGAGCATACTGCTTGTATCATCTCTGATAGTCTGCTTCCCCCATCAAAGCAGTGATCTGTTGGCATCAATCTACGCAGTCAGCAAAAATGGCCTCAATGCCCTTATGGCAAATCCGCTGCTTCACAGGCTCTAAGATGCATGAGTCTGCGGCGAGCCAAAAAAAGGAGAGGCAAAATAGCAGAAGGGCAGATCAAACTCCGTATCAGCGCGGAGTCCCCGGTCTTCACGCCGTGGTAGTTGAGGCACTCTTCTCTCCGTCCCGCTCCTCTGAGTTAAGAAGCATCAGCCGGTTTATGGCACTGACCAAAGCCTCCACCGAGGCCATGACTATGTCCTCGCGGGCGCTTCTGGCTGCAACCCTGCGCCCCTGGCCGTCCTCCACACCTATGACCACCTGTGCCAGAGCGTCCGAGCCGCCTGTTATGGCCTCGATCCTGAAGTCGCTGAGGTGAATGGATGTGTCGCTGTCCAGCAGCCTCTGCACGGCATTGACGGCAGCATCCACCGGCCCGACTCCGGTATTGGCGAGAACCCGCTCCTCGCCCCGCACCAGTGCCCTTACAGTCGCAGTTGGGGTGATGATGTTTCCGGTCATGACCGAGACCTCCTTGAGAACCACAGCCTGGCTCTCCCTGGCCACATCTCCAATGACGGCATCGGCAATGGCCTGCAGGTCTATCTCCCCTATCTGCTTTCCCTTGTCCCCCAGCTCCTTGATCCTATCCAGGATCTCGGCAAGCTGCTCCCCCGTGGGATGGTAGCCCGCATCCTCCAAAACCTTGGCCACGGCATGCCTTCCAGTGTGCTTTCCCAGCACTATCCGCCTCTTGTGCCCCACCATCTCCGGAGTCATGATGCCCGGCTCGAAGGTCTTGCTGTTCTCAATCACCCCCTGGCTGTGAATGCCGCTCTCATGGGAGAACGCATTCTCGCCCACGATGGGCGCGGTGATGGGAATCTTGACTCCAGTGAGCCGTTCCACCATCCGGGCCGTCTCCACCAGGTACTCTGTCCTGATGCTGGTCTTGGCCCCATAGATGGAGCGCAGGCTCATCACCGTCTCCGCCAGGTTGGCGTTTCCAGCCCTCTCGCCGAGGCCGTTGACGCAGACCTGCACCTCGCGAGCGCCAGCCTCCACCGCCGCCAGGCTGTTGGCCACTGCGAGGCCGAAGTCGTTATGGCAGTGCACATCCACCACCATATGCACATCATCGCATATGTCCTTCACAAATCGGTAGAAGGAAGATGGCACGGCCACACCCACTGTATCCGGGATATTTATGATGTCGCAGTGCGCCTCCTCCACCGCTCTGAAGATGCGGTGCAGGAACTCGGGCGAGGTGCGGGTGGCGTCCATGGCAGAGAAGAGACAGATCCTGCCGCTGTCCTTGACAAACTCCACAATATCCACCGCATCGGCCACGATCTCATCATGGCTCATCTTGATGGTATGAGCTATCTGAATATCTGAGGTGGGAACGAATACGTGGACAATGTCCACTCCGGCATCGATACAGGCCTGAGCGTCCTTTTTTACAATGCGGGAGAGGCCACAGACCTTAGCATCAAAGCCGGACTTGGCGATCCTTCTCACGCTTTCAAACTCACCTTTGGAGGATACCGGAAAGCCAGCCTCGATGATATTCACTCCGAGTTTGTCAAGCTGCCTGGCGATCTGGACCTTCTGCTCCTGGGTGAGTGAGACGCCGGGAGTCTGCTCGCCATCTCTAAGTGTGGTGTCAAAAATGCGTACTTTTTCGTTAGCAAGCGAACGAACGTCGTAGAAGACGATTCCCCACAGAGGTTTCTTGTGTCATAGAATAAAGGTAGCATGAGCAGCTATAAAGCTTTTGCCTCTCAGGCCTCACCTCCTGTATCTCGGAGCAGAAATGACCTCGGGCTCATCTGTTCACCGGCTCACGCCCGCCTGGAAGCAGTTGCGTTTCCGCTTGAGGATATCTGCCCTCCCGCCCTCAATATGTAGCTCCCGGACAGGGTATCGTTCTCCAGTAGCAGGTCCAGATCGTACTGCTCGCTCTTGGCACCCTCATACTCCGGCTGTGCGGATTTGACTGCCAGCAGTAGCTCTTCCCCTGCAAATGATCCGCTTGCGCTCATGGAGACAGTCGTGCTGCCTTTAGTCAACGCGCCAAATCCCATCACATTCTCCCTCCCTGCGGACCAGAGGGTCAGGTCCAGCGCTCTGTCTCTCATCTCCTGGAAGCGAACAGTCCACTTTCCGCTTATGGCATCTCCGAGATCCCGTTCCGCTTCGCTGCTGGCGTTGCCTGCCTGCATCTGGCTGGCGCTGGAGTTATTTTCCAGCTCAGACTGCATCTTCGGCTTTGTGTCAGGCATATCCATGTTCGGCGGGGTGATCTTGGGTGCCGGCACATCCATATTGGCAGGGGGTATGGTGGGCACTGCAATCGCTCCGGCGTCAACAGCCCCGGCAACGGAGATGCCCTGGAATAAAGAGAGGCATAGGCCTGAAAACAGTAACAGACATGATATCGCGGCTGCCGGCTTCATTTCTCTTCTCCTCGCCCGGTGGTTTATGGCTGGCAAGGGATTTTAACCTTTGGCCTGACTTCATAGCCGAAGATCACAGCCCTCCGTGCCGTCTCACATGCTCCCAGGCCCTCTGCCCCCTGGGAAAACTCTCCGGGTGGCTGTAGATGGAAGCGTCCTCGCGGTCAAAGAGCTCTCTGTCCTCTCCCACCGGGCAGACCTTGATGCAAATGCCGCAGGGGGAGATGCCATGTCTGGCGAGCTCTGCGCTGTGCTCTGTACATCTCTTCTTGTCGCTGAGCCCCTCAGGATAGTCCCTCCCGTCCAGGGCCCCCGCCGGGCACATATTGACGCAGCGCATGCATCTGGTGCACAGATCCTCGGAGAGAAGAGGGTCGGCTGGCAGCCTGGCCGATGTGAAGACCGAGCCGAAACGAACGCGCGGCCCGTAGCGAGTGGTGAGGAGCATATTGTTGATACCGAAGCTGCCGAGGCCGGCAAGGAAGGCGGCGTGCCGGTGGGAGAAGAAGGCTACAGGGCTCTTTTGCAGGGCTTTGATGCCGGCATATCCGTCCCTCGGAACGAAGATTGAAGCATGCCCCTTTTCGCTGAGAAGGCCGGCCAGCCTGTAGGTGTGCTGGTCCAGCAGGGTGTTGACTGTGTTGTACAGCTCGCGGTAGAAGATGGAGGGGGATGTCTCAAGGACGGGAAGGGCCACCGGCAGGCCGATGACTATCACCGACTTTGCCTCAGGAAATATGGACTGGGGATAGAAGTCCTCGGGCATCCAGGGCTGGAAGGGGGGGCTCTCCCACCGCTCCACACTCGCCACTCCCGCAAGAGGAATCTCCATCCTCCGGCACCAGTCCATTACCTCTGCCTTCAGCTCTTCGCTCATAAATTCTGAATCGATTTCAAAGCATAAAAGTTTCTGCATGCGCTTTGCCTTTGAAAATTTGTATGTGTTTAGGTGCATGAGAGTAGGTCGGTAGATGCTGATTCAGTCCGGGCATGATTAATATGAATTGACATGCATCTAATAAGCAAACGATATCGTTAGACTATGCTCACCAAAAAGGCT
>Ga0116187_1000910_pt1 | contig 33336 bp, 14 predicted proteins | sample AD_JPNNA6_MetaG_FD_89755 | JGI IMG/M metagenome (GOLD analysis project Ga0116187, IMG submission 89755) | Active sludge microbial communities of municipal wastewater-treating anaerobic digesters from Japan - AD_JPNNA6_MetaG | ecosystem: Engineered > Bioreactor > Anaerobic > Digestate | place... | reverse complement strand
GAACGAGGGCTGAAGGCCCGAAACATAGGTTCTCCTGACCGCCAACGGCGGCAGACGGCAGAAGAATGCCGAGCTGGCGCTCGGCGCTCCCAGGTGCGCCATCTCCTTACCTTGGTCAGATTATCCCGCCGAAGGCGGGGGCATCGGGCCTCCGGAGCGCCGAAGGCGCGTAACATACCAGCCTGGCCTGAAGGGCCAGGTGATAGGATTCAAAACAAGAACGAGGGCTGAAGGCCCGAAACATAGGTTCTCCTGACCGCCAACGGCGGCAGACGGCAGAAGAATGCCGAGCTGGCGCTCGGCGCTCCCAGGTGCGCCATGTCCTTGCCGTGGTCAGATAACCCCGCCAACGGCGGGGGCATGCGTCCTCCGGAGCGCCAACGGCGCGAAACATACCAACCTGGCCTGAAGGGCCAGGTGATGGGATTCAAAACAAGGACGAGGGCTGAAGGCCCGAAATATGGCCGTCGGACGGGTCCATGCCGGTCTCCCCTTGCATGAAGTGGCAATTGCCTGCCGGATTCGCCTAGAATCGTGCGCCGCGCTATCAAATACAGGAAAGGAACCGGACATGAAACCAGCACCGCAACATCACACGTCACCGGGCGGGATGAACCGCCGCGATTTCGTTCAACTGGGCGCCGCCGCAGGCATCGGCGCAGGTATGGCCGCGCTCGGGCGAACCGCCTTTGCCGCAGTCCCCGAGAATCTTGGGGATGCCCCCGAGGCGCCGCTCGCGGCGCCCCCCATCGAGAATGTCCGCATCGGATACGTTGGCGTAGGCGGCATGGGAACCAACCACGTCCGCAACCTCCTCAACATCGAAGGCTGCCAGATCGTTGCGGTGTGCGACATCGTCGAAGAAAGAGCGGTCAACGCGCAGAAACTCGTCGAAGAGAAAGGATTTCCCACGCCCAAGGCGTATACCAATGGCGAGAGGGATTTCCAGCGCATGTGCGCCGAGGAAGACCTCGATCTGGTGTATACCGCTACCCCTTGGCAGTGGCATGTGCCGGTGTGCGTGTCCGCCATGGAAAACGGCAAGCACGCGGCGACCGAAGTGCCCGCGGCGTATACGGTCGAAGACTGCTGGAAACTGGTCGAGGGCGCCGAGAAATACAAGAAGCACTGCGTGATGATGGAGAACTGCTGCTACAACCGTCCGGAGATGCAGATTCTGCTGATGGTGCGGCAGGGGGTCTTTGGCGACCTGGTCCACGGCGAAGGCGGCTATCTGCACGACCTGCGCGAGCTCAAGTTTTCGAACGCGGGGGAAGGCTTGTGGCGGCGCCGGCCCACGATGGAGCGCAACGGAAACCTTTATCCCACGCACGGCCTCGGCCCGATCGCCCAGTGCATGAACATCAACCGAGGCGACAAGTTCGATTACATGGTGTCGATGAGTTCCCAGGCGCTCGGGATGGAACTCTACGCCGACGAACATTTCCCCGAGGGCGACCCGCGGCGCGACGAAAAGTTCAGCAACGGCGACTACAATACCAGCCTCATCAAAACGGCCATCGGGCGCACGATCATGGTTCAGCACAACTGTGATTCGCCCCGCCCTTACAGCCGCATCAACATGCTCCAGGGCACCCGGGCCATCACTCAAGGCTATCCGGACCGCATCTACATCGAGGGGCGCAGCCCCGCCCATACCTGGGAAGACTTGGAGACGTACCGGGCCGAATTCGACCACCCGCTCTGGAAAAAGCTCGGTCCCGAAGCCGGTGGCGCGGGACATGGCGGCATGGATTTCATGGAAGACTACCGGTTGATCAAATGCCTGCGCGAAGGCTTGCCGCTCGACATGGACGTGTACGATGCCGCCGCGTGGAGCGTGGTCGGCCCGTTGAGCGAACAGTCGGTCGCCAACCGCGCGCAAACGGTAGATTTCCCCGACTTCACCCGCGGCCGTTGGCAGACTTGGCAGCCCCTGGGTATCGTCGAGGCCTAGCCGCAAAAACGAGCGCGCAGTAGAATAGCCCGAACGGATGCAAAGGGCGCGGCGGGCGCGAGCGCCGCGGTCCAAGAAGGGAGCCGTCAACTTTGCTATAACGGCGGTGTACCCTGCGGGGGAAAGAACGGTTCAATACGGAGGTGCTGCATCTTGCTCACCACGCTGCTTTTTGCCGCGGCCTCGGCCGCATGGGCGGGAGAAAATGACGAGCTGGCGGTGTGGGCGCGCGAGGTCAGCGCCACCAACGTCGACAAAGCCCGCACGGATCTGCCGTTCCCTGAGTGCCTGGACGTCGAAAACGCCCTGGGCGCGCCCGACGGAAAAACCGCGCGCATCATTCTCCATAACGGGTGGAACGACTGGGCCGAACTGACGCTCGACCTGCAACACGAAGTCCCGTGGGGCGAACTCGTCTTCGTCTACCGCCAGGAAGGGCCAGGAGCAGGCAAGACCACGTCCATCGAAACTGCGGACGCGGACGGGAATTTCCGGCTGCTCAGCCGCGTCGAGTTGTCGCCGGAACTGAAAGAGTACGTTTTCAGCATCGATCGTCCCACCCGGTACGTGCGTATTCGGGGCTATGCGGGGGGCGGCGTGCCCACCGATTCCGTGTGGTTTATCGACGCGGTGGGTGTGCGTACCGGCCGGGCGGCACTGCAGCGAACCCAGGAACTCGAAGCGCGCGCCGAATCGCTGTCCGCATTACTCGAACAGGCCCGGACAGCGCTTCCAGAAGAGCACGCGGCCGCCGCAACCGGCGCCCGGACGCGCTTGCAGGAAGTGTTCGCGGCGATTCGCGGTCTCGACAGCATGACGGTCGACGCGCTCCCGCAAGCTGTACAGAAATTGGGACACGACCTGGACATTCTAGACGCCGCCGTGCTCCGCTTGAGCGCGGCGCGGCATTTCGCGCCGTCGAATGAGGGGCGTGCTCCGGAATACATCGCGAGCTGGGCGCCGTCCATGGCGAAGCTCCGGCCCGACTCCCCCCTTCGCGCCTCCCAACTGGTTTTCGACGGTGCGGTGGCTCTTGCTCGACACGAATACGAGGGTGTCCAGCTTGTCGTGATGGCGGGCGACGGCGCCCTCGAAAACGCAACCGTAACCATGACCCCGCTTACGCACGCGGAGTCCGGTCACGTTATCGAGTCCGGGCATGTGCAGGTCGAGAACGTGCGGTTCGTGCAGGTGAACAACGAACCCTGGCCCGATCCCATCGTGCCCATGAACGCGCTTGACGTGCCGGCCGGCGCGCAACAGTCCCTGTGGATACGAATTCACGCGCCGGAAGACGCGCCTGCCGGGCAATACAAGACCATCGTGACCATCGCGCCCCAAAACGCCCATGCTCTCGAAATGCCGCTGTCGGTGCGCGTCTACGATTTCACTTTGCCTGTTCGGGCGCACACGAAACACATCATCGGATGCGGGGGCGGAGGCATCAACGCGGTCCTTCTGTCGCACCGCACGCCGACCGGCGGCGGGCCCTGTGCCGGGTCCTTCGCGGAACCGCGCTATCTGCTTCGTGCGGACGACTCCATGGCCATGGATTTCGCCGAATACGACCAGGCGATGGCACAAGCGTTTTCAATGGGACTCACGGTATTCGGGCTGCCCCTATCGGCCGGAGACGGCAGCGGACTGATTCCCGGGCGCCTGCACCGGACGTTTCACGACGAGGCAAAGAACGAGGATGCCGACGTCTCTCTCAATCCCTTGGACGGTCCCGAAGCAAAGGCTCGGATGCTCGAATGGCTGCGCCTGTTCTGCGAGCATTTGAAGGAAAAGGGATGGTTCGACAGGGCCTTTTTCTACTTATGGGATGAACCGGCTATCGAGTACAGCGAACAGCTTGTAGCGATCGGCCGCGTAGTGCGTGAGGCCGTGCCCGGTCTCAAGATCATGTGCGTGTCCTTCGAGCCGCTCGAATCGTGGCACGAAGTGGTGGATATCTATTGCCCGCCGGTGCAGTGGTATGCTCGCGAAAACATCGGCGCGCGGCTCGAGGAACTCCGTTCGCTTGGCAAAGAGATGTGGTGGTACAACTGTGGCGATTCCGCTCCGCTTCCCACCTATTCCATCCCCCAGGCAGCCGCCTGCGCCCGCATGTCGTTCCTGCTCATGTGGAAATACGGCGTCACCGGCAACCTGTATTGGGCTACCGGCGCCAACAACGGGCTCGGCGAAGCAATCAAGGAAAACCCCGGAGGCGATGGGCGCGGCGACGGACAACTCGTCTACCAGCTCGAGGGCGCGGGCGTCGTCCCCAGCCTGCGTCTCGAAATGATCCGGGACGGCGTCGAGGACTACGAATACCTCGCGATCCTCAACGAGCGCGTGACGGCGGCCAAAGCGCGCGGGGAAGATGTCGCGGCGTTCGAGCCGCTGCTCACGCTGCCGGAGGAGCTTGCGCAATCAATGGACACCTATGCGCACAGCCCCGCGACATTTGAGCACTGGCGCAACGCCATCGCCCAAGCCATCGAAACCCTCCCCGAATCATAAGGGACACAACCAGCGCGGCAGGCGCGAGACGGGTCTGTCCCGGGCCCGGCCGATGCCGCGGCGGATTCCTGACTGGGACAGACCACGCGGTTTCGCCCACCAAGACCTTGAGTTCACAGGCGGCTGGCGGCTTCGCCGTCGAGAAACCAGAGGGCGTCGAGGCGGCCGGCGGGATTGGCGCGCGCCTTGGCCGCAGCCACGGCGTCCGCTTTATCGCGTCCCGTTACAAGAAACCACCGGTGGCGCGCAGCCTCCAGCACTGGAAACGTGAGCGTGATTCTCGCGGGCTGGAGTTGAGGTGCGTCGTTCCGCACTACCAGGCGTTCCCGCTGGTCAAGGGCCGGCGTGCCGGGGAAAAGCGATGCGGTATGGCCGTCTGCGCCCATCCCCAGCAATGCCAGGTCGAGGCGGGGAACCCCGTCCTCGCCGGCGGGGACATGTTGCCGCAGAATGGTCTCATAGGCTTCGGCGGCGCCGGGGCGTTCGGCCTCGATACGGTACGCGTGGGTTTCGGGAACGGCCTTGAGCAGGGTCTCGTTGAGAAGTCTCCAGTTGGACGCGGGATCGCCGGGCGGCACACAGCGCTCGTCGGCCTGGAACAGGTGCATCGAGGCCCACGGGAGGGACGTCCGGTATTCCGTGGCCCAGAGGATATACAGGCTTTTCGGAGTCGAGCCGCCCGACAATGCGACGCAGGGCCTTTCGAGAGACGCCACCAGTTCGGCGAAGGCACGGGCAAGCGCCCGTAACGGGTCCGCACAGACGCGAAACTCGCTCGTGCCACGTCCTTCCCGAGACATCATGGGTTTCGCCAGGCGCCGCGGCAGTTCGTGAAGACGCGGCCGGCTTCTTCCGGACCCCAGGAGCCGGGGGCGTAGAGCTTAACCGGCGGCGCGTCTTTCCACGTCTCGTGAATGTTCGTGACGATGGTCCATGCGCTCTCGATCTCATCGGAACGCATGAACAGGGTGCTGTCGCCGCGGATGGCATCGAGCAAGAGCCGTTCGTAAGCCTCCGGCAGGTCCTCTTCAAACGTAGCGCCGTAGGTGAAGTTCATTGCTACGGGCTGCACCGCGAAATGCATGCCCGGCGGTTTGGCGTTGAACGTGAGCGAGATGCCCTCGTCCGGCTGGATGCGGAATACCAGGACGTTTGTTTCGGGCAGCCGCGCGCCAAGTTCGCGAAAGAGATGCATCGGAGGGTCTTTGAACTCCACCGCGATCTCGGTAACGCGTTTCTTCATCCGTTTGCCGGTTCGGATAACAAACGGCGCGCCGGCCCAGCGCCAGTTGTCAATGAACAACCGTAACGCGACATAGGTTTCGGTTTGCGACGCGCCGCTTACCCCCTCCTCGGAGAGGTAGCCGGGACCGTCGGGACCTTCGCGGTATTGACCGCGCACGCACCAGTCCTCCAACGGTTCATCGAGAGGCACCTGGATGCTGTTGAGCACCTTGAGTTTCTCGTCGCGTATACCCCGGTCATTGAACCGGATCGGAGGCTCCATGGCCACCAGGCACAGAAGTTGGAGCGCGTGATTCTGAACCACATCGCGCAAAGCGCCGACCTTGTCGTAGAAAGCGCCGCGGCGGCCTTCCATGCCAACCGTTTCCGCGACGGTGATCTGAACATTGTCGACGTATTTCTGGCTGAACAGGGCCTCGAAAATGGCGTTTCCGAACCGGACCGCCAGAATGTTCTGCACCGTCTCTTTGCCGAGGTAGTGGTCGATGCGGAAGATCTGGCTCTCATCCAGCACGCTGCTGATATCGGCATTCAGTTTCTTGGCTGACTCGAGATCGAACCCGAAGGGTTTCTCGACGACGATGCGCGACCAGGGCGTGCCGCCGGGAGGATAGACGCAGCCGGCATTGCCCAGATTGCGTGTGATGGGAGCGAAAAACTCCGGCGCGGATGCCATGTAATATAGGCGGTTTCCGGAGCCGCCGAGGTCCGTTTCGATGGTGTCGAGCCGCTTCTTCAGAAGGACATAATCGGCCGCGTTGTCGAACCGGACTTGCTGGTAGTAGATGTTCGAGACAAAGGGGTCGCACGTGTCGCTGTCGCCGTGTCCGGTGCGCGAAAACTCTTTCAGGGCTTCGCACATGTCCTGACGGAACCGGTTTTCGTCGAGGGGCCTTCTTGCGGCGCCCACGACGGCGATACGTTTGGGCAAATAGCCCGCTTCCCACAGGTTGTAGATGGCGGGGATCAGTTTTCGGCCTGCCAGGTCGCCAGTCGCGCCGAAGATGACCAGAGTGGCCATCTGCCCAGGCTCGATCTTGAACCGCGACAAGTGGCGGTCCGCGGTGGTCTGTACGAATCGTATGCTGGCTCGATCAGGCATGCTGCCCTCCTTGGAACATCGCGGTGCCGAAACCAACCAGAGGAAACAGCCCGGGGGCCTTCTGCATTTCCAGAAACCCGCGCTGGTCCCGGGATGCCGCGCAAAAAGGCAACCGGACCGGGCTTACGAAGACGATAGTTCCGCCCTGCGCTCGAGCAACTGTTCGTATTGACGAATGCGTGTGTCGAAGAAGCTCAGGAGCTTCTCGTGGAGCTCGGCATTGGCTGCCGCCACCATCGAGCGGTGGTTGCCGGTGGCGCTGTCGAGGAGCAGGACGTCTCTCAGGGTCTTGCCGTAAGCGTCGGTCACGATGCAGCCAGCCTCTTCGGCGATAAGCAGTGACGCGGCGATGTCGTAGGGGGCAATGCCGAGAACCGCGCCGCGTCCGGCGTTAATGAACTGATCCTGAACCACTTCCGGGATATCCCGGTAGTACCGGTTGGCAATGTCGATGCACGCGTCGAGCTGGTCCGTAAGCAAGCGCGTAAGGCTGTAAGAGGTGCTGTTGCACGCGTAGAAGCCCCCCTTGAGGCTGGTCAAATCGATGAGTTTGGCCGCCGTGGGGAAGATAAGCTCGGCCGGCCGCGCAGGAACCGTCATCGACCATACCACCGTCTCCAATTCGGCGTTCCTGGAAAGCCGGGGTTTGCGATACTGACCGTCGATATACAGGCGCGCACCCTTGCCGCGCTCGGCGTAAAAGGTCCGGGGACCCATCAGTTCCATTACCAGCGCGGTGTCGATGTCGCCGATATACGGCCGCTCGATGACCCGTGTGCTGCCGATGGATACGACGCACCACTCGAAGCCGGACTTCGCCGCGCGGGTCCCGTCAATCGGGTCTACAACGAGGAGATGCTCGGGTTGACCGCTGGTGAACGTTGTGTAGCCCGAGTCTTCCGAATAGTACGCTACGGGAAGTTTAGCGTCCCGGAGAAACACCAGCAGCGCTTTTTCCGCGAGCCGGTCGAGTTGGAAGGTCGCATCGCCGCTGGCGGCATTGCCGATAACTTCGCGCCCCTTCGCGGCATCAATCGCGGGTAAGACCGCGTTCCGAATCGAACTGGCCAAGTCCATTAGAAATTCACGGTCAAGAGCCGTTCTTCTGGCTCGGGGAGCGGTGCTGTTCTTGGTTGCCACGTCTATTGCGGTCTCCTGCTCGACTGGTTTCTTCGTCTTGACGGCCGGGGCCGGCGCCGTGTTCGGTTTGGTCTTGACTTGGGTCTTCGCCTTTGGCGCGGGTTTTGGCTTCATGACTTTCTTGGGCTTTGGCGAGGGCTTCTTCACGGCCTTCTTCGCAGCCGCTGTCTTTCTGACGACACTCCTGCCTTGGCCCTTCTTACCTTTCTGTTGGGCCCGTTTTTTTGCGGGGGCCTTGCTCGGCTTGGCCGTCTTTCTCTTGGCGCTCTTGGCCGTATGTTTCGTGCGGCTCTTGCCTGTCGACTTGGGCCGTGCCTTCCCTTTTGCCATGTTTGCCTCCTGGGTGCCGTTGCGTTCAGAGACCCACGGCGGACTGGCCGCGTGCAGCCGGTACCGAAGAACTCTCCGTCCCCACGTTCGAAACACGCTCCCACCCGGGCAACACCTGTTTGGGCGCGCTTCGTGCCTGGAACGGCCTATGCAACGCTGACGCGCGGCGGCGCAATGAAGTCCAGGAACCGGTCCTTCACCTTGCCTTGGGCTGCATCTCCCGGATGAATATAGAGCCGGTATGTCCAAGTTGTCCGGCTCCCTTTTGGGAACCTCATGTCTCCCCTTAGTTTTGCTTCAGGGCGATAATGCTTCCACGCAAAGCAGTTCGCTGTCATAAGGCCGTAATCTCTTACGTGCCAGCCGGTTGGATAACGAGGGTTGGTCTCGTGATCCATGATGGCGATGCCCACGTGTTTGCCATCAGCGATGCCGCTGTAATCGCACCAGGGAGCGCTTTTCCCCCACGTTTCCATTTCGTTGATGCCGCCGTACCCGTTTTCGATCTTGCCCGTGCATGGAACATCCATGGAACTGGCAACGCGCACGGAAACAAGCCCCCCTTCCTTCGTGTCATAGAAGGTAATCGGGCCTTCGGTCATGCGGAACGTGACACGGATATCGAATAGACGAACGCCCCCAGGGAGAGCATAGAACCGCATATCGCGGATTTCCTCGAATTGTTTCCTTTCTTTGTGAGTGCACCAATCGTTCTTCGCAACAATCTGGCCAAATACCGGGCCAGACGCTTTCTTGAGAAACGCCACGTGCCGTTGCCATCCGTGACCGGGCTGCTCAGCCCAATTGTCCACCTTGCTGGCGCCACACTCGCCATAAGCGACCCAGATGGATTTGTGATGAGGATGATCCCTTTTCTCGTTTTTCACATGGTCCGAGATGGGCCAATTCCGGGTGACCTGGGCCCCGCCGGGCCCGAGCACCGGATACAGAAACGGCCGGACCCAATTGAGGCCGTAGTTGTAAGCCGTAAAAAGACTGCCCAGGACCGACACAGTCACTTTTCCCTCGCGGGGCTCGTCTTCCAGAATAACTTTGTTCTTGGCCTGCATCTGCGTCCGGGGAAGCGGTTTTACAGCGAGTTTCTGGATTTTGCCTGCTTTCAGACCCGTCACGAGCCAAGTTAGCGTGGTTTCTTTGCCGCTACGCGCCACTTGACAAGGAATCGTTTTCTTGGATTCCATATCTTGCAGGAGCACGCCCCCGAATCCTGCATAACTCATTGGTAAACTTATGGTTACAGGGCAGAAGGAACGGTCATGGGGACCGGCCTCGACCGCAAGTTTAAGCGACAATGCCACCCTTTCTCTCCTTCCGCGTCCCTGGCAAAAGACCACGTACGGCGTGGGCGTAGTTTATCATGTTCCCGCCCGTAAGTCCAGTATCCAGGATGGGTTTGCGCCGTACGGCAGCGGGGTTGAGCCGGGCTCACGTGGTTTAAGGGCAAGCGACGGAAACACTTACAGAAGCCGTCCACAGTGGAGCCTGTTGAACATGCATTTCATGCGTCGGACCGTCAGAGCTTGGTTGGCAAACGAGTTGCGAGCCGTTTTCAGTCATTTTCCCGCGAAGAGCAGGGGACAGGGCATCATGAACCCTCATGGTAGCTGAGCACCCACCACTTCTGGTATGCTCGATTGAACAAGGTAAGGGAGGACGCCTTATGAATTTTCTCCAGCTATTTGACAACAGCATCGTGCGGGCCCTGTTATGGCCGCTCTACATTATTCTGATTGTTTTCGGTCCGCTTTTCGGACTCGATTACTGAGGCTGCTGTATCACACAGCCGAGCGCGTGCGTTGACCCTTCTTCAAGGCGAGGGGGCCAAGACAAACGCCGTGACGGCTAGAGGCTCGAGCGTCACGGTGTTTGAGGACCCGGCGGCTAGGGGCTCCGCAGGCGAGATGCCGTCTTCCGTCACGCGCGTGCAGGGAATTGCATCGCCTTTCAGGGCGTAGTCATTCCCGTTCAGCACCCACGAGAACGTGAGCGGCTGTTCGACCGTATTGGCGAAGATGAACGCAACGGACCCGTCTTGCGCGGTCCATGCGCCGGTTTGGAGCGCGGGTGTCGTGACGGGCCAGTCGCCGCCTCCCCACGCCCAGTTCGCGGTGACCTTGGGAATATCGCCCGTGGCCGCGGGCGGACGCAGCATGCGCCCGCGCGCGAGTTGCGGCAACAGATGGCTTCGGACACGGGCGCAGCGGCGCAGGTATTCCGCGGCGCGGGGCATGCGCTCGACATAGTTGGTGGCGTACCACCCGAGTTGTTCGCCCCAGACCAGGGCCTGGCCGGTGCGCGCCACATGCGCCTGGATTTCTTCGCCCGGGTCAGACCGCCCAAACATCACGATCTTCCCGCCATACACCGCCGCGAACGCCGGCACGGCGTGTTCGTACTGGAAATGCCAGGTCAAATACCCGTCGAAGACGTGCGTGAACGGTTCCGCGTTGCATTCGGTGGTGAGCATCTTATCGGGGAACTGCTGATCAATGGCCGCGTTGAGTTTGGTGAGCATGGGCCAGTATCCCCGGGTGGTCCACCAGTCGCCCCCAGCCAGAGGATGGCCGTGGCTTCGGTCGTAGCATTCGGCGGGGGCCGCCGCGGCCACCTGGTCGATATACACGCCATCGACGTCGAACTCGGGTCCGACCAGGCGCAACACGACCTCCTGCACCTTGTTCTGCCAAACCTCCTGCGTCGGGCACATGGGCACGAGGTCTTCCGGCTCGCTTCCGTAATGCTCGACATAGGGCGAGCCGTCACGTTTCTTGGTCGCGGCGGGCAGCGCCACCGACTGAAAATCCTCGGTGTCCGAGTCCCACAACCGCCCGTTGATATAGGGCATGACGCGAACGCCGGCCTCGTGCAATCTGGCGACGCCCTCGGCGAATCCTTCCTTTGCGGGGAAATAGTGCGGGTAGTTGTTGTCGAAGGGGATTTCGTGCCAGGAATACCAGTGTACCGCCGTCGGGACACCCATATACTGGGCAAACGCGAGAGTCTCGGGAACAGCGGTGGCCGCCGCCCCGTTGGGACGTCCCCAGACGCAGATATCTTGGAGCCACTGTGGCGAGTCCGGCCGGTCCCAGTGTTCCCGCGAAGGCCACCATTGGGCTTCCCGTTCGACCCAGGCGCGGTAGAGCTGGGCTGCGTCGAACCAGTCTCCGTCAAACACCGCAAGCACGGCTGGCCCCGGCGTCTCGAAATCGTTTCCGGGTACGGAGGCATCCGGGGCGGTCCACTCGATGCGCACGTCGAGGGCCTGCTGGGCGTCGTCGCGCGCCACGCGGTACCGCTTGGTTGCGGCAACGGGATCGTGAACGGCCACGTACAGCCCGGCGTCGGCGTCGTAATGCGCTCCGAACTGCATGCTGCCCCATCCGCTCGGGTACCGGGCGTCGACCGAGATGCCGTTGACCAAGGGCGCGGGCCATACCGTTCCCGAGACCGTCGGCGCGAGAAACTGGTCATCGTCCGGCGAGCCGCCGATCGGGCCCAGAGACAGTATCGGGAATTCGATACGGTTCACGGCAACGCTGGTTGTGTCGTTTGCGACCTTGAGCGTCATGGCGAGTCCCGGCGATTCGAGGGCCATGGTGACGGTCACGGTGAACCCTGCCGCCTGGTCACGGCCCGTCCACACCAGCATTGTTTGTTTGCGGACCTTCTCCGGGGCGGACGGAAGGAGCGCCTCACACGTAAAATGCGCGTCGAGATTGCTCCACGCGGATTCCTGGCCTTCGGCATTCTCGACGGTCAGCGTCCATAAGGGGCTCTCGAGGTCCGACAGGAACTCGCGCCGGCCCTCGAGGCTGTATACGCTTCGCAACGGGCGCCGCGTTTCCGGGTCGAAGGAGATCACCCCAAGCGTTTGATCGAAAAGGTGCAGCGCCTGGTCCTGGGGACCGGCCACCGGCATCGCGACGGGGCGGTCCATCACCACCGAAAGCATCTGGAGCAGGTCGCGCGTCGTTTCGAGCGAGGCTTCCCAGAAGGCGGGCTTGGCGTAGCGCGAGAAGCGCCACGCCAGGAGTTGGGCACGGCGGTCGCCGGGCTCGGCCGCGGCGAGACGTTCGGCGATCTTCTGCCGCAGCGCTTCGAGTTCGGGCGTACTGACGCGCGTCCGGACCTGTGCCGGAGGCGTGGCGGCCGCCGCGGAAAGTTCCTGCACGGCATTTGCGCCCGCATCGAGCCATGCGGTCGTGCGCAGGGTCTTTTCGATGCCGTCCCACGTCACCCACGGCCCATGGACGTAGCTGCCATAGGTGGGCGTGCCGGAATACAGCTGGATGGTCCCGCCATACAGGCCGAATACATGGGTTCCGTCAGACAGGCACGCCCACGAAGCGGCTCGCAACGACTGGCCGTCCTCCTGAAACTCTCCCTGTTGGAGGGGCGCGCCGGTAGCCCACTGTTTGAGCGGACGCGACGGGAAATGCCATTCAGCGAGGTGCAGCTCGGGCCAGGTCCTCGAGGCATCCTGGGCACAATTCGCCACGATTTCGATGGCGGGCGACCCGGCACGGTAGCGGAACTGATACACGGCGCGCGCGTTGCCGGGGGCGGGAGTAGCGTCCTGCATGTATCGTGCGCGGACCTCTACGACCGCCTCGATAGGTCCCGCCGAGAGCAGGCGCACCTCGGGCTGGGTGTCAAAGCGAATGGAGAACGCGCCGGTTTCCTTGCTGTAGACGCGGTCGTTGAAGAAATAGCCTTCAAAAACCTGGCCTGTCTCGAGGAAGGTGATTTTGGAGGGCAGCCCGCCGATGGCAGCGGGGTTATGAACGGCTTCGACGATGCCGTTATTGATCGTGATGACGCCATTCTCGACCTTCGCGGAGACGGCGGCTGCGGGCGCGGGCGGCGCACTCTCGGGGCCGCCGGAGGCGTAGAACCGGATGCGCGCGCCGGCCTGGATATCGCCCGGCGCCTCAAGTAGCAGCCGGTCCGGCCCATCTTCGCGGACGTCGAACTGGAGGACCAGCGGGGACAGGTCTTCTCCCTGTTCGAGAAACGCCTTCGGCGCGAATTGAGCCGGGTCGATGTGAACAAACTGCGCAAGTTCGAAGTCACGCGCAAGCAGACCGCCGGACAGCGGCGTTTCCGTGACGAGCAACAGGTAGTCCGGCCCTTCAGCGGCGAACGCCGTGAGTGCCAGAAGGAAGAGAACAATAAGGCAGGTCTGTCTCATGATATGGACTCCTTCTGCAGACGCATACACGGAGGCCCCCTCCGCGGTTCCCGGCTGGTATCGTACTCCGATCTCCCGGTTTCCGCGATCTTTTCAGAGAGACCGCCCCGTGCGAACGGGCCTGCTTAGGGCCGTCTGTCTGGTTACGGCCTCGCGGCGCGGGGCCGTTAAGTGTTTCTGGCGCCCGGCTTACTTTACCGGCAACCGGAACAGGCTGATGCTGTAACCGGGCACGTCGAGCGTGTCGCTAATGCCGGTCGCCGGCGATTCGACAATCTCGACCTTTGGCGCCTCGCCGGGCACGTTGTAGAGCATGGGATCGGTTCCGGCGATGGTCCACACCGTGCCGTTGCCCGTGATGCTTGCATTGTTCAAGGTGAACGGCACCTCGCGCGCCTCCGCGAGGGGATTGACCACGCCGATGGTGAGGGCCTTGCGGTCGGCGGTCCAGGCAGCCATCACGTCAATAGGCCGCCCGCATTTCACTGCTACCGGTATCGTGCCGAACTCGCGCCGGTAGAGCAGCAACGGCAAGCCCGTGGTGTCCCATGCCGCGGCGGCGCCGGTGGTCTTGATACAGCCGATCACGTTGACGGTCTGCGCGTAATTGGCCATGAAGATGACGTCGCTGTTGCGCGCGTATTCGTGGATGCCCGCGGCAATGCCGAGCGCGTCTTTAAGGTGATACCGGACGCCTATCTCGCCGTACAGCTCCTCGCCATACCAGTAGTTCCACTCGTCCATGGCGATCGGGATGTGCTTGCCCGCCAGGGATGGGAGGTTCGCGTGGTACCAGCGGTGCCGCTCGGCCTTGTCGCGGATGGATTGCACGATCTGGTTGACGTGGGCCGAGACGCCTTGTTTCTCGCCGCAATAGAAATGCTCGCTGAGCAGGTCCATGTGGTCCGCGCACTCGGTCAGCATGGTCTCGCTCCACTTGCCTGTCGCGCCCACGGCGATCAGCTTGATCGACGGAACCTGCGCGCGCATGGCCTCGACAAAGCTGTTGTGCTTCTTCACGTATTCCTCAAGCGGCATGTGGCCGATCTGCCAGTCGCCGTACATCTCGTTGCCGACGCCCCACCACGTGACGCCGTAGGGTTGGGGATGCCCGTTCTCCGCGCGCCGTTTGCCCATGGGCGTATCCGCCGCGCCGTTGGCGTACTCCAACTCGGCGAGAGCAAGCTCCAGGTTTCCCGCGCCGCTGTTTACGACAACCAACGGCTTGGCGCCGACGGTCTCGCAGAACACCATGAACTCGTCCAGGCCGAAATCATTGTGCTCGATGCCTTTCCAGGCCGGATTCTTGCGGGGCGGCCGCTTGTCGCGCGGGCCGATCCCGTCGTTCCAATCGTATCCGCTCACGAAATTGCCGCCCGGCCACCGGTATACCGGTGCATTGAGCTGTTTGAGCAACTCGAGGGTATCCGCGCGCATGCCGCGAACGTTGTCGGCCGGCATCAGCGAGACCGTGCCGATATCGACCCGTCCGGACCCCTGCGCACCCACATGGAAGATGCCGGGATTGGCGTCGCCTTCCGCCGTGAACGAAAAGTCGTAGGCCTTGAACCCGGGCGAGAGGTCGCTGAATACAACGTGGACGGCTTGCTCACGCTCGGTACCCCAGGCCACGGCCAGCCGCACACCATTAATGTCTTCCGTCGCCGCCATCACGAGCCGGCCCTCATATGCCCGCCCTTTGACAAGCGGAATGCCCATCTGCACGATGCCGGCGGTCCCGCTGCCGGGAATCAGCCGCACATTCTGCTCGCCCGCGTAGGCGTTCTCCGTGGTCATCTCGACTCTGCCATCGCCCTGGTTCTGCGCTTTCCAGGGCGATTCCTCGGCGTTCACGCCGTAGAAGAATTTCCGGTCCTCAAGCAGTTCGGCCCAGATGCCCCCGTAGATGCAGCGGCCGAGATGTTCGATGAACTGCCCGTAGACGTACTTGGACAGCGGCTCGCCGGTTTTGGCGGCGTCGATGGTTGCGCTCACGTCGAGTTCTCCTTGTTTGACGAGTTCGATCGACACATCGTCGTACCACGCCGTGCCCGTAGCCAGTCCCCATCCGCCCAGGAGGCAGTTGAACAAGACGGAGTCCTGCTCGTCGGTCTCGAAGGTCAGTTCGACCTTCGTCCAGTCATGGGTGCCCGTGAGGGCTTGGGTCTTGTAAGGCATGCCGTGGAGGTTGAACAAAGCTCCTTCGCCCGTGGCGGGCGTCACGTTCTCGGTCTTGATCCACCCGGACAACCGGTAGACCGAGAAGGGTTTCACGGGGAGCTCGACGCTCCACGTCGTATCGGCGCCCTTCTCCGACCGCATCATCACCGAGCGGCTGCCCGAGTGCCCGGTTTCAGCCACTTCAAACGCCGCATCCCCGCCCCATACGCGCGTATGCCATCCCGCGGGTTTGCCGTCGTCGAGTTGTTCGAACGACGGATTGGGCAATAAGTTCTGCGCCTCGGCGGCGCCCAATATCATGCACGCCAACAATGTCGTAATCATGGTCCGCTTACGCCTCCCCGTTGCTGCCTGCCTTCTTTCCGCCATAGCCGAGAATCTAGCGCAATCGCTCCGGGCGCTCAAATTGGCCGCGAGCCCGGCAACAAGGAAACGGTCCGGAGCTCCGCAGAGCCGCCGCATACACACCGTGCACGGGAAGCTGACCGGCGAGGGCGCCGGTCTCACACGAGGAGGAGCGAGGGCACCGGTCTCACACGGGTGGGCGGGAAGCCTGCACTCCAACGACCGGCGGCGGCATGGGTTCTCCGGAGCGCGGGCGCGGCAGATGGCAGAAGAATGCCGAGCTGGCGCTCGGCGCTCCCAGGGGCGCCATGTCCTTGCCGTGGTCGGATAACCCGGCCAATGGGCAACGGCAGGCGTCCTTCCGAGCGCCGACGCGGGGCACGGGGCCTCCGGAGCGCCGAAGGCGCACGGCATGGGGTCTCCGGAGCGCCGAAGGCGCGTCACATACCAGCCTGGCCTGAAGGGCCAGGTGATGGGATTCACAACAAGAAAGAGGGCTGAAGGCCCGAAACATAGCCGGGATTGAACGGCCGTGCGAGGTGATGTTCCGGGCTTTCAGCCCTGTGGGACTTTTGGGGGGCCGGTTTCCTTGGCCTTCAGCCAAGGCTGGTATGTTACGCGCCGTTGGCGCTGTATCGGACTGTTATGCCCCAGGCGGGGATGTCCCAAGAGCGGGCCGGGACATATGCCGGGTCCAGATCGTGCACGGGAACCTGACCGGCGGGGACGCCGGTTCCACACAAGCAGGAGCGAGGGCGCCGGTCTCAACACGGGTAGGCGGGGATACCTGCCGTGTCCACATCGTCCGCGAACTCTTGGCCGGCGAGGGCGCCGGTTCCACACAAGCAGGAGCGGCGGCGCCGGTCTCACACGGGTGGGCGGGGATACCTGCCGTGTCCACATCGTCCGCGAACTCTTGACCGGCGAGGGCGCCGGTTCCACACAAGCAGGAGCGGCGGCGCCGGTCCTACAACTGGGGGAAGGACGCTGGCGGGTCAGACAAGCCACCCTCCGTTGCCAGACCACGGCCCCTCGTCTCTTTGGCTCGTTTCTCCGTGCGCGTGCCGCTCTATGGCTTGTTGGGCTCGAGGATGACATACACGGGCAATCCCAGTCCGCTCACGCCGAATTGTTCCATGACGTCGCGGGCGGGGGATGCGTCGGGTTGCTGGGCCTGGTACTTTACCTTGACGTAGTCTGCAAGGGCATCCTGCACTCGTGGCTCCTTGAAGGTGGTCTGGTTCATGGTGAGGCAGTTTTTGCACCACGTAGCCCAGAAATCAATGAGCACGGGTTTGTTCTCGTCTTTGGCGCGCGCGAGCCCTTCAGCGAGGGACGGGGTCCACCCCTCTTCATCGAGACCCTGGGCGCTTGAGGCGACCTCGGCTTGGTCGACGCCGTACCGTTCGCTGAAGAGTTCGTAACTGAGGTAGGCGTAATATGCCGCGAAGGCCAGAATGAACACGCCAAACGCGTACTTGATCTTGATCATCCACGCGCCCGGTTTGGGCAGGAACGACAGTCCCGCGCCCAGGAACGGCCACGGAAGGGCCATCCCGACGCCTAACAGAAACGGCAGGGCGAGGGCGATCGGGTTCACTTGATACAGCTCACGCGCCAGGAGGATCACAAAGATGACCACCGGCGCGACACAGGCTCCCGCGAGCATCGCCGCGACCGCGCCCATTCCGAAGGCGAGGTAGAACGTGCCCTTGCGCGATTTGTCGATGGCGACTTTGTTCTGGAATCGCGTGAAATCGATGGTGATGATGTCGAACATGGCCAGGGCCAGGACGATGAACACAACCGCGACGGCGAGGTTGAACCACGGCGACGCGTTGATGCTCCCGAACGAGGACCCCGTCAGCACGGCCACGAGGCCCAGGATGCCGTACACCAGCGCGATAGCGAGGCCGTAGACGCCGCCCAGAGCGAAGCCGCGTCTCCGCGACCCGGCCTGGGCGCCCGCGCCGATGATGGCGAGGTTGATGGGGATCAGAGGCAGCACGCAGGGAGTCAGGTTAAGGGCCAATCCTCCCAGCAGGGTGAGGAGGATAATCGCCAGGACGCTCTTGCCCGCGAATGCGTTCAGGTCGGTGCTGACAACGCCCGATTCGACGCCTTCGACCCACTCGATGAAGGCGTCGCTGCTTATATATCCGGAGTTGCGCCCGGTAACCGTGAAGTCATCAGCGAGCGAGCGCCAATCGCCGGTTTCTTCGCCCTCTGCCGGGGGTTGGGGCAGTGTATTCTCGGGCGGTTGCGCGGTTGGGGCCGCGCCTGCTTTCCCGAAATCGATGCGCTCGAAAATGTCTGCGTGTTGTTCCGACACTGCGGTTCCCGGGGCCACGACCATCAGTTTCGCCGCGAAAGGAACGGTCTTGGGCGGAGCGCAGACGGTGTCGTTGCAGGCCTGGTACCGCAGGCTGCCCGGAAGTTCGTACTCGCCGGGGGCTGTGTTCCCTGCGACGGACATTGCGATTCCGACGGTTACCGTGTGTTCGTAGACGGCCAGCTTCTCCTGAGAGAAGCTGAACGAAGCCAGGACGGCCTCGGGATAGACCAGGCCCTCGAGGGTAACCCCCTCCGGGGGCTCAAGCGACACTTCCGTGGGAATGAGGTACTCGTCGAGAGGCTGATGGGCGTTGATGTGCCAGCCGTCTGGGACCTCGATGACGACGGCGATGCGGGCCTGTTCGCCCGGGACGGCGCCGGAAGTCTGCTGATAGGCGGCTATGCCGAGCTCGGGCGGACCGCCGGGACCGGCCAACGGCCCGAACTGAGCCGCCGCTGAAATCGCCTTGAACAGGACTATGACACCCACGGATATTCGCAACAACTTCCGATACCGCATGAACTCTCGCTCCTGAAAACTCGGCACGTCCTCGCCGTCCGGCTTGTCCTGCGCTACTACCTTATTCGGAACGCCGTGCCGATGCAACGATTGGCCCCGGGTCTTACTTTGGTGGGGAACAGGCCGGGAACGAGCGGCATTTCCGCGGGGAACGCGAGGCTGTACGTCAGAAGGCCCAGAGAAAGATTCGAATTCAGGGAATTCTGACACTTTTCCGCACTAGCCAAACACAAGTGACACTGATATACTAATGACAGTTCTTTGGAGAGGGCGTGTTCACCGTCCAGCCCTTCTTCGTCCGCTTCGAGGATTCATAGTGATTGTGGGCAACGGAAAGGTGAACAGATGGCGCGTTTGCCGGTTGGCCCGGCTCGGGCTGGGGGTGCGGCAAGGCGATTTTTGCGTTTCGACAAGAGGGAGAAGCGGACGTGCCTCGCAAACTGAAAGATCTCGTAAGTGAGCCGCCGGTCCTCGGGGCCTCACAATTCGAGGCTCTGGTACAGGAGTACCCGGACGGCCTTGTCATCCTCGACGAACAGGGAACCGTGCTCTTCTCAAATGCGGCGGCTGGCAAGCTGCTCGGCCAGGGCAAGGAGGAGCTCCCCGTTGGCAGCGCCTTCGAGGTACCTAACGAAGTCCGGGAATCCGGCAATCAGGCGATGGTCTCGCTCGAGCAGCCGGACCTGTTCCTGGACTACCGGCTTCGGCCGATACAATGGAACGGTCAACAGGCGCACATGCTCTGCGTGCGCGACGTAACCGAGGACTTCAGGAGACTCCATCACCTCGAAAAGCGCGAGCGCCGGGGCCGTCTTATCGTCGCCCAAGCCGCCGAAGGCATAGTGGTGATTCAGGACGGCTTGGTGAAGTTTCACAATCCCATGGTGAAAAAGGTGACGGGCTATTCGGATGCCCAACTGCAGCAGATGCCCGTGGCCCGCCTGCTTCACAAGGAAGATGCGGCGGTCATAGACGGTTTTCAGAGCGTGCTGACGGCCAGTCCCGAGGCCCCCGTGACCTATGTTATGCGCATCTCGACCAAGGAGGCCGAGACCCTCTGGGTAGAGGTCAAAGCCACGCGGATCGACTGGCAGAGCCGCCCGGCGGCGCTGTGCTTTTTCACCGACATCACCAATCGCGTGCATGCGGAGCGCGACCGCATGCTGCTTGCCACCGCGATCGACCAGGCCGTCGAGGCCATTGTCGTAACGGGCGCCCAAGGCCAGGTCGAGTACGTGAATTCAGCGTTCGAAGAGCTCACCGGGTATACGCGGGCTGAAGTCCTGGGGCGAAGCCCCAAGGTCCTGTATGGCGGCGAGACGCACCGAGACGCCTACGAGCAGATCTGGGCCGCGATCAACCGGGGCGAGATCTGGAACGGCCGGTTTCAGAACCAGAAGAAAGACGGCACGTTTTACGAAGAAGACACGACGGTATCGCCCGTGTTTGATGACAAGCGCAGGTTGACCAACTTCGTCATTCTGAAACGCGACGTTACGGCGCAGGTCACCCTTGAACGCGCCCTCCGCAGCGCTCAGCGCATGGAGGCGATGGGCACCCTGGCTGGCGGCATCGCGCACGACTTCAACAATTCGCTGGCCCTCATTCTGGGCCGGTGTGAACTCGGGTTGCATGCCCTGCCGAAAGACCATCCTGCGGCGCAGCAATTCCAAAGCATCCACAAGACCGGCCAGCGCGCCGCCGGCATTGTCAAACAGATTCTGGTTTTCTGCCGCCAGGCCGAACAGGAGAAAAGACCGCTGGTCATCGGGCTTATCGTCAAAGAAGCCATTGAACTTCTCCGCACCGCGCTGCCCAAGAACATCGAGATTCAGGCCGATATTGAACGCACGGGTGTGCGGGTTCTCTCCGATCCCGCCCAGGTGCACCAAGTCGTGATGAACCTCTGCACCAATGCGTTTCATGCCATGGGCGAGCACGGCGGCGTGCTTGGCGTGAGCCTGAAAGAAGTCACCGTGGACAGCCATTCGTACGCCGATGTTGGGGAGATTCACCCGGGGCTGTACGCGCAGCTGGCCGTGAGCGACACCGGCATCGGCATGGACCGCGCGACCATGCAGCGCATCTTCGATCCCTTCTTCACCACCAAAGAACCCGACGAGGGGACGGGCCTGGGTCTGGCAACGGTTCACGGAATCGTCACCGGCAGCGGCGGCGCGATTCAGGTCGAATCGGCTCCGGGGAAAGGCAGCATCTTCAACATCTTCTTCCCTGTGTGCGAAGAGGAGGAAGCGCATGACCGGCCGGTTTCACCCGACGCCCTGGCGGGCACGGAACGGGTGCTCGTTGTGGACGACGACGTGGATTTCGTGGAGATGTATCAGGCCTTGCTTTCCCAGCGCGGCTACCGGGTGACCTCATTCGTGCGGAGTTCCGATGCGCTCAAGAATTTCGAGGCAAATCCGGGTGCGTTCGATATCGTGGTCACCGACCATATCATGCCGGGCATGTCGGGCGTCGAACTGGCAAAGAGAATGCGTCAGCTTCGGCCGGATATCCCCATCCTGTTGTCTACGGGGCTCGGGAGACCGGATTCTCACCCTAAAGCGCTCGAAGGCGTCATCACGGAACGCTTGCTGAAACCAACGCCCCTGGCGGAATTGATAGCGGCTATCCGGCGGGCCATGGGGCACGCAGCGGAGTGACCGGCACGGGTCCCCGGCTGCCGGTTATTCTCTTTCCTGAAACCGTATCGCTATGATCCCGAGAATCAGGCCCGCGCCCGCAAAGACAAGGTCAAACACCGCGGCATAGGCGGTGTGCGACACCAATTTCGGGTACGATGCCGCCAGAGGCATTTCCACGACTTCCCGCAGCGCGAAAATACCCAATGCCACCAGGAATACCATTAAATACTTGTGCCATGGGCGTACGGAATCGCGCAGGGCCCTTTCCATATGGAAGCCAACGAAACAGGCCAGGGCCACACCGCCCGCGAGTTGCACCAGCTGCCCCACATTCAACACGGGATAGGTCTTTGAGAGTTTGACGAGCGTGTGGGCGTATAGCGGCGCTTTCTCGAATGGGACGATGCGCGCCACCAGAATGGCCAGCCCCCAGGCCAGCATGAGCCATTTCACGTGATTGGGGTGGGGCAGACGTCCCTCGGTTCCGATCAGAACCAGGGCAGCCAGCAGCACGCAATGCACGTAGAACAGCGGCTCGCCCGGTCCCTTTCGCAGCACCAGTAAAGCGAATGCCGCCACGGCGATGCCGGCCAACGCAGCGATCACGGCGTCGGTTGCCGTGAGGGGCAGCGGCTCGCGCCGAAGCGGCCCGCGCCCCTCCTGCTTCGGGCGGCCGGTCTCTTTGTCGATACCCAACACCGCGAGCACACTCAAGGCAACCAGCCCGACCGTCAGGAATGCGGGCGCGACAATTCCCTGGGGACGCTGGATATAGTAGATGGCGGCGGCGTCCCACACGTACAACAAGCTTCCAAACCCGGCAACGGCGAGGGACGCGCCAGCCTGCCAGGCACCCCACGACATCGCGCCCGCGGCGACATCGGCTGCGGCGAGGGCCAGAACCAGAACCAGCGAGGATGTGGGCACTTTGCGCACCAGCAACACGCCGGCCAGCACACTCACCGTGAGGAATAGCGCCAATCCCAGGAACAACCCTTTCTTCTTGATATCATGAAATCCGAGCGCCCAGATAAACGCCCCGCGCCCGGCCAGGAGCATCACAAGCGCCGTAACACTGGCGGGAAGATACAAGAACAGAGCGCCAAGCCAGAGGAAGACGGTCACCAGCACCATGCGCCGGCCAAAGTCGTAGTCGAGGCCGCCACAGATGCATGCGGCGAGCACGCCTGCGGCCGGGGCCATTGGCGCCGCAGCCAGCATCCAGACCCCCTTTCCCTTCATGAACCCCAGGAACAGCGCCAAGCCGATAATGGTGACCGCGCCCTCGCAGAGCCACTCCGCCAGATGCGCTTCGAAAAACCCGGGCTCGGGTGGCGGTTCCGGCTGTACCTTTGCGCGCTCTTCCTGGCGCTGGAGGCACTCGCCGCAGATGAGCGCGCCGTGATACGCCGAGAGCTGTGTCCTTCTCAAGAGCCGGCCGCATCCAAAACACACGGCCTTGGAGTCTTCCTTCTGGACGGGTTCCTGGGGTTGGGGCCGGACTGGCGTCCGCGGGGGAGGCGGGGTCGTGGCCTGCTGCCGCTGGATAGCGCCAGCGTCGCTCGAGAAATCCACGTCGGAGCGCCCGCTTATTTCATCCACAAACGCATCGAGCTCGCTGAACCCCCCGCTCGAGAAGCTTACCGATTCCGCGCTCTCGCGACTGCCCGGGAATACCTCTTCGTATCTTACGGGCGCGGACGCACCGTCCGCCGGCGGGGGTGTTTCGAACACAGTGGGCACCAGCGTCTCGGCGGGACGCTACTCGGAGCCGCCTTCCGCCTGTAACAGAGTGCGCTTGTCTATCGTGCCGCGGCGGACAAGCATCCGCAGCTCTTCGTCGCCGACCGGCCCGAAGGCCTGAGTGCCCCTGCGAAAATACCACCCCATGCCCCGACTCCCTATGAACTCCGCCCGAAACGCTGGTCCACGCTCCCTGTCCGCCTGGGTATTCTCCCCCAAGTATGCAGAACAGCATTGCGGCTGTCAAAGTGGCGATGGTGAAGAACGCATGGCGTTCACTCTACCATAGGTAACAGCCATCCTGGTACTTGCGCAAGCTGCCGCATGAAAACACAAGACTCTCTGAAGATCTTGCTCTGGATCCGCAAAGGGGACTACAGTCTGTGAGAGCGATTCCGAGGGAGTCAGGGTCCGGACCCTATGGAGAACCTCCGACGTCATGTATCCTGCTGGAGGCGGGCGCGAACCTTTCCGGACTTCGAACTCTCGCCCCGAAACGGGGTCAAAACGGACGGGAAGCCCCGTACGGGTTTCCGTTTGCATGAACACCTGCCGATATGTCGCGCAGATTCGCATTGGAAAACCGCTGTCACTTGATGCGGGCCGATCGTGGGAGGCAAGAAGATGAAGACATCAGCGAGTCGGTTCACGAAACACATGGTGCTGTTGTGCGCGGGCATGCTCATGATGCTGGGAGCGGCGGCACAGGACCTCGACTTTCTGGAGCGGTTCGCGCTGGGCGAAAACCGCGAGGAGGTACTCAAAGAACTTGTGCCGGGCACCCAGGAATATTATTTCTACCACTGCCTGCACTATCAGAACACGGGCAAGCTGGACGAGGCCGACAAGGTGCTTCTCGCCTGGCACCAGATGGACGAGAACTCCCCTGGGCTCAATGAGATGCGCAATCGCCAGGCCCTCCTGCGCTACGGCGAACTGCCCGAGGTCACTCTGGAGTACTTGCGCCAGAAGCTCGGCCTGCATTTCAACCATCAACGTGAAGTGGCGGGCGCGAAATCCAACCTGCCCACAGCGCTTGACCCCACTGCCATCTCCCGGGCCACGCTTACAAAGCGGGCACTCAGCCTATACGACGGCCGTCTGGAGGGGTTCGAGGACTCCGCCCTCGAGTGGCTGGTCGAACAGGACCTCGGCAGCCAAGCCCTTCGCGAATGGCTCAGCCGGCTGACGCGGCCCGACTTCGAACCGCTGCCGCGGCTGGTCCTCGCCGAGCTCCAGGCCGAAGGAAGCGGAGGATTCGGGTCGCTGCCAATTCACCGGAATCTGCTCCTGTCCCAGCTCGACGAACTGCTCCGCCTTGAGCCCGACCTCCTCAACAACGGCGAGTTTGTCAACGTGTATATCTCGAAACTCGCGCCGAGCGCCGACGAGAACTGGCAGGTCGACCCCGTGGCCAAACAAGCCTATCTCGACCGGCTGGAAGCCTTCACGTCCCGGCTCAGCCCCGTTCATAACTCATTGAAAGCGTGTGTGTTATACCAGCGTCTCATCTTTGACCGCACTCAGGGCGCGCGCGACAAGAACCGTTTCATGGCCTATATCCAACTCCCCCGCAACGTGGCTTATATCAGCCGCGACTTCATGAAAAAGCCCGAAAACCGGAATTTCGTGGCCGATTTCGGCCAGTCCTACTGTGGATTGCCCCCCATCACGGATGACCAGGGGCTCGTGCGCGACTATCTCGAGCACTTCTTCGTTACGGAGGAGTCTCACAAGCCGTATATCGAATTCCTCGATGAGGACTACCTGAAGCGGGTGTTTGCCGAGACGAAGATCCTGCACGGTATTGGCGATCTTGAAAAATGGGCGGCTTGGCTGACGCCCGGCGACTTCCAACAGCTCAAAGAGCGCGTGGGAATCGAGTTCGACCCCGCCAACAGGGAACGCTACGGCGTGGGCGACCCGGCCAAGGTGACGGTGTGGACCAAGAACGTGGGCACACTGATCGTGAAGGTTTTCGAAGTGAACACCGGCGCCTATTACCGCCAGTACGAGCGCGAGGTCAATACCGACATCGACCTCGACGGGCTCGTAGCCAACGAAGAGCAGGTGTATACGTGCGACGAGCCGCCCTATCGCAAGGTCGAGCGCACGTTCGAGTTCCCCGGCATCGACCACCGCGGCGTCTATGTCATCGAGATCATCGGCAACGGCAAGAGCAGCCGCGCGATCATCCGCAAGGGCGGATTGACCCACCTCGTGCGCACCGGCACCGCCGGCCAGGTCTTTACCGTGCTCGACGAGAACGGCGCCGAAGTGAAGAACGCCGCCATCTGGATGGCGGGCCACGAATACAAGGCGGACGAAGAGGACCGGGTCACGCTGCCATTCAGCACCGAGCCGGGCGAGCAACTGATCGTGTTGTCGGACGGCGCGTTTTCGGACCTCGCCCGTTTCAACCACCAGGGCGAAGTCTATTCGCTTTCGGCGGGGTTTATAATCGACCGTGAATCGCTGCGCCAGGGCGGCGTGACCGAGGTGGGCGTGCGCCCCGCGCTCTACCTGAACGGCACGCCGGTGACGCTGTCCGTTCTTGAAGAGCCGAAGCTCATCGTCACCTCGACAAGCAACGAAGGCATCGCATCGACCCGCGAGGTGGCCGGCTTCGAGCTGTTCGAAGACCGCCTGTCGGTCCACGAATTCCGCGTGCCCGAGGGTCTTTCGCAGCTAGGCTTCACCCTGACCGCCAAGATCAAGCCCATGACGAACCCCGAGCGGGTCGACCTCGCCGCCAGCCAGGCCGTGAACATCAACCAGATCGATACGACGTACAACACCGAATGCGTCTTCCTGACCAAGACCGCCGGCGAATACTTCCTGGAACTTTTCGGGAAGACCGGCGAAGTGAAGAACGGCCGGCCGCTCAACCTCGAGCTGAAACATCGCGATTTCAGGGATACGGCGAGTGTCTCGCTCCAGACAGACGATGCCGGGCGCGCCGGGCTGGGCAGACTCGAGGATATCGACTGGCTCCAGGTGGCCTCGCCGGATGGGGCAACGCGCACATGGAAGCTTGCCTCCGATGCCGCGGCCTATCCCTCGATCATCCAGGGCGCGGCGGGCGAAACCTTGTATTTGCCTTACGTTGGCGATGCGCCCGCGCCCGTACGGACCGAGCTGGCCCTGCTCGAATTGCGCGGGGGCTACCAGGCCGACCGCTTCACTGCGCTGAGCATCGAAAACGGGTTTATCGCCATCGCCGGGCTTGAACCGGGCGACTACGAGCTGACACTCAAGAAGATCCCGCACCAGGTCTCCGTACGCGTCACGAAAGGCGAGAAGAGTCTGGGCTACGCAATGGGAGCGTTCCGCCGCCTGCAACAGATCAACACCGCGCCGGTCCAAGTGACGGGCATCGAACCGGCGGACGATTCGATCCGGGTCTCCGTGGCGAATGCGTCTCCTGTGACACGGGTTCACGTCCTGGCGACGCGGTTCGTGCCGGTATTTTCGGAGTTTGCGCGGCTGAGCATTCCGAGCGAACATCCTGGCGCGAGTTACGTGCCGCCCATCCTGTCGGTCTATACGTCCGAGCGCGCCATTGGTGACGAGTACCAGTACATCCTCGACCGAAAATACGCTGACAAGTACCCCGGCAACATGCTTGACCGGCCGGGCCTACTCCTCAACCCGTGGGCGCTCACGGAGACGGAGACCGGGAGCCAGGAGGCCGCTGCAGGCGAAGCTCCGCCCGCTGCGTCCATGCCGCAACTATTGGCCGAGGAGGCCCCCGGCGCGGCGGAGGGGCCCGGCGGCCCGATGGGCGACGTCGACTATGCCAATCTCGATTTCCTGGGTGGCGATCCAGCCGTCTTCCTCAACCTGCAGCCGGACGCGAACGGCGTCGTGACCGTCCCCCGCAAGGAGCTGGGCGGCCGCCATCACATCCACGTGTTTGTCGCCGACCCGCGCAACACGGTGTACCGGCAGGCTGCCCTTTCCGATGATGCTACGCCCTTCCGCGACTTGCGGCTTGCCGAGGGCATCGACCCTAAAACCCACGCCACCGAGCAGAAACGCATCACCGTGCTGAAAGAAGGCGACGCCCTCACGCTTCAAGGCAGCGGGGCGCTCGAGTTCGAGGTGTATGACACCATCGGCAAGGTCTACGCGCTGTACAACACCCTGTTGTCGGACCCGAAACTGACCAAGTTCGGTTTCGTGACCCGCTGGCCCGAGTTGACCGACGAACAGAAACGCGAGAAGTACTCCGAGTTCGCCTGCCACGAGCTGAACCTGTTCCTGCAGCGGAAAGACCCGGCTTTCTTTGAGGCGGTCGTGAAACCGTTGATCGCGAACAAGCTGGACAAGACCTTCGTCGACCGTTACCTGCTGGGAGACGACCTGGGCGCCTGGCTTGACCCGTGGCGCTACGGACAACTCAATGTTCCCGAGCGCATCCTGCTCGCCGAGCGCATCGTGGCCGAGCGCGACAACACCGTCCGCTTTGTCAAGGACCGGTACAACCTGATTCCGCCCGACGTCGACCGTTTCAACCACCTGTTCATGACCGCGCTGCGCGGCCGTTCGCTCGAGGTCGCCGCCGGGGGAGGCGGAGGTTCTCCCTCTGGAGGCTTGGGCGGCATGGCCTTGGACCGTCTGGAACTGGGAGGGAAAGTCGTGGCGGGCGCGGACTTCGATGTTAACGGCGTGATGCTTAGCCGTCCGGCTTCCGAAGCTGACCGACTGCCCGCGCCCGCGCCGCCCGCCGAGGCGGAAGAGCTGGCCGAGCAGGCGGCTCGCAAAGCCGATGTTGCCGAAGCGGCTGCGGTTGAACTGAAAGCCCTCGGCTATTTCGCCAAGGACGAAGGAGGCCGCGCGCGCTACCGTGCGCTCTACACCGCTATGGAAAAGACCCGCGAATGGGTCGAGAACAACTACTATGAATTGCCCATCGAACAACAGACGGCCGATCTTATCGCAGTCAGCGCGTTCTGGCGCGACTACGCCGAGCGCGACACCGCCGCGCCATTCCTTTCGAGCAATCTGGCCGACGCTTCGCGGAATTTCCCCGAGATGATGTTCGCATTGGCCGTGCTCGACCTGCCTTTCGAGGCCAAGGAACACAAGGTCGAGCAGGACGGCGCGAAGATCGTGCTGACTGCCTCCGGCCCCGCCGTGGTCTTCCACAAGGAGGTTACGCCGGTCGAACCACGGCAGGACGCCCCGCCGATTCTCGTGAGCCAGAACTTTTTCCGGCTCGACGACCGGTTCCGCATGGTGGATAACGAGCGCGTGGACAAATTCGTGACCGGCGAATTCCTGAAGCAGGTCGTGTACGGCTGCCAGGTCGTCGCGACCAACCCCACGTCATCGCGCCAGCGCCTCGACGTGCTTCTCCAGATTCCCGAGGGGGCCGTTCCGATCGAGCGCTCGAAGTACCTGAAAACCCACAGCCTCGCGCTCGAACCGTACAACACCGCCACGCTCGAGTATTACTTCTACTTTCCGGGCGAGGGCACGTTCGAGCATTTCCCGGTCCACGTCGCGAAAGGCGGCGAACTGGTCGCCTTTGGCAGCCCCGTTACCATGAACGTGGTCGCCGAGCCGAGCACCGTCGACAAGACGTCGTGGGCCTACATCTCGCAGCACGGGTCCGATGAAGACGTCTACGGATACCTGCAGAACGAAAACATCCACGCCGTCGACCTCGACCTCATCGCGTGGCGCATGAAAGACGCGGCGGTCTTCACCAGGACCCTCGAGCTCCTGCGCCAGCGGCGCGCCTTCAGCCCGACCCTGTGGTCGTACGCCATTCAGCACAACAACGCGGCCGCCGTGCGCGAGTACCTCCAGTTCCGCGACGACTTCGTGAGCCAGTGCGGAGCGGCCATCGACAGCCCGCTGCTCACCCTGGACCCGGTCCTCCGAAAGACCTATCAGCACATGGAGTACAGTCCGCTGGTCAATGCGCGCGCACACAAACTGGGACCCCGCCGCGTGATCGTCAACGAGCGGCTCGCGGCCCAGTACACGCGCCTGCTCAATGTCCTTGCATGCCGTCCGGTGCTCGACCAGCACGATCTGATGTCCGTGACCTACTATCTCCTGTTGCAGGACAAGATCGAGGACGGCCTCGCCTATCTTGCGAAGGTGCAGCCGGCCGAGCTCGACACGCGCCTCCAGTATGACTACTTCGCGTGTTGCGCGGCCTTCTACACCGAAGAGCCGGACAAGGCGGCCGCCATCGCATCGAGTTACGAGGCGTATCCCGTAGACCGGTGGCGCAAGCTCTTCGCGAACGTCCTGGCCCAAGCGGAGGAAATCACGTCCGCCCGGACCGCCGTGATCAACGAGAAGAGCCGCGAACAGCTCCAGGATCAGCTTGCACAGACCGAGCCCGACTTCGAATTCAAGGTCGAGGCGAAGCAGATTACCGTCACGTACCAGAATCTTGCCGCATGCCGCGTGGCCTACTACCCGATGGATGTCGAGCTGCTCTTCTCGCGAAGCCCGTTCGTGAAGCAGGGCGCGGACCACTTCTCGACGATCCGGCCGAACTTTGTCGAGGACCGCGAGCCTCCCGCGGACCAGACCACCGCGACGTTTGACCTGCCCGAACGGTTCCGCAGCAGCAACGTCATGGTCGAGATCACCGCCGGCGGGAAGAAGAAGACGCAGGCGTATTACGCAAGCAATCTCGCCGTGCAAGTCATCGAGAACTACGGGCAGCTTCGCGTCACGAGCCTGGAAACCGGCCAGCCGCTGCCGAAGGTCTACGTAAAGGCCTACGCGCGGATGCAGGGCGGCGAGGTCAAGTTCTACAAGGACGGATACACCGACCTGCGAGGACGGTTCGACTACAGTTCGCTCAATACCGACGAGCTGGACTACGTCGAGCGGTTCGCGCTCCTGATTCTCAGCGAGACCGACGGCGCCGCCGTGCGCGAAGCCGCGCCGCCGAAACGGTAGGCGACACGATACGAGCAGGCGGATCCGGCCCGGCCACCGCGCCGTGCCGGGTCCGTCTTTACTCGGAAATCTCGGCGGTGATCCTGCCGATTTGGAGTGTCGCGGGATGCCAAAGCCTGGGCCCGCCTTCCCCGCCGAGTGTGTAAATCGTAGCGCCAGCGGACGCTGCGCTCGGGATTGACGTCTGCTCGAGCAGGGGGTCCGCCGTACCCAGCGTGCCGGTGCTGGTATCGTAAACCAACACCGTATTCTCGAAGAAAGTCTTCCAGTCCCGCGCTTTTTCTTCGGCGGAATAGACGTCCGACACGGTGCCGTCCAGGTTCCAGGTCTTGGGATATTTGTACCCGGCGATGAGAAGGATATAGCGGTCGTCAAAGACCAGCGCCCGCCGGTTCGAGCCGTGCGGCATGTCGCGCAGCCGCGTCCATTGTCCGTTCGCGGGGTCGTACACCCAACTGTCCACGGCGTTGTAGTAGGAAGTCTCCATTTTGGCCAGCGGCGCGAAGATTCCGCCAAGCTGGTAAATCTTGCCTCCCGCGGCAGCTACGGCACAGTCGAACTTGGGAACACCGGGACAGTCCGCAAGGCGTTTCCAGCCCGCGCCGATGTTGGCCGTGTCCAAAACGAGCAACGCCTGTCCGACCGGGTCGCCATTGCGTCCCTTTTCTGAATGGAAATCGGTCCCGTCGGCGCCGGGTCCTTGAAAGAAGTCGGCCGCGCCATGCAAGTAAATATTCTTTCCGATCACGGCCGTGGTGGTGCTGCTGCCGTACACCGGCCAAGGGAGCTTGGCGCCCGGGACCTCCTCCCAGACCCACAGTCCGTCCTTCTGCTCCAAGCGGCACGTGTCCTGATAGGTGAACGGCGGGTCATAGTTGATGCCGCCCATGACATACATCACATTGTCTACGACCGCGACGGCGGTCCCCTGGCGCGGGGGGCCCGGCATGTCGGCGATCCGTTGCCATCCGGCGGGTTCGTTCTTTGGGTCGAACGCAAAGGCGAGCCGAGTGAAGCCCGACGGCTGGCCGCCGAAAGCGTCCGGATACTGTTTGCAGACGTCGAGCGGATGGCGCGTGAACCCGCCAGCCGAGACGACCTTGCCGGCAACGTACCCCACGGCGGAATCCTGAATTCCCATCGGATAGTCCGGGCCGAGCCGCCACTCGATTTTGAGCATCGGCTTGAGGGTATCCGGGGCTGGGGCCGCGAATTCCTGCGCCCACGAAACGCGTATCCCCACCAGCACCGCGGCGGCGACGACAAGCCCGCTGACTCTCAACGCATGCGACTTGGCTATTGGCATAACCGGCCTCCTGGCGACGTTTTACAGGTGTGCGCACATTCGCTTGGGTTCCGAGTCTAAACACAGCGACAGCGGCAGCGCAAGGCGGGTGGCGAATCCCCAATCCGGATAGCTCGGCGATTAGGGAGACTCACACAGAGACACCGTGGACACGGAGCCCGCGAAGCTTAATGGGGATGGGAACTTGCCGTGTCACGCACAGGTTCCGGGCCTCATAATCGCGCACAAGAACCGCTTCATACACGGGTTCAAACAGTCCGGGGCCCGTCTCCCGGTGACATGGCGCCGCGCAATCCACAATGACACTCCCTATCTCATTCGGTTTCAAAGGATTCCATCTTCGTGTTCCCCGTGTCTCCGTGTGAGTTCGTTCTTGCCTGTACGGAGGGCTCACGGGCATTCCTTTTATCCCAAATGGAGACAATAGGGTCCCTCCGCCGAGGGCTTATTTATCCGGATTAGGGGCGAATCAGCGGCAAACGTTTATGCCGCGATAAGGCTAATACGGGTTGCTTCCCTCGATAATCTCGATTCGCAAAGGGGAGTTCGGGCGGTGGGCCGATGCAAAGGCGGGCTCCAACCGGTTGCTGTCGTCCACACGGTACCCCCTGGGCCGCGTGCACGTGATATCGGGATAACCGTTGTCGTACGCCTTGAAGAGGTTGTCGATAATGCGCACGTTCCTTGGCTGGTCGGCGTAGATCGACCAGCCAAAGGGGATCGCCGACGAAATCGTGTTGCCCGCGATGGTGAGGTCTTGGACTCCGCCCGCGACCTGGATGCAGCCGTCCGAATAATACTCCGTATTGATCTCGTTATCGGCGATGACGATTCGGGCGCCGCCTTCGACCGAAATGCAGTAGTACTGGTAGGGGCGGGCACTTTTGTAGTAATTGCCGCTCGAGATGGTGTTTCCCTTGACGAGGATATCGTTCCCATGGATTTCAATCTCTCTTCTCCGCTCGGATGCGGTCTCGAGGCCGTTGCCGTGGATTCGGTTCCCGATGACTCGCGTGCCCGTCCCTCGCACCACGAGCCCTACGCCTCCTGATGCCGAGACGGTGTTGTTGACGACCGAGTTGTACCGATTATCGTGTTCGCCTCCATTTCGTATCTCGATGCCGTACCCCAATGCTTCACCGTGGCCGCGGTTGTCTTCGCAGACATTGTTGGAAACCATGTTGAAGTCATTATCAAAATCCAGTTCGATGCCGTTGCCGTAGTAATTCTCGCGCTTTTCCTGGTTGTTGTGGGAGCAGATGTTGCCGGTGACGGTGTTGTAGTCGTTGTCGGTTTCCAGATAGATCCCCATGCCGTTGTGGGTGCAGCAGTTGCTGTACAGGAGGTTGTAGTGGCATTTCCGGTGGAGATGAATTCCCGCGAAACCGGCTCCGGGGACGCCGTATCCGCTGTGGTCAACGGTGTTGTTGCGAATCATGTTGTGGCACGACTTATCACCCACGTTATGGATGCCCCACACGCCGGTCGGCTCTCCCGATAGAAAGATGCCTGTGCTGTAGGGGCCTGTCGAGGCGCCATCCAAAATGCGGTTGAAGGCCACGTCGACGGAGTGCGAGAGGAACAGTGTGATGCCATGCTGGCAGTTCCTGATCGTGCAGTCCGAGATGCCGCCGCCGCCCGCGTTCTCGTACTTGATGGCATCCAGAGTGAAATGCTCGAAGGTGCACCGGGTCGTCTGCAGTATGCTCTCGAAAGCCATGATACCGCAGGATTGCGAAGGTGCATGGGCGGACGCGGCGTCCAACATGCAGTCTGCGATCACGACGTTGTCGCAGCAGGGTTCGACGCGGATATAGACCAGACCATTGCCT
>Ga0116187_1000909_pt1 | contig 33343 bp, 21 predicted proteins | sample AD_JPNNA6_MetaG_FD_89755 | JGI IMG/M metagenome (GOLD analysis project Ga0116187, IMG submission 89755) | Active sludge microbial communities of municipal wastewater-treating anaerobic digesters from Japan - AD_JPNNA6_MetaG | ecosystem: Engineered > Bioreactor > Anaerobic > Digestate | place... | reverse complement strand
CCTGGAAAAATGGAAGAGATACTCTCCCAGCCTTTTCAAATACAGGCCCTTTCTCCAACGCTCACATTGTCAGTGAAACCGGAAATAGATGATGGCGCATGGTATTCTGTAAAACCAAAAATAGAAATAACGTCAAAAGCAAAGAGGGAAATATATTACTATTGGGACCAGGACAAAAAGAACCTTTACAAAGATCCTTTTGAAGCCGAAGAGGGCATCCACATGCTCAGCTATGTCGGGAAAGTAATTGATGGCGGGTATGAGGCCGTTTTGTCAAAGGTCTTTAAAGTGGACCTTACTCCTCCGGTGTTTTTCCCGACGCCAACAGCTTTTAATGCCGAAAAAGTCGAGCTTGTCTATAGGGTAAAAGATGTTTCTCCGTGTGAGTCCGGAATTAGCAAGGATGCCGCAGAGGCCCTTGGCGACAACACATTCAAGATAGATCTTGCACTCAAGCCAGGGCCAAACGATTTTGTTTTCTGGGCTGTGGACTCCTGCCAGAGAATTTCAGAGCTAAGGCGCACGATCATCCTTGATGTGACACCACCCACCCTTATCGTTGAGAAGCCAAAACCGCTCCAGACGGTTTGTGGGTCCATAATCGAGGTTGTAGGGAAAACAGAGCCAGACTGTTCAATAGCAGTCAATGGGTCGCAGGCAGATGTATCAGAAAAAGGTGAATTCAAGGCAGCAGTTTCCCCTGGCTCCGAAGGGCCTTTCGATATAACGGTTGTAGCAATTGATCCAGCTGGCAACACAACAAAAAAGGTCATTCCGGTCTCATATATACTCAATGCAAAAATAGGGCTCGAGATTGGCAAGGTTGAGTTTGCATATGCCGATTCAAAGGGTGAGCTTGAAGCGGTGCCATATGACGATGGTGGTATTGCAATGGTGCCATTCGGAAAGCTCGCTGATATTTTAGGTTTCAGGGTTTTGATAAAGGATAACGATGTAATTGTTGCCGACAAATTCTCGAGCAAAACTGTGGTGCTCTTTATTGGTTCAGACAAAATAAAAATAAGGGGTGAAGGCAATTTTGAGGCCCAACTCTCCGGAAAACCAATCATAAAAGAAAATATTCTTTTTGTTCCCCTGGATTTTTTTGACAAAGGACTTGGGCTGCAGACAATCAGGGAAGAAAATAAAATAACGGTGCTTTTCTGCCCGAGAGTATAAAACCATGAAAAAGTTTCCGGCCTTTGTTTTGGCCCTTCTGATTGCTTTCTCCACAATCAGAGGGGCAGCAAGTGCTTCCACTTGCCCCGTATCGTTCTATCAGATTGTGATAGAACCAATGATTTCTGGTGCCGTGGCGTGCTATACCGTGGTTTTCCAGAATCAGTGCACTCTGCCAAAAGGTGAGACAATTCATCTGATTTTGCCAAAAGGCGCCGAGATTTATTTTGGGTATGGCAGAAACATCAGCCTTGATGGGCGCCCGGACAGGTTCATGGGGCAAGACAACGATCTTGAGATTCAGCTTACCTCTGATTTGCCAATTGGCCGGCACTATCTAAAGGTCTGCAATGTCAAAAACCCCTCCGATCCTGGCCCCCACGTCATAATTTTGACCACGTCCACTGAAAGAGTCATGTCTTTCGAGTTTTCTTTCAACCAGAGCTCGGTTTCGCCACCAGTTGTGACCGTCAATCCTGATTATGTGAATGCTTGCGCAGAATATACAATCAGGTTCAGGTCTGCCTCGGCATCGGGCAAAGGTTGTGGTTGCCATAGGGAAACAACAATATCTGTAATGTTCCCTTCAGGCATCGAAATAGGGAAAATCGATTTTGGCGGTGTCTACATAAATGGTGCGGCCATCCCATCGTCATACATGCGCACCTATAACAGCACAATTGATGTTATTGTCACTTTCCCAATCAATGCTGGTGATCTGATAGAGATAAGAATAACCACAAAGGCAGGCATAAAAAATCCATCAAAGCCAGGCTGGTACACGCTCAAGCTTTACACGAGTGCTGACCAGGTTGTTGTCACAAGCGAACCTTATTACATCAGGCCATCAACAGTAACGAGGGCCACTGTCACACTTTCAAATCCGTACACCTGCTCTGTTTCTGCTTTCCAGGTGCGTTTCAGGACCGGCCCTTACGGTTCACTGCTTGCCTCGTCGACCATAACCCTCATGCTTCCCAAAGTGTTTCTGGTGCCAAGAGAGATTGAGGAAGGTAATATAGCCGTCAATTCCTCAAAAGTCAGTGGCAAGACATATTCATCAAGCTGGCAGGAGGGGCCTTCAATAACCATCAGAATTCCGGATAATATTGGTCCGGAGACAGATGTCATAATTGATGTTTTGCCCGGTGCTGGCATTGTGTTGCCTGAGGTCGATTCCTCCTATTCTATTCATGTTGAAACTTCATCGGAGCCTTATCCTGTGCCATCCTTTGATTTTTACGTCCAGCATTCAAAACTTACCGCCGTTTCTTATTCGGTAGAACCACTGTTTGTAACGCTCGAGTCAAAGCACAGCGTTACTTTTGTGACTGGTGGTTGTGGTGATCTCGAACCGGGGCTGGACACAATTTCAGTGCAATTTTCAAAAGATTTTATCATGCCACAGTCGATGTTGTGCCAGACAATCACCATAAACGGCGTGCAAATCAAAAACATCCCGTTTATGGCCGGCAACACTGTGACAATCTCACCACCGGAGCGCATTCCCGGTGGCTCGGAGGTCACAATCAACTTCCCCATTGAATGTGGAATAAAGAATCCTGGCAAACCTGGAACGATGCACAAAGTGACCGTCTGGACATCCCGGGAAAGAGCTCAGGTTATCTCCAATCCGGTAATGTTTGCCACAACAAAGCTTTCAAATGTTTTTTGCGAGCTGGACAAGCGTCTTGTCGGGAAAAATACTGGCGCAAAGGTCTCTTTCACGCTTGGAAAAGCGGGCGCAATAAGAAATGGCACTGTTGTAAAGATCGGTTTTGAGGACGGGTTTGATTTTACCGGGCAGGTTTTCATAAGAAATTTTGTTTTTGATGGTGCCGCCTGTAGGAAAGCCACATGGGCAAATCCTGTGCTTACGCTGGTGTGCCCAAAAGACTACAATCCAGGTGATCTCGTCACAATAAATTTCGATGAAGAGGCCGGTTTGAAAACACCACTCAAACCCGGAAAATACAAGATATGGGTTTCTACAGAAACAGAGCCGGACCAGATAGAGTCTGATGGGCTACTTGTTGTGGATGTCCCGACCGTTTCAATCCAGACAACCCCAAAGTCCCCGGATGGCAAGGCCGAATGGTTTGTCACCAAGCCAAAGCTTTCAATTGTTGCCCAGTCTTCTTGCGAGGAGAAGCCGACAGTTTTTGTAGATATTGATGGAGATCAGGTGAAGTATTCTGGTGAATTCTCGCTTGAGGACGGACGGCATTTTGTAACGTGTTATTGTGTTGATGAGTTTGGAAACAAATCCGAGACACAAACAGTCCTTATCAATATCGATACCAAGCCGCCACAGTTTGACCCCCCATCTGGCAAGATCTACACCAGGTCCGATTCGATAAGGGAATCACTTGCAATAGCCGATGACAATGATGTAGAGCTATATCCGACAGACACCACAGGGGTTTTGTTCTCAAAAGGGCTCACGTCTGTCTGGTGGGTGGAATATGTTTCATCCGGTCAGAATTGCATCAAGGCCCAGGCAGTGGCTGAAGATGAAGCAGGGAACAAGGCTGTTTGGGACAGAGAAGTGTGCTTTGACTGGACGCCACCAAAATTGGAATTGCCAGAAAAGCTTGAAGCAGACAAACCAGAGTATTCGATTGCTGGAAAAGTATCCGACAACTCGCCAGTTGTAGTGACTGTAAATGGCGTGGCTCTTGAGGTTAAAGAAGATGGATCTTTCTCCTATGCAGGCATTGCCAAAAATGGCCCGCAGAACATCCAGTTTGTGGCAAAAGATGCAGCGGGAAACCAGACTATTGCAAATGTTCTTGTGATTGGAAACCTCAGGAGATCGGTCGTCATTTCAATTGACAGCAAGGAAGCCTTTGTAAACGGGAAAGTCGTTACGCTTCCGGTTGCCCCATACCTTGAAAAGGGAACCACCATGGTGCCGCTCAGACTCATTGGCGAGGGTCTGTCTGCAAAGGTTGATTTCAACCAGGAGAACAAATCTATCAAGATTGTCCTTGGACAAATACAGGTTGAGCTTGTCCTTGGGAACAGCACGGCATTGGTAAATGGCCAACCTGTAACACTACCAGTTCCACCAGGAACAAAAAAAGGTACTACCTTTGTCCCATTGAGGTTTGTTGCGGAATCTCTTGGTGCCCAGCTCATGGTCTCTGGCAAAAAAATAACTATCAGCTATATAATTACCCCTGATGCTGGAAATCCTCTATTCTTTAGCTCTCCTCGCCTACCTATATTCCTTTGTTCTATTCGTTAGGTTTTTTGTATGGCGATTTCAGGCAAATAGGGATTTTTGGAACAGAAAAGTAAGTATATCCCTTGAAGACCTGAGGTTCCTTGCAAAAAGAGAGGGTGTGGGCCTGCCTTTCTTTACTGTAATGGTTCCAGCTAGAAACGAATCGCTTGTCATAGCCAGGACAATTGAAAATCTCACAAAGCTTGATTATGACATGAATTCACTTGAAGTTATCGTTGTGACTGACCAGAAAGAGCGCCGGGAGCACGAAAATTTCAAGCCAGTGCTCATCGGAGAACTCCACAACCTTCTTTCTGATCCTGATTTTGTTCCAAAAGAGATCAAAACATCAGGGTTTTTTCTTTCGTATGTAGTCACAAAACTTCCTTACGGCCAGATAATGTTCCAGTGCATGGACATTGCGCCAAAATCTGACAGGGCATTGCTCAGGGGCAAGATAGAAAGGGCCATATTTGAGTTTTGCAACACCATAATTTCTGGCAGGCCTGCAGACCTGAGTACAGTCTATTACGGTTTGCGAAGGGCAATGCCTGGAATTGAAGACGAGAGACTTTCACAGGTAACAACAGAGTTCCTCCTGCTCTCCAGGCTTGCCATTGGCAAGCTCTTGGAGAGAAACCCCCAGTATATTTCTGCACTCAAAAGAATAGAAATCATTTCTACAATGTCTGGCGGACTCCCGCCAATGAGGACCGAAAACCTCAGGCTGGCCGAACTGGACAGGCTTTTGTACAGGGAAGAGCATCCCACAATAGAAAAACTTGGTGAACTTTATGATTCTTTCTTCCTGACAACCCAGCAGGTAGTTGAGGATTGTATTGTTGCCAATAACGGTGCAGGGTTCAGGCTCAAGCACTCCGAAGTCCCATTTGATTTTGATGGCGAGATGGATGGAAAATGCACTGGGGAACCGATCAAATCCACAAAAGGCAGGGCACTCAACTGGGCGTTTAGTGATGTTGACCCCCAGACTGACATGGTTGTTTTTTATGATGCAGAATCGCACCCGGACCATGATGTGATGCTTCATGCTGGTCGCCGCCTCATCTCGAAAGACCCGCCAGAAATAATGCAGGGGCCGCTTTTCCAGGTTAGAAACTACTTCAGGATGGGTGCCATCTCAAGGATTGGAGGCCTCTACAAGGCCATCGCCCATGACTGGTACCTGCCACTTCTCATAAAAAAACTCCCCTTTGTAGGAGGAACCAATCTTTTCATTTCGTGGAAGCTGATCCAGAAGATGAGAGGCTTCGATGAAAATTCCCTTACCGAAGACCTTGAGTTTGGTTGCAGGGCTTACCTGTATTTTGGAACAAAACTTGCCTTTTTGCCAGTAAAATCGACAGAGCAAACACCACCAACTGTTGCACAATTTTTCAGGCAGAGGCTCAGATGGGGTTCCGGGCACATGCAGGTCATGCGGTCAATCCGCTCCTATCCATGGCGTGATACCGCTGTTGGAACAAAAAAGGATTTTGACCAGAGGGCATTGAGCTTGTGGTGGAACCTCACATTGACTGGCCCGCTTGAATGGGTGGTGTATCAGCTTTCAACACTGGTGGTATTGGCCATGGATGTCATCCTTGTATTAAATGCTTTTGGAGCCGGCATCCCGGGGGCATATTTTTCACAAAACCCGGTGCTGTACTGGTTTTTGCTTTGCCTGAACATCCCGTATACAGCTTTCACTTTCTACTGCTATATCAGGTATGATGAGGTTTTTGACAAGACATTCAGGCCGCTATCCCTGGGTATTCTGGTGATGGACCTTGCGAAACTGCTGATGGCCAGCTTTGTCGTTTTCTTGTTGCCTGCGCCGTACACTTTTGCAGCCATCCTGTCGCTTTTTGGCAAGTCGCCCAAAATCTGGGTGAAAACGCCTAGAACAGAAGAATAAATGTCTCTTTGAGATAAGCTAACTATTCTATGCCGGATACTTGAAGGACATCTCACCATTCTTGAGCAGTTTGAATGATGCCCCGGACATGTCAGCCAGATCCGAGATCGGAACCATTATCCTTCCAGCTATGATGGTGCATTTTGAGGCCAGCTTTTGCTGGTGTCCATTAATGGTGGAATTCGCAGAGTTTTTTGAGAAACCAAGTTTCCTTCCCGGCATGGAAACCTTTGCAGTCCTGGTTTTTGCATCCCAAGAGACCGAGCCGTTGCATGTCTCCACGAAAAATCTGAGGGGCACCATGACACAGTTGCCGGTTTTATACGGGGCAACGTGCATGTATTGTTTTGAGGAGACTCTGTTCTGGTTTTCAACCTGGGCGATTCTTTGCCCTGTTTTGAAGGTTATCACGGGGTGCCTAACAAAGTATACCAGAACAGTCAGTGTGGCCCTGAAATTGGACTTCAGAACGGCGTAGCTGATTGTCAGGGTTTTAACGCCCTCCGAGGATGGTGGTATGGTGACCCTGGCAGAGCACCTTTCACCCTCCAGCATTGTGTTTACGGGAACATTCAGTGCCCAGCCGTTTGATGTCGAACCCTTGATGTGGGCAATGCCCTGACCTGACCATGCAAGTGTAAAATTATAAGTGCCACCGGAAACGTCACAGATATGGGTATAAAAGCCGTCACTGTCAGGTTTTGATGTGGTTGGTGGAACTATCTTGAGGTTGCCGGTGGATATTGATGATTTGCCATCTTTTGCCTGAACGACCTGTGCGTTCCAGGCTGTGAGATTCTGAGGCGGATTGCCCTTTGGGGCAGTCGGTTCCCAATTTGTCCAGCCCGTCTGGTCAAAGGAAGAACCAATGAGGGCAACTCCCTTTTTTCCGGGCGGATTGCCGTTCCCGCCGTCGCCCGGGTAAACTTTTCCGGTGCCTTCAAATGAGGAGCAGGCAACAAAAATTGCCCCGCCGTTGCTTCCGCTTTTTCCGGCTGAAGCCCTGATACTACCGTTGTTTGCAAGATTATTGTTGATGAAAACAGCCACTGTGCCTGGCTTTGCAGTTGTTTCCAAAAGCCCGTCATTTGTGAAATTGTTTGATCTCAGCATCAAAAGTGGGCCTGCTTTCAATGTGCCGAGATTTTTTATGTTGAAAACAGCAACTATCTGGGTTTTTCCTGTTGCAATGAAGAAAGCATTATTTTCAAAGTTCTGGCATTTTAGGAAAACGTCTCCACCTTTTATCTGGCCGTTGTTTTTCAGCATACCTGTGCAGGTCAGATCGGCCCCGAGCTCAAAAACGCCGCCAGTTTCCACGGTCATCGAGTTTAATCTGAGGTCGTTGCCCATTGTGAGTTTTCCCCTGACAGTGAGTGTTCCGATGTCGCAAGACTTTGGCATTACGGCATTTCCGCCCTCTGGAATAACTACGTTGTCATCAAGTCCGGGGCCATTCCCTGCGGTCGCCGGTTCCCAGGAGTTTTTGTCAGTCCATGACCCACCAATAAATGTATATGTTGCACCAGCGCTTTCGTGGATCAAAGCGACAGCAGAGGTCACCCCCGATAGGGCACAAAGCAAGACCAAGACAAAGATGGTTAGTTTTTTCATGGTGGCTGGTAGGTTATTATAACAGTTTTTGTGTTTGCGTCCCAGTTTACTGTGGCTAAAAATGCTTCGGCAATGAACCTTATGGGTACAAAAGTGCGTCCGGCAACAATAACAGACGCTGTGTCAAATGTTTTTGCCTCCGGCTGTTTGCCTGGGAGCTTCAATGTAAGAATGTTTGTGCCGATGCAGTGGTAAATGATTGTTCCGCCAAGGGTTATGTCCACTCTTCCGGACCCTGGGCAACCATCCTTGACATAAGTGACCTTTGGCCCGAATGACTCTGATATTGCGCGGAGCGGGACCATTGTCCTATTCGATTGGAGGAACGGTGGACTGTCAAGCTTTACTTCCCATTTTTGGGTGCCCCTCTTATCTTCATGATCGAGTCGCCGAGCTTCAACTCGGCAACAAAGGGTTGCGGGACGATATTGTAACCCACAACAACCTTGTAGGAGCTGGTTTTTGTCTTGATGGTGATTGTGGTTGAATATTTACCTTCCTTGATTCCCGTGGAATCGAGTACAACGTTGAAGAAGGCCTTTCCTCCTGGCACAATTATGGCATTGCCAGGATTGATTGTTATCTCTGGTTTTTCTGATGTACATATCACTTGTACAGGGCCGGTGGAATTTGCCGGATTTGACATTGAAAATAATCCTGTGGCAATCTCGCCTGTTGGAACATGGCCAAGGTCAATTATTGATGGTTCCGGATTCAAGTCCCAGAGCTTGAAAAAGGTGACTGATTTTGACGAAGACACCATAAGGCCATCACGGATTATCGGGATTGGGTGCACTATGTCTCCGGCCATGGTTGCTTTCCAGAGCACTTCCCCGTCCTTTAGCCTCACTCCGGCCACAAGTCCCCCGGCACATCCAAACACGGCGATCTCGGAGTTTGCCGATACGGCTGAAACCGGTTTTTCCGTTTTCATAGACCACGAGAGCTTGTCGCCGCTGATTCCATAAAGACCAAAGCTTGTTCCAACGACAAGAGGTCCTCCGGGAACAGCAACCATGCAGGATGGTGAAGATGGCAATTCAATCGGTATTCTTTGGTCTCCTTTTAGCCTTGTGACCCCTGATTGCACTGGAATATTTATTAAACCATCATTTTGGCATATCTGCCCTATTGGCGGGTCTGCCTTGATGTTGGAAAGAATTGCTCCATTTTCTGGATTTATAACATATATGGTGCCATCGCTGGTTTGCTGGAAAAGTCCCTGGGAGGTGATGATGGAGGAGCATGAGAGCGGCGTTTCAAGGTCGACTGACATCTGCTCTTTCAGGTCAGGCGTGAAGGAAACAACTTTGCCTGAAGTTGAAGAAACATAAATTAATCCGGAGATGGCTATTGGCGGTGCGACTATGCCGGAGCTTGTTGAGGCTCTATCGATTACCTTGCCATTTGATGAGTCTATCGAATAGACATTGCCAACCTTGTCACAAAAGATTGCCCTTCCACTCACGAAGCATGGCGGTGCCACAATGTTTGAGACAAGCTCTGCCCCCCAAACTTTTTTGCCGGTTTCAAGATCAAGGCAGTTTGCGATGTTTTGTGATGCAAAATAGAGCCTGTTTTCTACAATGCAGGCCGATGTTGGGGATTTGACCTCTGTCATTGACCAATGCACCTGTGGCTCGCCTGGTGGCAACTCGGTGGGTGTGTAGGGATTGCCTTTGCCGTCTGGAAAGGCGCATGGCCAGCCAAGGGCCATCGTGGTCGCTATGGCAAAAGCCAGAAAAGTTCTCATGACTGGATTTTATTTTGGAATGGGTCTTTGTTCAATGCCTTTGGGGAAACACATATTATGAGTGTTGGAATTAGGAGCGCAACATAAGAAATCAAAAGTCCAATTGGTATGGTGAGAACCTGGGTCAATCCTCCGGCTATCAGGTTGCCAATGGGCATCACGCCTGAAACTGCAAAGGAGTAGAAACCCATTACCCTTCCAATATACCCTTCCTGTGTGACCATTGGAAGGATGCTTGATGCGAGCACGTTCTGGTTCACCATCATATAGCCGAAAATTGCATAAAGCGGGATGGCCAGCCAGATTGTCGGGTAAAGTAGGAGGACCAAAGCGAGTGCAAGTCCCATCACTGCCTGCATGATGCTGCCAGATCTGAATTTGGCCATGATTCCTTGCCTGCTTTTGGTCATTGATATGACGAGGGCCCCGATGAGTGCACCCACCCCAACGGAAGACTGCAATAGACCGTAGCCTATTGAGCCAAGCTTCAGTACATCACTGGCGATTGCTGAAGAAAGGATGGTTATGCCATAGCCGAATGTTGATGCTAGAACAATCGTGAAAAGGATCAGGAATGGTATTTTTTGTCTGGAGATATATTTGGCACCTTCCACGAACTGGACGATCATCGAACCCCTTGGCTCTATTTTTGTGCTCTTGACGTCAATTATTGTAAACATGACGATTGAAGGCACCAAAAGAAGCGCGGACAGGGCAAAACAATATCCGGAATGAACAGTTAGCAGCAAACCGGCAACAATTGGGCCCAGTATCCTCGCGATGTTGAAAGTCACCGAGCTCAAAGCGTTTGCCTGTATAAGGTGTTCTGGCCCGACCATGTCGAGCAAAAAGGCAAGCCTTGCCGGTTCCTGAATGGCACCGGTAGCACCATTTATGAGTGCAAAGATGGCCAGTATTGGGTAGTTGATAAGGCCTGTAAACGCCATAAAGGCGAGGAGTGATGATTGAACAACATTTATGATGTTTGTAACAAGGGTCAGTTTTCGCCTGTCATATCTTTCTGCCATCGAGCCTGTGACTGGTGTGAGGACAAGATAAGGGAGACTGCTGCACATGCCCATTACTCCGAGAAGGAGTGGAGAATTTGTGATTTGGAGTGTGACCCACATCAGGGCACTTCCGTATATCCAGGCTGAAGGGAAGGCAAAAAGCTGGCTCATTACGTATCTTGTGAAGTTGGCGTTATAAAAAATTGGTTGCTTTCTCATCCCCAAAAATATTACATTACGTTTTTGTTTATAAAGCAAAAAAATGGTGAGGGATGTTTTTCGTGCAATTGTGAAATATTTTAATTTTTTCGGTTAATTATTGTACTGGATTTGAGCTTGTAAAAATATAGATCTTAAATGCGATGAGACAAGCAAAAGATTCTAAATAGCGTTTTATAGCCGTTTTCTAAGCTTGCAAAAATGTTACGTAATTGTATACAAATTGTTTCCAATTTTACTCAATGAGGCTATGTGAGTGTTAAAAATAATTGTAATTTTTAAACGGGAAGATGGAGAAACATTTTGGGCTAATTATTGCCAATGAGGAAAAGGTATTGTATGTTTCAGAACCATTCTTGCAAGAGATATGTTCTGGGGCAAGGCCATGTTGTATCCATCCAGATGATTGCCTGGACTTGCCGAAACTTATGAATCCAGCCTTTTTTACGGTGAGATTAAAAAGACCAGAAGAAAATCATTACACGCAGTATTTTTTTAGAAGCTCCTCTTTTGGCGATTTTTTTGTGGTTTGTTTTACCCCTGTTGAAAAACCTGCTGCCGTGAATGATTTTTTAGCACTCCCCGATTGCGAGGTTGATAATTGTAAACCAACGATAGGCGATATTTTTGGTTCTTTCCCAGACGCTTTACTGCTGATTGATAGCGAAGGAAAGCTTGTCGATTGCAAGATACCAAATGGAATGGTTCTGGATATGCCATGGAGGAGGCATGTTGGAAAGAATGTTTCGGAAATATTGCCCTCCAACATTGCGGAGGCTTTTTTACAAACTATTGGCAAGTCGGTTTTTACAGGAAGAACAACAATTTATGAGTACGACTTTGATTATGGTCATGGGAAAAAATACTTTGAGGCAAGGTTCTCTAGGCTATCGAATAACCATGTCCTGGTTTTGGTGAGAAATATCAACGAGAAAAAAAATCTTCTCGACCAATTATCTAAACAGGTTGAAAAGTACAAAACTTTTTTTACCCATGCCCCTGAACCATACTTGGTGTTGTCTTTTCCTGACAGAAATATAGTTCATGTTTCAGCAGAGTTTACAGATCTTTTTGGATACTCTGAAGCGGAGATAGGAGAGAGGACTCCTGAAGAGCTTGAACTTTGGGTCAGTGATGCAGAAAAGAAGAAATACCTTTCCATGCTTGCAAAGGATGGTATTGTCTCAAATTTTGAAACATTGTTGTATAACAAAAGCAGGGATGCCATTCCTGTGCTTATTTCCTCACATGTCATCCAGACGAATGAAGGTAAAAGATACCTCACCCTTGTCCGTGATATATCATCCCAGAAACTTTCCCAGATGAAACTGGAAGAATCGGAGAAACGCCACAGGAAGCTTGTGGAAGGCATAGGGACGCCCATTTTTGTCCACGATGGAGACAAATTCTTATTTTATAATAAGGAATTTCTGGATTTTATCGGCTTATCGGATCAGGAAGTTGAAAAAGTCAACCTTTATGACCTTATTGTACCAGAGTTGAGGGCCGAGTTTGCTTTCAAGGTTAAACGTGCATTTTTGGGAGACACTTCTGTGTCAAGAAGTGATATGAAGTTTGTTTGCGGTGACAATAAAATAAAAGATACCAGGACAAATATTGTCGGTGGAAACTATGGTGGGAAGATGTGTGCTTATGTGTCAGTATCTGATCTGACCTCACTCATTGAAGCCAAGGATGCTTTGGTAGAAACCAATGAGTTTCTTAATGCGCTTGTGGCTTCTACTGAAGACATTGTCTTGGCGATGGATGAAAATGGAAAATGTGTTTTTGTTAAAATGAAACCAGATTGGGCCGGTAATGACGGGGGGCTGTTTTTGGGGAGTGATATCGAGGACATCTTTGGGGCTGGGAAATCGTTGGATGAATTTAAGGCAATGGTTTTGAATGTTGCCAAAACAGGAACACCCGGAGAATTTGCCGGCTGTTTTAGAATATTGGGTAAAGAAGTATGGCTGAATGCAAGATGTTCACCTTTCAGGGGACCAAAAGGCAATATTATTGGGACCATTTCACTTATAAAAGATATAACCGCAAGTCTTGTGGACAGGCGAAAAATCCTTGAAGAACAAGACAGGCTGGATTTGATCATCGCCAATATATCAGACATCGTTTTTGAAGTCAGAAATGGTTTTCTGTCCTATGTTTCACCAAATTGCGTAAAAGTCCTTGGCAGGAGCGTTGGAGAGTTCCTTGGACGATCGGCAACAGAGTTTATCTCTGTGTGGAAGGCCCTGCGCATCCAGCGTTCTGGCAGGGACGCAGAATTTATGGTCAAACTTATTGACTCGGATAATTTGGAAAGAGTTTTCGAAATCAAGCTCTCCCATATTGGAGGTTCTTATATTGGCATTGCAAGAGACATCACAGATTCGGTCCAAAAAGAGGAGGCAAAGAGGGCCTTTCTTGGCTCTGTGGCGCATGAATTGAGGAACCCGCTTACAGTTATTTCGGGATTTTCGGAGCTGCTTGAGGGAATGGTGCAGAAAAATCCGAACGCCTTGGAAGTGGTCAAGATGATAAGAGAGGCAGCATTGCGTGAACAGCACCATGTTGATGATCTTGTGAGTTTTGGAGTGACAAAGCCAAGATATGTTTTCAAACTGGTTGATGCTCATGGCCTTTTCGTTGGCCTTCAGACAAAGCTTAAAATACTTTTTGAAGAATCGCTTAACCCGATGCAGAAAAAAACGGGAGCGAGTTTCATTGTTGATATTGATGAATACCTCAAGGGGAGAAGCATCAAGGTTGAAACTGGTTCGATCGAGGAAGTTTTTGGGAACCTTCTCATAAATGCCATGAAGTATTGCCGAGAAGGGCAGTCTCTTAAGATAAAACTGGAAGCAAAATGTGAAGGTGAAACCCTCTTGGCAAGTTTTGCCGACAATGGCATTGGCATACCAAAATCAAAACAGAATTTTATTTTTAAACCATTCTACCAGGTCAATCCTGAAGGAGATCTGAAAAATGGTATGGGGATGGGGCTTTCCATAGTCAAGATGCATGTGGAATCGCATGGTGGTTCCGTGTCATTTTCAAGCAGTGAAGGAGCAGGCGCCACTTTCTTTATAAGGTTGCCTTTGCTATCTTGAGGATACATCCCAGTCGAATAGAATATATTTCCATGCAGAGAGTTTTGTCTTTTTTTCTTGCGCTGTCAGTTCTTCTTTCTCCTCTTGCAGTAACTGCAGCTTTTCCACCAGAAAGGGCTATCTGGAGCCAAAGAGGCTACGACCCCCTAAAAACTGGTGCCATTCCCTGGGAATCGGGCCCTAATTTTGTCATGAGTGGTGAAGCCATCAAGGCAAAAGAAACCATACAGGGCGTTTCAACATATGGTGACCTTGTGATATGCTCTGGTACAAATGGTTCTGTTTTCACGCTGGCAAAATGGGGAGCTGCCGTGTGGGCTACAAGACTTGACTCCAAGCCAATAGGCGTCCCCGCATTTTCAAGGGGTCACCTGTTTGTGCTCAAACAAAATGGCAAGCTTGCAAAATTGAAAGAAAACAACGGCTCCATAGTTTGGGACATAAAAATGGTCGAGGAAGGGCAAACAGACATCACCGTTGTTGGTGACAGACTGGGTGTTTTTGCTGGCAAGAAAAGCGTGGTGTGCGTCGACCTGGAAACTGGTATCAGGGTCTGGGAGAAAGCGATTTCTGGTAACGTTCAGCCTTTGTCTTGCCAAGGCACTTTTGTTCTTGTCAATAGCGAGAACGAGCTCTCATGTTTCTTGCTTGGCAATGGAAACAAAGTTTGGAGTCGTAAGCTTGAAACTGGATTTGCTGGTGTTCCGGTTATTTTCGGCGACAAAGTTTATGTCGGTACCCTTGATGAAAAGATAATGTGCCTGTCCCTTTGGGCTGGAGAGACGGTTTGGCAGGCAGAAAGGGGCTATTCTGGCGCCGCACCCACTGTTGCTGATGGCAAAGTCTGGGTGCCAGGAAATGGTATAATCTGGTGCTATGGTGCTGATGATGGAAAGCTTGTCTGGAAGAGTGTGTTGGATAAAAAAAGTGATTTCATTTTTTGGAACCAGCTTGCAAAATCTGGGAACCTCCTCATTGCTTCTGGAAACTCCCCTGATTTGTACATTCTTGATGCGACAAACGGGCAGACAAAAAAGAAGTTAAAAGTCAGCTCTGGCGTTGGTGTTGATCTAGCATTTGGTTTTGACTACATGGTTGCCATCGATGCCAAAAAACAAATTTTTATTTTTGGTTTTTCAAAGTGACAGGTTTACTAGTAGAACATTGCAAGAAACTGGAATTTGTCCAAGCATCACTTGTTGCAATGAACTTTCCACGATATAAATTTATATTATGGGTAGTATGAAACGCAAAATCATTGTAACTGTATCTCTTCTGGCGCTCCTGGTAGTGGGCACTGTCTATGCGAGGGGCCTGATAGTCTTGTCTCCTTCCGAGGTTCAGCTTGCTGCAAAAGCCGACTCGACAGTCATCTCAAAGGTAGACATTATTAATGGAACTACATTTGATCAGGATTATACAGTAGAATCCAGCGCTGATTGGCTCCAGCTTGATCACAAGGAAGGGAAAGTGCTTGTGAGGCAACCTTCTGAGCTCAAACTGACATGTTCGACCAAAGATATGAAACCAGGCATGCATGTGGCGCAGATATACGTTAATGAGGTCACCGATGACCCGTCTGGTGGTGCTTCGGCAATGCTCAACGTTTCTCTGAAGGTTTACGAATCAGACCCAAGACTCGAGTTCGTGCCTCGTTCTGCCTATATTGGATTGGGACAGGTAATGACGATTATGGTTTTAAACCCCAGTGAAATTGATTTGAATGTTGATATAATGCCAAAAGATCCATGGGTTCTTGTCTATCCGCCAACACTTGAAATTCCCTCCAGAAGCATGAGAGTTGTTGTGATAAAGACTTCATCCACGGCAGTTTCAGCAGGCTCTTTTCCTACCTCTCTGGACATAAAAGGCGGTGGCATTGAAGTCAATTATCCTGTTGTCGTAAATGTTGAGTCGGGGCTGAGCTTTAACCCCAGCGAAATTATTACGAATGAAGGCCAGATTGTGGTGACAAATAATCTTAAAAAGAGAGTTGTCATTGAAGCTAGACAGGCAACTGGCCTTGAAATTGATTTAAAACCATTTGCCCTTCAGCCCAAAGCCAAAAAGATCTACAACTTCAAACTCCTCGAAAATCATCCAGACGCAATAACTTTCAGGTTTTCAGGTGCATTGACAGATACCCAGAATATCCCCATAAAAAAATAATCTGCCACAATTAAAAAGGCCAGCTGAAGAGCTGGCCTTTTTGTTTTTAATGGTTTTTTGTTTTGTTGGTTAGACAGTAGGCCTTTCCGTCATGTGAGCCGAAAACGATCTTTCCCCCTGATATTGCGGCTGAGCTTCTAACTACACCCTGTGTCTGGAATTCGAATATCTTTTCTCCGTTTCTGCCATCCAGGCAGTAAAGATTACCATCTCAGGTCCCGACATATATTTTTTCGTTTGAATCAATTGCAGGCGAAGATGTGACTTTTCTGTCCTGCGACCTGAACGTCCAAATTTCATCACCTGTCAGCCCGTCAAGGCAGTGCAAGTAATTGTCATTTGCGCCGAAATAGACCCTTCCGGATGAACATGCGGCCGAAGATTCTATGTACTCTTTTGTATCAAATGACCACTGGAGTTTGCCGTCTTCCTGGGCAAGGCAACAGAATTTTCTGGCCCATGTCCCAAAGTATACCCTGTCGTAGGCAAGGGCTGGAACACACGTTATGCTGCCACCTGCATTGTATTCCCAGATGATGTTTCCGGTTTCAAAGTCCAGACAGTACATGGTGCCGTTCAACCCACCGATGAAAATCCGGCCATTTTTTAGGGCTGGCGAAGACTGTATGGGAGTGTTTGCCTCAAAAACCCATTTCTGATCGCCTGTTTTTGGATCTAGGCAGTAGACTTTTCCATCATTTGAGCCAAAGATGGCCTTTCCAGATGAAACCAGTGGTGATGAATGGATTCTGTCACCAGTCTTGAATTTGAAGACTTCCTTTCCATCTTTGCAGTCAAGGCACCTGAAATAACTGTCAAAGGAACCGAAGTACACCTTGCTGTCATCTATTGCAGGTGAAGAGTAGATACCATCTTTGCATTCATATCTCCATTTCAATTCTCCGGTGTCAATGTCGACACAATAGAAATTATTGTTATAACTGCCAAAGTAAACTGAGTTGTTCCAGATTGCCGGAGACGATTCCACGGCCCCCTGCCAGGCCTGAAAACTCCACAAGGCCTCCATTGACGATGGATCTTTCGGGCCGCATTCACCATCCGGGTGGCCGGTCCTTTCGGGGCCTCCACGGAACATCTGCCACTGACAGAAATCTTCAGTATTTTTCTTCTTTACGATTACTCGTGCAATTTCTTCCCAAGTCTCATTCTCAATGGTTATGTAGCCGGCCATTTCTTCATCTGTCCCTAGTTCCCATGCAACAGAAACCATTATGTATGCTGTTTTTTGTGGAGCGAGTTCAAATACTGTTTTTGAGAGCTTTATCCACGCCTCGCCAGTTTTGGCATTTAGAGAAAGGTAATCTCCAGTAAGGTTTGTCACCTTCAGCTGTTTTTCTGTGCCTGGCCTTTCAAAGACCATCTCGGCTGGCTCGATGGAAAAGAGAGGTTCCTGTTTTCCTCCAGCCTTTGTATCGCCAAAGCAATAAAGCGTCCCATGGTCGTTTCCAATGTATATCATGCCAGACATGCATGAGGGACTGCTGTGGATTATCAAGTCCTCGTAATGCCAGAACTCGGTCCCCTTTTCCAGGTCGGAACAGTGGAGTGATTGGCAGAGTGTGGCCTGGTAAACTTTGTCTCCCGCAATTATTGGGCTGGAGATCGCCCTGAATTTAGGCTTGAATGACCATAATGGCGTGCCGGTCTGTTCATTCAGACAGTGTATGTTGTAGTAAGATGCAAACACGATTCTCCCGGCCCCAACTGCTGGAGATGATTCGACTGGGCTTCCTGAATCAAAAGTCCAGTTTGATTTGCCTGTTTCAGAATTGAGACAGTAAAACGTTCCATCCATGCAGCCGAAATAAAGTGAATTGTTGGAAAATGCGGCAGCACTCTTGATTGCCCCGCCAGCCTTGAATGACCATGTTTCCCTGCCTGTCTTCTGGTCAAGGCAGTGAAGTGTTCCGCCCCAGTCCCCAAGACATACTTTGCCTTCAAAGATTGTCGGGCAAGCAAATGCTATTGTCTGGCCCGTTTCGAATGTCCACATGGTTTTCTTCGATGCAATGCTCTCACAGACTATCTTTCCGCTGGCAGTCCCGTAAAAAAGCAGGTCTCCCGAACAAATTACCGGTGTTGTTATCTCGGCTTTTCTTTCCCATTCCTTCTCGCCTGTTTCTGCATTGACACAGTAAAAGGTTTTTTGCCAGGTTGAGAAATACAGCTTACCCATAAAGATTGTGGGGGAGCAGACTATGCCACCATCTGTCCTTAGAGTCCATAGCTCTTTTCCGGATTCGCCATCAAGGCAGAGGAGCTTTTTGTCGAAATAGCCAACATAGATTTTTCCGCCTTCACCAACAACAGCGCAGTCTATTGAGGAATCTCCAGGTTTGCTCCAAATTATTTCCTGCATAATTTCTTTTGGTGCCTGTGATGCCGTTGTACAGCCGGTATTTTGGGGATCACCCCTGAAAGATGGCCATGAACTGGCCGGGAAGGACAAAATGTTTCTGTATGGTTTTGTGGTGCAACTGTCGCTAGCTGTTGGCTGTGGAGTAGGTGTTGTGGCAAAAACCAGCAAAATCAGTAAAAGAAATCCGGTTCCCTTTTTGCGCTCCATGTCATGATAATAACCTGGTTTGGTTAATTCCACACCAATTTTCTGTTAGGTCCTTTTGCCGTTTTCTGGTCTAGGTCTAGTGCTTGAAAGGCAACTTTTTGTCTGCAATAATGTGGCCATGAAAAAGACCTTGCTCTTTGTTACGGGTTTTGTTCTTCTGGCTGCCCTTGGCCTTGTGTGGTACTTTACAAGATATGTCCCTCCGAAAATTCCAGAGCTTGCCATCCCAGGTCTGGAAACTGTCAGCGAGGTTGAAAGGGATTACAGCCATGTTTTGCTTTCTGCAACAGTAAAATATCTTGGGAATTCCTATGTCTGTTCGCTTGACCTCAAGATAGGCAGTGACAGCAAGCTCATATTGCCAACCAAGGATCAGGTCTTTACGGCGATTGTCTCTGAAGAGGATGGGCTTGAGCTGTGGAGGGACAACAGAAAGATCGGCAAATTACCAATCGTTTTTATCTCAGACAAAAATGAGGATGGCTCGATATATCTTGTCGGGCCAGCAGGAGAGAGTCTGAGACCGGTTTTTGTGAAATCGGGAATGGTCAACCTTGCCACATTCAAGTATGACACGATCATAAGGGGCCAGGAAGGTGTAAGGGTCCAAATTTACAAGGAAACAAAACAGATTGATGATGGCAAACTCCCCATGATGGTCAGGCTCGGTGATAAAATAGGAAGGGCCGACATCAAGGACGGATTGCAGGTATGGGGGATAGGAGGTACCGGAGTTTTCAACGTTTATGCCGGATACACCCAGCTGAAAAAGGGTCAGAATGAAGTGATGCCGGTGGGCAGATTCACTGGCTCCGATGCGTGGTTTGACAAAGGAAAATTTCTCGGTGCATCTGATGTTGCCTATGCGCTTTCTGGCGAAAAGGTGAACATAATTGGCGAAGGGCAAAAAGAGGTCACCGTGCCAGGCATTGATACCACCCTTGTCGAGGGTGATCCTGTTCTGGCAGACGGGAGCATTGTTCTGGGTTCAAATGGCAAACTCGTTTCCCTGGACAAAACCGGTGCGATAAGAGAGCTCGGTTTTGCGCCATCTGGAAAGGCTATGGTATCAGGTAACCTCATTATTTCTGGTAAAGATGCTTTTGATACAAAAATCAGAAAAACATACAAAGTACCAGACAAGTATAATTTCTTGGCTGATGGTGTTTTTGTCACCATCCAGAACGGAAAACTGCTGGCCAGATCATTTGTCGATGGTTCACTAAAGACCCTTTGGGAAAAACCATGCAAGATTGATGATGGGCCGAGTATTTCTATTGTTTCTGGCAGTCTGGTGTTTTTGTACAAGGGCGACAGGTGCACCGAGTTTTTTGATGTGGGGACCGGCAAGTCTGGATATGACCAAGACTTGCTTGTTGAAAAACCAGAGATCGAGGTTGTTCAGGGTGAAGGCCTATGCTTCCCGTCTGGTTTGAGAATCAAAAATGGGATAGTCTGTGTAAACCAGAAGGGGAAGATGGTCTGGGGAAGGGCCGTGGAAAACCAGAAGCGTTTTGGGGCCTTCGGTGTCTGGGTAAACTCCAAGACGACCGCGGTAAACACCATCTATGACGTGCGAAATGGTAACGAGATCATGTACTGGGAATGGCCAACGATTGTCCCAAAAATAATAAATGCGGAATATCTCTGTTTTGTTTCAGGCAATGACCACACGGTTTTTGTAAAAAGAACGCTGAAAAAGTAGCCAGTTGCTTGGAGGGTTGTTTTGTTACCTTTTTGGCAAAGGCTTTTGTTTGAAAAAATAAGTGATAGTATTTATTTGTGAACATGGACAACAATAGAACAATTCTTGGTGTTGTAGGACTCATAACATTCGCCCTCGTTTTTTTGTTTAACTATCAGGTTGGTGCTTCACCTGCACCGTGGAGTACCACCGGGAAGCCAGTGGCATGGGCTATCTGGGCCGATGCAGTAAAGATGCTGGCACCGTTTGCCACGTCTTTGTGTCTTTTATATCAGGGGTTTTTTGGCAATATTCTCGACAGTCTGAAATCAACTGTCAAACTCCTTGGTCTTGGGACATTGCTTCTTGGGATTGGCATTTTATTGGAGTTTCTTGCTCACCTTGTTGGAATTGACGCTCCAACTTCGTCAGCATCATCGGTGTTCTATATTTGTGGTGTTTTCCTTGTTATCTGGGCGTTTTTCTCTTTCCCGGTAAGATTGGGTTACGAGATGAGTAGAAAGCAAAAAATATTTTTTACTGTCATGGTTGTCATCCTGTCCCTTATAACTTTTTTTATAATGTTTTTCCCATTTATGGGGCATCCTGACAAACTTGTTGCCGAGTTTGGCTACCATGATGCAATGATTGCATCGCTGTATGTTATCTCGGTCGTTATTTTCTTTGCTGCAGTCTTGAGACTTGCAATTCTTTTTGCAAAGAGCAAGATAGGAAGGCCATTCAGATTTTTTGCTGCGAGCGGTTTTCTGATCGTTGCTTATGAGTATTATGTCTGGTTCCCCTATACTCCAAATATCAGTGTTTTTAACATGATCAACCTGTTCTGGATAGTGGGCTTCCTGCTTGGCATGGTGGGAGGCCTTGACCTGACACTGCAAAGCTGATGCAACAGGTAGCTTCCTTGCTACTTAGTTTTATAGTGGGCCTCTTTGGTGTTTCAGGGCCTGGCCAAACAGGAAGAAACTTTGGCGCAATTGAAGGCTATTATGGCAAACCGCTTTCTCTCGAAAGGCGGATTTCGCTGATTCGAACCATGGGAAACATCGGCCTGAATTTTTTTATGATTGCCCCAAAAAATGAGCCAAACCTTGCTAAAAGGTGGAGAGATGAGTTTCCTGAAGCATTTAAAACCGAGATGTCCCAATTGGCTGGGATTTGCAAAGAAAATGGTGTTGAGCTTTGCCTGTCAATATCGCCAGGAAGCAAGTTTAACAGGGGAGAGATTGCCCTTCTTGCAGATAGGGCATACCAGCTGTCTTTTTACAGCCCAAACTATTTTACATTGCTTTTTGATGACATAGGAGTTTTGCGTTCTAGTAACCTTGGAAAACTCCATGCTGAGGCGTCAAATGCTGTTTTGTCTTCGATACGAAAAAGGAATCCTTTTGCCAGACTGCTTGTGTGCCCCACTCAATATTTTGGAAATAGAAAATCAGATTATTTGTGCAACTTTCTCGTCAATTTGGACAGGTCAATCATTGTTTTCTGGACTGGGCCAGATGTTGTTCCTGAGGAAATTAGTGGCCAGTCGTTTGGTGATTTCAAAAAAATGGTAGGTAGGGATGTAGCAATCTGGGATAATTATCCGGTAAATGATTTCAATCCGAAATGCCTTTGGCTGGGGGAATACTGTGGGCGCCATCTCAGTGTTGCCAGGGATAGCTTTGGCTTGTTTTTAAATATCAGTGAAAGATCCGAAATCTCCAAGATTTCGCTTGCCCATTTTGCCGATTTTCTTGGTGCGTCCCCATGTGGGTCAATGCTTGCATATGTAATGGATGACCTGTTTCCTCTGCACAAGGAAGCAGCAAACTCCCTGTTGAAGATTTTTGATGTAAGACCAGGGAGAAAAACGTTTTCATGGTCAGGTGTTACGGCGTCCTTTAAAAACGACAATAAATCTTTGTTGAAGGACCTTTTAGCGGTGGCCAGCCTCTCGCAGGTTGGCAATAAGATGCTTGAAGAGGACCTCCGTCCCTGGACGGAAAGCGCAAAGATCCTCTCGGATGCAATCTCTGCCAAAAAAATCACACCAAATCTCCTGGACTGGTTTCCAACCCTCAAAGAAAAGTAACTTCCTCATCCTGTTCTCATTTGGACGGGCTTCTTCAGGCATATGACGGAAGAAGGTTATATGATTTTACCAATTTCTTTGCCAAGCTAACTTGACTTTGTTTCCTCTTTGCATAAGGTAACTCATGCACGATTACACAATGTGAAAGATGTCACGAATATGAAAAAGAACGGAAAAATAGAGAAGGTTTCAGAAAAGACGATAGGCAGACTTTCGCTTTATCGAAGAGCGATGGACAAACTTGCCAAAGAGGGAAGAGATTTTGCCTTTTCCCACGAAATTGCCCACATGTCCGGTGCCACTCCTGATCAGGTCAGGAGAGACATTATGGTGCTCGGGTATAGCGGCTCCCCCAACAGGGGCTACTCTGTTGCCGAGCTCTCGAAGAGCATTGGGGAATTTCTTGACGACCTTGATGTCCAGAAGGTGGTTCTTGTCGGGGTTGGAAACCTTGGAAGGGCCATACTGTCGTATTTTGCTGGCAAGAGGCCAAAACTCTCCATTATTGCCTGTTTCGACAATGACACCGAAAAGACTGGCAGGGTAATCAATGGTTGCCGTTGCTACCCCATGTCCCATCTCCAGGATGTCATAAATGAGAACAGCGCATCAATAGCGATAATGGCGGTCCCGTTCTCGGCCTCGCAGGAGGTTGCAGACAGGCTTACACACTCTGGAATCAAGGGAATTCTTAATTTCACACCGGTTTCTATCAAGGTCCCTCACGGAACCTACGTTGAGGACATTGATATGACAATGGCTCTTGAAAAAGTAGCGTTTTATTCAAGACAAAAACCACAAGGACAGCTTTTGGAAAGGAGAACCAATGACAAAGCAGGACATTGAGCCAATTTTGAAAAAACACCAGAATGCTGGGCGGGACATGTTGATCCCGATTCTACAGGAGGTGCAGGAACAATATGGCTATCTAAGCCAGGAGGCAGTTATAAGGATCGGTGAATTCCTAAATTTGCCGACCAGCAAGATTTATGGTGTTGCAACGTTCTATAACCAGTTCAGGTTTCAGGAGCCAGGAAGATTCCACGTGCAGATATGCAGGGGGACCGCCTGTCATGTTAAAGGCTCTGCAGGCGTACTTGAGGCTCTTAAACGTGAACTCAAGATCGAGCCAGGACAGACGACCAGAGACGGTCTTTTCAGCCTTGAAATCGTTGCATGCATGGGTGTCTGTGGTCTTGCCCCGGCAATGAATGTTAATGGCGAGGTCTACGCAGACATTTCAACTGAAAAAATAAAGAAGATTCTTTCTGAGTATCGTAGAAAGGCGGAAAAAGATGCAAACAGCAACTGATTTTGCACTGACAAAAGAAAACCTCGGCGCTTATCTTACTGGTTCGCTTTCCGGCGATAGCGCAAAGGGTATTGAAGCAATGCTTTCAAAGCTCAAAAGAGAGGATGTTTCAAAACCAACCATCTATGTTGGCACCGGAACATGCGGTCTTGGAGCTGGAGCTGGCAAAACGCTTGAGGCAATCAAGGTATATCTTGCCGAGAAAAATGTTGATGCAGATATTATCCAGGTCGGTTGCATAGGACTTTGTGCTGAAGAGCCAATGGTTGATTTTCAGCTACCAGGCAGAACAAGGATTTCTTTTAGAAAAATAACTGAAGACAAGGTACCAAAGCTGATGGATGCAATGCTGGCCGGTAATGTTCCGGAAGACCTTGCTTGCTTCCAGTTCAGAAGCAAAACACTCAAGGGCTGGAATAATGTGAAATATATGGATGAACACCCATTTTTTGCCTCCCAGACCCGTTGGGTGCTTGCAGGATGTGGCATTGTTGACCCAACCAATATTTGGGAATACATCGCATCTGATGGTTACAAAGCCTTTGCAAAGGCTATCTATGACAAGACCAGGCAGGAAGTTTGCGACATGGTTGAAAAGTCGGGCCTGAGAGGCAGGGGTGGTGGTGGCTTCAATACTGGAACGAAGTGGAAACTGGCGCTCCAGCAAGAGGCTGATCAAAAATACATGATCTGCAATGCTGACGAGGGTGATCCGGGCGCGTTCATGGACAGGGCCGTCATCGAGGGCGATCCGCATAGAATGATAGAGGGGCTTGCAATAGCGGCATACGCTATCGGCGCTTCCAAAGCCTATGTCTACCTGAGGGCAGAGTACCCACTTGCAATCAAGCACCTCCAGCAGGCATTGAAGCAGGCAAAAGAGATTGGTTTGCTTGGTGAGAACATCCTGGATTCAGGGTTTGACCTTGAAATAAAGATAAAAATGGGCGCCGGTGCCTTTGTTTGTGGAGAAGAGACCGCGCTCATCCATTCCATAGAGGGCAAGAGGGGCATGCCTCGTCCAAGGCCACCGTATCCTTCGGTTAAGGGACTTTTTGGCAAGCCAACAGCCATCAATAACGTTGAAACGCTTGCCAATGTTCCGACACTTGTCAGGAACGGTGAGGGGTGGTTCAGCTCGATTGGAACTGCAACCTCAAAGGGAACAAAGGTTTTTGCTCTTTCAGGGAATGTCAATAACACCGGACTGGTCGAAGTGGCGATGGGGACTAACCTTCGCAAGATCATTTTTGAGATCGGTGGTGGAATACCAAAGGGCAGGCAATTCAAGTCTGTCCAGATTGGTGGGCCGTCTGGTGGATGTATGCCAACCCCACTTCTGGATACAGAGATTGACTATGAGTCACTCAAGTCCGCAGGAGCCATGATGGGCTCAGGCGGAATGGTCGTTATGGACGATGCAACTTGCATGGTTGACGTGGCCAAATACTTCATGGACTTCATTCAGAGGGAAAGCTGCGGAAAGTGCATTCCATGCAGGGAAGGCACAAGAAGGATGCTCGAGATCCTTACCATGATAACAAAAGGTAGGAAAGGCGAGCATGGTGCAGATGCACTCGAAAGGTTCCAGGGAATCACCCAGCTCGAAAGGCTTGCAGAGGTCATCAAAGATACCAGTCTTTGTGGCCTTGGCAATACTTCGCCAAATCCAATTCTTTCAACACTCAGGTGGTTTAAACCGGAGTATGAGGCCCATATATACGAAAGAAGATGCCCAGCAGGCGTTTGCCCAGAACTCCTGGTTTATTCAATCGATGCTGACAAGTGCACTGGTTGTACGCTGTGCGCCAAGAATTGCCCGGCCGCCAGCATAATGGGTGCACCAAAGAGCCCGCACTACATCATAACCGACAAGTGCATATCTTGCGGCACCTGCTTCACGGTCTGCAGGTTTGGCGCCGTTTCCAAGTCGTGAAAGGGGATGGAAGATGATAACCATTGAAGTAAACGGAAAGAAACTCGTTGCGAAGCCTGGAGAAATGCTTCTTTCGGTCCTTCGCAGAAATGGAATACAGGTACCGACACTCTGCAATCTTGAGGGGCTTTCGCCAACTGGTGCTTGCAGGCTTTGTGTCGTTGAGGTCGAAGGCCAGCGTGGTCTTGTACCCAGCTGTGCTTTCCCTGTTTCTGATGGAATGAAAATAAAGACCCACAGCCCAAGGGCAGTCATGGCCAGAAAAACCATCATCGAACTCTTGCTTGCCAATCACCCGGACGACTGCAATTACTGCGTCAGGAATGGCACCTGTGAGCTCCAAAACATGGCACATGAACTTGGTGTCAGGGAGAGAAAATTTGTTGGTGCCAAAAACAAATATTTTATCGACAAATCCAGCCCCTCAATCGTCAGAGATCCTGCAAAATGTATACTCTGTGGCAAATGCGTGAGAACATGCGAAGAAGTTCAGGGTGTCTCTGCAATCGATTTTGTGAACAGGGGAAGCAGGTCAATAGTTGGCACTGCATTCGGAAAGGGCCTCAACGTGTCGTCTTGCATCAATTGTGGACAGTGCATCCTTGTTTGCCCAACCGGTGCGCTCACTGAACAAAGCCACATACCGATGGTGCTTGATGCACTCAAGGACCCGAACAAATTTGTTGTAATACAACACGCTCCGGCTGTTTCCGTAACGCTGGCCGAAGAGTTCGACATGAAGCCTGGTGTTGACATCAATGGAGTTCTGGTCACTGCACTGAGGATGCTAGGTTTCGACAGAGTTTTTGATACTTCATTCTCCGCTGACCTTACAATCATGGAAGAGGCGACCGAGCTTGTCCACAGGATCACAACAGGCGGAAAACTCCCGATGTTTACCTCGTGCTCCCCAGGCTGGATAAAATTTGTCGAAACGTTCTACCCGGATTTCATGGACAATTTGTCTACGTGCAAGAGCCCTCAAGAAATGATGGGTGCAATCATCAAATCGTACTTCTCGCAGAGAGAAAATATTGACCCGGACAAGATATTTGTCGTATCAGTAATGCCGTGTACCGCCAAGAAGTTTGAGGCTGGAAGACCAGAGCTTGGTACTAATGGAATCCCAGATGTCGATGCAGTACTGACAACTAGAGAACTTGCCCAACTCATCAAGATGTTTGGCTTGGACATTAACTCACTCCCGACAGATACTGCCGACACACCATTTGGAAGAAGATCAGGGGCCGGAAAGATATTTGGTGCCACTGGCGGAGTCATGGAAGCAGCCATCAGGACCGCTTATTACCTCATTACTGGCGAGGATCTTGAAGAACTCAAGGTGCAACCGGTCAGGGGTATGAAGGGGATAAAGGAAGCCAGAATAAAGATAGGTGACCTAGAGCTTGGTGTGGCTGTTGTTTCAGGCCTTGGCAATGCCAGGGAACTCCTCGAGCAACTGAGAAGGGGAAGGAATGATCTCCAGTTTATTGAAGTCATGACTTGCCCCAATGGTTGTGTTGGCGGTGGTGGACAACCGATTTGTACGGACCCAGTTAGGGTCAAAGCAAGGATTCAATCCCTTTATAACATTGATAAAGGCGAACTCATCAGGACTTCACATGCGAACAAGTCTGTAAAGAGACTCTATGATGAGTTCCTTGGCGAACCAAACTCGCACAAAGCCCACGAACTATTGCACACCCACTACCACAAGAGGGATGTTTTAAAGTAAAATAGAGCTGATATGAAACGCAAAGAGCACTCCGCTTTTGTCTCGACCAATAAAGAGCGTTGCCGCGTATGCTACACCTGTGTCAGGGAATGCCCGGCCAAGGCCATCAGGATTTCTGATGGCCAGGCCGAGCTGCTTGCCGAAAGGTGTATCAGCTGTGGCAATTGTGTCAGGGTTTGCAGCCAGGATGCGAAGGAGCTCGTCAGGACAAAAGACGAGGTAGAGAAGATAATCTCTGAAAACCAGAAAGTCGCTGCCATAGTCGCGCCAAGTTTTGCCGCCGAGTTTTACGACATGAAATACGACAGGTTTGTTGGCATGCTCAGGGCGCTCGGTTTTTCGTTCGTCAATGAGGTGGCTTTTGGTGCCGATCTGGTTTCAAGGGAATACAGAAAACTCCTTTTGTCTACAAAAGAGGGCCGCTGGATAGCGACAACATGTCCCGCAATAGTAACTTATATAGAAAAATACAGTCCAGACCTCGTGCCCAATCTGGCCCCGATTGTGTCACCAATGGTTGCCACTGCTAGAGCGCTCAAGAGGCTCCATGGCCAAGACCTGAAAATTGTTTTTATCGGGCCATGCATAGCAAAGAAGGTAGAGGCCTCCTCAAGTCTTATTGAAGGGGAAATTGATGGTGCGATAACATTTCTGGAGCTCAGAGAGATGTTTGACGAGCATGGAATCAAATCTGATGCCGTAAAGCCAACAGATTTTGATCCGCCACACGCAAATATCGGAATGGTTTACCCAATCTCTGGTGGAATGCTCCAGACGGCAAAGATTGGTGAAGACCTCATCTCTGGAGAAGCTGTAAGGGCTGAGGGCAGAACGCGTTTTTTGGAGGCCATAAAAGAATTTGAGAACGGCCAGCTTGATGCGAGGCTCCTTGAAGTACTCTGTTGTGAAGGTTGCATAATGGGTGCTGGAATGACCACAAAGGAGCAGGAATTCAAGAGGCGCTCCAGGATAAGCAAGTACGTTAGGGATTGCCTCAAATACAGGAACCAGGGGCAATGGGAAAAGGACATGGTCTATTTTGCCGATCTTGATCTGAGGAGGTCTTTTGAACGTGATGACAAGAGAGTTGGTATCATAACACCAGACATCGATCTCAGGCCAATCCTGGAGAGAATGGGTAAAAAATCTGAAAGCGATTTCCTAAACTGTGGTGCTTGTGGTTATGATACCTGTCTTGACCATGCAATGTCTATCTACAGAGGGCTTGCCGAGGACGAGATGTGCCTGCCATATACCATTGAGAAATTGAAGCAAACAAATGAAGAACTGGAAAAATCAAACAGCAAACTCTCTGATACCCAACAACAGCTTGTCCAGTCAGAACGCCTTGCTTCAATGGCCCAGATGGCTACAGGCATTGCCCATGAAGTAAATAACCCCCTTGGCGTAGTGCTCATGTATGCCCACATGCTCAAGGACCAGTGCAAGGATGACAAACAGCTGGGTGAAGATTTGGGCATGATTGTTGAACAGGCAGACAGGTGCAAAAAGATTGTCGCAGGATTACTCAATTTTGCTAGGCAGAATCAGGTTGCATTTGAGTCTGTCGATCTTAACGAAATTGTTGAAAAGGGTCTGCAAATTGTGGAGAGACCAAAGAATATAGCAGCAGAAATAATCAATCAGATGGAAAATCCGTACTGTGAGCTTGACAAAGACCAGATGGTACAGGTGCTTGTAAACCTCATCTCCAATGCCTACGCGGCAATGCCGGACGGTGGAAAGCTGACCATAACAACTGGTGGAAATGATTTTCAGGTCTGGTTCTCGATTGCAGATACAGGGATTGGTATCCCGAAAGAAAACATGCCAAAGCTTTTCCAGCCTTTCTTCACAACCAAAAAGATGGGCAAGGGAACGGGCCTTGGCCTTGCGGTCACCTATGGCATCGTCAAGATGCACAGGGGAGATATAAAAGTCACATCTAACGCTGACTTGTCCAAGGGACCGACCGGAACAACATTTACGGTCGCAATACCAAGAGCAGGTCGAAGGGAATAGAAGGAGAAAACATGCCAAATTCAAAGAAGAAAATACTGGTTGTTGATGACGACGTTGATTATTTATTCCAGCAAAGAGTGCAGCTTGAATCTGCAGGTTTTGAGGTCAAGACTGCCGAAACCCAGGCCGATGGTGAAAAGATGCTCGCAGAGGAGAAACCGGATCTCGTCATCGTTGACCTCATGATGGAGAATATGGATGCAGGATTTTCTCTTGCATACCACATAAAATCCAAATATCCCGGCATTCCGGTCATCATGGTCACAGGTGTTACTTCTGAAACGGGGCTGGAATTTTCGGCTGGCGGTGGCAACTCCTGGATCAAGGCTGACGCACTGCTTGCCAAACCAATCAGGTTTGAACAGCTCCTTGGGGAGATCAACAAGCTTCTAAAGGGAAAATAAATGCCCGAAATCCTGAAAGTCCTTGTAGTTGATGACGAGCTTGGCATCCAGAAGGGATGTCAAAGAGTCCTCACCGAATATAAATTTACCCTCCCGGATGTGGAAGATGAAATTTCTTTTGAAGTTGCAACGACCGGAAGTGGTGAGGAAGCACTTGAGATTCTTGAAAAAAATCCACAAGACATAGTTCTTCTTGATTACAAACTTCCAGGAATGACCGGCCTAGACGTGCTCTCGATAATGGCCGAAAAGAAGATTGAAACGATGGCAATAATGATAACCGCCTATGCCTCGCTTGAAACTGCCGTTGTGGCAACCAAGCAGGGGGCATTCGATTTCCTCGCGAAGCCGTTTACGCCAGACGAGTTGAGGAGTGTTATCAAAAAAGCCACCAAAAACCTTATCCTCCAGCGCCAGGCAAAAAAGCTGGCCGAGGAGAAGAGGCAGGTCAGGTTCCAGTTCATCTCGGTGGTTGCACATGAGCTCAAGGCACCGCTTGCGGCAATAGAAGGTTACCTCAACATCATGAATGAAGGGCTTGTCACTGATCCTACCGCGCAACACCAGATGGTCGAGAGATGTCTCCTCAGGCTCACTGGCATGAGAAAAATGGTCACCGACCTTTTAGATTTCACAAGGATCGAATCTGGCAACAAAGTCAGGGAGTTTGTTGGTCTCGACCTTGTCGAGATAGCCAGGCAATCCATGGAAACAATGTCTTCCAGTGCTTCTGCAAGAGGCATAAAGATTGAACTTGTGGCACCAGAGACTGCCTGCATGACAGCCGATCGTGGTGAAATCGAGATAATCTTCAATAACCTTGTTTCAAATGCCGTCAAATACAACAGGGACGGTGGTAGAATCATCATAACAATTGCGCAAATTCCTGGTGGATTCAGAATCTCTGTGGCTGACACCGGAATAGGCATGACTGAAGAAGAAGTGGGCAAGCTTTTTGGGGAATTTGTAAGAATAAAGAATGTCAAGACAAAAAACATCCTTGGCACAGGTCTTGGCCTTTCCATCGTCAAAAAGCTTGCACTGCTCTATGGAGGAGATGTTAACGTCGAGAGCCATGTTGATGTTGGCTCTACATTCAACGTTATCCTCATGGAAGCCCAGGGGCCACAGCAGGCTTCATAAAGGAGGTTTTTATGGAAGCTGGCTTCATTAGGGAACCAGAAATATGGAAAACACTTGAAGAATCAAAACGCCCAAGCAGGGAAGCTATCAAGGAAACGTTTTCAAAAGCACTTGATTTGAAGGGATTGGATTACAAGGACATAGCCATCCTCTCGTCGATTTCCGATCCAGAATTGCTTGCCGAACTTTTCGGCACTGCAAAGAAGGCAAAAGAGACCATTTACGGCAAGAGGCTTGTCCTGTTTGCTCCGCTCTATATCTCCAATCTTTGCACAAATGAGTGTCTTTATTGTGCTTTCAGGGCAAAAAACACTGAACTCAAGAGACGTGTTCTGACACAAGAAGAGATAGCCCATGAGACAAGGCAGCTCATTGACCAGGGGCACAAGAGGATACTCCTTGTTACTGGTGAATCATATCCCAAACAGGGTTTCAAGTATGTACTTGATTCAATAACGACCATTTATGCCCAAAAATCTGGAAAAAGTGGTGAAATCAGGAGAGTCAATGTCAATGTTGCGCCACTCACGCTGGAAGAGTTCCGCGACCTCAAGGCCGCAAAGATAGGAACATACCAACTTTTCCAGGAAACCTACAACCACGAGACATACCATGCCGTCCATCTTGCAGGCAAAAAATCGGACTATGACTGGCGTGTCACCGCAATGGACAGGGCCATGGAAGCCGGGATTGACGATGTTGGCATTGGTGTTTTGTTTGGCCTCTCGGACTGGCGGTTTGAACTCATGGCCATCCTCCAGCACATCAGACACCTGGAAATGAAGTTTGGTGTTGGCCCTCACACGATCAGCGTACCGAGACTCGAGCCAGCGTCGGGATCTGACATGTCATCGCACCCTCCAAAACCTGTTTCTGACATTGATTTCAGGAAGATTGTGGCAATCCTGAGGCTTGCTGTTCCATATACCGGTATAATCATGTCTACAAGGGAAACGCCAAACATCAGGAGAGAGGCGTTTGCGCTTGGGGTTTCGCAGATCTCCGCAGGTTCCAGGACGAACCCTGGCGGGTATTGTGAAGATGAAGAGTTTGACAGCTCACAGTTCTCGCTTGGCGACCACAGGTCTCTCGATGAGGTTGTCAGGGACATTGCAATGCTTGGCTATATCCCGTCATTTTGCACCGGTTGCTACAGGCTTGGCAGAACTGGCCAGGACTTCATGGACCTTGCAAAGCCGGGCGAGATAAAGAAACATTGCGACCCAAACGCTCTTTCAACCTTCACCGAATACCTTGAAGACTATGCCTCGAATGAAACCAGAGAAGTTGGCGATAAACTTATCAAAGAAACGCTTGAAGGAATGGGTGAAAGAGAGAAAATCGTTTCTCAGTCTCTCATTGAAAAGGTAAAAACTGGCAAGAGGGACTGTTATATCTAAACTCTTTGTGTAGAATATGTCCCAAGGAGGTAGCAATGAACAAGAGAATGGTGTTTGGGATACAGGTCACTAACAGGGCGAAAAATGCAGGCCAGGTTCAAAAAATATTGACCGATTACGGGTGCAACATCCGTACAAGGATTGGCCTTCATGAAGTTGATGACAAAGTGTGCTCACCATCCGGACTCATCCTTCTTGAGCTCTATGGCAAGGAGCATGACATCCTGAAAATGGAGGAAACCCTGAAAGCCATCGATGGTGTTATTGTCCAGAAAATGGTTTTTGAGTGCTGATAGGGACAGTAGCCATATCAGGGCGACCTAACCTGTACAAAAGAAATTTTTAAGGAGTTTGACAGTGTTTACTTCACCCAGAGGAATACGCCTCGGGATTGGCATCTTTGGCAGGAGGAACGTTGGAAAGTCCTCACTGCTCAACGCCATCACCAGACAGTCGGTCTCGATTGTTTCAAGTCAGGCCGGAACGACAACAGACCCCGTTGAAAAGCCAATGGAGCTGTTGCCGCTTGGGCCAGTCCTCTTCATTGATACTGCCGGCATCGATGATGAAGGTGCGCTTGGCGAGCTCAGGATAAAAAAGACCAGGACCATTCTGGACAGGGTGGACCTTGGCATCATAGTTTTTGACGGTGAGTCGTTTGGTGGTTTTGAGATTGGGCTTTTTGAGGAGCTGAAATCCAGGAATGTCCCTGCAATATTTGTTTTCAACAAAACCGACCAGGGAGAGCCATCGCAGACTGCAATTGAATTTGCCAAGACAAATAACACCAGACTCATTCTGACCTCTGCCACCTCAGGGCAGGG
>Ga0116187_1000892_pt1 | contig 33814 bp, 24 predicted proteins | sample AD_JPNNA6_MetaG_FD_89755 | JGI IMG/M metagenome (GOLD analysis project Ga0116187, IMG submission 89755) | Active sludge microbial communities of municipal wastewater-treating anaerobic digesters from Japan - AD_JPNNA6_MetaG | ecosystem: Engineered > Bioreactor > Anaerobic > Digestate | place... | reverse complement strand
GCCGGGTTTTCGACCCGTGCTGCGGTTCGGGCGGCATGTTTGTACAGAGCGAAAAGTTTGCCGAGGCGCACGGTGGGCGGATCGGCGATATTTCCGTCTACGGCGGCGATACAACCGCGCGCAACCGCCCTTCGCTGGCCCAGGCCTTTGAAGAAGTCAGCACCGGCGCGCATTTCATCGTCGATGTGAACCACCTCAAGAGCAAGGGCAGCGCCTGCGACGTACCGGACGCCATGGATGGCCAGGGAAACTGCAGCATCGTCCGCACCAACTCTGCCATCACCCTCACCAACTGGCTGGCAAGCGATCCGACCGGCACCGGTGATCCTGATGTGCTCATTATCGGCGACTTGAATTCCTACGCCATGGAAGACCCGATCATCGCCATTCTGAACGCCGGCTATGAAAACCTGATCTTCCAGTTCGGCGGCCTGAACGCCTACTCGTACGTTTTTGACGGCCAGTGGGGCTACCTTGACCACGCCCTGAGCACCACCAGCCTCTCCTCGCAGGTCGCCAGCGTCGCGGAATGGCACATCAACTCCGATGAACCTTCCGTCCTGGATTACAACACGGAATACAAATCCGCCGGGCAAATCACCAGCCTGTACGCCCCGGATGAATTCCGCATCGCCGATCACGACCCCGTGCTGGTCGACTTCAACCTGGTGAACGATCCCCCGACTGTCGACGCGGGCGGCCCTTACAGCGGCAATGAGGGCGACAGCATCACCCTCACCGCTACCGGTTCGGATCCCGAAGGTACCGCGGTCACATTCACCTGGGATCTGGATAACAATGGAACTTATGAAACCTCCGGCCAGTCTGTCGCTTTCGCGGCTCTGGACGGCACGCAGGATTACACCGTCAACGTGATGGCTTCCGACGCCTTCAGCGTGACTGCTACCGCCAGCGCAACGGTCCATGTTGAAAACGTCGCGCCAGTCCTGGGTGCGATCACCGCTCCCGCCGCACCTGTAGCTCTCGGCACCGCAGCGAACATCAGCGCGCTCTTCAGCGACGCGGGTGTGCTCGATACCCACACCGGATTGATCAATTGGGGCGACGGCTCCTCCAGCGCCGCGGTTGTCACCGAAACCAACGGTTCCGGCAGCGCCGCCGGGTCACACCAATACGCGGAAGCGGGTGTGTACCGGATTTCCATGACGGTCACCGATAAGGACGGCGCGCTGTCCAACGAAGTGGTGTACGAATACGTGATCGTTTACGACCCGAGCGCCGGGTTTGTAACCGGCGGCGGTTGGATCACTTCACCCGCCGGCGCGTATGCTCTTGACCCAACCCTCAGCGGAAAGGCTACCTTTGGCTTTGTTTCCCGATACAAGAAGGGCGCTTCGGTTCCCACCGGCAACACCACCTTCCAGTTCCACGCTGCCGGTTTCAACTTCAGCAGCACGTCTTATGAGTGGCTGGTCGTCAACCAGGGTGGTACCAATGCCCAGTTCAAAGGCACCGGCACCATCAACGGAGAAGGTTCCTATCAGTTCATGATCTGGGCCTCCGACGGAAACCCGGACACCTTCCGCATCAAGATCACCGCCACCGATGGCAGCCTGGTGTACGATAACGGCGTAAGCCAGGCGATCTCTGGCGGAAGTATTATCGTCCACAAATAGCCTTTAGCTAATTGAATCGAAAGGGCTGCTCGTTTTGAGCAGCCCTTTTTCATTGTTGGTATGGAAAATCAACCCGCGAACAACAGCGCCAGGGCGTCCCGCCAACCTGGGAGGGCCAAGTTAAACGCCGTTGTAAACTTCGCGCAATCCAGGATCGGGTGCAGCGGGCGGATGGCGGGTGACGGGAAATCAACCGTCTTCGCCGGCTCAACCGTTACATCCAGCCCAGCTAATTTGACGATCTCGCGTGCCCAGTCGTACCGGCTGCAGGAACCGCTCCCGGCCAGGTGATATAACCCGGCCTTTTCGGCCAGGTAGCCCAGCATATCGCCGCGCCCCTGCGCGATGACCTGAGCGCTGACCTCTGCCAGCATGCGCGCCGACGTGGGGCTGCCAAACTGGTCATCCACAATTCGCAGCGATCCCTGCTTGCTCGCTCATTCCAACACCTTGGTGACAAACCCACCCTGCCGCATGCTGTAAACCCAACTGGTGCGGAAAATCAACGCCGCGCCGCCCGCCCGTTTGACCGCGTTTTCACCTTCCAACTTACTCGCTCCATACACGTTCAACGGAAGGGGCGCGTCTGTCTCGATATAGGAATTGGCTTTTATTCCGTCGAAAACGAAGTCAGTGGAATAATGGATGAATCCTGCACGCAGCAGCCGGGCTTCTTCGGCCATCACACCCGGGGCGGTCGAGTTGATTTTAAAGGCCAGTTCGCGCTCGGTTTCAGCTTTATCCACATTGGTGTATGCCGCCGCGTTGACGATCAAATTCGGCGCAATGCCCCGAATAACCTGCCGCAGGCTTTCCGGTTCTGCCAGGTCGATTTCCGGGTAGTCCAGGGCGGTCACATCTCCCAGGGGCGCCAGGGTTCGGCGCAGTTCCCAGCCCAACTGACCATTTTTACCGATCAGCAGGATGCGCTGCATCATTTCCCTCCCGCGACGCGCATCAGGTATTTCCCATACTCATTGGATTGGTAGGCTTTAGCCAGGTCGATCAACTGCTCGCGGGTGATGTATCCCATGTGGTAAGCTACTTCTTCGACACAGGAAATCATCAGACCCTGCCGGTCCTGTACCGCCTGGATAAAATTCGCCGCCTGGAGCAGCGACTCGTGCGTACCGGCATCCAGCCAGGCCACCCCGCGTCCGAGAATCGTCACATTCAATTCTCCCTGGTCCATGTAAATTCGGTTCAGGTCGGTGATCTCGATTTCTCCGCGCGCTGAAGGTTTCAGTGATTCCGCGAACTGCGTGACCCGCTGATCGTAGAAATACAGGCCAGGCACCGCGAAATTAGAATGTGGATTTTTGGGTTTTTCTTCCAGCGAAATGGCCTTCCCGTTTTCATCAAACTCGATCACACCATAACGCTCCGGGTCGCGCACTTCATACGGGAAGACCCGCGCGCCGGAGGTTAGCTCAGCCGCTTCGTGGAGCTGCCGGCCCAACCCGTAGCCGTAGAAGATGTTATCACCCAGGATCAGGCAGACGCTTTCACCCTGGATGAAATGTTTCCCGACCAAAAAGGCGTCCGCCAATCCGCGCGGTTCAGCCTGGGCGGTGTATTCAAATTTCACTCCCCACTGCGACCCGTCCCGCAGCAGGCGCCGGAAGCCTGGCAGGTCGGCCGGAGTGCTGATCACCAGGATCTCGCGGATGCCGGCCAGCATCAATATGGACAGGGGATAATAAACCATTGGCTTGTCATACACCGGCAGAAGCTGCTTACTGGTGGCCAATGTCAATGGATTCAAACGCGTGCCTTTTCCCCCGGCGAGGATGATTCCTTTCATAGCGGCTCCCTATTTGCGTTCGGTATAGTTCTTATCGATCCAATCCATGAATTGGGCCTGCTTGCGGATGGCCTGGACCCAGGCCATATTCTTCAAATACCACAACACCGTCTCGCGCAGACCGGTTTCAAGGGAATATTGCGCTTTCCAGCCCAATTCCTGCTCGATCTTTGTGCTGTCCATGGCGTAGCGGCGATCATGCCCGGGGCGGTCTTTGACGTACGTGATTAGTTTTCGCCGTGGCGACTCGCCCGGCGCCAACTGGTCCATGATGTCGCAGATTGTTTCCACAATGGTCAGGTTGGCGGGCTGGTTGTTGCCGCCTATGTTGTAGCTGCTGCCGTTCGCTCCCCGGGTGATCACCCGGTAGATCGCCGCGCAGTGGTCTTCGACATGCAGCCAATCGCGGACCTGCTGTCCATCGCCATAAACCGGCAGAGGCTTATTCTCATAGGCGTTAAGGATGATCAACGGGACCAGTTTTTCGGGGAACTGGTAAGGGCCGTAATTATTCGAGCAGTTAGTGATGGAATAGGGCAAGCCATAGGTGTGCCCGTAAGCCCGCACCAGGTGGTCGCTGGATGCTTTGGACGCAGAATACGGCGAATTTGGCGAGTACGGTGTGTCTTCTTTCCACGCCGGCTCGCCTGGTGTGAGCGTACCGAACACTTCGTCGGTTGAAATGTGATGGAAGCGTACCGGTTCATGCGGCGCTGAACCAGGGGTGAGCCAGAATTTGCGAGCGGCGTCCAGTAAGGTGTATGTGCCGACAATATTGGTTTGCACAAACTGGCCTGGACCCAGGATTGAACGGTCCACATGCGACTCAGCCGCGAAATGCACGATCGTGTCGATCGCGCCTTGCCGCAGGATCTGTTCAACGACTGCCGAGTCGCAAATGTCTCCGCGGATAAAATGGTAGCGCGGATTGGTCTCAATATCGCGCAAGTTTTCCAGGCTGCCGGAATAGGTCAGCGCGTCCAGGTTGTAGATCTGCACCCCGCTGTCCTGGGCGAGCAAATAGCGGATAAAGTTTGAACCGATGAACCCCGCGCCGCCGGTGACCATAACATTTTTCATGTCAGCTCCTATTGATAATACTCCGCCGCTGAAAAACTCGTTCCCGCCAAATCTTTAGCTGAAAGGACGGGTGTGGTTCCCGGGAGGATCGGCCACTTCACCCCCAACTGCGGATCGTTCCACAAAATCGAGCGCTCATACTGCGGGGCGTAATAATTCGTGGCCTTGTAAGACACCTCCGCCCACTCGCTGAGCACATAAAACCCGTGCGCGAATCCTTCCGGGACCCAGAGCTGCTGCCTATTTTTCACCGAAAGGTTATGGCCGGTCCATTTTCCAAAAGTAGGCGAACCAACACGGATATCCACTGCCACATCAAATATCTCGCCAGCCAGCGCGCGGACCAGTTTCCCCTGCGCGTGTTTGACCTGGTAATGCAGTCCGCGCAGCACACCTTGCTGGGATCCTGAATGATTGTCCTGGACGAAATCAACCTTTATCCCCACCGACGCGAACTGGTCTGCCCGGTAAGTTTCCATGAAGAAGCCGCGGTCATCGCCAAAAACCTCGGGGGTCACCAAAACAACATCGGGAATTGATAGGGGGGTGAATTTCATTTACTCGACTCTTCAAAGTAGATTACACCAGGAACCTGGTGGATGTTATCGGGTTTGACAGGAAACTACAGGCGTTAAGGAGGAGATTGGCGGCATACAATGGAACGATGACCAATTCGTTGTTAAAAAATTCTACCATATCTGGAGTTTTCAAAATGGGTCTGGCAGGCCAGGCCCATTTTTGGTCTATTCTCCAACCGATTCAAGAATGATCCAATCCAGGCATAAACCCAACTGCCGTTTATCCTGGCTGATTCCCAGGTCAAACGGGCTGGCGGTTGGACTGATGAGATCTAATTCCATGTCAGCCCGGTCATCCACTACATTGGCCGGGATGGTGATCGTGAAATACTTGAAATCAGAGGTAACATTTTCCACCGCGAAGGGGCTCCCATTAACCAGAACGGTTGCGTCATTCGCCTCTCCAAAATTCCGCATCCGCAGGCTGATTTCCAGATCCTGGTCCAGCAGGTCTGCGTCGTCCATTTTCAGGATAAGTTTCCCGTCGCCGTCCGTCCAACGAAAATCCACACCCTCAGTGGATGTCTCGCCGGAGCTGAACCCGTCCACCAGGTCAAGATTCTCGGATTCGGAATTGCCAATATTGAAAAACACGTAATCGCCGCTTTCCTTCGCGGGATCATAGACCAGCTTGTAAAGTGAAAAGTTGAAAGTTTTTTGGTCAATTCGCTCGGGGTACGCGTTGATCGATTTTTCGGGGAAAAAGGTTGAAACCAGCAGCGTCTTGCTGTCCACCACCTGTGGATTGGTGACCGATTTAAGAAAGTCAAAATCGCCCAGGAAGTAGAATGTGCCGAATTCTTTACCAATCGAAAGCAGTTCATCGGATGAAGAAAGGCTGCCTGCGATCAGATAAATGTCTTTGTTATAAACATAGCGGACCGCTGAAGCGATTTCGGGGTTATCGGTAAAGATCGGCTGGTCAGCGGGGAAATAATCAAGCGCCGTGTTTATTTCTGCGGCCAGGTTTTGATACATCGGGATGTGGAAGATCAACTCGCTCTGCAGATAATTAAATATGATGGTCGGCACCGCCGCCCCGAGTAGGACCGCGTATCGGACTTTCTTACGGTCGGCGAAGATCAACCCCAGCCCCCAATAGGCGAAGGCGATTAATGCCGGGATGGTCACGCTGATCCACCGGCGAGAGGCCCAGAAGTGATCCGGGTAAATGGATGGATTGTAAATATACAGCGCGATGAAACTGAAGGCGACGATGAGGAACAGGAAATGCAAATCACGGTCTTCGTGCTGGATGATCAGGCCAGTTGACAGGATGGCGATAACGATCAGCCACACGGGGAGATACCAGGATAGCTCTTTCAGCGCCTCCGCCTGGAATAGACTGCTCACATTCGGCAAGCTGCCGTTTGCGAATAACACAGGACGCAGGAAATAGAAATAGACGAAACATATAGCGAGAATCCCCACCACCGCTAATGAGAGGATCTTTCAGCTCTTTTGGCCTAACTCAGGTATGGTCAGTTTGCGCCGAAGGACAGGGTTTAGTTTATCCAGAACAAACGCGGCAATTGTGAGCGCAGCCAGGGCCGCCCCGAGGAGCACGATTTCTTTCAGGCCATACTCCCACAAGTCCTGCACGTAGAAACGGGATGTAAGGAATCCGAAAAACAGCCCAAGGACAGCGACCAGAACGAACGCGATGAAAACCCACAAGAAAGGCCGGAACAGTTCAGAATTTCTGGCGAACAGGTAAAGCGCATATATGGCGATGCCCAGCACAATCAGCATGCAATCGATGCGGATAAAGACGGTCATTCCCAACACCGCCCCAGACAGGGCGAGCAGGGATTTGCTCCGCTGCTTCATCCCCAACTCAAGAATGATGAACGCCGCGAAAAAGGCGAGTTGGAAAAAGATTTCTGTGAGCGTGACCCTGGAATTCCACAACTGCGCTGTGGTCGAGCCGAGAGTCACGGCGGCGAGAAAGGCGGGGATTTTTCCGGCCTTTTCTTTCAAAAACAGGTAAAAGCAGAATATCGAGAGCGAACCGAGCACAGCGTTTACCGAAAAAAGTCCGGTAAAGCCAAAAGCGTTGAAACCGACCGCCAGCAGCGCCGGGAAAAGCAGCGCGAACTGCGGAGTGATGTCCGCCGGATTCGTTGAAGTTTCCAGAAGGTAATCAGAATAAAAGCCGGGATAGCCCAGTTGAATGAAATCGCCGGAGATTTCGTTGATTTTCGAGTTGCCTGCGATATCAAAGTTCATGCCGCCGCTGCGGGCGAATACTACCGCCTCCTGGGTGTATACCCCCATATCGCGCCCGGCGACAACTTCCGAGGAGTAACGAACATTCAAAAATAACGCTGCCAGGCAAAATAGGATCGTCAAAATATCAAACAGGTCGATTTGCCGGACACCACTGAAGAGGTTGATCCATTTCTGTTGATTAATTTTGACCGCGGAAAAATAGAAGCCAAAAGAAATGAGCAGACATATGCCGAACAATATGATCGCGGAGAACTGATCCGCCCATATCAACCCCAGCGCGACAAAGCTGATCGCTATAAATGATAACGCCAGGGAAAGGGCTGCGCGCACAACGAAGGACAGCCGGACATGCAGCGAACCAATGGAATAAAACAGGACGAGAAAGGCGATAATTTCAAAGAGAGCATTCATGCAAGAGTCCTCGTTGGTATCAGTTTTGGCAACTTCAACGCCGCCCACACGAATGGGACCAAACCTTTCGGGGAAACCTCGAGTTTGCCACTCATGCCGTGATTTCGTGCGTCGTGATAATTATATCTGCCTTCTCGCCTCACACATATTCGCCTTGGCATCCTGGCGTATAATAGATCTCGCCAACCTGAGGGGAGATCGCTTCGTCCTGCATTTTCTTCACCCGCAGCTAGTTCATATTGGAAAAAAGCTGATACCGATATTTCAAACAAAAGATCTGGGGATCGTAATGAAAATACTAAAATCAATTGTTTATTTTCTAAAAAAAATTCGTGTCGAATTATTCATCTTGATCGGATGCGTCGCGATTTTTATCCCCGTGATTTACTTTAATCAGCCGAATTGCGTCGGAGACGGAAGCGAATATTATGCGATGGCTGTGTCCTGGCGCAGCACACACAAGCCATTTATGTCTGAAATGAGCTGGCTGCAATATGACCGTTTTGTTAAAACCAGTGGCATTGATGGCATCATCGATAAGTCGTACCTGCAAAGTATTTTCCCTGAATTATCCATTGGCACCACCAATGATTTCCCCCACTTTTGGTTTTACAGCCTGTTATCCGTGATCATCTTGAAGGCCGCTGAACTGGTTTCGATCAATATATCGATTCATGTCGCCTTTCTGTGCCTGCACTGCCTGCTAATGACCTGTCTGTTTATTGTCGCCTGGCGCAATTATCGGTGGAAAGGCTTACTCGCCGTCGGTTTATTGACCTTTCTCTCACCGATAGTCTGGTATTTTGACAAGGTTCATACTGAATTCTTTACATTTTGTCTATCAACCTGCGCGGTGATTTTCTATCTAAAACGCCGCTATATCCCCTCGGCAATATTTCTCGCGCTGACATCGACTCAAAATATTAGCTTTGCTGGCATCTGCGCGTTTGTCATTGGCGTCGACTTGTTTTATCGCAGAAAGGATTTAAAGTATTCGCTGCTTGAAGGGGTGGGCATTCTGCTGACAATTGGCCTGGTGGTGCTTCAACCGATGTATTATTTTTCCCGCTACGGCGCATTTACTTCTCAATTTATGACCGGCGCTGCAGATGTCGGAGTTCGGGTGCAATATTTTTACGTCTGGTTTTTGGATCCGGATATCGGGTTGTTCCCTAACTGGCTTTTCGGCGTGGGACTCATCATTTTGTCGCTAATCGCTTTTAAACGTCTGGAAATTGAACAACATAGGATCTTCAGCATCCTCACCTTTTCCGCGGTGTATGTTGGGATCAGTCTGGCGGCGCAGGTTTCAACGGTGAATATGAATTCCGGTGGAACTCTGGGGATCGCCCGCTACGCGCTGTGGTACCTTGCTCTCTTCTTTCCATTGGTATTGTCCATCATTAAAGCGATCCGCTGGAATAAGATATTCACTTTTGCGACCGCAGCCTGGCTCGTGATTGGCATTTTGATCAGTTACCAGTCCTATTTACCAACGGTCAGTAAATTCAACTATTTCTCCCCATCGCCAGTTTCCCTATGGATTCAAACCAATATCCCGGGATTGTATAATCCCCCGCCCGAAATTTTCGCAGAACGTTACGGTGGACTGGGTGAATCAGACACATTGTGGAGATCGCTGGCGGTAGTCGGTCCAGATTGCCGTAAGGTTTTACTCATTAACCTGGCTCCAGATAATGGCGACCTGGTTTTAGGGAGGGCGTCGTGCGGCCTGAACTACGGAACGGTCGCTAAAATTATCCGCCAGAATTTACAGAATGGAACCTGGAAAGGGGCCAGTCCATATTCGTATGTCCATTTGAGCGATTCAGAGGTCAGCGAGAGCAAGCTGGTCATCCGCCCGGGAGAATGGTACAACACCTCGATAGACAGCGATCTTGGGAAATCGATATTCAACGGATCCATAGGATGGAGCCTCCCGGAAAGCTGGGGAGTATGGACTGTCGGGAATCACGCGACAATTTCACTCCCCTGCCCGGCTAAAGAAGGCCAAATTGAAGCGCCAAATTCCATGGAAATCGTGGTAAAGCCTTTTTCAGCGCCTTCCCATCCCGGGGTGACCGGAAAAATCCTTGTCGACAGCCTGGAGGTCTGGTCTGGAACCATAGACGGGACACAGACAATCAAAGTTGATTTAGCGCCTTCAGTCTGCGCGTCGAGTCAGAACATTACCGTCGATTTCGAAATCGAAAATCCAGCTTCGCCCTTGTCCTTGGGCCTTTCCGTGGACGGTCGTTTACTGGGCCTGGGACTGCAAAAGATCCGGTTTACTTCATCTGACTGACGGCGATTTCTTTCTATAGACTGATATTCCTGTTCCATTTCCTGGTTGTCATTACCTAGCGTCCAACCGGGATTTTTAACAGTGTGGAAATATCCTTATTCCAGACCAGGATTGTAAACTGGTCAACCTCATATTCATTGGAAGGCTTGCCAAAGGTATTGACGGCGATCGCTGTGCTTAAAGAATAGGGATTGCTATTGTCGATCACGAGGAAATTTGCTTTCTCTCGATACCAGCCATCTTCAGAAAGCCAATACTGGGGTTGAACAGTCTGTCCATCGTATGATTTGACCTGCCGCAATGTGACATCGCCGTGCGAATGGATGGTGGTTACCGCCGCGGTCCAAAAACTGCTGTAACCATTCTTCAGATCGTGCTCGGCGAGAAATGCGCTTAATGGATCAATGGATAGAGCCGGTCGGGAGGTCGATAACGGGGGTAGTAAGGAAATCGCAACGATACAACAAACCACCGAGACCAAAGTTGGCTTCTGAATATACCAGTGGTGTGAGGTGATTATTTCTGTCATCAGAATCATGCCGCCGATGAGTGCGGGGACGAGGTACCGCACTGTGTTGATATCCACCGCGATATTGCTAAATAAATACTCAAAGAGATTCAACACGACAGCCAGCAGCGCTATCTGGGCAATCACGTTTTGCCGCCGGAAATTTCTACTTAAATGGTAAATTGACAGGATAAATACAGCCAAGCCCAGAAAATGGATGGCCATTTTGCCTGTTTCGACATCGAGGATCGGTTTTCCAAAGAAATTCATCCCGAACAGATCCAGCACCCCTACAATAAACAGGTTGAAATTCCGGGAGAGGTTCTCCAGGCTGACGAATTTCATCTCGGAATTTACTCCGGGGATGATAAACCCGCCATTTTGCGTGAGTAAATTCAGAGTAACATTCGACAGGAAGATGGATAATACCGTGATCGCCAGGAAAACGCGGGACCATTTTTTCTGGGCGCCCCAAAAGGATTGATAGAAAAGCGCAAGTGCGATCGGAACTCCCCAGGCATAAATGGCGAATTCATCGCCGACAAACGCCAAGATGAGCAGCAAGCCGAAAATGAAACCGTTAAGAATATTATTCTTACCAAAATTGCGGATACACAGCAAAGACAATATGCAATACGTAAAAGCCACAATGTGAACTGGAGAGAATAGTTTATAGACGGAAAATACTTGCAGGAGAAAGAAAGACAGGCAGGTAGAGATCATTAATCTACCGGTGGAAAACTTGCCATCACTTGAAAACGAGCAGATATAAACAACGGCCAGCGTGAGCAGCGTGTAATTTAACGCAGTCACAATGAAAATCACTTTTTCTGTGAAACCAAACAACAAGATGCCGATCACATAAGCTGGAATCTCAGTGGTCAGGTACGATACTGTGGAAAGATTCCAGCCTTTGAGCAGGATATTTTGCTCATCAATGATGGCTTTCGCTTCCAGCATGATGGACGCATGATCCGAGTTGTAAGGTCTGGCTAAACCCGCGGTGAGAAATAAAACGAAAATGAATACGCCGAGAAAAATGAAGATTGCAGCCCGAGTTAACCGCCCGGGATGGTTAATCCACGAATTTTCTTTCAGCGCCTGAAGTGAAAGCCTGAAGCGTGTCAAAGGTACCTCAACTCAATAATTTCCAGATTGATATAATCTTCACTAAAAAAACGACATGTCGACATGGGGAGTTATCATTTTCTAGGAGTGGCTCACCAGTTGGCTGTGGGAGTTTTCCGGACAACTAAAGTTTTTCCACGGCCACTTCGAGGTATTCCGATGCCATTAGGTTTTGCATCACTGCCGCACCCGAATTGACTTCACTTAACGATGATCGCGCGTTTCGCCGCGTGGAAATCTGGCTCTGAGAACCATTCCACCCCTTCCTGGACCAGGGTAACCACAAGTTGGTACTCACCGCTTTGAGCAGGGGCCACAATCCTCATGATTTGTTCTTTAGTCTCTCCCATTTTGCATGCCAGGCTAGCGAATTGAGTCCTGACGCCATCAAAGACCACGGTTTTCTTCCCGGCTTTGTCGAGCCAATGGTAAGAGATATTGACAGGGTTTGGTCCGCTGCTGACCCAATCATCATCCGTGTGGTTGCTCACTTTTATCCGTAAATCAAGTTCTTCTCCAAGATCCATAAACTCGACCGCATCTTGGAATTCAATCGATCCAAATTTTTCAGTGTGGGCGATCGGCAGCAGGCGAGGATTTCTCCATCCCTGCACGCCGTCGACGGTGACAGTTGGATCAGAGGCGAGGTTAAGAATCGCCGGGCGCTCGATTTCCAGAATCCAACCCGCTTTTTTCATGCATTCGATCATCCTGCCTTCAATTTGGCGTGAATGAGTGCCGATGAACAGATAGGCTACTTTATCGTTCAGAAGGTCCACACTTGCGGGAATGAGCTTATCTTCACCGCCCTGGATATCGACATGCAGCAAATCGACCCGTTTTTGGCCCTTTAGCGTATCCGCCAGGGAAACCTGCTGCAGTTCGTAATACTTGCCGGTTTTTAGATAGAAAATTTTCCTGATCGCAGAAACATCAAATAGCGGTTCAAAACCATACTGCGGTTGATTGGGGTCATGCACCGGGAACAGCGCGGTGCCCCGGTTGGCCGCGATCACACCATGGTGCAGGCTGTACTCTTCCGGTGAAAAGCCATTGGCTGCCAGAATCCGCTTTGCCATACTGATAAACTCAATATCGCCCTCCACACCGATGAGTTGAACGGCCAATCCCTTCGCACGGGATACCGTACCGCTGATATTCATCCAGCACCCCAGGCGCAGCCCAATTCGCACATGACAAACTTTGGCTGCCTGGTCAGGTCAATCGCCCTCAGTACCGCCCCAAATTCCGCGATATCCGCATGCCAATTCGCCGGAATTGGTGGTTTTTCAACCGTGCCTACCCGTTCATTTAGGATTTCAGGTAGTACTTCGGGAGAAATTAGCGTCCCAAACGCGTTGGTGTAATAGTCCGGATTCGGTTGTATGTCCGGTCGTATGTACTTCTTGATCAACGCCACCGGATCAAATGCAGCGTTATAAAAACAAAAAACATTGATTTCTTCCAGATTCTTTTGAGCTGTTTCGACGTTCATGATGTGAATCCCTCCCAAATTTTTCATGAAGCACGGTCAGCCTAAACGCCGATACTTCCTTTTATTCTGGATTATTTTAAGGACCATCCCGGCGCAATCTTTCCAGGTCAGGATTTCAATCCGCTTCGCCATCGCCAAACGTTCGCTTTCAGGTAGTTTAGTCATCCTGATGACCGCTTCAGCCATATGGATCGGAGACTCCAGCGAGAAATAAAGCGATCCCTCGCCGCCAACCTCATGGAACACAGGGATATCGCTGACCACAGCAGGAATATCATGGTAAGCCGCTTCGATAATCGGCAAACCAAACCCTTCCGCGATGGATGGTGATACCAGTGCCGTGGCGTGTGAGTAGCAATAATTGATCTCGGCATCCGTCGCTTTTTCAATAAAGAACAATCGCCGTCCATATTCAGGGTGAGTTTTGATCCGGGTTTCAGTTTGTGCCGAGTTCCAGCCAACTTTGCCGATAATGCACAACCGGTAATCCAGGCCGCGCCGCCACAGCTCCTCAAACGCGTCGATAGCAAAATTGTGTCCTTTACGCGGTTCAATCGTGCCAACCATCAAGAATAATGGCGCCTGGCTGCTTTCGACCATGTTCTCAACGAAATCACGGACAATACTGCCGCCGGACGTGGGCGAAATATCGGATCCCAGGTGAACAAAATCGAGGTTCAACGGGTGGGTTAATAGCCCTTTTGTCCGGTCGATATAGCGCGCCACGTCATCCGCCACCGCCTGGGAAATACAAATCAACCCATCGCTTTGCGCGATCGCGGTATCTACCCAGTGGTTGAAAGTATCGAGCACGGGTTTATCGCAGGTTTCGGGCAGCAGGATCGGGATCAGATCGTAGATCATGGTGAAAATCCGGCCGCCGTGACTGCGAATCTGGTTGAAGACCGGAAGGAAGAGGTCATACAAATGCCAGGATGAATCCAGCATAAACAGCTGATCCCCATTCCTGATTTCAACCGGCGTTTCATCACCCAGCGACTCTGCCGGCAGCCCAAATAACTTTTCCGCGTACCGGTATGAATTGAACAGCTTCCCATCCTGAATTTTGACCAGATCAATCCGGAAAGCCGGATCAGTGATTGCGGTCATTTCGCGGATGACATTGCGAACCACCCGTTGGATCCCGGTCCCGGCGTCCCAGCTCGAGATATTTGAGACATCGATCAGCAGCCTGGGCTGGCTGCGCAGGCTGTAATTCGAAGCCGCCAGTCTGGCCGCGAGTTTAACGCTGTCTTTCGAAACCCTGAGGGCGATCATATCGTTTATCATCGGGGAAAACAACTGGCGTTCATCCCTATGGATTTCCGGGATAATCACCTCTCTGAACAGATCCGATACTCGCGGCAAGAATTTTTCGCCATCACGCTCGCCAACGCTGGGAAGCGCGCCAATAAAATCAATCATATGGACCTGCGGCATCCAGCCATTGCCGTAGAAGCGAGTCAACCGATCCGCCTGTTCTGGCGTCGAGACAACGACCGCTTTCGCGTATTTCAAAACCGGTCCCAATAAAGGCCATGGTTCGGCCGCCTGATCCAACCCGGAACGGGTGTATTCGAGCAGCCCTTTGAGGCCGTACTCATTGGCGATTTCCTGTTTGATTTTACGGTCCGGGTTTAATCCGCCTGAATTCTCAGGATCGGCCACGCCCGTTGTGGATTGCATCAGTCTCCAATCCAGCAGCACAGCCACGCCCGGAAACTCACGCATGAGGTCAATAATCTGCGGTTCTGGAGATGCGTCTTCCAGCGCATACACAAAAGCCTCACAACCATCTCGCCGGGTCTGCAGTTCGCTCAGGGGGTAGGATTTTGGAAGGTTTTCCTGGGCTGGCTGTACTGGTGGTTGATCTGCATTGGTGAAGCATTCAACCTCGAACCCCGCCTGAAGATGAGTCAAAAGGTTAGCAAATCCGGGTGTGTTTATCCTGCCGTTTTTCTTCCCGACGGCAACAAACGCGATTCGTGGTTTTTGCCCGCTTTTCTGTTCAAGCAGCACTCTGGTCTGTTGTTTCTTTTCGCGGACTGCGGTTTCAATCGCGTCCCACGCCTTTTGCGCGGATTTCGCCCAACTAAACTGCTTCACCCTTTCCAGCCCAAACGCGGACATCTCCTGCCGGAAAGTATCATCCGTCAATGCCCGGTACAACGCGGCCGTCATTGATTCTTCGCTGGAGGCGTCAAACATGGCGTCCTCCCGGCCAATCACCTCCGGGATGGACGAGTTATTGGAAGCGATCACCGGTGCGCCGCAAGCCATGGCTTCCAGGATGGGTAAACCAAAGCCTTCGTACAACGAAGGAAAAATGAACAACTTGCAGCGGTTATACAGCAGCACCATTTCATCATCCGAGATGTGCCCGGTGATAACAATAGAGTCGTTGGTCAAGCCTAGAGCACGGATTTTATTCCGAAAAACCGTTTCGTCGCCAGTGTGTGTGAAGACGATCTGGTGTTCATCTTTGATGTTTTGCGGCAGCCGAGAAAATGCCCGCAAAAAACCGTCCATGTTCTTGTGAAACTCAGCGTTTCCAGCATAAAAAATATAGGGTTTGGTCAGCTTGAGCTTTGAGAATAACGCGTCAATCGTTTCTGGCGGGTAATCGATCCTTCGGAATTTGGCGCTGGTCGCACCGGATAGGTTGACTACCCGGTCGGGCGAGAAATTCAGAATCTGGATTGCGTCCTGCCGGGTTGACTCGGAAATCGCCAACAGCAAGTCGAAATCTTTATAGCTCTCCAGCCGGTTCAGGTAGGCGTGCTTAAAGCGCGGGTCGTGATCCAGGAAATGCGATTGGAACCGGTAAGGGATGAAATCGTAAACAATGGCCACATTGGTTGAAGCGGGTAATCCGTTACTTGGGAGCGGAACAACCCCTTTCTCACCCCAGCCCTCAAACACGCTCGGATAAAGCGCAACGTCGGGAGAAAGCATTTCGTAGGTGTGCCGGCCAAGCGTGCAGGCGCTTTCGAAATTTGGATCATGGTCCAACAGGCCGATATTGATCGGAATATTCGAATACGGTAAAAACGATCCCTGGGGAAGTAAGGGGGAAAACTCCTGCCGCAGGTCATTATAGGTCTCGGGATAAAGCAAATTTGCCAGCATGACCATCTGGTTTGAACCGGTCAGGTTTACCATCTCTTTGACCAGCGAGTGAATGTAGCGGCCTATCCCTCGAAAGCGCGATCCAGTTTGGCAGGCGAACATATCAACCAGGAGTTTCATAGCAGCCTCTAGGCGTTCTTTCTCTTATCGATCTCGCGCAAGAAGAGATCCTCAAAATGCTTCTCGTCTTCTCTGCTGCCGGCGTTAAAAGTAGCGGGTTCGCCGGTATCCAAAGAAGATGCCTTAATGCTCGCGGCAGCTCTTCGCCAGAAATTTGGGAAACGCTGCTTTATTTTTTCCGCCAGCCGCCCAAACAACGGGATCTTTTTTAGGATATCAAAAGTCTTCAACAGCAGGCGTTTGAGGCGTGTACGGATTGCCAGTTTGACCCGCAGCCGAATCAATTTTTCCTTCACAACCCTGGCGAACCCGACCGCGACGCGCAGTGGTTTCGTCAATCGGAAGGATTTGCTCTTGTAGACTTTATCTAATTCTTCATTTGCGCGGATGACTTCAACCTGTTCCTGACGGACTTGCTCACGGGCTTTCATCAACTCAATCGTCCGGGCTTCCAGTTCTGTGCGAATCCGAAGAAGCTCCTTCTTCTGTGTCTCTAATTGAGTTTTTTGTTGGTTAATTTCTGCCAGGAATCTCTCTTTTTCCACCTGTCGGGTGGATAGCTGCAAAGCGGAGTCTTTCAGATATTTTCGGCGCTGGATCATTGGATTTTCAACCGCGGCGGTGGATTTGGACCGGTAAACCACCTGGTTCCACTCAAACGCCTCCAGCGCCTCGGCGTATGCGGACACTGTGTCTTTCATCGACTGGTCCAACGACAAATCCGAAGACATGCGCGCATTGATTTGTGCGCGGTGTTTTTCATTAAGCTCACCCGCGTTATATGCCGCCAATACTTTCTCTTTAATATCCGCGGGATCCATCGGATCGCAATACCAGGCCGCGTCACCGAAATATTCGATTTCACCGGAACGGTTGCTCAACACCAGAGGTGTTCCCGCGGCAGCCGCTTCGAGGGCCGCAATAGGCGCCCCTTCAGACCAACTGGGCAGGCAAAACACCTTCGCTCCAGCGTAAGCAGACGCTAAAAGCCGATCAGCATGTTCAATCTCGCCAATGAAATGAACGTTTTTACCGGCGAAAGAACGGACCAGGTTGGCGTAACCGGGATCCATTTCCTTGCCGATAAAAACAAGTGGAATATCCAGATCTTTCAGCGCGTAGGCCAGCATAAGCTGATTCTTCCGCCACTCGATCTGCCCGATGCACAATACATAATCGCGAAGACCATATTTCTCAAAAAAATCGGCCCCATCAACGCCTTCATAGGGTCTTGGATTCACAGCATTATGCACCACCCGATATGGCTTCTCCAGTGCGCCGATTTTCTTTAGCTGCCGGATTTCGTAATTGCTCAAACCGATCACCAGGTCAGCGAAACCAATACAGTCTTGAGCCGCTGCGAAGATCCCCTCGATAAACTCATTATTTCCAAGGCGAAGCGGGAAATCGATTTTATTCTCCCCATTCAGGACGGCTCTGATATCACTATGAATTTCCTCTTCTGTCCTGCCGGGCAAGAATATTTGCGGCAAAGCCTTCACCACCCAGGTCAATTCGGACAGTGATAAATAGATGGTCGAAAGAACGATTGGCTTTCCTTGATCACGGAGCAGCTCCATCTTATTGGAGGCGGTCTCAATCGAACTGAGAATTGGCCAGAGGTTGAAAATATGGATCAGGTCATAATTTGAAACATCTGGCTTATCTTCATCAGTGATATCAACAGAAAGGCCAAGTTCTTCCAACTTCTTTTTCGTTTCCTGAACCCGGGTCGAAGGTCCACCCCAGCCAATTTTTTCGTTGGCGCCGATGGCGAGCAGGACCTTTTTTACTTTCCGGGATGGAAATGAGATTGGATTAAGCTTATTCAGGATTCTTCTGAACAGGAAATCGTGGTTTTTTGCCCAATTGTCCCAGGAGCGGTGTAAAACACTCGCTCGAAGCTGGCCGCGGTCCGCGATGAGATCGCGTAAAACCCGCCGCAGATCCTCCGCGTCGCCAGTTTTGAATTCGATATGAGGATAATCCGGTACAAAACCGATGGGCGGCGCGATGACTTCGCACCCGCAGGCCAGCGCTTCCAGCACGGACATTGGCCCGCCTTCATAGAAAGAAGGAACCAGCAAATAATCAATGCTGTTGTAAAAAGCCGGCATTTCTTCCGGAGTATACAGCGTTCCGGGTTCTGGCCAACCGGTACCGGCGAAATGCCATTCAATGCCTGGCATATCCATCACTTCGCGAACAATTTCTTCGCCCTTGCGCCCCGTGCCGTATGTTCTGCCAACAACGCCAATATGGATAGTTGGCGTGTAATTATCCAGATCCACGCCCGGGGTGATAAGCATGATATTCTGGACATCGTGTTTACGCAGTTCCTCAGCGTAAACCGCTGACATGCACACGCAGTAATCCATTTGGCGAGCCGTGTCAAAGAAACGGTCCGAATCGTTCGGTTCGATATGGGTATAAAATCCGATATCAATCCCGGGTTGCTTGCCCTGGAATGCGTGATAATTGATGTAGTAATTAATCAACGCGCCAGGTTCAGGCGTTTTGCTTACAGTCACATAACCCAATCTTTTTTCTATCTCGCGAGCATACCTTTCCAGAATCCAACCTTCATCCGCTAAGACAATGTGGACAAGTTTTTTTTCTTTTCCCCATTCCACAGACTCAGGCATGATATGCTCCTCTACCGCATTATGTGACAAAAAACCTCAAGCCACCTTTGACAGATTATTGTTTTAATGAGCGGTGACCGTTTGTAAATAGGCTTCAACGACTTCGGCGGAGGGCCCATCCATTTTAAGGCTGCCGTGATCCAGCCAAATGGCGCGTTTACAAATATCCTTTACCGCCGTCGAATTATGGGAAACAAAAAGGATCGTCGCGCCGCTGCGGATCAATTCTTTCATCTTCTGTTGTGATTTTGCTTGAAATCCGGCGTCGCCAACAGCCAGGACTTCATCGAGCAGCAGCAGCTCAGGGGTCAGGTGCACGGCCACCGAAAATGCCAGGCGAACATACATCCCGGAAGAATAATATTTCACCGGGGTGTCGATGAATTCTTCAATTTCCGAAAAGGCCACAATCTCGTCAAAACGGTTCTTGATTTCCTTATACTTCATCCCCAGGAAACTGCCGTTCAGATAGATGTTATCCCGACCGGAGAGTTCGCCATTAAACCCGGTCCCGATTTCAAGCAGCGAGTTGACATGTTCGTAGAGGGTCAGCTTTCCCACAGAAGGCCGGGTGATGCGGGAGATGATTTTCAGCAGGGTGCTTTTCCCGGCGCCATTGCGGCCAATTAAACCGATCGACTCGCCGTGCTCCACCTGGAATGAGACGCCTTTAAGCGCCCAGAAAGGCTCGTTTGCTTTTAACACGGCTGGATTTTGGTTCCGCCGGGTCAACCAATTCACCGGGTGGTTTAGAACTTCTTTTAACGAACTGCCCTGCCCTTCAAAGGGTCGTTTGATATGGTATTCTTTCCAGATGTTTTCGGCGGTTACCGCGTATCGAGTCATATCACATCACATCCGCAATCTTGTTTTCCATTGACCGGAAAGCGATCATCCCGACTATCAAAAACGCCACGGCCACCAGCGAAGAAACCACAAAATATTCCACCGTGGGCAGGCTGTCGGTACCCAGGAAGATCCAGCGGTACGCGCCGATAAAGCCAGTTAACGGATTCAGATAGAAGAAAATTTTATATTGTTCTGGCACGATCGAGATGGTGTACATGATTGGCGTTATGAACATCCAGATCTGGAGAATGAAACCCAGCAGGTTCTTGGTATCGCGGAAAACGACCATCAACGCCCCGAACAACAACCCGACGCCTTCTGAAAAAACCATGGTCAGCAAGACCAGGAAGGGCAGCAAAATGTAGCGCGCTGTAATCGGGTAATTATTCGCCAGTAAAAAGACCATCAGCACCGAAAATGAGATCAGGAAGTCGATCAACGCCCCAATCGCAGTGGATAAGGGTAGGGTCAATCGTGGAAAATAAATTTTCGTGATGATGCCGATATTTCCCAACAGGCTGGTCGCACTGCTGTTCACAATTTGTAAAAAGAGCTGCCAGACCACGTACCCGGACAGATAAAACACAGGGTATGGGATGCCATCGGTGGGAACCCGGACGAAAATCCCAAAGATCACAAAGAAGATCAGCATCTGGATCAGAGGCTGCAGCACGATCCATAAAACCCCGATAAAGGTCTGTTGAAAACGGACCTTCAGGTCGCGCTTGATCAGGAAAAACAAAAGATCTTTGAATTCCCAAACCTCGTGCAGATCGGGTAACTCAAGCCCCCTTTTGGGAACTACCACGATTGGTGTCATCGCTTCAGCCATAAACAAATCCGGTAATCAGTTTTTTTACTTCACACCATTGGCCAGTTCAAATTCAACCATTTCTTCAATCATGTCGTGGAATGGCATTTCTGGTGCCCAATGGAGGATTTTTTGTGCTTTTGAGGAATCGCCGACCAACGGGATGGCTTCAGCCGGGCGGTAGAATTTCGGATCGACTTTCACATAGTCCAGATAATTCAAACCAACCAGGCGGAACGCGGTTTCACATAACTCTCGCACAGTATGCAGCTTCCCGGTGGCGATGACGTAATCATCCGGTTTTTCCTGCTGGAGCATCAGCCACATGGCGCGCACGTAGTCCGGGGCGTATCCCCAATCCCGCTGCGCGTCCAGGTTTCCGAGGGAAAGCTCATGCGCCTGGCCCTTCTTGATTTGGACGGCGCCACGCACGATTTTCCGGGTGACAAACTCATACCCGCGGCGCACCGATTCGTGGTTATAAAGGATGCCGTTGCAGGCGAACATGCCGTAATTATCGCGGTAGTTGCAGGTCAGGTAGAAGCCAGTCGCCTTGGTGATCCCATACGCGGAGCGGGGATGGAAGGGGGTGTTTTCATTTTGCGGGTAACTTTCCGCCCGCCCAAACAACTCTGAAGACCCCGCAAAATAGAATCTACACTCCGGCGCGGTTTCCTTCAGAATGGAAAGGATGTAATGCGTCCCGTTGACATTCGAATTGAAAATCGCGAATTCGTCATCGAAGGAGTAAGACACGAAAGAGGAAGCGGCCAGATGGTAACATTCATCTGGCTTGATCCTCTGTACAATCTGGAACATGGACGGGAAAGCTTCAATGGAAGCGGGATGAAGGGTAATCTTGTTGAGGATTCCGGAAATTTTTCGTAGAGAATGCTCCGGGTCTTCCAATTCACTGCGCATGACAATGCCGTGAACTTCATATCCCTTGCTCAACAGAAGTTCGGCAAGGTACGACCCATCCTGCCCCGAAATCCCCGTGATCAATGCCTTCATATCGCTTATTTCTCCATGCTGACGACCTGGTGCTCCCACTTGTGCCACCCGTCGAAGCGGGCATCCAGGATCTTCTTTCCTTCGCCAGGGCATTTTTCACCCAGCAGTTCGAGGTCGGCGTCCACCATGATGCGGACCAGTTCATGGAATTTGACTTTTGGCTTCCAGCCCAGCTCGTTTGTAGTCTTGGTCGGATCGGCCAATAAATAATCGACTTCAGTTGGCCGGAAATAACGCGGGTCAATTTCGACGTAACTATGCCAATCCATACCGACGTAGCCAAAGGATTCGTCCAGGAATTCGCGGATGGAATGTGACTCGCCAGTACCGACCACAAAATCATCGGCGTGATCGTGCTGCAGCATCATCCACATCGCTTCAACGTATTCGGGGGCGTAACCCCAGTCGCGCTTCGAGTCCAGATTTCCCAGGAAGATCTTATTCTGCTTCTTGGCGATGATCGCCGCCAGGGCGCGGGTGATCTTGCGGGTCACAAAAGTCTCGCCGCGGCGAGGCGATTCGTGGTTAAAAAGGATACCATTGGATGCGAACAGGTTATAGCCTTCGCGGTAGTTGCGGGTGATCCAATAAGAGTAAAGTTTCGCCGCCGCGTACGGGCTGCGAGGTTCAAATGCGGTAGTCTCACTCTGCGGGGGTTTCGCAGAACCGAACATTTCGCTGGTGGAAGCCTGGTAGAACTTCTCCTCAAAACCGCTGCGGCGCACCGCTTCCAGGATTCGAGTCGTGCCCAGCGCGTCCACTTCCGCGGTGTATTCCGGCATATCAAAGCTAACACGCACGTGGCTCTGGGCTGCCAGGTTGTAGATTTCATCCGGGCGGATGTTGTAGATCACGTTGGTAATGCTTTCCGGGACCGAAACATCCCCATAATGCAGGAATAGATGAGTGTTTTCGCCGTTGCCGTGCGGATCATGGTAGAGGTGCTCGATCCGGCGGGTGTTGAATGTGCTCGCCCGGCGGATAATGCCGTGGACTTCGTAACCTTTAGAAAGTAAAAACTCAGCAAGATATGAACCGTCTTGACCGGTAATGCCGGTGATTAATGCCTTTTTCAAAATGGCTCCTCCATTTGCGGTTTACGCAAATTTTTATTCATTGTAGTGAATGTACTAGTTTACCATAATTCTGCAGCCGCGGAATTTAGATGACGCTGCCTAGAACTTTCCATGTCTCCCGCGCGCATTGATCCCAGGTAAACTGCGCTGCCCTGGCCTCGCCTTTTGCGATCAAGGTCGCTCGCAACTCCGTGCAGGAATTTAGCGTGTTGACACAATCGGCGATTTGCCGTACCGAATCCGGATCAAAATAAAGCGCCGCGTCGCCGCACACCTCAGGAAGGCTGGCGCGGTTGGAGGCGATCACCGGGCAGTGGTTGCGCATCGCTTCCAGGGCCGGGATGCCAAAACCCTCATAACGGGATGGGAAGACAAATGCGATCGCGTTCCGATACAGCGCTACCAGGTCGCTCTCGCTGACATATCCAAGCAAATGGACGCGCGGATTTTCCGCCAACGCCATCCCGGAAAATACTTTTGAATAGGCCGATCCGGCGACGACCACATGGATATCCTGATCCAACTGGTCCACGCTTTGGATCACTGCCTGGATGTTTTTATGCTTGCTCAAGGACCCCACTGCCAGGATATATTTTTCCGGGAGGTCCAGCCTGGCAAATGGGACAGGCTCAACCCGCTGCACCTGGTGGTCGCACCCGTTATGGATCACCTTGATTTTCTCAGGTTGGAATCCGCAATAATGGATTAATTCCTTATTTGAAAATTCCGAAACGGTGATGATCCGGGGGATTGTTCTCCCCAGGATCTGGTAATTCAGTTTATATTTCAGTCGAAATAGGAAGGTATAAGCTTCTTTACAGGCGAACACCGAGGCGTCATGGATGGTAATGATTTGTTTTCGTTTGAAAAACGGGCCAATATTACAAGGCGAAAACAGGGTTCCGTTTCGCGAGTTTATCGGCAGAGTTACTTGCTCCCACAGGTTGCCGGAAAAAGGCCCGCATTTTTGGATCGCGATATTTTTCCATGCGGTTTGAATATTCAATTCAACATCAGGGGTGAGGCAGACCAGCTTGACCCGGCGGTCTGGCAGGGTATCGAATATCCTGTCCAGGGCGCTCAACATTTCGACAGCGTAACGCTGCACGCCAGTGATATCCTGTGTAAGGAAGCGGCCGTTGATATAGATCGTATCCATGGTCATGCTTTGGCTGTCTCTCCAGGTCTAGGATTTTCGGTCCTGGCCCTCAAACCGATCGGTCAATCATCACAGCGGAGCGCCGCGTCCGCGTCCAGGTAGGTTGCTTTTTCGCCGTCCAATTGGAAAACAAAATACGACTGCATGATGATCCGGTTGGCTTCCCACAGCCGGTCGGTGCCCAATTTACACCCCACCAGAATCACATCGCTGCCATCCGTAAAATGACCCTGCGGAGAACCGTTAAGCAGGTAACTCACAATGACATGGTCCTTCCCAAGCGTCATGAGCTCAAAGCTCTCGTTGCCAGACGCGAAGAAACCGCTTTTATAGAACCGTGGATGATAGGCTTTACCCTGCACAACCAGCGCGTTAGGTTCAGCTATAAACCAATACCAGGCTGATTCTGACACGCCGGTTTTCAGGGATAATTCTTTCGCAAGCGCGGTCAATTCAACACTGCTCTCCACAGGTTGCTGCGACGGCAGGTTGTTGATGACAGGTAAAACCAGCCCGGCAGTGATTAAACCAATCGCCACCACGAGGATGAGCCAGCGATCGGAGTGGGGATTGGGGGATGTGTCCTGTTTCTCGGTGCCCGGCCCCGAAGCCGCATCCTCATTCTTTACCGTGAATACCCGGAAGGCGAACTGGGTTAACGCTACGATACCTACGACAAAATACAGAAGGAACACCCAATTTACCGGTTCAAGGTACCGGCTGCCCGAGGTTTTCGAAAGAGCGTTCCCCAGGTGGTAACCTACCTGGGTCAATAACGGCGCGATTCCCGCCCAGCCGGCCTTTGAAATCACAACCGCCAGGCCAATGAGGACCAACACCAGGTTTAGTGTCAATACGATGAGGTTTTCGCCTGTTAGCCCAATGTTCCAGATGGGGACATTGGTTGAAAACGACCAGATGGGTTGGTCCACCTGGGCGTTTCCATCCAGAAGTGTCAGATTGAGCGGCAAAATACTAAGCGACGAATATCCATTGTTAAGGAAATGAAGCAGGATATCGGAAACACCTGAGGACGCTGTTTTTTCTTCAATGTAAGTCAGATGCGAATCCTGGCTTGGCATCGCGGCGGTTGGCTGCGGAGTGGGAACAACCAGGGGAGCGTTTTCACCTGACTTTCCGCTGCTGGATGGCTCAACCGTTGAAGGAGTGGAGCCATAGCGGGTTTCCAGCACGTTTTGGATTTTGGTCCAATACATATTCCGGCCCTGCTCGTCCTGCGCCAGCAAAAACCACGGGCCAAAAACCAGGCAGAATGAGAGACCGAACATAGCCAAATTAGCCAGCAGAGTTTTCTTTTTCTTCCATGAAACGACCAGGCCGGCAATCACCACAGGTGGGATTAAAAAGGCAGCGTTGAAACGCGTCAATGTCGCCAGGCCGAGGATACCGCCCGCCGCCATCGCCCATACCACGCGCGCAGGCTGGGACAACCAGGCATATAGTGCTAAAGTAAACAGGATAAGCAGAAACGCGGTGAGCACTTCCGGGTTTTCGAGTTTCACATTCACGCCGCCGACCTGGCGGTAGAAATTGATGCTGTTAATCTCGATGATGCAAAAGAGGATTCCCAGCCAGAAACCGCTGGTTTTGTTCGCTAGTTTTGTACCTAATAAAAACAACAAAGCGGGCGCCAGCGCGAAGATGAAGATTTGGAATTTCAAGTAATCGTCAATGACCTCGCCGAACAATTCCTGCCCCAACGCCAGGAAAGCCATATATAACGGCTTATCGGTCATCCAGTGATGATAAATACCCTGGCCTAACGAAATGTATTGGGATCCAATGCTGTACACTGCATCGTTCACGGTGGGATAGCATCCCCCATTCGGCGCGTAGGGGCCGGGGCGGTCATCTGTGCAGGCCAGGTTGGTTTGCGACCAGCTTAACGCCGCGGCTGCCCAAAGCAGGACGAAAATGATGATGACCCAGAATGTCTTTGCAAAGGTTTTGCCCCATTTTTTCGGGCAGATACCAACCACACCCGAGATCAGCACCCAACTGCCAAATACCTGCAGGGCGGAAAGAGGTGCGCTTGGTGGAAAGTAAAGTTTATGATTCGTGCTGCCGGTGAAAACGACTGGCAGCAGGAAGAAAAGTGCCATCGCCCCACACGTGATTCCAATCACCCAGGCGGCGCCGCGTTTATGATGTTGAAAAAGTTGAGTCAGCGGTTCTAGATTGACCTCGCCGCACAGGTATTTTAGTGCCACGTAGGTTTGGACAAGGATCAGCCCAAACCAGATCAATACCGGCTGCAGGCGGGTGAAATTGTCGGCGAATTCTCCCAGCCGCGTTGCCGGGAACCAGGTTACCAGCCAGAGCAAGATGAAGAAGATCCAGCCGGCGACATTTGTTAATCCAGGCGAATGTTTTCGGTTTACCCAGGTCCGTATCAGACCCGCTGCTTTGTTTCGCGCGATCACCAACCAGACCAGGACAGCCAAAAGGATCACAACGCCGGCCATCATGATCAGCCGCAGCGTGGAGTATCCCAGGAATATGGCGTTTTTTGGATCGGTTGGAATAGCCAGTAACGCCGTGAAAGTGACCAGGCCTTCGATTAAAGAAATGGCCAAAAGAATGCTAGTGACCTTTTGGGTATTCTTTTTTTCAGCTGGCGATTCTGCAACAGTCATTGATTTCCTCGATGTACTATTCTACCATCTTCAGTGTTCAGACAACTCTAAAAAACCCCCATTGGGGGCGTTGATCTTGCGAGTCCACCGAATAACGATTAAATATCCGTTACGCCCCCTTGGCGCTGATCACGATCCATATTGTCTTGATCAGAATATAAACGTCCATCCACAACGAAAAATTACTGATATAGAACTTATCCAGGCGGAGACGCTCTTTGAAAGTCACATCGTGCCGCCCCATCACCTGCCACCAACCCGTCATTCCTGGAGAAACCCGCAGGATGAGTTTGACGGAATCGCCCATCTGTTCTCTTTCCTCCGGCAGGTAAGCCCGCGGCCCTACCAGGCTCATTTCACCGCGCAGCACATTGATCACCTGGGGCAGCTCGTCCAGGCTGATCTTCCGCAGGAAGCGTCCCACCCGGGTAACGCGGGGATCGTTGCGCAGCTTGTGGTGCTTGCGGTATTCTTCACGCAGCGCGGGATCGTTCTTCAACATATCCCGCAAGATCCGATCTGAGTCGACCACCATAGTGCGGAATTTGAAAAGTTTAATTATCTTTCCGTCTTTGCCCATACGATCCTGGGTATATATCACCGGACCGGGTGAATCGAGCTTAATCAGCGCGGCAAAGAACAACAGTAACGGAGAAATGATCACAGAACCTAGAACGCATAAGACCAGGTCAATCAGGCGTTTTACCCGCATCGCCCAGGGATTGAGCAGGCTGTATTGGACACGCAGCGCGGGGCGGCCTTCCAAATCTAGTGGCTTCATCGACAGGCTGCTCAGCGCAGATTCGCCCATCACGTAAATCAATTTTGAAAAAGACAGGCTCAATGAATAGAGGTAGTCCATTTCACTGCGTTTCATGTCGGTGGATTGGCTGGCGAACAACGCCATTTTAATCCCGTTGTCTCTTGTCTCGTTTTGAACCTCGAGCGAATACGGGTAGAACGGGATGCCATTCACCGTTTCAGCCTGGTAATTTTTTTCTGTAATGAGCGCCACCACCGGCCGGATGGCCATGCGGCGGGCGCGGTGCAAATGGGAAATCACCGTTTGCACATCTTTCATCCCGCCAACCACTACCACCGGTTGGCTCCACCAGGAAATCAACGAGCCGCGGTTGTGCAGTATGATCCGGAAAAATGGGATCAGGACGCTGGCGAACACCCAGGTCATAAAGAAAATCAGCCGGGAGAACGCGGAACCTACCCGGAAGATGAAAATGGATAATCCGAGAAACACATAGCAGATTGTGATGAACTTGAGGATTTCTTTTAACTCGGCTACCCCGGTCCGTCCAATCCCCGGATACAGATTGCCAATCAGGAACAATCCCACAACCAGGATCAGGGTCAGGAAGAAGACAGATGTCAGGTTCTCAAGCTGGACTTCGCCGCCCATCACATCCAGCAGCGAGACACGGATGAGGATCGCGGCGGCGTAAGAAAGCGTGATGGCGAGTATGTCAGAAAACGCGAGAAGGATTGAAACCAACCAGGGTTTGTAGTTTACTGACAGTTGAGCTTTTTGTCGATTTGTAGGAACCATCAGAAGCTCTTTGACTTCCCCCGCCGGTTGGCAGTAATTTAAACTAAATAGATAACTCTGGAATTATAAACCATAACAGCCTGGTAAGAACAGCCGTGGATATTTCGCTTGGGTTAACTTTTTCTAGTCGCCGTTAATAAAGTGCTGGATTTCAGCGGTGAACCTGGGCAAATCGAAATTCCCAGCCCAGGCTCGGATTTCCCTGAGGTTAAAAGTCATTTTGTTAAATTCGGTTATGGCGGCGGTGACCGATTCTACCGTCTGGGCGCTGAAAAAAACTCCGGTTTTTCCAGGGATAACCGTTTCCAGAACCCCGCCCTGCCCAAAGGCGATCACCGGCCTGCCGCAGGCCTGCGCTTCGAGCGGAACAATTCCATAATCTTCACGGCTGGGAAAGATCAACGCGCGCGCGCCTGCAAACAGCTTTTTCAATTCGTCCCCCGAGACCTGCCCGGTGAAAGTGACCGTGTCGCCGGCCATTTTTTCCAGGTTTTTCCGTTCCGGCCCATCGCCCACCACTACCAGGCGCTGTTTCAACTGGCTGCAGGCTTTTACCGCCAGGTCCACGCGTTTATGCGAGATCAGGCGGGATACCGAAAGGAAATAATCGCCCTCACCCTCCCCAAGCGGAAACTCATCCACCGGAACCGGCGGGTGAATCACAGCCGCGTCCCGTTGATAGACGCGCTTTATTTCCGCCGCCACGTTCTGGCAGTTCGTCGCTATCGCGTCAATTCGTTCAGTCTCGCGGATATCCCAGCGTCGTAAAGCCGGGAGACCCAGTTTCAGAGCGCGGGTCAGCAGCGGCGGGGTGGGCAGGCTGTCATCCGAATAAGATTCAGGTTTCCACAGGAACCGGAAAGGGGCGTGCAGATAAGACCGGTGCGGCACACCTTTCGCGGGACGGATGTATTTTGCCAGGTAGGTCGAGGAAGAAAACACCACATCGTAATCCGCGAACCGCAGGCGTTGCATTTCAGCCAGCCACAGTGGAAAAAGCAGCTTGAACTGCCGCTCGGTCCGGATCATGCCGGCCAGCGGCAGTGTGTGGATTTTCAGGTCCTTGAATTCCGGAAAAGTACGGTCCGCCAGGTACACCGAAGTGTAAATATCGGCCTGCGGAAACGCCTTGCAGACCCAGTAAAACAACCGTTCCGCCCCACCGGTGACGCAAAGCCCGTCGTGGACCAGGGCGATCTTCTTTTCGCGGTGATGTGTCATGATTAACAGGCCAATATCTGGTGAAAATTTCTGTAGGCTTCATTTTACCCTTAATCCATTTTTTCCACCACTCGCGGAGAAGATAATAAAAATTCACGCTTCAGGCCAATAACTTGAGCTACTTTTGTGAATCTTTCCGGAAAAAATATGAAGGCCTGGCCCTGCCGTTAAAAGACAATCCGGGTTATGTCTACAGCGAGTATTGGGCGGTTTGAAAATCGCCCAATAATTTTCTATTCCGGGTACACATCCGCTATAATCATGGCAGCATGAATCCAAATAGACCCAATTCATCATCACCTAAGCCCCTGCGCACATCGGATCTTGCCCAAGCGGTGGGCATCCACCCCAACACCGTGCGCCGTTATGAAGAGTGGGGGCTCATCCCGCCCGTAGAACGCGGCCGGAACGGTTACCGTATCTACACACAAAAGCATGTGGATTGCCTTCGAGTAGCCCGCGCCATTTTCGCCGGGGATTACGCCGGGCGCGCCATCCGCCAGGCGGCCACCCGGATTATCCAATTCTGTGTGGCAGATGATTGGGGCGGTGCGCTGGAAGCCGCATACCAGCACAAGGCCGCGATCCAATCTGAAAAAGCGCAGGCATTGGCCGCCGTGGATTTGCTGGAACATTGGGCGCAGGGGAAGGCTGCTGATGCTGGCGCGCGCTACCTGCACATCGCGGATGCCGCGCGCCTGTTGGGACTGAGCTGCGATAAACTGCGCAATTGGGAGCGCAACGGTTTACTCACCGTCCCGCGCGAATCTGAAAACGGTTACCGCGTGTATGGGCCGGAGGAGATCAGCCGCCTGCGGGTCATCCGGATGCTGATCCAGGCTGGATACAGCCTGATGGCCATCCTGCGTATGCTGACCCTGCTGGACCGGGGGGAGCTGGAAGATGCGCGTCTAGCACTGGATACGCCAAATCCCGGCGAAGATGTTTACATGGCCGCGGACCACTGGCTGACCACACTGGCGGCCGAAGAGCAGCGCTCAAAAGACCTGATCACCCTGCTCGACCGCATCATCTCCGCCCGGAATATGAGCAAACCATCCACTTAGTCGCCAGGGTTTAGAATTCCTCTTCAAGATAAACCAGCCAGAATCCAGGCTGGTTTTCTTTTTTCGGGGTTTCCAATGCACCTGGTCTCCTGTTTCTTTGGTGTGAATCATAAACCCTCTACTTGTACACCAATGTTGTATCCTGAGAATGTACAAAAATCAGGAGGTTTTATGGAAACGCCAATCATTAACGTGGAGCAGCTCTCCAAAACGTACCGGGTGCCGGTTCGGGCCGCCGGTTTGAAAGCTTCGCTGCGGAGCTTCATCCGGCCGCAATACGACGACATCGCCGCGCTGCGGGATGTCACTTTTTCAATTCAATCCGGCGAGATGGTCGGCTTGATCGGTCCAAACGGGGCGGGGAAAACGACCACGCTCAAGCTGCTGTCCGGCTTGCTGCATCCCAGCCACGGCAGCGTGGAGGTCGCCGGTTTCATCCCCTGGGAGCGCCGTCCTGCGTACCTGCGCACCATCAGCATGGTGTTGGGGAATAAAAGCCAGATGCTGTGGGATATCCCACCGGCCGATTCATTCCGGGTGCTGGGAGAAATCTACGCCGTACCCCAAGCCGAGTTCCACCAGACGTTGGATGAGCTGGTCGATCTGCTGGACATGCGGGAACTGCTCACCAAGCCGGTGCGCAATCTCTCGCTGGGCGAGCGCATGAAATGCGAGCTGACCGCCAGCCTGCTTTACCGCCCGCGCGTGCTGTTTCTCGACGAGCCGACCCTGGGATTGGACGTTTCGGTCCAGTTGCGTCTGCGCCGCTTCCTGGCCGATTACAACCGGCGCAGCGGCGTAACGGTGATCCTCACCAGCCACTACATGGCGGATGTCACCGCTTTGTGCCCGCGCGTGCTGCTCATCCACCACGGCCGGCTGCTCTTTGACGGCGAATTGGCCGAACTGGCTCGAAAAATGGCGCCTTTCAAGCAGATTCGCCTGAATCTGGACACTGAGAAAAATAACGGCGATCTTCCTCTACCCGCCGGCGTGGACATGGTGGAACGCGACAGCAACAGCCTCACCCTGCGCGTCCCGCGCGCAGAGTCAGCCGGCATCACCGCCCGCCTGCTGCAGACCCTGCCGGTGGTGGACCTTACCGTCGAAGATCCCCCGGTCGAATCCGTTATCGACCAGGTTTACTCGGGCGGTGAATTATGAACCTGCGCAGCAGTTGGGCTCTGGTGAAGGGTTTGTGGCTGTCATGGCTGCAGTACCGCAGCTTTTTCTTTATCCTGGCTTTTGGCTGGATGATCCCGCCCCTGATCTATATGCTCGTCTGGTACACAGCCGCCGGCGACCAGGGTTTAGCCGGTTTCACCCGCGGCGAATTTGCCGCCTACTACCTGGTTTTGATCCTGGTGAATCAGATCACCTTTGCGCAAACCAATTGGACGGTCGGCGATATGATTCGCACCGGCCAGATGAATCAAATCCTGCTGCGTCCCATCCATCCCATAATGGACGCGGTGGCCGCGGAATTCGCCGGAAAATTGGTGTACCTCATTTTTGATGTGCCGATTGTGGCACTGCTGGCCTTGCTCCTTCAACCCCAAATGGATTTCCAGGCGCTCAACGGGTTGCTGTTTATCCCGGCACTGTTGATGGCCTGGGCGCTGCGCTTCTTCTGGGGCTATTGGCTGGCGCTGCTGGCCTTTTGGGCGACCCGCGCCGATGCTCTGCTGACCCTGCAGGACACGCTCATGTTCCTGCTGGCGGGGCAGGTCGCACCGGTGGCGCTGCTGCCAGGCGCGCTGCAGACCGCCGCCATCGTCCTGCCCTTCCGGTCGATGGTCGCTTTTCCAGTCGAAGTGCTCACCGGCCGGCTGAATGGGACGGATCTACTGACCGGTTTTGCCATCCAGGCAGCCTGGTTGGCGGCAGCGGTGATCCTTTACCGCCTGGTCTGGACGCGCGGCCTGCGCCATTATGCCGCGATTGGAGGATGATATGCGCGCACTCAAACTGGTGGGATGTTTCATTCGCACCTCGCTGCAGGAAGAAGCCGCCTACCGCGCCAACTTTTGGATCAGCCTGTTCTACTCGGTCCTAAACCTGGGCAGCGGTGTGTTAGGGATTGTCGTGCTTTTCGGGCAGGTTGAGTCTGTCCAGGGATGGACGCTGCCGTCCACCCTGGCGCTGCTGGGAGTGTACCTCTGCGTCACCGCGCTGCGTGGCCTGTTCATCGGCCCGGGCCTGGATTCGCTGGCCGGCATGGACGGCGAAATCTGGAGCGGGACATTCGATTTCACCCTGCTGCGCCCGGTCAACACGCAGCTGCTGGTCAGCGTGCGCAAGTGGCGGCTGTTTTCCCTGGCGGACCTGCTAATGGCGGCGGCTGTGCTGGTCACTGCGGTGATGATGTTGGGGGTTACCCTCACCGCCTGGCAGGTGGCGGCGTTCATTCTCACATTGCTGGCGGCGGTGTTGATCCTCTACGCGTTTTTGCTGGCCTTCGCCGCCCTGGTCTTTTGGAGCCCGGGGGTGATGTTCACCTGGGTCTTCGACGGTTTATTCCAATTGGCCCGCTACCCCATGGGCATGTACCCGGGCTGGCTGCAGCTGGTACTGACCTGGGTGATCCCGGTTGGATTGATCACCACCGTGCCGGCCCAGGCGCTCACCGGCACCATATCATGGGCAGCCCTGGCGGTCAGCCTGGGCGCGGCGTTGATCCTGGTCGCAGCCGCGTCAATTCTCTTCCGCATCGGGCTGCGGCGCTACGCCAGCGCGTCCAGTTAATCTACAGATTTTATCTCGTTGATATACTGGAAATCACAATAATCATCCCCGCGGGCCAGGGTGTGTTCCCTCACAAAACGCACCCCCGCGGGGAACATTTCCGTCATCACATCATCGGTTTTGCAGAATGAAGGCGTCAATTCCGGCGCGCCATATTCAGCCAGATATTCCAGGTAGAAGCAACGGGTGGTGTGCAGCACAAGCCGGTCAGGACTGTTCTCAATCACCACGTTGACCGAATCTTCCTCGGGAAACGCTTTCATCCGCAGGAAGAACATCCGCTTGAACAGGCTGAACGGGGTCGGCATGACCTTCATAGGGGCCAAAGGCTTTTGAAAACGATCCAGGGTCCAGGCGCGGAATGCGTCGTCCACCTGCGCCAGGGCGGCTTTTTGATCACCGCCATGAACCTGCAAAAGGACCTGGTATAATCCGATTTAATTGATGAAGCTATCGATGGTGATAAAGGTCGATTGCAGCGTGATACTATCCTGAAGGAACTACAGGAGATTTATTTGGAGGCTCCAGATACTTCATCGAAGGCATATTCAATGGCGCAAGGCGCATTAAAAATAAAAGAAG
>Ga0116187_1000888_pt1 | contig 33890 bp, 27 predicted proteins | sample AD_JPNNA6_MetaG_FD_89755 | JGI IMG/M metagenome (GOLD analysis project Ga0116187, IMG submission 89755) | Active sludge microbial communities of municipal wastewater-treating anaerobic digesters from Japan - AD_JPNNA6_MetaG | ecosystem: Engineered > Bioreactor > Anaerobic > Digestate | place... | reverse complement strand
CGAAGGGGATCGCGCGGCTGTCGAGCAGCCACTCGACCTCGGGGTTGCCGCGCGACATCGCGTTGCCGATGACGACGAGGTCGGGCGCGAGTGAACGCAAGCGCTCGGGGTCGTAGCCCTCGTGGATCGTGACGCCCGCCTCGCGCAGCACCGTGCTCATCGGCGGGTAGATCCCGGTATCGGCGCCGAGCACCTCGTGCCCGGCCTGGCGCAGCAGCAGCGCGGCGTTGCCCATGGCGGTGCCGCAGATGCCCATGAAGTAAACTCTCATATTTCTCCCATCCTTTCCAAAGTGATCTTACCTATGAAGCTCTCCTCTGAAAGACTGGCTCGCATCTCCGAAATTGGCCCACTTTTGACCAGTTTTCGCGAAAAGTGGTATAAATGATGTGGTATAAATTTACCCTGTGGCAGGCCGTCCCCACGGAGGGTCTGAGACGAAGTTTTGCCAGTCCGGATCATTTGCCGGGCACGTTGAAGCAAATCCCGCAGCTCGTGAAGCGCCTTCTGTGAACGACGGTGGGCTTCGGAGTCCCTCACGCTCCGCGCCGCGTACCAGCGTCAAGGCGGTCGCGCTCGCACGAGCGCGGACATGGCTTCGGGACGCGCAGACACGCGCACCAATTATCGCCACCAAAGCGAAGTCGCGAACGCGGTACAAATACCTCAAGCGCAGACACTAAAATCCGCCGAGGTCGACTTTGGGTTGCCGGGCGGCAATCATCCCTTCCAGCCTAGTCTTCAGACCCGAGTCGTTTATGTTCGCGATGAGTTTCTCGGCCACATCCATCTGATTGGCCTCGATAGCATGGACGGCTTGCCGCTCCCAGATCTGGTCCAGCGCCTCCAGTCGTGCGGAGGCCGGGCTCAGCCGGTTCGCCAGCAGCTTGGCATTATCCCAATCGCTCTTGGCCAGATACTCCTCGAACAAGTCCAACCCAAGCTGGTTCTCCAACTGCTGCCTGGCCTGCTCGTCCGGGATCCCGGCACATAGATCCAACGCCTCGCTCTTGCGGCCATTCATCACTGCCTGCGCGATCTTGAACAGGGGGTCCTTGGCGACGTACGCTTCTTGTGTCTGGGGAGGCAACTCCGAGAACGATGCGATGACATCTTGGATTTTCCCTTGGTGCAGCGCTTGGACTGCCTGAGTGAAGGCTGCCTTCTCGTGGCTGATCTTCCGAGCCGCCAGAACCGAGCCGGCAACCGCCACAACCGCTCCGAGCAGGACGCAGGAACCGAGGCCTAGGAAGAAAGCCAGCCTCGCGGAGTGCCGGCGCTTGGCATGCAGTTCCAAACCTTCCTTCGCCTCGCGGATCAGCTTGGCGACGCTCGGGTCTGCAGCGTACCCGCTGCTCGCCTTCAGGATGTTCTGATTCACAGCCAGCACCAAGCGGTTGTCCGACTGGCCCGACCGGCCGAACACGCCCAAGGCCTTGTAACAAATAAACGCCAGCCCGAGCGTGACGGGGGTAATGAATCCCACAATGAAATTGGCCACCTTGGATGGGACTCCCCGACTCCGGAGCACTCCGAGGTCGGATTGAAGCGTTTCACACAACTCGGCAGCACTGGACGGAGCCTTCCGGGTGCTCTCCGGGTTGCCACCGGCCACGGGCGACACCTGCACGGTCACCTCGGAACCACAAGCCTCGCAGAACTTCACCAACGCACCGAGTGGCGCGCCACAATGGGGACATTTGTTCATGACGATAAGGCGGATGGAGTGCTTGCAAGGGGGGATCCGCACGCAGAGCAGAATTTGTCGGAGGGTTGAACCGGTTGCTGGCAGCGAGGACAGCTTTGCGGCTTCGGCATCGGTGAACCGCAGTTTCGGCAGAAACGCGCCTCACGGCTGTTCATCGCCTTGCACTGGGGGCACAGTTGCATCCCTGCAAGCCGAGCGGACGTCTCCATGCTCCCGGGAGCGGGATAGTTCTCGATCATGTGCCGGGTGGCGTCCGCAAACGCCTTGCCCGGAAGATTGGCCTGGGTGGCCTCGATCAACTTGTCCAAAGGCTTGCTGGATGGGTTGGTGTCCATGGTGCTCAGGCTAGAGGTGGAGGAGTCGGCGTGGACGAAGGCAGTGGCGGAGGCGGAACCACCACACCCGGGATAGAAGCCAAGGAGGTCCACCCGCTGAGGCCCGCATGCCATCCGAGATCCGCTGCCGCAAGGATCCCCTGAGCCAACTGCCGGTTCACCTCATCCAAAGGGAATACGCCCAGTTGCTGTTTGTTGCGAGCGACATGGATCTGAATACTTGGCGCCACCGGAGTCGGTGCCGCCGCAGGAAATGGTGCCGCCGGTGCTCCGATCGGGTTGCCGCATTGCGGACAGAATTTCGCACCCTGGGCAAGTACGCCACCGCAACGTGGACACGGGGTCCCAGTGGCATTCGCGAACGTCTGGTTCAAGCTGGAGGCAATCTGTTGGCCAAATGACGCACCGACTGGGAGGCCCATCCCCATCATCAGCGCAGCCGCACCGACCCCGCCAAAGGCGCCGCCACCTCCGTCACCGCCACCTCCACCACCCTGCCCCATGGTCGCCATGCTACCTGCCGCTGTCTTTGCGACGTCGGCCCCGAGGTCGCTCCGATGAGCCGCAAGAAATTGCGTCTCGGTCTGCAGGCGCTGCATCCGTTGCAGTTCCTCGCGCTGCCGCGCCAGGCTATCCTCCATGTTCACGGTATTGATCCGTTGGCTATCCTCCATGCTCTTGACCTCAAGACCGGCCTGCGCCTCAAGCCGGCGAAGCTGGATGTCCTTGGTGACCCGCATCAGGTCCTTGAACCCTTCGCTCTCCTTGTTGAGTTCAAGGCCCTCGATCGCGAAGTTGCGCAAGGCCAGCCCAAACTCCTCCAAGATCTTCGATGCCGTCGGCTGCAGCGCGACACTCAGGTCTTCCGTCCGGCCACCGATCTGGACCAACGGAATGCCCCGGGCAGCGGCCAACGTCACAAGGTTGGCCTTGATGACGGAAGTCAGCTGCGGGCGGATCTGTGCAGCAAGACGCGCTGGATCGAAATCGTCCAAGCGTTGCACCTCGATGAACCGCTTCACGTCCTTGATCCAGAAAGTGATTGTCCCATGTCCCTTGACCGGCACCGGAAAATCCGGGAAGCGGGGATCAAAAGCATCAAACGACGGCACCCCCCATGGCATCTGCGTCGCCTGGCCTTGGTTGATAAAAAAACCTCGGCTTGGAACGGCGAATCGCCGCCATACGCTAGCCCGATGATATTCGCCAGCACCGGGAGATTCTTTGTCTGGAGAATCTGGTCGGCCGGTCCCTCGATAATATCCACCGGCGAAGTCCCGGCTCCGGTGCTGTAGAAGAACGCAGCAGTCTCACCTTGGCGAACGCGCAGGCTGCTGCCCCACCGGATCTGGTTTGCCCGGCTTCCACCACCCTCCGCGGGTCGCCACTTCCAGACTAGATATTCGTTCTGCGGAAGATCGCAGCGGATGACGTTCAGTATGCTCATGGGGTGTTCTGGACCGAAATTTCAGTAGGTATCCTCGCTCGTCTTTTTCTCCGGATGGGAAGGTGCAGATTCCACACCCGATGCCGTCTTGCCTGCCTCGGAGGATGGGGCGTCCTTCGATTTCCGGCAAATTGCGCCCGGAAGAATCTTGTCCCCGGTGCTCTCGATCACGCATGCATACGTAGCCTTGGGAAGCACTCTGGTGGCCTCGACTCGAGCAATCCGCTTCTCCTCGCAACCAAGTTCAACGCCCGTGTCCGGGTCGACCATGGCTCGCCCCGTGGCGAACACCTCGAACTGGTCGCCCTGCCGCACACGGGTCCCGCCCTCGTTCAGCACCACTTCCTCGCCGTCAGTGACCAAAGCCACCTTGAGCGGATACACCGTCTCCAGCACCGCTGAAACCGCACGCTCCGCGATCATGCGGACAGATCGTGCCGACCAGTCGCCAAACTCCGATTCGCTCGCTTGCCGGTGAGGCCGCTCCTGCTCCTGGAATGCGTCGGCGAACAGGACGCGCCCCGAAACCACATCGATCACCTGCAGTTCACACCCGAGGCTGTACGCATGGGTCTCAACGGTCTTGCCCGAAAGCTTCAGCACCTGACGATCCACCGAATGGGAGAACCGGACAACCGAGCCAGTGATCAGCAGATCAGCCGTGGCCTCCTTGCCTAGTTTCACGGTTCGTCCCGCCTCCGATCGGTCGCCATCGCCGGGGTGCTTCTCCTTGGAAATCTGGTCGGTGAAATCCCGGTCCAGGATCGCGAGTTTCCGGCTCTGCACCAGGGCCGCGATAAGTTCCTTGCGCAGCAACGCAACCACGCGGTCGCTATCCGGGCTCCGTTCGATGACCTTCTCGTCGATCCGCAGCTCACCAAGAGCCACCATCTTCTGCTGCCGCTGCGGCGCGGCACTCGGGTCGCCTTGCGCAGTCTCCGCAGCAGTCGGGGGCACCGTCGCCGCGCCCCGGAGGGCCGCGGCGACGGAGAACAAAGCCAGTAGTAGAATGATTCTCATGACCCGTTGAGATTGTGAAGCCTGTCACACGGGCCCGCAATGAGACCCATGCGACACGCAGGAATTCGCTCAGTCGCCCAACGCCGAAGTCGCGTTCGCAGGGACCTCAATGCCCTTGCTCTGCGCAAACTTCGTGTAGGTACCCAGCGTCGAGAGCGTGTTCTTGACGTCCCCGGGGAACACCGCGGCAAAGCTGATGATCGGCTTGAGCTTGCCACCGAGCTGAACCTTTTCCGCGACGCCCGCACTGCCCAGCACCTTCTGCGCGTTCGACGCAGTCGCACTGACCGCATCGATCATCTTCTTCTCCATCACGACGCCCACCGCGAGATGCAGCAGGCTCTGTGCGAACTTCTGCCGCTGCTCCGGGGAAAGTTCCTCCTGCTTGGCCATCTGATCCGCTACAGCCTTGTCCACGGTCGGGTCCGACTTGGTGAGCTTCTGGGTTTCCTGCAGAGTGAGGCCGTTGGCGATCTTGTCCGCCGCCTCCTTGCACTTCGCGGCCTCGGTGCTCAATCCGAGCGCCTCCAGGGAAAGCTGCCGAGCGGTCAGGATTTCCAACGAGGCCTTCGAGTAGTCCGCCGTGATGGTGCCGATCTCCGCCAGCACCGAGTCCTTCGAGACCGTCCCGGCCTCGGTCTTGTCTCCGTTCTTGGTCACACCGGGAAGTCCGAATCCAGCCATTGCGGGCTGGGCGGTGAGCAGAATGGAAACAGCGATAGCACTGATACCGACAATTTTGGTTTTCATAGTTGGGAGAGATTCTTCGTTCAGTGGACCTGCTTGACCCGGAGCGTATCGATCAGCGCCTGCGCCGCCTTTTCACCCGCGACTTTGAGCGCGTTGTTCTTCGCCTCGGTCTGGTCCGCTCCGAGACCCGCATACTGGACCGGCCCGACGGCGGCGACCACACGCGCCCGCTTGCCGCCTAGGTCCAGGATCTTGGCGTTCACATTCACCACCACACGCACACCACCCGACACCGGATCAACCGACTTTATGCCGACGTCCAAGGTGCCGAGAGCCAAGTATCGCACCTCCTCATTCCGCAGACTGTCGACCACCGCCTTCTGCGTGGAGAAACTGAGATCGTCACCATGGCGGAACTCCTCCTTGAGGGGCGCGGTGTCGATGATGGTCCCCGAATCCAGGACCTCGTAGCCGGCTTGGCTGAAGCGGGCGCTGACCGCGGCATCCAGACTGGCCGCAGTCGTGACGTTCCATTCGATCTTGTCGCTCTTGCGCACCTGCGAGCCGCCAGTTGTTGTGCTTGTCTCGATGCGTGAAGTCTCAGTCTGCGAAACAGCGTCGCCCGCGGCTTCGGTCCTCTGGCCACCCGCTTCCGCGGTCTCCGTGATGGAGACATTCACGTCGCGGGTCTTGAATTCGGTCACGGAGGTCTGCTCCCGGGCGACAAAGACGAAAAGCACCTCGGCTTTCTCGCTTTGCGCCATGGTCAGATCCCCTGCGGACTCCTGGATGCGGGCTTCGATCTTGTCGCCGTTCACAGTGGCCTCGATCGCAATGCGGTAGATCTTCTTCGCCCGATCATCCTCCTCGGACAGAATCGTGAAAGCGACCACATAGTCGTCCGCATTCCCCTCCACGACCGCAGCCACGCGCTCGTACAGGGACAGATGCGCAGTGTCGAAGGACGCCACATAGCTGCGGATCGCATTCACTTTGGCCGCCCCGATCGCGGCGCGCCGATAGTCCTTGTTCGCGCCACCGATCAGGCTCGAATACTCGATATCCCCGCGTCCCTTGGCCTTGACCTCGTTCGCCTGCAGTTGGGTGCAGGCGAACGCAAACATCAGAAAATAGAGGAGTGTTTTCATCGACATCTTTCCAATTGGTTCTTCGCCGGCTGCAGACGCTTTTCCGTCGAAATCGACCGCACGAATTCATCGAGCATGAGCTCAAGGGACTCCTTGTACGGATACCATTCGTACACCGAGCTCCACCCCTCGATCTCCTTGACGGTGACGCCCTTCTTCAGGGCCTCCGCGAAAAACACCTTCCCCGTGAACGGCTCCTGCATCTTCAGTTCGCAGAACGAGCCGAACACCCACGCCTTGCCGATCCCCTGGGCCTCGGAATAGAGCACCCGCTTAAACTTCGTGAGGCTGAGTTCCAGCGTGTAGGTCGGCTTCGGCAACTCCAACTGCATGACGGTCGTGTCGGAGAATCGCAGGGCCATGCGCATGCCGACCTGTCCCTTGGTGTACGGAAGCACCGGCACCTTCATCCGGTCCGAGACAACCCGCCCAAGAAGCTGTGCCACGTAGAGCTGGAAATTCCGGGGATGCTCCCGCAGGGAGGCAGGCGCGCAGGCAAGGGCGACAGGCTCGATCTTGACCTCCGCAACCTGCAGCGTCTGCGACGCCGCCCGGTTGAAGGAGGCCGCATTCACGCGTTCGACAAATGCATCGCAAAAGTTGAGGCCCTGCACATCGCCGGCGACCAGGCGGCCGGCCATCGCCGAAAAGTCCTCCCGTCCCGGAGCGGTCTGGGTGACCCACTTGTACTGCAGCGTGAACGGATAGGAGCCCACAACGCTCATCCGCTTGAAATCGAAGAACAGCGCCTCGGCCCCCAACTCCAGGGTGTTCTTGTAGTTCTTCCCTCCGGCGCCTTCGAACTCCTCCGTCACAGCGATCTCCTGGTCCAGAACACAGGCCAAACATACCGACTCCCCCGCCTCCATGTCGGCCTGCTGAAACCCCGTCACAATCTCAAAGCGCGGATTTCGGAAACCATTGTTCCGCTCGCGAAGGGCCTTGTTGGATGCCATCCCCGTGCTGTCCCACGCGGCAAAGATCGGGAAATTCTCCTCGTTGAACTGAGACTCTCCAGCGAAGGCAAACCCCGCAAAGAACACCCGGTCTCCAGCACGCAGAGCAACCGTGCTGAGCAGCAAAACCCCAAGCAGCCACAACACCCGAGGGGGGCGCACCATGCGAATCAGCGGGGGCTGCATTGATACAAAAACACCGGACGGGGGATGAGGGGCAGTCAGCAAGCATCCAGCCGCTGATCGTAGTGTTAGTACCTTCACTCATCGAGTGATCGGATGTCGATCAGATTTCTTGAGCCTCGTTCCCGGTGATTTCCGATACGCCGATGACGTCCAGCGCGTTGCCGGATTCTCCCTGCGTCGGATACGCCAATCACGGTAGATCGACTACCGCGGAATCAGGATGCCCGTGCCGTTGTGGCCACGCATGATTTCGGGCGTCTTGGGTGCGTACCAGCCGATCTGCAGAAACAAGACCGTACACCGGCAAAGGGTGCATAGATCCAGCGGTCCTCATTGACCCGCGGCACGCCGAAGTGCGGGCAACAGCAGGGAGGTGTCCCCACAACAAGGGGCTGCCCAACCGCTCTGAAGCCCGCCCGGAAAATGGGGACACTGCCCGCCCCCATACGCTGACCCTATTTCGAAATCCGCAACTGTGAGAAACTCATCCCATGAACTCGCAATCCACTCCTGCTTCAGTCGCCCCCGCCGAGACAATCGTCTCGACGGTTCCCGTCCTGGAGCCGCTGACGTACTCGGTTACGGAGACGGCTACCGTGTTGGGCGTTTCGCTGCCGACCGTGTACCGTCTGCTCGCCCGTGGGATTCTCCGGCCGCTGCCGGGCCTGCGCCACAAGCGCCTGCCAAAAAAGCAGGTCCACGCGTTTGTCGAGGGAGGCCGCTCCACTGACTGGTGATCCTGAGCGGCAGAATGAGGACGAATGCCATGAATTCTGCGCCATTCGGCGGTCATCGGGGGCAGGCCTTCCCCGCGTCGCCCCATAACCGCGACCAGGGGCGCGCTGCAAGCTGGAGAGCGAAGCGGAGCTTGCGGTGCGGCGATAATGAAGCGGGGGGCGACTGGATTTGTCCGGTCTCGGACAAGCGCGATGAGGCGCGGCCTTGGCGCCGCGAATCGGCTTCCTCCAAAACCGTGTCCGCCCGGGCCGGCGCAGGTGTTCGGGGTACGACGGAGGCGGGACAGAAGGTCCCGACGCAGGAGTGGCCCCGAAGTCGTGCGCCGCGTCCCGCCCTGCCCCGCGCCGTTCAACGCGAGCACGCCGCCGAGGGCAGTCGGCGACGTGATGGCGTTGCTGGTCGCGGTCGTCGTAGGCGCCATCGTTCAGCAACTCGGAGAATGCCGCGGGTGCGTTCTCTTCGTGACCGACGGGCACGGGCCGCGGTCAGGAACAGTCAATGCACGTGGTCGCCGCGGCTGTTCTCCCGGGCATCCGGACACCTGGTGCCCCCGACCGCTTATGTGGCGCCCGGTTGGGCGGCTCCGGCAAATCTTGATTTTCGATCAAGGGGAAAGGTGTTCCGTTTTCAAAGTAACGCAATTTGCGTTACGCCAGGTTTGCCGGAAATCGCTGAAGGAGGGCCGGTGCGATGATTCGACCGAAAGCCCAATTGAGCCTGAAGAATGCACGGGAGTATTTCCGGGAGCATCTGAGGGTCGGTGACTACTACGCTGAGGACCGGACCGTCATGGGCGAGTGGATCGGCAAGGGGGCCGAGAGTCTCGGGCTGAGCGGCAAGGTCGAAGAGAAGGCGTTTCTGGACCTGTGCAGCGGAATCGATCCGAAGACGGGGAAACGGCTGACGCAGCGGATGAATTCGACGCGGAAGGAAGCCGGCAGAGAGGAGCCAAATCGACGCATCTTCTATGACTTCGTGATCAGTCCACCGAAGAGTGTTTCGGTGGTCGCGCTGTACCAGGATCCTCGAATTGTGGAGCTGCACAACCGGGCCGTGCGGATGGCAATGACCGAACTGGAGGCCTTCGCGGAGACGAGGGTGCGGACGGCCAAACAGAACAGCGAACGGGTGACCGGGAACCTGGTGGCCGCATTCTTCCGGCATGAGACGAGTCGGGAACTCGATCCCCACCTGCACACCCATTGCGTAGTGTTCAATGCGACGCACGATCCGGTCGAGGAGCGGTGGAAGGCGCTGCACGCATCCGGAATGTACCGGGCACAGAAGTTCGCGGAGAACCTGTACTTTCACGAAATGGCCAAGGGACTGCGGGCCATCGGCTACGAGATCGAAAACAACAACCGCAATTTCGAGATCCGGAACGTGCCGAAGTCCGTGATCGAACGCTTTTCGAAGCGGCACCGGCAGATCGATGAGGAGACCGGCAAACGGATCGCGGAGAACGGCGAACCGGCAAATGTCGCGGCACTGCGCGAACGGGTGGCCCAGGAGAAACGGCGCCGCAAACAGAGCAATGCAACAGCGGCGCGATTGCGGACGACGTGGGGCGAAGAGATGACACGAGAGGAGAAGACTGCGCTGGCGGGAATCAGGATTCGACCGCCGGGTTGTCCCGTCAGGGCCAACGTGCAGGAAATCGTCGCCTGGGCTGATGCGCATCTTTTCGAGCGTCGGGCCGTCGTGCAGGATCACGAACTCATGGCGGCGGCGCTTTCCCGCGGACGAGGGCAGGATCTCGACTTGGCAACCATCCGCGCAGAGATCGACCGGCGGGGCTATATCCATGAGGACGGCTCGCGGCGGATTGCGTCCCGGGAGACGTTAAGGCGGGAGATCGCAGTGGTGACGGCGGTGCACAACGGGCTTCGGATGTTCAGCCCGTTGAATTCAGGCTACCGGCCGCCGGAGACGTTGTCGGTCGAACAACGGCAGGCCGTGGAGCAGATCTTGAAAAGCGAGGACTTCGTTACGCTGTTCCGGGGGGCGGCAGGCACCGGGAAAAGCCACACCCTGCGAGCTGTGGCAGACGGATTGAAGGTGGGCGGACGCCCGGTCGTCGTGCTGACACCGCAGCGGCAGCAAGCCGCGGACTTGTCGACGGACGGGCTGCCCGCAACAACGCTCGCATGTTGCTTGCAGGGGATGGAGTTGCCGCCGCACCCCGTCGTCATTCTCGACGAAGCCGGACAAGTGGGAGCGCGACAGATGTTCGAATTGGTCGGATTGGTGCAGGCTCGCGGCGGTCGGTTGATTCTTTCAGGCGACACCAGACAGCACGGCGCAGTCGAGGCCTCGGATATCCTGCGCGCCATCGAAACGAAGGCCGGTGTGAAGCCAGCGGTCCTGCAAGAAATCCGACGGCAGGATCCGGCGCTGGCAAAAACAGCGGGCGAGCGGGCTTTCATTTCCAGTTATCGCAAGGCGGTGAAAGCGGCTGCCGATGGGAGAATCGAGGAATCGTTTGATCGATTGGACCGAATTGGCTGCATCCGCGAAACGGCAGCGGCGGAACGGCCGGCAACGCTGGCTGCAGAATACCTGGCCAGTGTCGACCGCGGCGAGCGAACGCTGGTCGTCGCCCAAACCTGGGACGAGGTGGATCGCGCCAACGACGCGATCCGGCAAGCACTGCAGACGCGGGGCGCGATCGGTGTTGGCATGACGTTCAAGGCTCTCCAACCCCTCGATCTATCGGAGGCGCAGAAGCGGGATGCTCGGTTCATTCCGGAGGGAGCGTACGTCGTCTTCCGGAAAGGCTACGGCCGGTTCAAACGCGGTGAGTCGTACCCAGTTGTCACTGCCAACGAGCGCGGCCTTGTGCTGTTGAAGAACGGCCGGCGGTCCACGCTCATCTACCGACGAGCCGACCGCATCACCATTGCCACCGAACGCGCAATGGAGGTCGCCACCGGCGACCGGCTGCAACTCAAGTTCAACGGCAGGTCCCGGGATGGCCAACGCATCGCCAACGGAGAGCTGGTTACGGTTCGGCAGGTCAATTGCGACGGCTCAATCGCCGTCGAGACCGACGCCGGAACGACCAAACTACTCTCGCCAGACCAACGGCTTTTCCACCGTGGCTACGCGGTGACCTCGTATGCATCGCAGGGCAAAACCGTGGACACCGTACTCATCGCCGATTCCGCCTGTCGGGCGGCGACGAACGCCAACCAATGGTACGTCGCCATCTCCCGGGGGCGAAAGCGCGTGACCGTGTTCACCGAGAACAAGGCGGAACTGCGGGCCAACATCGACCGCGCTGGCGACCGCGACCTCGCCTTGGACCTGAACGGCGGCGCCATCGTTCGACGATTCCAGAGAATGCGAAACGCCGTCCACCACGCCGGGAACGCCCAGCGGCAGCAACAAATCCAGCGGATCACCGCTCAGAGCCACCACCACCAGCGCATCGCCCTATGAGCATTCCGAACACCTTCAATCCACTCTCTCACATCGGCTCGGACTGTCACCGGGTGACGCACCACGGCGCCAAGTCGCTCGAAATCCACACTGGCACCGGAAAGATTTCGATTCTCCCGTGGGCTCACTTCATCGCTGCGGAACACTACGAGGAGCCGGCGAGCGAGACATTGCAGATCACGTTCTCCAACGCCGAAGTCGTGATCCAAGGCACCCGGCTTATCCCAATCCTGAGCGCCGTCGCCGAAGGCAGCCTCGTCTCCGTAAACGTCTCGCCTCCGGACCGCCATACGCGACCGCCGAACCTCAGGCCGCTGGTCAAGCGTATCGCTGTTCACGCTCCCAACACCCCACCGCAACAAGAGCACTATTGAGGGGACCATTACGCCCCGTTGATCGCGGCTTCCGCAGCCCGAAGGGTTGCCAGAATCTCCGAGAAGGCTGGAGGCAGGTTGAGGAACATTTCCGCCATCTTCGCGTAGTCGGATTCAAGCTCCCTGAGCCGGAAATCAGGCGGCGCGAGGCGGATTGTCCCCGGTTTGGCCGTCTCGTAGCTGGCCCAAGACGAGGCAAAGAAACGGCTCTTGTGGCGCACCACACTTTCCAACAAATCGAGCCGTCGCATGGATCGCTCTCCGAACGGATGCCGGATCAGCGCCGCCAGGTCGGAGTAGTGACGCGAATAGCGGTCGCGCATCGGCAAGTCGGGCCTCCGGTGATACTCAGCGTGCAGAATGGTCGCCTTCTCCCAAAACGTCCGCTCGACTTCCAGCGCCACCACCCGGGCAGAGGATTGGGTGAACGTGCGCGGAAATTCCTCTGCCACCATCGGCGTGATCGCATGATCGCCAACCGGGCGCTGGTCGGTGAGTGAACCGAACTCGATTTTCACTTCCGCCCGAATGTAGCCAGAATAGGCCGCCGCAGCCGGATACCGGAACAACACCACCGGCGATTGCGATGATTCGTCCACCCGTGCGATGAGGTTCCACCCCGCCCTTTCCGACTCGCCCAACAGCGGCGCCAAAGCCTCGGCCAGCAGCGGTGCGAACCGATCTTGAACGGCCGCGGCGCACGCCGCCTCCAATTCTTTGTGCCGCTTCTGGCGTTGGGTCGGGGACGGTGCGTCCTCGAGCCGGCTCTCAACCATGCCAAGGAATTCCGGGCCCACGGAGAGATCGACATCCTCGGAGAAGCGCTGAATGACCCCGAAGACCTTGGAGAGCGACGTCCCGCCCTTGAATACCAGATGGTCCCGCCATGGCTGGAGTTGGAAAAGTTCACCGAGCAGGAAACAAACCCAGAAGTCCTTTTCCACCATCCAGGCGGGAACGCTGCGGCGGGCGGCGGCCTCAGTGAAAAATGCCGCCCGATCATCGACGGCCCGGCGGGCAAAATCACGCATGGCTCGACTCCTCGGCGACAGCGTGGAGATGCGGACGCATCCACGCCGGCGCGAACCGGGTATCGCGTCCCAAGCGCTGTCGATCCGTCGCGTTCAACACACGTCGCAGGGTGGCAACGCGCGCCGGCGTGACATGGTCCTTCCCAAGATATCGCAATGCCTGAATGACCGTGCCGCTCATCTGACCGGCCAACGCCAAGTGGCGCGGTGCGGCTTTCCGCAATTCGACGACAAGACGGCCGATGGGGACCTTGCGACTTGTGCCATCGGTCAAAAAGACGACCCGGGCCGGCACCTGCTCCGACAGCCCAAGCAGATTGGCGGCAAATGCCCCCGACGGCTGGATACGAAGGCCGGAGTTCCGCGCCAAAGCCTGGGCCACCAATGTCGGCTCGGGACTAAGCAGACCAATCTCCGGGTGCGTCTTGGGGTAGTCGTAAAGCCCACGGCGCAGCCGGCGGATGACGCCACGCTTCGCCAATTGGGAGAGCGAGAAGTCGACGGCATCCCGGCTGCCGACATCGGCGAAGTCGAATGGGGTGAAGACGGTACCCCTCCCACGGCCATAGATCCGACTAACTATCTTTTGTTCAATGCTCATTCATCAATTCCAGCCTCTTATTTACTCAGAAAAACTAGCATGTTTTCCTGAGAATGGAAGCCCGCACTTTCCGATCGATCTTTCGGCTGATCGGAGGCCGGCTCTCACTTCGCCGGACCGGCAGTCTGAAGCGTGACCTTCGCCGCTGCCGCGAAGCTGTGTTCCATCCGCAAGTGACCGTAGGTCTTCATCGCGAGCACGCCGCCATCGGCATGGCCAAGCCAACGGCTGATCGTCGGGATGTCCACGCCAGCCTCGATGCAGATCGTGGCGAAGAAATGCCGGAGCGAATGATGCGTCAGGCGCTCAACGCCTGCCCGCTTGCACGCTCCATCCAGGGCCTCACGGCACTGCCGGATGCTGAATGCCCGTCCGGCGATCTTTCGGCCGGCTTTGGTTCTCCGCGCCCGCATCCGGTTCAGTAGATCCCGCAACGCGGCGATTTTCGGAACCTCACGGTCCCGGGATCCCTCGGTCTTCGTGCCCCTCAAAATGACCGAGTTGCCCAAGTCGTCGGCCCAATCGAAGCTCACCGCCTCGTTCAGGCGCGCCCCGCTGTAGGCCATGAACTCGGCAAGCTCGGTCGACGCCTCGCAGCGCTCGGCGAGATAACCGCGCATTTCGACAAGATTGGGCGCGTCGGGAACGCGGCGCATTTCCGCAAAGAGCTCCCGCATCTGGGCGGTCGAGGGAAGCCTCAGTTTCTTCTGGGTCTCGGGCTTCCGGATCGGCCCTCCGATGATCGGGTTCAAATCGAACGGAACCATCGGTATTGCCCCTGATTCGACCCCCACCCGGAGGATGCGGTACAGCAGTTCGATGGTCGTGTTGACCGTGACCGCCTTGTACCCGAGCTTGGCCCGACGGGTGTTGCGCTGTTGGAACCGTGCCTCGCCGTGCAGGAAATTCGCAAAGCGTCGGGCCTGTTCGACGGTGATCTTGTATGGCTTGGCCTTGCGCAGATCGGTCCCGAAGCACTTCGTCCACTGTTTGAGCAGGCGAGCCGTCGACGCTTTCATCGAAGCCTTGCTCTTCGCCGCCTTCGCCGTGTTGGCCAGATAGTCCGCCAAGTGGCGATCGATCAGATCCCCCATCAGACCGTTGCCGATCTCAAGCCGCTGGCGACTGAGCCGCTGCCGCTCGACCTTGGCGATGGCGTCGGCGTGCCGCAACTTCGCCACGCTCCAGACATCCGTCTTCAGCGATTGCATACGGCGACGACCGCCGACCTGCACTCGCGTGTAGTAGCGCCCGGATTTCCGGTTGCGCAGCAAGTTCGGGACACCGGTCCCGCAGTCCCAGCCACTCAGCTTCTCCTTCGTGTCCATGGCCCGTTTTGGTATGCGTCAGTGGTATATCTTTCTCAAGCACCATAGGAGTACCACCGGATGTCCATGAAGTAAACACGCATGGGGCGAGCAAACCCTCGCCGCGCCCGGAGCGGCAAGCGCGAAGAGACCGGCCCGGCCGGGGCCGCCGGCGCCTCAGCGACCGACAAGCTCCCGCACCCGTTTCAGCAGGATCTCGACGTCGAACGGCTTGGGCAGGAACGCCGACACGCCGGCCAGATCCTGATGGGCGTAGACGATCTCATCCGCGTATCCGGAGATGAAGAGGATCTTCGCGCCCGGGTACGCCTGGGTGACCTTCCGGGCCAGCTCCATGCCGTCCATCTTCGGCATCACCAGGTCGGTGAGCAGAAGGGCGAGATCCTTGACGACACCTTGCTGCAACGCCTTCCAGGCCTCGTCGCCGTCGTGGGCGGCATAGACCTCGTACTGGTCGCCGGCCAACGCCTCCCGCAGCAGTTGCAGCGCGGAGTCTTCATCGTCGACAACAAGGATCGTGGCCTTCTTTGACATGGCGAAGTTGGTACTGCGGAGGGGCGAGGAGGGTTCACCGGGGAGCAAACCACGCGTTCGCACAGCGACAAGCGTGAACTCGATCCCGGGGGCGGGCCGTTGCGGTCACAAGCCCAGGGCGCGCCGAATCCCTTCAAGGACCCGCGCCGGCGCCTGGGTTTTCTCGATGAAACTCGCCGCCCCGAGGGCGCTCACCTCGTCGCGCACCCGCTGCTCCGCCAGACTCGAGATGAACACGATGGGGATGTCCCCGAACACCCGCCGCAACCCGCGCGCGATCGTCAGCCCATCGGTGCGCGGCAGCTTGATGTCCAGGATCACCAGATCGGGGTGCAGGCGGCGCACATCGCGCACGACGTGGGCTCCGTCGGCGGCACTGCCGCAGACCTCGAGATCGGAGCAGTGGTTGATCAGCGAACTCAGCCCGGCGACGAAGAACCGGTGATCGTCGACGATGTAGACCCGTTTGCGCGCCCTCGGCGACTCAAGGACCGCAGCAGCGCCGGAGGCCTTGTCGGGGGAGAGGTCCGGCCCAGTTCCATGGTGGTGCGGGAAGATGGTCACGGCAGAAACCCATCATCCGCCATCCCACGGGGAAATCCTATCGGGGTTTCCCTCTTTGCCCGCTACGCACGGGCCTGAACACTGCCTCGGGTTGGCGCCGGGGCTTGTCCCCGCGGCGAAGCCCGGTTCTCCTTTGCCGCGGAAGTTCGCAAAACAACGACGGACGCATACCTACCCATCCTGCCGTTCGCATGACCAAACCCGACCCAACGACTCGCCGCCAGGGTAACCGTGCGCGCGGCCCGAAAGCGGTTGCCCCCCGCGTTCCGCCGCTCGGCCCCCGCTTGCTCGACGCGATTCTGGAGACCACGCGATCCCGCTGGTGGGAGGCCGGGCAACCCGAGATCGAACGCCTGAGTCAACCCGCCGGAAGCGACGGCGGACACGACCGCTTCCCGCTCCCCGCCCCCCCCGAGGCAAGCGTGCCCCGGATCGCCCCCGCAGACCTGAAACGGGCGGCCGCTTTCTTCGCCAGCCTGGCGGAGACACCACTCCCCTGCTCGCTCGAGTTCCGGCTGGCCGGCCCGACCGGCGACACCTGGGTCCGGCTCCATGTGCTCCACCGCACCGGGCGTGCCGCCACCCGCCACTACAGCGGCATCCTCTCCGACATCTCGCCGCAGAAGAAGCTCGAGGGCGAACTGCTCCAGATCAGCGAACGGGAACAGAACCGCATCGGGCAGGACCTGCACGACGATCTCTGCCAAGTGCTCGCCGGTCTGAGCTGCCTCACCCGGGTCCTCGAAAATCGCCTCGCCCCCAAGCTGCCGGAGGAGGTCGACAACCTGCGCGAGATCAACCGCCAGCTCGTCGACGCGATGGACCGCACCCGCGCCCTCACCCACGGACTCTATCCGACCCGGATGCGCTCGGGCGATGCCCGGTCGGTCCTGCTCGAGCTCGCCAAACAGGTGGGCATCCGTTTTGGTGTGACCGTGCGCACCGCCTTCCGGGGCCGTTTTCCCGCCCACTCCGCCCACGAGATCCTGCAGGTCTACCGCATCGCGCAGGAGGCCATCAGCAACGCGATCCGCCACGGGCGCGCCGAGCGCATCGATCTCACCCTCGAGAGCCGCCGCGACGGCATGCGGCTAACCGTACGCGACCACGGCATCGGCCTGCCCTCCGACCCGAGCGCGAGGCAGGGCATCGGGCTCCAGATCATGCAGCACCGCGCCGCCCAGATCGGCGCGAAAATCCAGATTGGCGATGCCCCCCGTCGCGGGGTATTGGTCGCACTGCACTACCAACCCTCCGCACCGCTATGAAAAAAGGCCGGGAGCTCACCTCATTGCCCGCCCCCGTCAACCTGAAGACCCGCATCTTCATCGTCGACGACCACCCGCTGCTCCGCAAAGGCCTCGGCGAGCTCATCAACCAGCAGCTCGACATGATCATCTGCGGCGAAGCCGAGGATGCGCCGGAGGCACTCAAGGCGATCTGCCAGATCCGGCCCGACCTGGTCATCGTCGACATTTCGCTCAAGAGCCAGAACGGCATCGAGCTCATCAAGAACATCAAGGCGATCAATCCCTCGATCCAGATCCTCGTGCTCTCGATGCACGACGAATCGATCTACGCCCTGCGCGTGCTCAAGGCCGGCGCCAAGGCCTACGTCATGAAGCAGGAGGTCGTCGACAAGGTCATGGAGGCCATCCGCCGTATCCGCACCGGCAAGGTCTTCGTGAGCGAACGCGTCGCCGCCCAGATGCTCAGCCAGGTCGTCGATGGCAACGATCCCTCGCGCAACTCCCCGGTCGACTCGCTCAGCGATCGCGAGCTCGAGATCGTGACCATGATCGGCAACGGCACGCCCACCCGCGAGATCGCCCAGCGCCTCAGCATCTCGATCAAGACCGTCGAATCCCACCGCGCCCACATCAAGGAGAAGCTCAGCCTCACCAACGCCACCCAGCTCGTGCAGTGGTGCGTGCGCTGGGTCGAGGAGACCAAGGGCTCCACCCAGTAGGCGCCAGGTCCGATTCCCCAACCAAGAAGCGGCCCCATCGGTGGGCCGCTTCGTCGTTTTCGGAGGAGTCTCGCGCCACGAGAACTCGCGCAGCTCAGTCGTCGCGCCGGCCGCCCGTGAAGAGCAGCACCAGGTAGAGCAGCTTTCCGAGCGAGTCGACGAAAGCCGCCACGTAGGTCAGCGCCGCCGCGTTGAGCGTCTCGTCCACGCCAACCATCTCGTCGCGCCCAAGGATCCCGAGGCCGACCAACTGCGCCTTCGCGCGGCGGCTGGCGTCGAACTCGACGGGCAACGTCACAAGTTGGAAGACCACCATCACCATCAACGCCGCGATGGCGAAAGGCAGGATCGACTGGATGAAAGCGCCGCCGAGGAAGAAGCCCCAGCCGAAGATGAAGTAGGCGACCGGAGCGGCGAACTGCACCGCCGGCGCGATCGTCTGGCGCACCTTCATCATCGCGTAGCCCTGCTTGTGCTGGATCGCGTGGCCGGCCTCATGGGCCGCCACACCGAGCGCCGCCAAGCTGTAGCCGCTGTAGTTGTGCGCCGAGAGCGCGAGCCGCTTGTTGAGCGGATCGTAGTGGTCGGTGAGCATCCCCTCGACCTGCACGATCTCGACGTCGTTGATCCCCGCGCTGGACATCACCGCCTCGGCCGCCTCGCGTCCGGTGATCCGGCCGCGGGAACCGATCTGCGAGTTCTTCTGGTACGCGCTCGACACCCGGAACTGGGCGAAGAGACCGAGCAGGAGAGGAATTCCGATGAGGATAAGCCAGAACATCATGGTGGGATTGGGATGAGGTGGTTGAGGTTCGTGGAGGTTGGCGGTCGGACCAGCGGGAGCAACTTTTGTCCCAACTTCTTGCGCCGGTTTCCTTCAGCACTGGCGCTACCGCTTCTCACTGACTGCGGCGCAGTTGTGCATCAGGCCGCCTCCGCGTCGAAAAACCGCCCGTCCTTGGAACGCGCAAACTTGGCGCACGGTCGACACCCACGCGCGCCGCCCCGGCGCCCTGCCCGCTCAGCTGGCCCACCTGCAGCGACGCCGAGCTCGGGGCCCGCGCCGGCGCCTTCCCCCAGTACGGTCTGCGCTGCCAGGTCGCCAGCGTCGCCCGCCCCGACACCGACAAAGGCGAGCGCCTCGTCGCCGTCACCACGGAGCCGCGACTCACCCGCGGCGCCCTCCTCGTCGTCCCGCAGCCCCCCAAGCTCGGCACTGGCAAGACCGACCGCGCCCTGGAGGGGCTGCGTTGAGAATCGCCTGCGAGCAGGCTCCTACCTCCGGATCGTTGCGCCTCCGCGCGCGCACGCGACGGTGTTGGGGACAACGCCGCCCACCCCGATCCTCCGGCGAACTTCGCACGCTGGGCCACTGCTCCCGCGATCCATCCCCGCCGTTCCGTTCTTCATTTCCTTCTGTGGTCCGTATCGCTCCGCGCACGCGCCGGTCACACCAGCCCCGAGCGGACAAGCAGCGCGTTGAGGTCGGGCTCGCGGCCCATGAACCGCTTGAACAGCGCCATCGGTTCCTCGGAGTTGCCGCGGCTGAGCACGTGTCGCCGGAAATCCGCACCGGTCACGGCGTTGAAGATCCCCTCGCGCTGGAACCGCGTGAACGCGTCGGCGTCGAGCACCTCCGCCCACTTGTACGAGTAGTAGGCGGCGGCGTAGCCGACCGAACTGGAAAACAGGTGACCGAAACGCCGCACCAGCGACGGCGCCGCCGGCTCCGTCGGCACGAGGTAGTCGGCGATCGCGGACTTGATCGACGCGTCGAGGTCGCCCGCGGCGTAGCGCTCGGGATGCAGGTGCAGCTCTAGATCCATTTTGCCGAACGAGAGCTGGCGCATCGTCACCGTCGCCGCCCGGAAATTCCGCGCCGCCTTCATCTTGGCGAAGAGCTCCTGCGGGATCGTCGCACCGGTCTCGAAGTGCCGCGCGAAGAGGTCCAGCCCCTCGCGCTCCCAGGTCCAGTTCTCCAGGATCTGCGAGGGCAGCTCGACGAAGTCCCACGCCACGTTCACGCCGTTGAGCGTCTTGTACGGCACCTCGCCGAGCAGGTGGTGCAGCAGGTGGCCGAACTCGTGGAAGATCGTCTCGACCTCGCGGTGCGTGAGCAGCGCCGGCTTGTCGCCAGTCGGCGGAGTCAGGTTGCCGCAGATCAGCCCGAGGTGCGGCGCGAGGCGGCCGTCGGCCTGCGGCTCGCCGGTGAGCAGGTAGTTCATCCACGCGCCGCCGCGCTTCGACTCGCGCGGATGCCAGTCGGCGTAGAACGACCCGAGGTGACGCCCGTCCCTCTCGTCGCGCAGCTCGTAGAACTTCACCTCCGGGTGCCAGACCTCCGCCGCGCCGGCCGGCCGCTCGACGGCCTGCACGCCGAACGTGCGCCGAACCACCTCGAACAGCCCGGCGATCACCCGCTCCAACGGGAAATACGGCCGAAGCGCCTCCTCGTCGAAGGCGTAACGCTCCTGCCGCAGCTTCTCCGCCCAGTAACCGATTTCCCAGGGCGCAAGCCGTCCAACCGGCCGGCCCGCACGCTCCGCGGCGAACCGCTCCAGCTCCGCCGCCTCGCGGGCGAATGCCGCGCTCACCCGCGCGTGCAGGTCCTCGACGAAATGCAGCGCCGTCGCGCCGTCGCGGGCCATCCGCCGCTCGAGCACCTGATCCGGGAAATGCGCCTTGCCGAGCAGCGTCGCCTTCTCGTGGCGCAACGCCAGAATCTGGCGGACGAGCGCGGTGTTGTCGTGCGCGCCGGTCGCGCCCACGCCGCACGAGCCTTCCCACATCCGGCGCCGCAGCGCAGCATCGTCGAGGTAGGTCATGAACGGTTCGAGCGACGGCATGTGCAGCGTGAACCGCCATTTCGACTGCGCCTCGCTGCCGTGACCCTTCGCCAGCGCGTTGCGCCGCGCGGCCTCCTTGGCGCGCGCCGGCAACCCGGCGAGCTTCGACTCGTCGTCGACGACGAGCTCCCAGGCGTTGGTCGAATCGAGCACGTTCTCCGAGTACTTCTGGCAGAGCTGCGAGAGCTCGGACTCCAGTTTCTCCAGCCGCGTCTTCTTCTCCGGCGGCAGGTCGGCGCCGGCCTGGCGGAAATCGGCCATCGTCTCCTCGAAGAGCCGCTGCCGCACGCCCGTGAGCGCCAGCGCCTCCGGCGTCGCCGCGAAGGCGCGTAGCGCCGACCACAGCTTCTCGTTCAGCGGGATCTTCGCGTAGAACTCGGATACCGCCGGCAGCATCGCGTTGTACGCCTCGCGCAGCGCCGGCGAGTCGGCCACGGAGTTCAGGTGACCGACGAAGCCCCACGCGCGGCCGAGCTCGTCGCACGCGCGCTCCAGCGCCTCGACCGTCGAGGCGAACGTCACCGTCGCCGAATCCTGCACCGCGATGGCGTCGAGGTTGCGCTGCGCGCGGGCGAGCGCCTCGGTGATGTCGGGCCCGACGGCGGCGGGCACGAGCTGCGACCAGCGGACGGCGAAATCGGGGGCGAGAAACGGGTGCGTTGCCATGCTGCCGCCGAGCAACCCGCCCGCCCCCGCCCGAGTCAAACCGCAAAGGCCCCGCCGCTCACCAGCGATACGCCAGACCGAACGAATACTGCCGCGGCGCAGCCGGCACCGCCGGGACCTCCTCGAAGGCGCAGTCCCACAGGTTCTCGACCTGCGCCGAGAGCTCGAGTCCGCGGACCTGCGGGACATACCAGTGCACGCTGAGCGAGGAGATCACCGCCCGCGGGCTGCTCCGCCGCAGGGAGTTCGGCTCCTGCTCGCGGTACTCGTTGTCGAAGCGCAGCTCGAACTGCGTGAGCGGTTGCCAGACCAGGGCGGCCGTGAGGCGGTGCCGGGCGAAGTTCAGGGCGTAGAAACTGGCGTCGACGGCCGCCGATCCGTAATCCTCGTCCTTCCGGAGCCAGGTGTAGCCGAGCGTGGCGCGGCCATGCTGCCACCGATAAGTGGCGACAGTTTCCAGTCCAAGGGTGTCGATATCGACGGCGTTGGCCGTGCGCGCAGTCACCCCTCGGCGGAAGGTCCAGTCGGTGAGATCCCGATCCTGCCGCAGGAAGAGCGCGGTCTGCACCTCGAACCGACCGATCGTGTGCCGCGCGCCAAGCTCCCAGTTCGTGCTCCGGGTGCGACCGAGCTCGGGATTGCCGCGAAAAAGCCCGGTCCCGGCCGGGGAGTTGAGCGCGGTGTAGCTGGAGACCTGCGAATCCCCGGCCACCTGCGCGTAGAGGCGCGTGGTGGCACCGGCCGCACCGACATGGCGCCATGCCAGTTCCGCAAGGGGCGCCACCGCGTCGGACCCGCGGTTGTCGTCGGCCCAACTCGCACCCGCCTGCACCTCGAGCCGGTCGGCCGGAGTCAGGACGAACGTGCGCGCGGCATCAGCGGACATTTTCCAATACATGCGGGTATCGAAACGCCCCGCGGTGAGCGAGGTCGAGTCGAGCGAGTCGGCGGCCGTCTCTGCGCGCCCGCGCACCCACCAACCGGCGCGGACCTCGCGCCGCCCCTCGATCGCGACCGCGGTCACCTGCGTCTCGTGTTCGTAGGGATCGAAGCGTCCGGGCTGGGTGCGGTCGGCCTCGTAGTCGTCGGTGTTGCGCCGCCAGAGGGCGGAGGCCTGCCAGTACTCGCCGTCGGTCGTGCCGACCCGGTGGTTGAGGGCGAGCACTGTCGTGGCGAGGTCCTCGGTCTCGAGCCAGTTGTAGGGGGTGTAGAGATTGGGCCAGCCGAAGAACTTCGTCTGGTGGCCGGCGAAGAGATCGGTCTGCGCGCCATCGCGGACAACCTGCAGGCGGGCGGCGTGGCGGTTGAACTTGTGATCGCCGCCCGGTACCGCGCCGTCCGACTCCGAATGCGCCACCGAGACATCGGTGGCGATCACGCCGCCACTGGCGAGGGGCCGGGCCACACCTTGGTAGAGATGGCCGCGCCACGTGGCGTGCTCGCCGCCCGAGAGGCTCAACTCGCCCCGGGTCTCGATCGGCGCCCACTCGTACGCCAGCGTGGCGACGCTGGAGTTGAGTCCCGCGATGGCCGCCTCGATCCCGGTCAACACGCGCACCGGCGCCAGCATGGCGGGCGCCACCGGCAACTCGGCGGCGTAGTGGCCGGTCTGGGGATCGACGTAGGCGACCCCGCCGATCCGGAATCCGGTGTTCTCGAACAGGCCGCCACGCACCGCGATGTCGGCCTGCCCCTCTGCGAAGTTGCGCGCCTGGACGTCGACCGACGGCTCGAACCGCAGTCCGGATACCGGCATGGCGAAGGTTGCCACCGGGGTGTCGTTGGCCACGCGCAGCGCCGTCGTCACGAACGGCGGGAGCGTCACGATCTCCTCGGCGGGCAGCGAGGCCGGCGCGCCGGTAACAAGGAGCAGGACAAGGAGACGGGACGGGCGATTCATCGGCCGCTGGTTAAGTTGAAATTTGACCCACTTAACAAGCGCGGATTTTGCGCCCCCATTCCGCCCGCCGCGTCCGGGCACAAAAAACGCGGGCCGAGCGGCCCGCGTCATGGAAGATTGGCTATGGCTGGGGTGCGGCTTATTCGTCGCCGTCGTTGCCGATCGCCTCGACCGGGCAGCCTTCGAGGGCCTCGGTGCACTTGGCGATGTCATCATCGCTCACGGGCTGCTTGGAGACGAACGTGTAGCCGCCCTCTTCATTGCGTGCGAAGAAGTCCGGGGCCGTCTCGCGGCACAGATCGCAGTCGATGCACTGCTGATCGACGTAGAATTTGCCGGCAATGTTGTCGGCCCATTTTTCAGCTTTGTTCGCCATAGTGGCGGAAGAAGAAGTCGGCGGGACGAGACGAGTCAAGAGGCGAAGCCGGCACGGCGGAGGGCGCCGATCGGGGGCAGCGGCGAAAGCGCGCTTGGGGTGACCGCGCCTTGGCCGTTGCAAAACGCGAGCGACAGCTTTGTTTTCGCCGGAACACCTGTCTGCCGCCGTCCCCGATGATCTCCGACCGTTACTACATGCGTGATCCCAATCCCGCCAAGGGGCTCGCCCCTTTGCTCTGGCTGATTGGCGCCCTGGTCGGCTGCTTCATCCTGCAGCGAGTCGTGGAGTGGGCCGCCCCGGGGTGGACCTACGACTGGGTGGCGCTCACCGCCGACTCCATCCGCCACGGGCGCGTCTGGACGCTGCTCACCTACAGCTTCCTGCACGAACCGAACAACCTGCTGCACCTGATCTTCAACGCTCTGGGCATCCTGTTCATCGGCCGGTTGCTGCTGCCCACGGTCGGCACGCGGCGTTTCCTGCTGACGTATTTCGGCGCGGCGTTGGCCGGCGGGATCTTCTGGCTCGCGGTCAACTTCACCTCCCCCAGTCGCCCTGTCCTGCTCGGGGCCTCGGCCGGCACCTACGGGCTGCTGGCCCTGTTCTGCTGCCGCTTCGCCTTCGATCGGATGACCGTCCTGCTCTTCTTCGTCATCCCGGTGACGATCGTGCCCCGGTATTTCCTGATCGTGATCGGGGCGATCGAGACGATCTTCTTCCTCTTCGCCGAACTCTTCCCGGTCGGTGCGCCGAGCACCTTCGCCCACTCGGCCCACGTCGCGGGCCTGCTCGCCGGCATCATCGCCTACCGTGCCATGGCCGCCGCGACGCCGCTGCGGACGAAGAACCGCCGTCGCGGGCCGCGATCGAACTGCCCGCCTGGCGCCGCAAGAAGAAGACCGCCGCCGAGGCCCCCTCGTTCAAGGTCAACCTCACCGGACGGGAGAACCTCAAGGCCGAGGTCGATCGCATCCTCGACAAGATCAACACCAGCGGGTTCGGGTCCCTCACCGCCGAGGAGAAGCGCACGCTCGACGAGGCGCGGGACATGATGACCAAACGCTAGCGCAGCCCGGCCCTCCGTGAGGACCGGTGCCGCCGCCGCGCCCAAGCGCCCGCGCCGCCGCCGATTACGATCAGCCGCCCCCGGGGTCCTTCAGGCCCGTGAGCTTGCGCCGATACCCCGTCTCGCAACACTGCCCATCGGTTTCACCCCGGGAACCTTCCGCTGCCGGGCGTTTCCTTCCTCCATCCACTTTCTCCACGTGATCCGTCGTTTTCTCTCCTCCCTCCTCGCCGCCACCGTCGCCTTCCTGGCAGTTGGGGCCCAGGCCTCCACGTTCACCACCACCTCGGTGATGGCCCAAGAGACCACGCGCATGGTGCGTTTTCTCGAGAGTTTCCATTTCCAAGGCCGCGAGCTCACCACCGACGACTTCCACCAGCTCCTCCCCGACTTCATGGCCGAGCTCGACTCCCAGCGGCTGTTCTTTCTGGCCGCCGATCAGGAGCAGCTCACCGCGCGTTTCAACGAACGCCTCGCCAAGGATCTGCGCTATCTCGGTAACATCGACGCCGCCTACGCCGCCTTCCGCCTCTACCGCGAACGCGTCACCGCGCGGGTGACCTGGATCAACCTCGAGCTCGCCAAGGACATCGACTTCACCGCAAACGAGGAATTCCAGTGGGATCGCGCCAAGGCCCCCTGGCCCGCCACGCTCGACGAGGCCAACGACCTCTGGCGCCGCCGCCTCAAGTTCGAGCTCCTGCAGGACCTCCTCAACGACAAGCCCATCGAGACCGCCAAGGAGAACGTCCGCAAACGTTACGAGCGCCTCCAGCGCAGCCTCGACGAGATCGATGCCGAGGAGGTCCAGGAGATCTATCTCACCACCCTCGCCGCCATGTACGACCCGCACACCTCGTACATGTCGCCCTCCACCCTCGACGACTTCAACATGCAGATGCGCCTCAAGCTCATCGGCATCGGCGCCCAACTCTCCGACCAGGACGGCGTCTGCACCATCCGCGAACTCATTCCCGGCGGCCCCGCCGATCGTTCCAAGCTCCTGCGCCCCAACGACAAGATCGTCGGCGTCGCCCAAGGCCCGGCCGAGTTCGTCGATGTCGTCGGGATGAAACTGCGCAAGGTCGTCCAGCTCATCCGCGGCGACAAGGGCACCACCGTCCGCCTCCTCATCCAACCCGGCGACGCCACCGATTCCTCCGCGCGCCGCGAGATCTCCCTCGTCCGCGACGAGGTCAAACTCAACGACAAGCGCGCGCGCGCCACCCTCGAACAGGTCCCCGCCGCCGACGGCCAGGGCACGCTGCCCATCGGTGTCATCGAGTTGCCCGCCTTCTACGGCGCCAACGAGGACGAGGGCGGCAGCCCCGGCGTCAGCGCCACCACCGACGTCGAGGAGTTGCTCCGCAAGCTCATCGCCGCCGGCGCCAAAGGCATCGTGCTCGACCTGCGTCGCAATGGCGGCGGCCTGCTCTCCGAAGCCGTCGACCTCACCGGCCTCTTCATCGCCCGCGGCCCCGTCGTCCAAGTGCGCGACTCGCTCAACCGCGTCGAGGTCCGCGACGACGAAAACCCCCGCACCGTCTGGGACGGCCCCCTCGCCGTCCTCACCTCCCGCTACAGCGCCTCCGCCTCCGAGATCGTCGCCGGCGCCCTCCAGAACTACGGCCGCGCCATCGTCGTCGGCGACAACTCCACCCATGGCAAGGGCACGGTGCAGACCATCATGCCCATCCTCGACGACTCCCGCTTCCGTCGCTTCCTCGAGGACCCGCCCCGCAGTGGCGCCACCAAGATGACGATCCAGAAGTTCTATCTGCCCAACGGCGTCTCCACCCAGAACCGCGGCGTGGTCTCCGACATCTCGCTGCCCTCCATCGAGGAGTTTCTCCCCATCGGCGAATCCGACCTCCCGCACGCCCTCGCGTGGGACACCATCAAATCCACCCGTTTCGAAGGATCCTCCCTCGACGCTCGTTTCGTCGACCTCCTGCGCCAGCGCAGCCAGGCCCGCCAATCCACGCTCGAGGAGTTCGCCTACCTCCGCCGCAACATCGACCGCTTCAAGCAGTACGAGGAGCGCAAGAGCGTCTCCCTCAACCTCGAGACCCGCCGCGCCGAGAAGAAGGAAGGCGATGCCTTCCGCGATGCCGCCAAGCAGCAACGCCTCGAACTCGCCAAGCTCAACTTCACCACCGCCGAGGTCGTGCTCGACAACATCGAGCCCACCCCCGAACCGTCGACTCCGCCCGCGAAGGATGACGACGAGGACGACGAGACGGACGACGACACCGACGACCCGAAGACGAGGATCGACATCCACCTGCGCGAAAGCCTCCGCGTGCTCTCCGATGCCATCGACCTCTGGCCCCAGCCCCAGCTCTGGGCCCAGAGCAGCCACCCCGTCGCCGCCAACCAGCCCAATCGCTTCGCTCCGATCCCCTGAGCCAACGCGCAGCCGAGCGTCAGGGAGACGCGGGGCGAGACCCGAGCCCCGCGCTGGCGAACGGCAGATCGCTTGGCTCAAGCTTCGTCACCGGGTGCTCAGCACGGGCCGAGCGCCGAGCAACCACCTCTTGGCGTTTCCGCAACGCGAGGGGCGCGTCGCTCGCCCGGATCACCCTTCCCGCGAGAAACTGGCGCAGCTCCGGCGACTCGCGCGTGGAATCCGGTGATGCCCTCGCAGGCCGTCAGCAGCACAGCCGTCCGTCGCGTGCGCAACGACGAGCGGCAATCCGTCCGGGCTCCCCCCGTGGTGCGCGCCTCCGAACCCGCACCGGCACACACCCTCCGATACGCTCGCGAGGGATCATCGTCCGAGCCGCTCCTGAAACACCGCCCACCGCCCACCGGCTACTGGCTACCGCCCACCGCCCACTGGCCACTGGCCACCGGCTACAGGCCACCGGCTACCGCTCACCGTCCAAAGCATCCCCTCATCCCAGCGCCTTCGCCTGCGCGTCGAGGTGCTTCTTGATGCTACCGCACACCATGTCGCACATCGAAAAGATGCCCGGATCGGCAATCGCATAGAGGACGTTGAGCCCCTGTTTGCGCCGCGTGAGCAGGCCGCACGCCGTGAGCACCTGCAGATGTTTGGAGATGTTCGCCTGACTCGTCTCCTGCTGCTCGACGAGCTCGGTCACGCTGAGCTCGCCCTCGCGCAGCGCCATCAGGATGCGCAGGCGCATCGGTTCGCCCATGGCGCGAAAACGCTGGGCGATCAGCTCGATCGTTTCGGTCGGCAGCTCCTTGGCCATGCCGAGCACCACAAACGGAAACCTGGGACTTGACGACTTCAATCTTCCGTATAACTATGTGGCTATTCAGTAAAACGCAACTCCTCTTTCCTATGACACTCGAATACCGCATCCGCGTCCTCGCCGGTTCCATGGTCCTCGCCAGCCTCGCCCTCGGGCACTGGCTCAGCCCTTGGTGGCTGCTGCTCGCCGCCTTCGTCGGCGTGAACCTCATCCAGTCCGCCTTCACCGGCTTCTGCCCCGCCTGCAACATCCTCCGCAAGCTCTTCCCCGACTCGCCCGGCGCCTGCGGCTGCGACGACGGCAAGGGTTCAAGTTGCGGTTGCGACAATGGCCCTGGCTCGTCCGAAAAGCCCGGCGACTCCTGCGGCTGCGGCAAACACTGAGGCCGCCCGCGGCACCCGTAGGGTGCGAGCTTGCTCGCACCGTGCGCACCACCCCGGACGGTGCGAGCAAGCTCGCACCCTACGACGGAAGGTCACGCCCAGAGTGCATCCCCGCCAATGCTCGCCTGCCACCCGCGGAGTCTCCGCCCCACTTGGGGACAATCCGCTCCACCGCCTCCCTCCGCATTAGTGTGTATGAGTGGTCCCCGCTCCGAACGCCTCCACTTCCGCTACCTGCCGTCCGTCAACCACCCTCGTCCTCCGGATTAGCGCCCATGCGCGTCCATTCGCGGTTCCCGCCCTTCGCCGTCTCGCCTTCCGCCCTCTGTCCTCCGTCCTCCGCCCTCCGTCATGAAAGCCCTTCGCATCCTTGCTCCCGTCCTCATCGGATCCATACTCGGCGCCCTCATGGGCTACTTCGGCCAGTGCACCTCCGGCACCTGCCCGCTCACTTCCACCTGGTGGCGCGGCGCCCTCTACGGCGGTGTCCTCGGAGCCCTTGTCGCCCTCTCCTCGGTCCGCGCCTGACCACCACCCGCCGGCCCTCCGGATTAGAGCCGATTAGCGTTCATTAGCGTTTTCAAGTCCGTCCCTCCTCCTTCTCCGGCCCACCGTCCACCGCCCCCGTCCCCCGGCCCACCGTCCACCGATCACTGTCCACCGCCCCCCGGCCCACTTTCCATGAAACGCCACCTCGCCCTCCCCGCTCTCGCCCTCGGTTTGCTCGCCGGCGGTTGCAGCCGCGACCCGCACGTCTCGCCGCCGCTGCCGACCGTCGCCGTCCGCACCACCGAGGTGCGCGCGATCACCGACCTGCGCCGCACCGAACTGCCGGGCACCGTGCGCGCCGTCGAACGCGCCGCGCTCGCCCCGAAGGTCACCGGCACCATCGCCCAGCTGCCGATCACCCTCGGCCAGTCCGTAAAACGTGGCGACACGCTCGCGATTATCTCCGCCAACGAGATCAACGCCCGCCTCGCCCAAGCTGAAGCCGGTCTCGCCCAGGCCCGCCGCGACCTTGAACGCGAGACCACCCTCGAGGCCAAGGGCGCCAGCGCCACCGAGACCGTCCGCAGCATGCAGGACCGCGTCGCCATCGCCGAGGCCACCGTCGCCGAGGCGCGCACGATGCTCGCCTACACCACGATCACCGCCCCGTTCGACGGCGTGATCACGCGCCGCTTCGTCAACGAGGGCGACCTCGCCGTCGCCGGTTCCCCGATGCTCGAGCTCGAGAATCCCGCCCTCCAGCGTGTCGAGGTCGAGGTCCCCGACAGCCTCGCCGCCGTCGCCGTCGGCACCGACGTGCCCGTGCGCGTCAACGCCCTCGACCTCCCCGGTCGCATCGCCGAGGTCTCCCCCGCGCTCGACGCCGTCTCGCGCACCTTCCTCGCCAAGATCGACCTGCCCGCCGGAGCCGCCGTGCGCTCCGGCCAGTTCGCCCGGGTCGCCTGGCCCGCCGGCGAAACCAAGGCGCTCGTCGTGCCCGCCGCCACCGTCACCACATTCGGCCAGATGGAACGCGTCTTCGTCGTCGCGAACAACATCGCCAGTCTCCGCCTCGTGAAGACAGGCGCCCGCCACGGCGACTCGATCGAGATTCTCTCCGGCCTCGCCGCCGGCGAGGTGATCGTCGCCGAACCCGCCGCCGCGCCGCTGCGCGACGGCCAGCCCGTGGAGGTGAAGCCGTGAGTGCGCCGGAGAACAAATCCCACGGGTCGGGAGACCCGTGCCACTGTGATTCCGACTCCGCTCCCGCCGCGCCCAAGCTTGGCATCACGGGCCGCTTGGCGGCCTTGTTCATCGATTCGCGGCTCACGCCGATCGTGATCATCGCCTCGATCCTCATGGGCGCGTTTGCCGTGCTCATGCTCCCCCGCGAGGAGGAGCCGCAGATCAAGGTGCCGATGGTCGACGTCATGGTCGCCATGCCCGGCTCCACCGCCGCCGAAGTGGAAAACCGGATGACGCGCCCGATGGAGAAACTCCTCTGGGAGATCCCCGGCGTCGAGTACCTCTACTCCACCTCCAGCCCCGGCAACACGATGACCATCGTGCGCTTCAAGGTCGGCACCGACCTCGAGGCCGCGCTCGTCCGCCTCAACCAGAAGCTCGAGGCCAACTTCGACCGCATCCCGCTCGGTGGCGGCATGCCGATCGTTAAGCCCCGTTCGATCGACGACGTGCCCGTGCTCGCGCTCACGCTCCACAGCGCCACGCACGACCACCTCACGCTCCGCCGCCTCGCGGCGCAACTCGACGACGAGATCAAGGCGATCCCGCAGGTCGCCGAGACCACGCTCATCGGCGGCGTGCGCCGCGCCGTGCGCGTGCAACTCGACCCCGTCGCGCTCGCCTCGCGCAACCTCTCCGTCACCCAGCTCGCCCCCGCACTCCAGCAGGCCAACCGCCAGGCGCAGCTCGGTTCGCTGCCCACCGCCGACACCGAAGTACTCCTCGAGACCGGCACCTTCCTGCGCGATGCCGCCGATGTCGGCGCCGTCGTCGTGGGCGTCTACCAGGAGCGGCCTGTCTACCTGCGCGATGTCGCCACGATCCGCGACGCCGCCGAGGAGCCCGCCAACTACGTGCTCTTCGGCACCGGCGCCGGCGCGGCGCTCGACGCCCACGCCTCGGCTTCTGCACCTCTAGCCTCTAGCCTTTCACCTCTCGCCTCGTCGCAGCCGCTGGAGGCCGCCGTGACGCTCAGCGTCGCCAAGCGCCCCGGCGCCAACGCCATCGACGTCGTCAACGCCATCCTCGCCAAGGTCGACACCCTCAAGGGCCGCCTCCTCCCCGCCGATGTCCAGCTCGCGGTGACACGCGACTACGGCCACACCGCCGCCGAGAAGTCCAACGAGCTGCTGCTCCACATGGGCATCGCGGTCTTCGGCGTGGCGCTGCTCATCCTCTTTTTCCTCGGCTGGCGCGAGTCGATGGTCGTGTTGCTCGCGATCCCCTCGACCCTCGCGCTCACGTTGCTCGTGTTTTACCTCTACGGGTACACACTCAACCGCATCACGCTCTTCGCGCTGATCTTCTCGATCGGCATCCTCGTCGACGACGCGATCGTGGTCGTCGAGAACATCGTCCGCCACGTGCGCCTGCCCGGCGCCGAGAAGAAACCGCTCACGCAGGTCGCGCTCGAGGCGGTCGACGAGGTGGGCAACCCCACCGTGCTCGCCACCTGGGCCGTGATCGCTGCGATCCTCCCGATGGCCTTCGTCGGCGGCCTGATGGGCCCGTACATGCGGCCGATCCCGATCGGCTCCACCGCCGCGATGCTCTTCTCGCTCGCGATCGCCTTCACCGTCACGCCCTGGGCCGCGATCCGCGTGCTCCGTCGCCACCTCCACAAAGCGGCCCCGCGTGGCACGGGTCTCCCGACCCGTGAGCCCGGCGCGGCAACCGCCACCACCACGCCCGATGGCGCCCCGGAAACTTGTCACGTAATACGTGACAAGTCGCGCCTCGTTCCCGTGGAAAACCAACCCGAAGAACGGCAGCCAATAACAGACACTCTTCAGGAGGTGACGCCCGACCACGACCACGCGCCGGACGACTGGTCCACGCGCCTCTACCACCGCGTCATGGACCCGCTGCTCGACAACGTGCGCTGGCGCTGGGCGTTCCTCGGCGGCATCGTCGCCGCGCTGCTCGCCGCGATGGGGCTCGTTCTCCTCGGCGCCGTGAAGGTCAAGATGCTGCCCTTCGACAACAAGTCGGAGTTCCAGATCATCCTCAACACCGAGGAGGGCACGACGCTCGAGCGCACCGCCGCCATCGCGCAGGAGATGGCCGCCGCGCTCCGCGACGAACCCGAGGTGCGCGATTACCAGATCTACGCCGGCACCGCCTCGCCGTTCAATTTCAACGGCCTCGTCCGCCACTACTTCATGCGCCGGGGGCCCAATGTGGCCGACATCCAGGTCAACCTCGTCGGCAAGGGCGAGCGCTCGCTCCAGAGCCACGACATCGCCAAGCGCATCCGCCCGGAGGTCGCCGCCATCGCCGCCAAGTACGGCGCCTCCGTCGCCGTTGCCGAGGTGCCGCCTGGCCCGCCGGTGCTCCAGACCCTCGTCGCCGAAATCTACGGACCGACGGACGAGGCCCGCCTCGCCCTCGCGCAGCGCGTGCGCTCGATCATGGAACAGTCCCCCGGCGTGGTGGACGTCGACTGGTACGTCGAGGCGCAGCAGCCGAAGGTCCGCTACGTCGTCGACAAGGAGAAGGCCGCGCTCCACGGCATTACCGAGGGCGACATCGCGCAGGCGCTCCGCATCGCCGCGCCCGGTCTCGCTGCCGATCTCCTCCACCTGCCCGACGAGCGCGAGGACATCAACGTCGTGCTTGAGCTGCCGCGCGCCGCCAAGGGCAGCCCCGAGGATCTGCTTGCACTCCGCATCCGCAGCAGCGCCCCGGTCGCCCCGCCCGCGCCGAGCGGCGTCGCCGGCCTCGTGCCGCTTTCCGAGCTCGTCCGCCTCGAACACGTGCCCGGCGAGCGCAGCCTCTACCGCAAGAACCTCGTGCCCGTGACCTACGTCACCGCCGATGTCGCCGGCGTGGTCGAGAGCCCGGCCTACGCGATGTTCGCGATGAACAAGGAGCTGGCGAAGATCGACGCCCGCGAATTCGGCGGCGCCGCCCCGAAGCTCGAGATTCTGAACATGAGCATGCCGCTCGACCCGCGGCAGCCCTCGATGAAGTGGGACGGCGAGTGGCACATCACGCTCGAGGTCTTCCGCGACCTCGGCCTGGCCTTCGCCGCCGTGCTCATCCTGATCTACATGCTCATGGTCGGCTGGTTCAAAAGTTACATCACGCCGCTCGTGGTGATGGCCGCGATCCCGTTCTCGCTCATCGGCATCCTGCCCGCGCACTGGGGCATGGGCGCGTTCTTCACCGCCACCTCGATGATCGGCTTCATGGCCGGCGCGGGCATCGTCGTGAGAAACTCGATCATCCTCGTCGACTTCATCGAGCTGCGCCGCTCGCACGGCCTCTCGCTGCGCGACGCCGTGGTCGAGGCCGGCGCGGTGCGTTTCCGCCCAATGCTGCTCACCGCGCTCGCGGTCGTCGTCGGCGCGAGCGTGATCCTCGCCGATCCAATCTTCCAAGGCCTCGCGATCAGCCTCATGTTCGGCGAAATCGCCTCGCTCCTCGTCAGCCGCATGGCGGTGCCCGTGCTGTACTTCATGGCCAACCGAAAGGCTTGACCTACAGGTCGGGCGGTTTCTCCGAAACAGCCGCAACGTCCGCCCTCGGTACGGGTCATTGTGCCCAGCACGAACGTCCCAGAGAAACGTCCTACCCTCACAGCATCCATCGTCCATCTCCCATCACCCACTCCCAGATG
>Ga0116187_1000883_pt1 | contig 33998 bp, 23 predicted proteins | sample AD_JPNNA6_MetaG_FD_89755 | JGI IMG/M metagenome (GOLD analysis project Ga0116187, IMG submission 89755) | Active sludge microbial communities of municipal wastewater-treating anaerobic digesters from Japan - AD_JPNNA6_MetaG | ecosystem: Engineered > Bioreactor > Anaerobic > Digestate | place... | reverse complement strand
GCATGGCATGGACGAAGTCTTCTTTGGTCATGCCGAAAGTGTCGGGCTCGAGCAGCACCGGGTACAAATGAAACACGTGCGTGCGCCCCGGCGCAATCACGGGAAGCACGACGCCGGGAACGTCTCTAAGGGCTTCCGTAAGATACGCGGCGTTGTCGATTCGGCGCTGGTTCAGCAAGTCGAGTTTCTTGAGTTGCTCGATGCCGACCGCCGCCTGAATGTCGGTCATCCGGAAGTTGTACCCCGTGTCGTCGAAATCCTGCCACCAGAAACGCTTGCCCTGGGGAAACTTCGTTTCATCGAGGCTGCAGTACTTCGTGCTCTTGCCGTATACCCGCGTGCAGTGGGACCGGTAGAGGGCGATGCGCTCGTAGAGTTCCGGATCGTTGGTCACGATCATCCCGCCCTCGCCCAGGGTGGACATGTTCTTCTGCTCGTGGAAACTGAAACAGCCGGTTGTTCCCATTGAACCCGCCTTACGTCCTTTGTACTCGCCGCCTACGGCGTGGCAAGCGTCTTCGACCACGGCCAGGCCGTGCGATTGCGCGATGGCGAGAATAGGGTCCATGTCGCAGCATTGTCCATACAAGTGGACCGGGATAACCGCTTTTGTCTCCGGCCTGATGGCCGCTTCGAGCTGGCGGGGATCCAGGTTGTAGGTGCTCGGGTCGATATCCACAAAGTCCACGTCCGCGCCGAGAGTGGCAGGCGCGGCAGCGGTGGCGATCCACGTCATTGGCGTTGTGATCACGCGGTCGCCCGGTTTGATGCCGAGCCCCACCATGGACATGAACAGCGCGGCGGTGCCGTTGCTGACGCAACGCGCGTACTTGCTACGGGTGTACGCGGCAAACGCTTCCTCGAACCGGATACATGCGTCGCCGCTGGTCGGGGCGTTCTGGCGCAACACTTCGAGCACGGCAGCCTGCTCCTCGGGACCGTACTCGCTGCCGAACTTGATCACGAGGTCGTGTTTAATCTTAGGACTACTCATTGCTCTGCGCCTCCTTCGCTTCGAGTACGAGGTTCAATCCATCCATAAGGGTCCTCATCGGAGTTTCAAGCAGGCTTCGGGCCCTGGTGTTGTCAAGGGATGCATCGTTCGGCCTGGGGGCGCGGCCCGCCATGGCGTTCGAATCGCATGCACGCACAAGGTCCCGGGAATAGCCCAGCCGTTCCGCGATTTGGCACGCCATGTCGTACCGGTTCAATCGCGTATTGCCCGCCAGATGCATGACCCCCGCGAAATCGCTGCGCGCAAGCTCAAGAAACGCCGCCCCAAGAGTGATGACATCCACAGGGGTCCGGACCTCATTAGCGGGGAACGTCACCGGCTTGTGGGCTTCCAGCGCAGACACCATCTTGGCCAGGAACGAGTTTCCAGAACCCAGCACGGGCAGCCCCATCACCAGGGACAATCGTGCGACCACGCTGTTGGGAACCAATTCACGCACAAGGGACTCAGCGCGAATCTTGGTGCTCGCGTAGAAATTGACCGCGCGGGGCGCGTCGTCCTCTGCGTACATCCCCTTTGTTCCGTCAAAAACCGTGTCGGTCGAGCAGAAAATCAACTTAGTCCCGCGGCTGGCGCACAGGCGTGCCAGCGCGCGCGTCACGCCCACATTGACGCGTTCCGCCTCTTCTTGGTGCGCCTCGCAATAATCGATGTCCGCAAGAGCCGCGGTGTGGATGACCGCGTCCGGATTGACTTGTTCGAAAATGGCGTCGAGCGCCGCTTCGTCACAGAGGTCGAGTTGCCGGCACCGGAATCCGGGCCGTTCCTGAGGCGGCTCGATAAGGGAAAGCGCCTCGACGTCCCAATTCCCGCGCGCCTGCCAGACCACGCTGCCCGCCACAAAACCCCCGTACCCCGTAACCATGAGTCTTCGCGCCATGGATGAATTGTCCCCCCGCGTTTCAGGCTCGAGTGTAATGAGTCATACCGTTGACATCCCGATTTGTGAGCGCGGGAGGCGCGGACAGACGCATCTCTGCGTTGCTTCGCTCATGTCAGTCCCCGTTTTCCTATGAAAATTCCTGGACTTTGTTATGGTGCGGGCTTCCCTGCCTGCTTTCTAATCCAATCAGCATACGCTAATTTGACTACGATTCACTACACTCCCGGCAGCGAACGCACCATGATTGATTGTGCGCGTTTCTGCGCGTTATACTAACAATCCAGGTCAGGCCCCATCAAGCTCTTTTCGGGGAAAGCGCCCTTGCGAGGGCTCGAGCGCGGGCCTGGGGACCGGCGCCAACACAAAGCACGACGGATGGAGTAGCGGGAGCATGTCCGCCGACACAGGCAAGATGAACGTCCGCCACGACCGGATCGTGGAGTACGTCGCTTCCAGGGGAGAGACTCCTGCCGGGGAACTCGCTTCGCGTTTGGGAGTAAGCCTGGCAACGGTTCGCCGTGACCTTGCGCTGCTCGAACGGGCCGGCCGGCTGGTGCGCACCCACGGGGGCGCGCTGTTATCCAAGGCGGGTGTGGTCGAGTTCGCGTTTGCGGAACGAAGCGAACGATTCTCGGCGGAAAAGCGCGCAATTGCCCGGAAGGTGGCCTCCATGGTCCCGCCGGGCGCCACGCTGGCCCTCGACAGCGGCACCACCACGACGGAAGTGGCAAAGGCGCTCGCAGGCACCAAGGGACTGACCGTGCTGACCTCCTCCCTTGCCATTGCATCGGTACTGTACGCGCGCGATGACGTCGACATGGTCCTGCTCGGCGGCGCCTCGCGCAAGGGCAGTCCCGACCTTACCGGATGGCTGACGGAAGAGAATCTGAAACGGTTTCATGTCGACTACGCCATCGTGGGGGCGGACGGAGTCACACGGGACGGCGCCTATACGCGCGCGCTCGATCTTGCCCGGATTTGCCAGGCGGTGTTGGCGGCGGGTAGAACATCGATCCTCGTTGTGGACCACAGCAAGATCGGCACCCCGTCCTTTTCCCGGTATGCCACTCTGAAAGAGTTCGACTGTTTGGTTACGGATACGGGTGTGCCCGCGGCCGCGCGGCGCTGGCTGAACCGCGCAGGAAACCAGGTGCTCTATGTGCGGCCGTGACAACCGTGGGCGGCGCTGGACTTCCGGGGCATCTTAGCCGCGTCATGTGTCATAAGGAGAGCGAGTATGAAAGGCTGTGAGATTCGATCCGTGCGCGTTCTTGGGGCCACGCTGTTCGCCGCACTCCTGGCGGTTGTTCCGCCGTGCCGTGCGGCCGAGGACGCCGCCGCGGCCTTGCCGGCCAGGATAGGCTTCCATGATGCGGTCCACGACGAAGCCGGCCGGCTTCTTCCCTGGACCTCCTGGGACGATGTCCTGACGCGGGAGGTCGAGTGGTATCTCCGCTGCCCGGATGGAGAAAAAGGCTATCCCGTCTACTTCCATACCACGTTCATGAACGGCTCGTACCAGGCCTACCGCACGGATTTCATTCCGGCCACGCAGGCGGGCATGGGGATCCTTTCGTACGTCAAGTATTGGCGCTATACCGGCAAAGCGGATCGGCGGGTCATGCGGCAGGCAGCGCGAATGGGAGACTTTCTTGCCGAGCACTGTCTGACCCCGGACGAAGGCGCCTATCCCCGGTTCCCCCGCTCGACGGGCGTCTTTTCGCATCTTCCCATCGATAGCAGCGCACAAGGAGACGCCAAATTCGGACCCAACATCATCGAACCTGATAAAGGCGGCATCGCCGGGTATGCGTTCTTGACGTTGTACCATGAGCAATGCGGCCCGGAATTCCTGGACTTGGCCGCTCACGTCGCTGACGTGCTGGTGCAGAACATGCGGGATGGCGACGCCGCCCGCGCGCCATGGCCGTTTCGCGTAGATGCCGTCACAGGCGAGTACTGGGGGGAACGCAACGGCAACATGGTGTATATTCTGCGTCTATTCGACAGCCTCATCGCCCGAGGCATGACACAGTATCAACCCGCCCGGGACCGGCTCTGGAATTGGATCAAAACGTATCAGATCGATGCGCCCGACTCGCGCGAGCAAAGCCTCTGGATCCAGTTCTTCGAGGATATGACCGAGGACGACAACCGGAATTCCTGGGCGCCCCTCGAGATGGCTCGCTATCTGATCGAACAGAAAGACGCACTCGACCCGGATTGGAAAAGCCTGGCCGAGCGGTGCATCCAATTCGCCACGACCCACTTCGCGATCGAGAAACCCGGCGGCGCAGTCCTCATGGGCGAACAGGATTCCGACAAGCGCCCCTGGGGCGGCGCATGCTCGAAACTCGGGGCCGTTGCGGCCCTGTTTTATGCCGCTGGCGGCGGCGAACAATACAAGGAACTGGCGTACCGGAACCTGAACTGGGCTACCTATTTCGTGGACGAAGACGGCGGTCCCGCTGCCTTGTGGCTCGAAGACGAGTTCAAGAAGGGTAGCTGGCAGGAAGATTGCCACACCGACGTGGTGCATAATTTCGTGGATGCGCTCACGGCCGTGCCGGAATGGGCCGACGGGCCCCGGGGCCGGCAGGCGCGCCCGGAGCGTATCGGATTCCACACCGCCCGCTACAACGACGCGGGAAAACTCATCCCGTACCTCCCGTTGGGAGAAGTGGTCAAGCGCGAGGTCGACTGGTACCGCACATGCGGCGTTCTTGTGAACGGGTATCCGTCGTGGGTGTGTTCGTCATTTGTTGACGACGCATTCAGACCCTTCAAGACCGATATCGTGGCCGGTTGCCAATGCGGCATGGGTATTCTGTCACATCTCAAATACTGGGAATACACGGGCAAGACTGACGCATATCTCCTCGACATGGCCCGCGCGCAAGGCGACTACCTGGTGAAGGAGTGCAACACCACCGGCGAGGGCGTCTATCCTCTGTTCACTCGAAGCACAGGCAACAACACCGACTTCCCCCTCAAGAAGAGTTCACAGGGAGATTCGAATTACGGCGAAAACGTGATCGAGCCCGACAAAGGGGGCTTGGCCGGGTACGCTCTGCTGAAATTGTACGACGCCACTGGCGGCCAGCCGTATCTCGAGCAAGCCATCCACAACGCCGACTGCCTGGTCAAGAACATGCGGCCCGGCACCTCCGAACAGGCGCCGTGGCCGTTCCGCGTCGACTCGGTAACGGGCGAGCACTGGGGCGAGCGTAACGGCAACATGGCCTTCATCCTCCGACTGTTCGACGAACTGCTCGCGAAGGGCCACGATAAGTATCAAGGCCCGCGCGACACGCTCTGGAAGTGGGTCCGCGACGTGCAGATCCCCGCCCCCGATAACCGCGGCGAGTCTCACTGGATGCAGTTCTTCGAGGATCAGGTCCCTTACGACAACCGGACCTCCTGGGCGCCCCTCGAAATGGCGCGCTACCTCATCGAGGGCAAAGAGGCGCTTGCGCCGGACTGGATGGCGCTCGCCGAGAAATGCATCCAGTTCGCGCTCCGCAACTTCTCGAAGTGGGAGGCGGGCGGCGTCACCAGCATGTGCGAGCAAGACATCGATCTCCGGCCATGGTCCGGCGCCTGCTCGAAACTTGGCGGCGTGGCAGCGATGTTCTACGCAGCGGGGGGCGGCGAGGAATATGGTGAAATCGCCTTCCGGAACCTCACGTGGATGGCGTATCACACCGACGACGACGGCTGCCCCGGCGAAATTACCGGTTTCTACGGGCGGCTGCGGCGCGCGGGATGGCAGACAGACAGTCACTGCGACAAGCTGATCAACTTTGCCGACGCCTTCGCCGTCCTGCCGGAATGGGCAGAAGCAAAAGACTTTCCGGCCCAAGCCGCGGTCGAGGACGGCCAGGCAAGACTCGCCGACCTCTCGCAGGGCGTCATTGTGGTCCCTGAAGATTCCGGCATTCTCGCCAAAGCGGCGGACATGCTGTCCGAGGAGATCGAACGCCGGACGGGTGTCCGGCTACCCCAAGCGCCGGAACAGCCTGTAGACGCGCGCCCGGCCATCGTCCTTGGCGCCGCCGCCCAACCAGGCGGCGCGGCGCCCCCAGCAGGTCTGGTTGTCCCGGATAAAGCGGACGGCTATGCGCTCTGGGTGGATTCGGCGCGTCCCGAAGCGCCGGTAGTCCACTTGAGGGGCCACGATCCGCGCGGCACTTTGTTCGCGGCGGGCCGGTTTTTACGAATCGCGGAATTGGACGCGGGCAAGGTCGCAGTCGCCGCCAGCCTTAAGGAATCCTCCGCGCCCGCATACCCGATACGCGGCCACCAGCTCGGATACCGGGACACGCCCAATGCTTTCGACGCATGGGAAACGCCCGAGTTCGAGCAATATCTGCGCGACCTGGTCATTTTCGGCACTAACGCCGTGGAGTTCACCACGTCGCTTTATCCCGACGAGCCCAAGGGGCCTCTTATGTCCAAGACCACGTGGGAAATGACCGCGGAATGGTCGAAAGTGCTTGAGGAATACGGCATCGACTGCTGGATCTGGCAGGAGATCCCTTCGGAAGTCGATGTGGGCAAACCGGACGAGGCCGGCCATCTGCTTGAACGCTGGCGCGCATTGCTGGAGAGCCTGACGGGTCTCGATGCCGTGTTCGTCCCCGGTGGCGACGGCGGCCTGACGCCCGCGCCGGTACTGATGCCGTTCCTCGAGCGTTTGGCCCCGCTCATTCAGGAAATACACCCTGGCGCCACACTCTGGGTTTCCAACCAGACGTTCGAGGACCTCGAGAACGACTTCTTCTTCGAATACCTGCAGAAGCAGCAGCCGGAATGGCTGGACGGCGTGGTGTATGGCCCCTGGACCAAGATGTCGCTGCACGAAATGCGCGAGCGAACGCCCAAGCGCTATCCCATACGTCACTATCCCGACATCACGCACAACGTACGGTGCCAATACCCGGTGCAGGACTGGGATCGCGTGTTCGCCCACGCCGTGAACCGCGAGGCGCCGAATCCCAGGCCGCGCGACATGCGCCACATTGCCCGGTTCTCCCAGGCGGATACCGGCAATTTCGTGACCTATTCGGAAGGCGTGAACGACGACCTTAACAAGATCGTATGGAGCGCAGTGGGCTGGGCTCCGGACATGCCCATCGAAGACATTCTGCTCGAGTACGGCCGGGTCTTCTTCGGCGGGCAGGAAGCCGAACCCATCGCCAAAGGCTTGCGCATGCTCGAAGACAATTGGCGGGGGCCCGTCGCGGAGAATCTCGGGATCGAGGCGGCGTTGCGGCATTGGCGCGCGCTCGAGTTGCGCAATCCGGAAATGGTTCAGTCGAATTGGCGCTTCCAGATGTACCTGTTGCGGGCCTACTGCGACGCCTACCTGCGGCGCCGGGCCATCGTCGAAGCCCGCTGCGAGTCCCGGGCCTGCTCCGTGCTGCTTCGCGCCAGCGAGTTCGGGTCCGAAACCGCCATAAGCAAAGCACGCGCCGAGCTGGCGGCAGCGGAACGCGACTCGGACTCGTGGACATACCGGTACCGGATCGAAGAACTGTGCCAGCTGCTGTTTGACACCATCGGCATGCAGCTCAGCATCCATCCGCCCTATCTCGCGAAGAATCCGGAACGCGGCGCCGTGCTCGACACGATTGACTGCCCGCTCAATAACCGGGTTTGGATGGAGGCGCAGTTCCGGGAAATCCTCGCGTTGAAGGACACGGCCGCGCAGACATGGCGGCTCACTTCGATTGCGAACTGGGAGCATCCCGTGAGAAACCGCGAACGGCCGCTTGCCGGAATATTCTACGATGACCTGGGTAACCCGTTTAACCAGCCCCATGTGTTGCGGGAAACCGCGTGGGAGGCCGACCCCGGCTACGTGAACTCGGTCCAGTGCGAGTATTCGTTCGCCACGGACAACATCTCGCTCAAGCCCAGCGCCTGCCGGCTGTCCTGGCTTGACCAGGGCCAGACCCTGTATGGCCAGCCGTTGCGCATGCGGTATGAGGGATTGGAGCCGGGGACGTCTTACGTGTTGCGGGTTACGTACGCGGGGCGTTTCCGGTCAACGATGCGGCTCGTAGCGGACGGCGTGCAGGAAATCCACGGCTGGCTGCCTCAACCCAAGGTCTTGGAGCCCATCGACTTCGATGTTCCCCCAGAGGCCGTAGCGGACGGCGTGCTCGAACTCGAGTGGCAACTCTCGAAAGAAAAGGAACGGTGGCTCTGGCACCGGCCTCCCAACCGCGGCTGCCAGGTCGCTGAGGTGTGGCTGCTGAAGAAGTGACTGCCCAAGCGTGAGAACCAACGAAAACGCTGAGGGGAAGACAGGCTGTGTTCAACCTGTCTTCCCCGCGCCATTTCTGCGTTCGCGGCCGGCCCCGGCCATGTAGTTTTCGTGAGAGGGGATACCCGCCGTCAATCCGCCCGATGCCGGAAAACGTCGAAGAAGGCGAGAACGTCGTCTACAGAGCGTGCAGACTTCAATTGGGAGACCAAACTCGCACGCTCTCCGAGCGACGCTACGGCCGCCAAGGCCTCGAGATATTTCGTCGATTCGCGCAGCGGGGCGGCGATAAGGAAAATGAGGTGGCAGGGTTTTCCGTCGGCCGAATCGAAATCCATGCCGGGACCTGAGATGCCGAGAGCGGCGACGACTTCTCGAACACCGTCGGTGCGGGCGTGGGGAATCGCGATGCCGTTGCCGAGGCCCGTGCTGCCTTGCTTCTCCCGGTTCACAATCGCATCGACAAGGGCCGCGCGGTCGCCGGCCTTCCCGCTGTCAACGAGCAGGTCGGCGAGCCGTTCGATGGCCGACCACTTGTCGAGCTGGTCTATGTCGATCCGGATGGTGTCTGCCTTAAGTAGTTCCTTCAGTACCATCTTCATGCCTCCACGCCGGCTTTCGCATGTTGGCCGTCACGCCATGTAACACTTCCTGCCAGCGTAATTCGTAATTCATTGAAAATGCCTCTTGTTTGACTTCTCGGCCCACCCACGGGTTTCAATTCCCGAAACCCCGGAGAAAGAGCCCGGGACACGCCCGAACGGTCTTGCCTGCTGCCTCATTATGCAGAGTCAAAAAAGTCCTTAACCAGGCGTCTGCCCTTTACAATGAGAACAGGACACCGGGCGTCGCAGAGAACACGCTCAGATTCGTTGAATGTGGTGTCTTTCCGGCTCAGGGATTCCTCGATTTCCCCAAGAATAATTATGCTAGCGTTGATCTCCCTGGCCTTGTCAAGGATTTCGCGATGAACCACGCCGTGAAGGAGTTCCGTAGTGACACGAACTTCTTTCTCGTGGGCAAGCCTTTGTACGAGCGCAAGATACCGTTTGCCGTCTTCCTCGACATCGCGCCTGAGATCGAGTCCCTCTTCCTTCAGGAATACTCGAGCTTTGGTGAGTTCCTCGAGAATTCGCTCGTTGACCACGGCAACGGCGTGGAGTTCCCCGCCGGTTCGCTTTGCGCAGGCGATGGCGTAGCGCGCGGCCTCGAGACCGCGTTCGTTGGTCTCGATATAGACCAAGGCTTTTCCAAAGTGCGGGAAAACTGCCATACGCTATCTCCCCTGGGCTTCGAGGCGGTCCTTGATCAGCTTGAGGACAAAGAAAGCTTCGCGGTCCGCTTCCTCGAGCGCGCCTTCCACATGGTGCAGGCTGTCTTGGTAGTCGGGAATGAATACCCGTTCGAGCGCGTTGACGCGGCGAATGGTCTTTTGGATCTCGCGCGCAAGCCGAATCACGGAAATCCGGCATTCCGCCAGGACAGCGATGGACCCGAGCGCATCTTTGAACCGCTGAACGGCCTCGTCCGTCCAAACGGAGGTGCCGCTGGGGCCGTAGTAGGGCGGATTGTCTCGGAGCGTGAGCTCCACTGCGGGGAGCGAGACGCCCATGACCCTGCGCTCCCGGAGATTCATGACCGGTTCGACATTGACCGCGTTGCTTGCGGAGGCGACGCCCGAGACGCCCGTGGCGAATTGCGCTTCCCGAAGGGCAGCATAGGCCGCGGCCAGATGCTGATCGACTTTTCGTTGCGCCTCGATGGCGCGGGCGGTGAACCGTTTGAGTTCGAGGACCAGAATCTCGCGCTTCTGCTCAAGCAGTTCGTATCCCGAGCGGGCAAAGGCGAGCTCGGCTTTGAGGCGCAGAAGATTGGTCCGTGTTGGTGCTATCTGTTGGCCAGGCATGTTATTTCCCGTAGTACTTTCTGACTTCCTCTTCCGTGATCCGATGCAGTTCCTCGCGTGGAAGCGTCTGCAGAATCTCCCATCCGAGGTCGAGTGTCTGCTCGATCGAACGGTCTTCATCGAGACCTTGGGACAAGAAGCGGCGCTCGAAGAGCTCCCCGAATTCCAAGTAGGTGCGGTCGAGCGCCGTCAGCTCTTCTTCGCCAATGACAGAGGCGAGAGAACGGATTTCCTTTACGTGCGCATAAGAGGCAAAGAGCTGGCTGGCAAGGTGTGCGTGGTCTTCCCGGGTCATCCCCTCCCCTATTCCGTCTTTCATGAGGCGCGAGAGCGAGGGAAGGCCCGCAATGGGCGGATAGATGCCGCGCTGATCGAGATCCCGGTCCAACACGATCTGGCCTTCCGTGATGAAGCCCGAAAGGTCGGGAATCGGATGCGAAATGTCGTCGTTGGGCATCGTGACGACGGGTATCTGGGTAATCGAGCCTGGTTTGTCTCTCAGCATGCCGGCCCGTTCGTAAATGCTCGCCAGGTCGCTGTAGAGGTAGCCGGGGTATCCTTTCCGGCTCGGGATTTCCTGCCGCTGGGTGGAGATTTCGCGCAAGGCTTCGCAGTAGTTGGTCATATCGGTCAGGATTACCAGCACGTGCATGCCGAGGTCAAACGCGAGGTACTCGGCGGCTGTCAGCGCGATCCGCGGGGTCATGAGGCGTTCCACGGACGGCGCGTCGGCAAGGCTGAGAAACGCAACCACGCGTTCCATCGCCCCGGATTCCTCGAAATTCTTGAGGTAGAACCGGGCTTCGTCGTGCTTGATGCCCATGCCGGCGAAGACGACCGCGAACGGGATGTTTTCCCCAACGATTTTCGCTTGGCGCGTTATCTGGGCGACGAGTTGACGGTGGGGCAGGCCGCTGCCCGAAAACACGGGCAGCTTCTGGCCGCGCACAAGCGTGTTCATGCCGTCGATGGCCGAGATGCCGGTCTGGATGAACTTGCGCGGGTAGTCTCGCGCGGTCGGGTTCACGGGAAGGCCGTTGACATTGCGGTCTTCTCCGACGGTCTCGGGCCCCCCGTCGTACGGACGGCCCAGACCGTCGAACGCCCGCCCCAGCATCTCCTCGGAGACCGCGAGGTTCAACGGATGGCCGCGAAAACGCACGCGCGTGTCGGCAAGCTTGAGCCCGGCCGTGCCCTCGAAGATCTGAATCACGGCGGCCCCTTCGGAGACTTCCAGCGTCATGCCGAGGCGGCTGTTCCCGTTGCGGTCGACGACCTCCGCGAGCTCGTTATAGCCCACATTGTGGATCCCGCTGACGGCGACAATCGGCCCCGAGACTTCGTCAAGCCCGAAGTACTCGCGCTCGTCCAGCAGCTGGCGATTCGAGGTTTCAGCCGTAGATGCTCGTGAGTTCATGAATCGATTCCTCGACTTCTTTCAACAGACTTGCGAGCCGGTCAAGCTCGTCGTTGGGGCATTCGTACTTCATCTGCATGATATCGCGCACGGCCTCCATCTTCTTCAGCGAGGCCAGGGTGACGCCCTTTTGAATAGCTTCGGCGGCGAGGTTATAGAAGGTCACGATGATGTTCAGCATCATGAACTGCTTCTCGGCAACACAGAACGCGTCAACTTTGTCGAAGGCGCTCTGCTGCAGAAAGGCGTTCTTGAACATGTTGGCCACATCGAGAACGAGCCGCTGGCTGTCGGGCAGAACGTCGGCGCCAACCAGTTTGACGACGTGTTCGAGCCGGGCTTCTTTCTGCATGACGGCCATGATCGCCGAACGCACCTCACGCCACTCCTCGTGCGTCTTCTCATCCCACCAGGGAGCCACGTCTTCTATATACTCGCTGTAGCTCTCCAGCCAACTGACGGCCGGAAAGTGCCGTGCATTGGCGAGCTGCTTATCGAGAGCCCAGAACGCGCGGATGAAGCGTTTCGTATGTTGCGTGACGGGCTCGGAGAAGTCGCCGCCCGGCGGCGACACGGCGCCGATCGTCGTGATACTGCCTTTGTGCCCGCCGAGGGTAGTGACGGGACCCGCGCGTTCGTAGAATTCGGCAAGACGCGTCGGCAGGTAGGCCGGGAACCCCTCGTCAGCGGGCATTTCCTCCATGCGGCCCGAAAGTTCCCGCAGGGCTTCGGCCCAGCGGGACGTCGAGTCGGCCATGATGGCAACGTCATACCCCATGTCGCGGTAGTACTCGGCGATGGTGATACCCGTATAGATGCTGGCTTCGCGCGCGGCAACGGGCATGTTCGAAGTGTTGGCGATGAGCAGCGTCCGCTCCATGAGCGATTTGCCGGTGCGGGGATCAATCAGTTCCGGGAACTCCTTGAGGACCCCGGTCATTTCGTTGCCGCGTTCACCGCATCCGATGTAGACGACGAGGTCGGCGTCGCACCATTTCGCGATCGCGTGCTGCACCATGGTCTTACCCGTGCCGAATCCGCCGGGCACAACAACCACGCCCCCGCGAGCCACGGGGAATAACGTGTCGAGTACCCGCTGCCCCGTGATAAGAGGAGTGGCGTACGGCAGCCGCCTGGCGTAGGGACGGCCCTTGCGGACCGGCCATTTGTGGAAGAATCTGAGTTCAACGTCGCCCGCCGCGGTCCTGACGGTAGCCAATGAGTCTTCGATACGGTACTCACCTGGTTCCGCGAGCCGCACAAGCTCGCCTTGCACCGAAGGGGGCGTCATGACCCGGTGTTCAATGACTTCCGTCTCCTTGACAACGCCGAGGACGGTTCCTCCGGAGACGCTGCATGGAGGCTTCAGGGACGGCGTAAATCCCCAGCACTTCTCGCGCGACAGGGCGGGCGCGTGAACGCCTTTTGACACGAAATCGCCCATCTGGGCGCGCAGGACATCAAGGGGCCGCTGGACCCCATCGTAAATGCTCCCCAGCAGGCCCGGACCGAGTTCGACGGATAGCGGCTCGCCCTGGCCGATGACGGGCGCGCCGGGCCGCAAGCCCGTCGTGTCCTCATAGACCTGAATCCATGCTGCATCCCCGCGGATGCGCACTATCTCGCCGACGAGGCGCTCCTCACCCACATAGACGAGTTCGAGCATTTCCACGCCGGAGACGTTGCCCGCCTCGACTACGGGACCAACAACCCGTCTTACCGTTCCGATAATGCGTTCAACCATGGCCTGTCATCGCATCCCTGACGATCATTGCGCGAAGCTCCCGCCGTTTGCGCTGCATCCTCGTCCTGTAAGTGTTATCGTAGACCACGCGTCCATCTGGCGATTGGGCGGTGCAGCCTCCGCCCAAGTCGTATTCTTCGAGTTGAAGCCCCACTTTGGATACTCCCGCGGCGGACACGCGGCTGTCGGCCGCGAGCCGTCCGGCAAACGAATCGCCCAGAAACCCGGCGTCCGTCTTGCTGATTCTCAAGACCACTTCGGGTAGCCCGATGGCAGCCACGGCTTCCGCGGCCAGATTCCACAAGGACTGGGCATAGGCATCGGGGGAACTCCGTATGGCTTCGAGTTTCGCCTTGACCTGTTTGAGGACGTGCTCGGCCACGTTTTCACGCGCCGCCAGAAGCAGCCGCTTGGCCTCGATCCGGGCCGTAGCGAGTTCCTGGGTGCGCGTTCGCTCGCACCGCTCGCGGGTCTTGGCCGAAACCTCGTCACGCGCGCGCTCCCCATCCTTACGCGCGTTATCGCGCACGGCGTTCGCCGCGTTCTCGGCGCTTTCGAGGATGCGAGACGCCCGCGTGTCCGCTTCCGAGAGGATGCTTTCAATGATCTGAAGGCCTCCCGCTTCCAGGGCGTCCTCACTCATATGCTGACTCCTACCGCCCTGCGGACGATGTTTTCGATGGTCTGCCTGTCGGAGATCGGCCCAGACGCATCGGGGATTTCGAGGATTAAGGGAAAACCGACGCCATAGAGCCGGGCGTCGACTTCGTCGCGGATTGTCGCGGCCATACGTTCGGGGATCAGGATAACGCCGATTTCCCGCTTTTCGAGAGCCTCGTTAAGCGCGGCCAATGCGTCGTCGCGGCCGGTGGCGACGCGGCCCCCGACGCCCACGAGCCGGAATCCGGCCACGGTCTGGCTGTCGCCAATGACGAACGGTATCATGTTACACCCTGCCCAGCACCATAATGCCGATGATCAGCCCGTAAATGGCTATACCTTCCGCGAGCCCAACGAAGATCAGGGTCCTTGCGGCAAGCTGCGGTTTTTCGGCCACGGCGCCGACCGCGGCGCTTCCCACGTAGGCAACGGCAATGCCCGCGCCAACGCATCCGAGACCAACACTCAACGCTGCTGCAAGATAGGCCCAACCAGCGTTTGGCGACTCAGAGGCGGGAGGCATCTTCCCCTCCCCGGCTTGCGCCCATGCCCCGGTACACCAGATTGCAGTCACAAGCACCGTCACGGTCAAGAAGACCGCTGCCAAGATTGCCCGTTGTTCACGTGAGATTCCCTTATACATCGGTTTCACCTTTCAGTTTGCCGCATCCTGAGGAGTTGACGAAACCCCGACGGGTGCGTACTTCTGCCCAGTCCGGTTGAAGAACTTGCCGAAGAATTCGTAGTACTCAAGACGCAACGCCTGGATCGTGACCACGACGCCCTCGAGCACGATGATGAGCACATTTCCCGCAATAATAACGATGAATGACAAGAATCGGCCGCCGGGCGCGCCGCTCACGATTTCCGCCAGACTGAACACGGCGACAAACAGTCCGGCGTGCGCCAGGCCAAATGCGGCAACACGAATAAAGGAAACGGTGTTGGCCAGATAGCCCATGAAGACTTCCATGACTTCCACCGCTGACTCCATGACATACGTGATGGCCCCCTCGGGAAAAGCCCGCTGTTGCTTTCCGAACAGCCTCAGCAAGGGGCCTTTGAGCAGGAACCCGGTCAAGGCGAGCGCCATCGGCACCACAAGCCACGCGGAGTGCGGCGTCGTCGAAGTCGAGAAAAACGACTTCACGACCAGGCCGATGCCCGACCAGTAGATGATGCCGACAAGAGGGCCGGCGCCGTCAAAAAGGGACTCCCAGAACGCGTGCGCCCGGATGGCATTGAGCACGTTGAGTATGATGCCGAGACTGACAAACAGGATTCCGAACACTATTGCGAACGCGAACAGATCGTTAATCCCCTCGAGGGGCTTGGTCCACAGGGCAGGCAGAAGATGTTCGAGACCAAAAATGCTGCCGTATAGGAGGCCGAAAATCACCGAGGCGGCCCCACAGTAAATGGCCAGTTTGCCGACGTCCTTGTACTGGGGGGCTTTCAGTACGAACAGAACGCCGAGGGCGCATAACACGAGGCCGTGGCCGGCGTCGCCAAACATCATGCCGAACATGAGGAGAAACGAGATCGCCACAAACAGCGTCGGGTCGATCATCGTGTACGACGGAATCGCGAATCCTTCAGTCAGAAGCGCGAACGGCTGCAAGAATTTCGGCCGGTTGAAAAGCACCGGCACCTCTACCTCTCCCTGTTGGACCGGTTCGAGCGATTCAGCTTCGGTCACCTCGACAATGGCACGGCCGTGCGTCTTCTCCCTGATGGCATCGACAAGCGCGGCGGCTTGGTCTCGGGGGACCCAGCCAGCGAACACACAGGTGCGCTCGGTGACCTTGCACGAGTCCTGAATGCGCAATACGAGCAAGCTGGCGCTCAACCGCTGCAACGCCGGCGCGGCAGCGGGCCATGCCGCCTCTTGCGCAGCACGAAGCGCAGCTTTGTTCTCGGAAAGTTGCGTCTCAACAGACTGGAGATCATCCAGCAGAGCGCCTTTCGCTTCGTGCGTGATCGTGGCGACATCCTGGGGAATCGGCAATTCCGCGAACGCGGTGTCATGAAGCGCTTTGCGCAGGGTTTCCTTGTTTCGTTGGAGCACGAGGCACACCACGTGAACATCACGGGCGATGCGCCGGTAAGGCACGACAACCGACGGAATGTCCTTCAGGAGCGATTCGAGCTTCGGGAGCTGATTCTGTGCGATGACGCCCACCGCGGTATACAGCATCGAAGAGCGCAGCAGCCGCGCCAGGGGCAGATTCGGGGGAACGAGGGCATTGAGCCCTGAAAGCGTGGCCTGAAGCCGGGAAAGCCGGTCCGTGAGCCGGATGCGCGATTCGGAGAGAGGCGTGATTGCGGCTTCGGCGCTGGCAATGACGGCATCGATCTCGGCCAGACTCGCGCCGGAGACTTCCGCAAATCCCGCGGATTCCGGCGCGCCGTGCTCGCTCAGCATGTCCCCCACGAGGCCTTCCAGCTTGGTCTTGCGGTCAAGGCACTCCTTTGTCAAACGCTTTACGTCGATGTCGGCGAGGTCGCGCGCCCACGATTCGGTTTCCTCGACGCTAGTGAGATGGAGCACCCCCGCGCGGGCGACTTCTTCCATAACGCCCTGCATGTCGTCACGAAGGATGACGGCGGTGAAACGGCTCATCTTTTCGGCGACCAGCATCATGCCTCACCTGATTCCGCAGAGCTTGCCGGAGAGTTCCTCAGGGGAAAACCCGGCGGCCAATCCGGCGAAGATCCCGCGCAGATTCCGCAACTCGGTACGTGTCAGAGAATAGAACGCAATAACGCAGGCGATACAGAAAGGAAATCCTGCAAGCTGACGCCAGGCCGCGTCCGTGGCTGACTCGGTCACGAGCGATTCGAGGAGTCCAATCCGTTCGAGACCGGGCGGATTTCCTCCCTTGTCCCCCGCAAGTTCCGACAGGTATTGCAGCGAGACTTCTTCCAGGTCCTCGGGCGAGAATTGTGCTTTTTCGAGCGTGCTCGAGAGGGCGGAGATATTCGGAATCATGGCTTCGCGGAGCAAAGCCGCGGGAGCGCCGTAATAGGAAGCACAGCGGGAAAGCCACGAAAGATTCACCAGATCGATTTCCGCGGCGATCAGCCGCAAACCGTCGGTAGCGTCGTTTCCGCCGAGATTCTTGATGGCATTGAGCAGGCTGCGGTAATGCCGCTTCTCCAGGGCGATTTCCAGATGGAAAAGCGTTCGGGTCTCTCTGTAAGTACGCGCACTCTCGAGAACCGGGTCCGCGTATGGAGTACCCCGGAGCAACGCAGCCACCGTTTCGAGGGTATCGGCCTTGGCAACCTCAAGAAACGGAACGTCGTGTGCCAGACTGACACTCGGAACAAGCCGAGCATACGTTTCATCTTTTGCATGCCATGCCCTGAGCGCTTCGTGGAGATCGTCCAGTTCCCACCGCGAAAGAAGCAGCGACCCTACGTCCCGCGTCTTACCTCTTAACGAGCGAAGCGCCCGTTTGAATCGTGACCCCGTCGCGTCTTTCAGGGCGCGCTCGGCCATAAGTGGCGACGGCTGGGAGAGTTCCGGCAACCAGGCCGCATAGGCCGTGGACCTCAACGCGTTCCAGGACTCCTGAAATGTGCCCGCGCGAAGAATATCATCGAACTGGCTGCGTGAAAGCAGATCGGACAGGCTCGCGCGAATAATGGCGTTCGCCTCGGCATATCGGGCAAGCGCGCGCATCAGGACAGTCCAGCAAGGGAGCGGGCAGCCTGGTCTACCCGCGACGAATCGCCGGCCCATTGCCCGCCGGTGATCTGCCCGGCTTCGTCGCGGGCTTGCTGAATAATCAATTGCTTTTCGCGCTCGGCCTCCGCACGAGCGTTTTCCATGGACTCCTGGGCCTCCGCTCTGGCCTTTTCCCGGTATTCCGCGGTGATGCGGGACGCTTCGGCAGCAGCTGCGGCGGCGATTTCCCGCGCTTTTCCCTCAGCCGCGGCGACACGGTCTCTGGCGTCTTGTTCCGCCTGAAGGATCTTCTCAATTTGCGTTTTCAAGGCCTGCACAACCTCATATCGGTTGGATGAAACCCGGCCATTCTAAGTTTGGTGGATAATTCGTCATCGCGCCGGCCCCGTGGCGCTTGCCATATGCTGTCTTTCGTACCGGGCGATTCTCAAACGGTTTACGCTCCTCCGCAGCGGGCACCTGACGGAGTGCGAACCTCTCCAGAGGGCCTCTCGTGTCGGCCACATTGCTGCCCGCGGAAGCCATACGTGTCGCCCGCAAACAGTTCTCGCTGCCATCGGCGCCGGTAAGGCCGGGAAGGCGGACGTAACTCCACCTCTTTTGCAGTGGGACCGATCAGACACTCCCACCGCATTCCCGAACACGGCAGGAGTTGTCAGCTCCCCGGAGGGTGGCGGTTACTAGTTGTCTCCTATGTTCTGGATATCATAAAACGTAAAGTATGCTACCACCAGCAACCAAGTAAGGTCAAGAATTGGAAACGTGCTCGCCTCATGCCGCGTGGCCACGGACCGGGCTTCATGCGCAAGAGCGGAATCAACACCGGACCTCCTGGTCCAATGCGCGCCATTACCTCTTGTGGCGCCTATAGTTATATAGCGCCGGGCAAGCCCTGAACGACACCCTGTCGGCGTAAAACCAACACCCATGAAGCGACACCTCTGCTCACTTCTCATTCCGCCGGAGAGATGTTTAGCGCAGTCAGGCATCCTTTTAGACCGGGGAACGTGAATTCGATCTTTCCCGTCAGCGCCTTCTTTTCACACTGGATCGCGTAGATAAGGGTCAGACATGGGGTTTCGTCCGGAGAGAACTCCCTGGACTGACACGTGACCGACTGAACAGTCCCAGCTTCGCTTTGATTGCTTTGTGCAAATTCGCGCAAGGTCTCCGGAGGCAGCTCTTTCTGAAGCGCTTCGTGCATAAGCGCGCGGGCTTCATCCACTTTTCCCGCCATGGTCAGTTCAAGGCATTGGCGCCCCTTCTCTTCGTAGAGCTGCGTGCTCGGCAACTGGGTAAACCACTGCCCCAATTTGTCAGATGTCACGTTGAACTCGACGATCTTGCCGTTGTGCAGAACGAGTTTGGATTCGGCCTCGCCCTTCTCAAACCGGATCTTTCCCGACGACTCCGTAACGACCACGCCATCTTCATATTTCTTGTTGGTGTTGAAGCTCGAGGCCTTGAGACCCTCTGGCTCGCCAAGGGTCTCTTTCATTGCATTCATCCACTCCGCAATAACCGGCTCATCCACTTCCTCGATTAACCTTGGGTCAAACAGGGCCAGCACTTGTTGTGGGTCCCCGGAGTAGACGGCGGCAAAGAACTTCTCCTGCTCCTTCGCTCCCGCCTTGAATGCCCATGCCACAACGCCAATCACCACAAGCACGAGGATCACCAACGAAACGAGACATCCAGCCACGAACTTCTTCATAACCGCCTCCCTTGCCGCCTCTTCCACTGCCCTGAGCGGTCTGAAATCTCAGTATCTGCCTCCTTCCCCTGAATTGGCAATACCTTTGTCTGCCCCCGCCCCATGTTTCTCTCCCGTTTTCCTTGACGAAGAACGGTATGCGGAGACCCGCCGCCATACGGGACGCAACTGAAGTTATAATGACTGCGGAGTGCGGACTAAGGCCGGTTCGGAGAAGACGGCAATCTCAGGTGGGCTTATCAACGAATTGGGCGCTGGGCGGTGAGTATCCTCGACGTGCGGTGGGTTCTCCGCCGCCGCGGGTGCCCGGAAGCTCAACACGCCGCAAAGTCACTTGTTGGGGGAATGCTCCATGAGATGCTCCGCGGCACGTGTCTTGCTATTAGCCCTTTTCCCCGCGATCATCGCGGCTGGCGAACCCGCGGGCGTGTCCAACCCGCCGGAGGGGGAATGGTTTGTCCCGGCGCGGTTGAACTACGGCACATGGGCACAGCAACCTCAGGAAGACTTCCCGGATGGAAATATGGACGCCAGGATGGAACCGATGGAGCGCATCGGCATGAGGGACTACTTCTTTATGCGCGGCGAAGAAGCATTCTACCGGCAAATCTACGCCGCCGCTCAGAAACATGGTATCCGCCTCTGGTTACGAACCTTCGCGCAGGCGCGCTATTCCGAGGAGGATGTCAAAGCACACCCGGAGCGCCTCTTCCAGATGGATTGGACAAAGGCCCAGGGTATTTCCTGCCCGTCATGGCCCGAGAACCAGGTTGAATGGGTCACGTGGACGGAACCTTTTCTGCTGGAGTTTCGCGAGTACTTGCACGGCGTGAACCTCGACTTTATCCGCTATCCGGACGACAGCCCCTGCTCATGCGCCGCGTGCCACGCCCTCTACGAAAAATGGCTCGGACGCCACGAAGTGACTGAGGAGGACCTCGAAGATCACGAACTCGCAAAAAAGTACGCGGACATGCGGAATTCCGTCATCGGCGGAATGGTGCAGAGGGTGAGGGCGATGTGTGACCGCGCGGGACTGAAATTTTCCGTCTGCGTATTCGCCAACTTGGATCATGCCCGGATGCTTGGCCAAGACTGGCCCCGGTGGGCGCGGGAAGGATTGGTCGACGTTGTTTGCCCGATGAGCTATACGAGCGACCGGGCCCAGCATCAAAAGTGGATACGCGACCACGTAACCGCCATAGCCGGGGAAGCGGAGTTGTGGGATTCCGTGGCCCGGGAGTGGGACCCCGGCGAGAATACGCCCGAAGAAGTGCTTATCCAGTCCCTCGATGTTCTACGCGGCGGCGCCCATGGCCTGGCTAGTTTCAATATGGCGGCGTTCAGCGAGGATGACTGGCGCTTGCAAGCAGACCTTCAGAAGGAATACGGCTGGAGTATTTCCATCCGGGACCAGACGCTCTATGTAAACGGCCCTCCGTTCGCCTGGATGAAGCTTCCGGCATGGTCATTGCCTCACTGCGCGGTGTCCGGCGGCCAATTGACGCCTCAGGCGGAGGACGACCGCTTGGTCGTGCGCGACAAGCGTGTCTGGATGGAAGGACCCGATGCGTTTCCGGCTGTCAACCCCGGCCAGCTTGTGGAGTCCGAACTCATTCTCCACAATTGGTCGCTGGAAGACGCCGAAATCCAAGTTGACGGAAAGCTGCCCGAGGGATGGCGTATCGAGAAACCCGCAGGTTCGTTGCCTCTTGGCGTCAATGATTCCCTCACGGTCGCGGTTGCCGTTCGCACGCCCGAGTCCGTACCCCCAGGGCGGTACTGGCTCGACATCATGGCCGAGGATACAAGAGCGGGAGAGCCTGTTGCTCGCGCAGTTGATGTTGTCGAACTGAAACTTGACGACGGCGTCGCCATCACAATACTTCCCCTCACCCGGACACGGTTTACCTCATCGCCAACGTGGGTTCCCGTAGATGTAGCTGTGAATAGTGCAAGTGCAACGGGCTATTGACGATTAAGCGTCTAAATCAGGAATACGTCATGAAATCGTGGACACGCAGCCGCCCCGAGGACGGCCCGCCTTGATCTTGTGTCTCGAACGCGCGAAACGGCTGGAGAAACTGTCTTGAAGCCCTGCGTGAGGGCTTCTAGACTGATGGACAGGTTGCCCGTGGCGGCCGCAGAAGGGGTGATGCGGAAGTCTCGGGTATGGCTTCATGAGCGGCGGGCGGCACGACGCTCCGCGGGCAGAAAAGAGGAATCATCATGAGAACCGAGTGGACCAGGCGCGAGATGATCAGGGCTTCCGTTGGCGCGGCTGCGGCAGCAAGCGCCGTGGGAGTTCCAGGTGATGTTGCGTCGACATCGGAGGAAACCAAGCCGCGATCGGGGCCGCTCGCTGCCAACACGGAACCCTGGTACAAGCGGTATCTGGTGGGAATCGAGTACGGACCAACTGGAGCGAATACGCTCGATCGCGAAATATATATGTCGCAGGCGACAGGGAAGCAAATTATCGAGAACCTCCTCACGGCTCGGGCCCAATACCTTGTGGCCTTCATGAAAGACATGCGCTTTGCCTACTACAATTCACGCGTTGCACAAAAGTGTCCGGGTTTGGGCGAACGCGATCTTCTGGCCGAGTGCATCGCCGAGGCCGGGCCGCACAGCATGCCGGTCATCGCCTATTGCCAGGTGCAGTACGACGATTCTTCCTGGGAGGCCCACGCCGAATGGCGTATGAAAGACCCGGGCGGAAACGACATCGGCGGCAGGCTCTGTTACCGCTCCGGCTACCTCGAGTTCATAAAAAACGTGGCCGCCGAAATGATGGAATACGATATCGCCGGGTTCCATTTTGACATGCTGGATTTTGGTTTCTTCGGACCATTCGGATGTTGGTGCGACTTCTGCCGCAATGCCTTCCGCGATACGTACCAGGTAGATATGCCGCCGGGCGTAACGTGGGACGACACGTGGGACAAGATGCTGCGGTTTCGCTACGATTCCGACACGTGGTTTCGTGAACAACTGCAGGCTTTTGTGAAGGCGTCGCGTCCCGACATATCCGTTGATTTCAACTACCACGGCAGCCCTCCGTTCTCGTGGCCGGTCGCTCAGCTTCCGGTCCAACACGCCAAGGACGGCCATTTCGTCACGGCGGAGGGTTTACCCTTCTGCTTCGGCCATTACAATCCAAGTCTCATCACGCTGTTCATGAAGGGCGCCCGCCCCGATGGATTGGTGCAGAGTGTGGGTTCGCGTTCGATCTACGACTACCACGATTTCACGGTGCGCCCGGCCGCTGAGCTGAAATGGGAGGTGCTCACCTACCTCGCCCATGGCGCCCAATGCACGGTCGTGGACAAGGCGAACTACGAGGGGTCGATGGACCCCATAGCATATCAGCGGCTTGGCGAAGCATTCGGGGAGGCTCTCCAGAAAGCGGATACCTTCGGGCACAAGCCGCTCCAGGAGGTGGGACTCTACTATTCGGCCCGTTCACGGGATTGGTTTGGCCGCGACGACACGGTCAAGTATATGCGCGCAATCTGGGGGGCACACAAGGCGCTCGTCCAATCGCATGTTACCGTGGGCATGGTTATGGATGAGAGCGTGTCGCTCGAACGTCTCCGTGAGTTTCCAGTCGTCTACTTGGCCAACACCGCGATTCTATCCTCGCACGAAGTGGGCTTGCTCGAACAGTATGTGACGGAGGGAGGCCGGATGTTCGTGACGGGATTGACGGGCCTGTACGATAAACTCGGTCAACTTCAGAGCGATAGTTCCATCGCGAGACTTACCGGAACGCGCCTTGTTCGCGTGCAGGACCAGCATTTCGACAATTACGTGCGCCTTTCGAGGACGATTGCCGCGGACGACACGCGCTGGCTTCTGAACGGCATCCCCGGCGACTGGCCGCTGCTCACGTGGGGACCCATTGCCGTGTGCGAGCCAACAGAGGCAGCCGCGTTCGGCGAACTCATGGTGGCGCACCGCACGTCCAACAATATCTGGCAGGAGCGCATGTCGCCCAAGGAGTCCGTCGCGCCGGCCGTATTCGTTAATCGTATCGGTGAGGGAGAAGTCGTCTATATGCCGTGCGCGGTGGACGAAGCCATGTCGAGCGAATACCGCGCGCCCGAACACCGAGACCTTATCCACAACGCCATTCGGTATTTATACCCCGAGCCCGAAGTCATCGTGGAAGCGCCGCACAACGTCGAGATCGTCGTTACGCGTGATGAAGCCCGCAACCGGCTGCTTGTTCATCTCCTGAGCTTCTTTGCGCCGCCTACAAGCGTCGCCGCTATTCTGGGAGAAGGGCGGAGAGTGCTTCCGTCCATTATGGAAGAAGAAATGCCATACACGGCACGCGTGACTGTCAATCGGCCTTTCTCGTCGGTGACCGTACAGGGCCCTGGGGCGGAAGCAAGGGTAAAAGGCCAAGTTGTTGACGTGAGCGTGTCAAAGTGCCACGAGGTCGTGTCTATCCACCGATGACACCCTCCGATCGCGGTTCAGGCCGAGGTCCGGTTGGAGTAGTTACTCCTCTTGAAAGATCTCTACTCCCATCTCCTTCTCCCCTTTGAACAAAGCATAGAAACGCCCATGGGCGTCAACCACCGCAGACGTCTCTCCATGCTCGGGGTTCGACAGGCTCCACCCCGTGACGTAGCTCCCGTTGTTGTTGTATTTCACGAAACTGATGTGTTTGCCGTCCCTCTGGATTGCGCCCTGATAACCACCCTTCGAGCGAACCGAAATGTAGACATCGCCCCACTGGTCGCCGGTCATGTTGTGGAAATAGACGGGTCCGTCCGGCGGGTCCCCGTGGCAGAACGCAAGCAGGAAATCGCCCTCGGAGTTGAACTTCTGCGTTGGCCCGTAGTAGCCGGTTACGAGCACGTCGCTGTTCTTGTCCACGTGCAATCCGTGCGGGGAATTGAACTCGCCGGGATTCAGCCCTTCCTTGCCCCAGTCATACAGATACCCGCCGTTGCTGTCGAACACGCTCACGCGCATGTTATCGACATCCGTCGCGAACAGACGCCCCGCCGGATCGAACCCCATCCCGTGCGCGCGCAGGATCATCCCCGGCTTCATTCCCTTCTCGGCGAAGATCTGCAGGAACTTCCCTTCACGATCAAATACCTGTATCCGCGGCCGGTCTCCCTTGCTGTCGCTCACGAAGATCCGCCCTTGTGCGTCCGTCGTAACGATGCGCGGCTCGGTAAACTGCCCCGGCTCGCTGCCCTTGCCCGAGCCGATCGGTCCGAGGAAGGCGCCTTCCGGGGTAAAACGCACCACTTGGCTCCCCAGCTGGTCCGCAACGAGGATATTGCCGTCGGCGTCCAACCCGACGCCATGGGGATCAACAAGGTGCTCGGTTCTTCCCTTGCCTTCCTGGACAGGCTCGGACCAGTAGCCGCAACGTTTGTACGCCGGCGGCGCGTCGCCAACGACGACCGTGGACCACAGGAACCGGTTCGCTGCCTCGGGCACTTCGGCACAGACGTGGATTTCGCAGGGCGAAGGCGCCTTTGCCGGCGCGCGGTAGAGGCCGTCCGCGTTGATCGTGCCCAGCAGTTCGTTGCCGCCGGGAATATCATTCACGGCCCACTTGACCTCTTTGGGAACGGCCGCCGCCATGAGCCGCGTCGCGATCATCACCACCTTGAATTGCCGCTCCCCGCCCGGCTCGAGGTAAACAATCGGCGGCCCGATGGTCGCCCGCCGGTTTTTCGGAAGCGTCTGGCCCCATGCGGCATTCGCAACCAGCAGCAGCGCCAATACCACGACGCAACACGTGAACAGGCGTCGAGTCTGCATCTCGCAACCCTCCATGATATGAACGTGCTTCACCCGGTGTGCCCACGGCTTCCGGGCCCTGAGACGAATGGCATTATCCTTACGATTTCCAGGCGCGTCAAAATTCCTCGCCGGGCCTCCGCAAACCTACAACAGCCGGAAAGGCTACATTTGCGCAAGGGCGCTGCCGCGAACTCAACATTGATTTCCCTCTCAGCGCCTGCATAATAACGTGCAGGGGATGCGGCCTGAATTCGGGGAGCAATCCGGGAAATGCCCGCTTTTCACATCCTGGACTTGATTGTTCTTATCTCATACTTCCTCGTGGTAATCGGAATTGGCGTAATCAGCGCCCGCCTGATCAAGAACCGCGAAGATTATTTGATGGGAGGCCGGAGGTTCGGAAAGGTCCTGATGATCTTCTTCGCCTTCGGTGCGGGTACGCACGCCCACAACGCCGTTGGGGTGGCCGCCCAATCCTACAAGTTCGGGCTGTCAGGATTCTGGTACCAGTGGTCCATGCTGCTGACCCTGCCGATCTCATGGTTTCTAGCGCCCGTGTTCCGCCGCGCACGGGTGTTGAGCACGTCGGATTTCTTCGAACGCCGATACGGCCTGTGGTTCGGCGTGGTCTATTCCGTGTTCGCCCTGTTCATCTGCGTCACGTTCACGGCAGTGATGCTGTTCGGCGCCGCGCGAATCGATACGGGGCGCGATTGTTCTGCTCGGCGTCGTTATAGCGATGGTTGCGTCCGTGATGCTGTTGGCTGACTGGTTGTCGCCTTGACCCGGTGCGAATGCCGTTCCCCGTTCCTTTCGTGAACAAGGCAGGTTCCGTGAGTGCGTAACGCAGGACGTCTATCAGCGGAAACACGCGGCAGGAATTCCATCGGGCAGAAGTATACACTAACGAACACCGATATTCTGGAGACCATAAAATGCGAAACTCTTTCGGGGCAATTCCCGTCGCTGTTGTTGTGCTGGGTGCGGCAAGTTCTTTAATCAAGGCAGATGCTGCTCAAACCGTCCTTGTAGACAACGGCCAAGCTAGATGCGTGATCTATGTGACCGAGCGGGTCATGAATCCCGACCTGAACACGGACGGCCAACCCGACACTCCCAGGCAAGCCGAGGAGAACCGCAGGCGTTTGCGCGAGTCGGTCAGGGATCTGGCGCTCTACTTCGAGAAAATGAGCGGCGCACCAATCGAGTGCCGAATCGGACCGCCAGAGACCACCCCCACGGGCATTCCCATTCTTATCGGTGAACTGGCCGCGGAGAGGTTTGGCGCGCCCGCACTTTCCTTTCCGTACCAACAGGGATTTCGGATTGTGGTTACCGAAAACGAGGTTGGACTTGTGGGCGAATCTGACCTGGCGGTGAGTTACGCAATCTATGAGCTTCTTGATCAGCTCGGATGTCGCTGGTACATGCCCAGCGAACTGGGCGAAGTCGTTCCCGAAACAAAGACTATCGCCCTCGAACAGGGCGACACAAGCTTGGCGCCTTTCACGATCTACAGGGGTATTTGGCACGCAGACCCCGATTACGCACGGCGGAACCGGGCCGGTGGACTGCCGATTGCAGCGGGACACGCGCTGGAGGGTTATCTTACCAAGGAGCAGTTGGAACAACACCCGGACTGGAACGCGGAAATTGGCGGGAAGCGCTCTCTTCATCCGTGCGATGTTGGGCATCGCTTGTGCTGGGCCAACCCGGAGGTTGCCGCAGCCGTGGCTGACGGTATTGTTGCTCGTCTGGATAAGGACCCCGTCCCTTCGATCTCCATTTCGCCGGGCGACGGCACAGACTTCTGCGAGTGCGGGAAATGCCGGGGCCTGGACACAGGAGACTGGGACGCCTCGATGAATTGTGTCTCGATTACTGACCGATATCTTCATTTTGCCAATCTGATTGCCGAACGCGTAGCATCCCAATACCCTGACATCAAGCTCGGGTTCTTGGCTTACGTTCAGTTCACCCGCCCTCCGCTGAGAGAACAGGTGCATCCAAATCTCTACCCGCAGCTGGCGCCCATCTCCTACAGCCGCGCGCATCCAATGACCGACGACAACGTACCCGGCAACAAGGACCTCGGCTATATTGTCGAGGGATGGGGCAAAGCCAAACCGGCGGTTTCCTGTTACCTGTATTCATGGTTCCTGGCGGAATCGTGTGCGCCAAACCCCATGATCACAAAGTGGAAAACAGACGTTCCGATACTGTTCCGCAACAATTGCCTGTTCTGGCAGCCTGAGGGCATAGCTAACTTCGAAACCAGCATGCACGGTATCTATATGGGCCTGCGCCTGGCATGGAATCCCCACACCGACCCCCAAGAGATCGTCGATGAGGTCAATACACGTTTTTACGGCCATGCAAGCCGGCAAATGAGCGCTTACTGGAATGCCGTGGACGAGATTTGGGTGAATACCCCCGAGTATTCAGGCTGTGCCTGGGGATACCTTGTCCGATTTACACCGGACCGCTTGCTTCAGCTTCGCAAATATATGGACGAAGCCGGTGCCGCCTGCGAAAACGATTCAGAGCGAAAGCGGGTGCAGATCGCCAATGATTCTCTTTCATTGTTCGAGCTTTTCATGAAGATGCGTTACGATCTTGCCGAAGGGCGCTTCAACACCCTCCCCACGGACGCAACGTCTTACACCGACCGCGCCCTTGCCTTGGCCGAGTTGTACGCACCACAGAAGTCCTTTGGGAAAATGTATTGGACGCCTAGCTTGAACATTAACTATTTCAAGGCATTCCACAGCGCGACCTATACCGATGCGGCCCGGATTGCGGACTCAAATCGTTTTGTGCTGCTCACGCCCAAGCCGATACGGAAGTTCAGGTATCAGCCCGACAAGGAACAACAGGGAGAACAGCTGGGGTGGATGCAAGTTGGTTTTGACGACTCCTCATGGAGCGGCACGGACCCGTGCGTGCAGACCTGGTCGAGCCTCGGCTTGCACGACTACATGGGCGCCATGTGGTACCGCGCCAGTGTCGAACTTTCCGGCGTGAGCCAGGGCAAGAAAGCCTACTTGTGGCTGGCGGCCACGGATGGCAGCGCGAAATTGTTCTTCAACGGCCGCCATATTCCCTATTCAACAGAACGCCAGGACGCGGATGGCACGGCAACGGCCATCCAGACCGATGCATTTACGGGGTATGCCCAGCCAGCCTCGTTCGACATCACGGATGCCGTCAAACCCGGAGACAACCGGATTGCTCTGGTGTGCGTCCGGGATTTCCAGAATGAATTGGGTACCGGCGGACTGCTGGGACCTGTGGTTCTGTATCGGGAGAAGTAGGAACGTGACAGGAGCGCTGGGCTTGCCGAACGAGTGATCCTTGGCGCGACACTCTTTCGCATATCCTGATAAGCAAGGTCGAAACACGCGCCGCGCAACGGCGGATACATGGCGAGGAAAGACGCCGGACAATGATGCGGACTTTCTGTGCAGGTCTCTTGTGCGGAGTGGCCGCAGCGTACGCATTCACTAATCCGGCTCAGATAGTCCGCCCGGAGAAACTGAAGCCGGGGGGGCGCGTTACGAAGCCACAGTGCCGGACACCCTTGATCTGGCCGAACAGGCACGCCTGTCCGTGCACGGCCTGACGAGTTTTCTAAACGCGCAAGCCAACTACGCCCCCTGCGGCCACGCGCACCCGAACCTTCGCCCCACGCGTTGCCAGTGTCAGCTTGTCTCCGCGCGCCTATTTGGCTTCGGCTTCTCTGATAAAGAGACCCGACTGCGGGTGATCCCCCGGCCGGAACCACTGTGGCCGCCACGAGAGAACGGTCGCGCCATCGCGAGCGTCGTGACGGTCGAAGTCGCTAACCGAAACATTCAGGCGGACCTGACGCCACTGGCCTTGCTGGCGTTCATTCAGATAGCTTACCGGGACGGCAAACTCTGCCTCAAAGCCGTCGGCCGTGGCCACGCTCGCCGATAGAAGACCCTGTGGGGCTTCTCCCTCTTCAAATTCGGCCTTTTGTTCGGCGCCTGTGTCGGGGCCCGCGATGGCGCTGAAGACACATGTCTTCGGATCATCGGCGCCGGAACCACGCGCGTCCACCCAGAGCATGACAAAGTCTTCCCAGTACTTCCATCCGTCGAAGCAGAGCTCGTCGTCAAAGGCTTTGATGGCCACATACAGGTATTGCGCGTCGTAATTCACGGCAAACTGGAAATGGCAGTCGTGGGGGCCTTTCCAGGCCGGAGCGTTGACATAAACATGGGCGGGCTGATTCATCTTATAGGGCAGACTCGGCCAGTCATCCAGCTTGCCGTCAATGGCGATAGGCGTGCCGCGGAAGGGTACGGTGAAAGGGGAATCGAAGGTGATGACGGACTGCCCTTCGAGTTGCAGGGACGGCTGGTTGGCGGCGTTGTCGTAGTTGGCTTGCCAATGCACCAGCAGCGGTTGAGCCTCGGACATCGGAATCGGGGCGTCCGCCGAAATATGCAGCGGCACCTCGTACGGCTGGCCGCCGGGGATGACTGTGGCCACTGCAGCGGGTTTCACCTGAACCCCTGCGGCAGGCTCGAACAGCACCTTAAGGCGCAAGGGCGTCTCGGAGGGATTGGCGATCGTGAGTCGCGATTCGGCCGAAGTGAGCATGTCCGCGTTGAGCACCACGGGCGCAGCCGTTACGACCTGTCCCTCACTGAACGCCGCCAGTTCATTTGCGCGTTCCTGCGTACGGAAATTCCGATCGAGAATCCCGTCCAGGGTCAAATTGGCAATGCGCGGCCCATCGCTGGTCATGGTTACCCAGGCGGTCTGGTCGAGCTCTCCATAGGCTGGACCGCGAAGAGGGTTGCCGGCTCCCGTGGTCGACAGCGTCACAAAGGACAGTCCATCTTCTTCGTGGCTGATGTAATCGTGCGTGTGGCCGGAGAACACGGTGCAGTTGCGTCCCTTCAGCAATTGGGCGATTTCGCTCCATCCTGTGTCGTCGGAATCGCGCCACAGCGGCTTATGCTGAAAAACCAGGGTCCACCGCACATTCGGGTGGTCCCGCAGCACGCGTGCCGCATACTCAACTTGTTGCTTGCCGATTCCGGTGCTTTGGTCAGGTCCATCGTTCGTGCAGAGACACAGAAACAGTACATCGCGGTAGACGAAGTGGTAGTACTCGGCCCCGAAACGGGCCGTGTACGTTTCCCTCCACAACGGCCTCCCAACGTCATGGTTCCCGGGGACGAAAAAGAAGGGCGCCTCGAGGCCGGCTAGAGATTCCATGAACTGCTCCCACTGGCGATCGAGTTCTGCGCGAGTATCTTCATATCCCTCGATGTAATCGCCGACCCCGATCACGAACTCCGGCTGAAGCAGGTTCAGCTTCTCCACCGCCTCCGCGAACACACCCCAGCGGGGTCCGCCCGCATTGTCGCCGACGACGGCAAACTGAAACGCGCCGGGATCGTTCTTGAACTCAAGATTCGTCCATGGTTTGTTCGGGGTCTGTACGTCCGTTTCAAAACCCTCGGGACTCCCTGAAACGGCTTCCGCCGGAACAATGCCGGAGAGGATAAGGATGAAGATGGCAAGACCGCGCATGGAGAGTTTCAGCATAGGTACTTTCCTTTGGGTATTTGAACAAGTCAGACCAGGAACAGTATGCTAGCCTTTCCTTTCAGGATTAGCAAACAAGACAACAGAAGCGCCAAACGAGGCTGCGTTATCCTGCCTGGTGGAGATCAAGACTGCACGGGTTCCCGGCGGGAAGGCATATGTCGGGCTCCGTCATTGGCCCTCGCTTTGGATTACGAAGCCGGTTGGAACGCAGGAATCCGCGATTCCTACCGTACGAGAAGAAAGAGTCAATCCTGGCGAAACGGCATGAAACCAGGCCGTTTATGCCTGCAGAGGAGGTGAATCGATGAGAGAGAATATGAGGCGGATGCGCCTTCTTCATGGGGCTTTGGCGGCACTCGTGTTGACAGGCCTGCTCGGGATCAATGCTGCTGCTCAGGACTTTCGGCGACTTCCTCTGGAGGAATACCGTGACAAGATGGCAGGCGGCTGGATAGGCCAGATGGTAGGAGTCGGTTGGGGCGGCCCCACCGAATTCAAGTGGATGAGCGAGATCATTCCCGAAGACAAAGTGCCCGTCTGGAAACCGGAATTGGTGAACCAGTTCGAGCAGGATGACCTGTACGTCGAGATGACGTTCCTCAGAACCCTTGAGATCTACGGGTTGGACGTCTCGAGTCGACAGGCCGGGATCGATTTCGCCAATAGCGAGTACAAGCTTTGGCACGCGAACGGACAAGGCCGCAAAAATCTCAGGGCTGGCATCGCGCCGCCGGACTCCGGGCATCCACAGTTCAACAAGCACGCTGATTGCATCGACTACCAGATCGAGGCCGACTACGCCGGCCTTATCGCGCCCGGCATGCCTAATCTGGCCATTGAACTCGGGGAAAAGTTCGGACGCCTTATGAACTACGGCGATGGTTTGTACGGGGGGCAGTTCATGAGCGGCATGTACGCGGAAGCCTTCTTCGAGTCCGATCCTCTGAAGTTGATTCAGGCAGGCCTCCAATGCATCCCCGAAGGCAGCCAATACGCGGAGTGCATTCGCGATGTGGTCGCCTGGCACGAGCAGAACCCCGACGATTGGCAGGCCACTTGGCATCTGCTCCAGGCCCAGTACCACGACGACCCCATGGGACGCAGGTTCGTTTGCGGCAAAAGCGAGAAAGGCAACATAGACGCCAAAATGAACGGCGCGTATGTGGTCATCGGGTTGCTATACGGCAAGGGCGACATGGACAAGACGATTACCATCTCAACGCGCTGCGGCCAAGACTCCGACTGCAACCCGTCAAGCGCCGCTGGCATACTTGCTGCAGCGCTCGGACGCAAGCGGTTGCCTGACAAATTCACCTCGGCTATCAATCCGGACGGCGTCTTCAGCCATACCGCCTACACCTTTCCGAGTCTTGTCGCCGTGTGCGAGAAGGTTGCACGCGAGGCCGTCATACGCGAAGGAGGCTTTATTGAAAAGGACGGCGATGGAAAAGAAACCCTCGTGATTCCGGTACGGCCCCCCAGACCGGGCGCCCTCATGCAGTCGTGGGAACCCGGGCCTCCAGAGAATTGCCGGTATTCGCAAGAAGAACTGAGCGAGATCGTGGCGAGAGAATAGTCTGGGCGCGCTGAACTCATACCGCATTACAGATCAAAACCCGTAGTCTGTCCCTGGTTTTACCCCCGGTTCTGGCTCGGCGATGCGCCAATCTTCGCGCGCCAACGGCAGATGCTCGACGGAGATCTGCGTTTGAAACTGGTTTCAACTGCTTCGCTCACGGCGACTTGGACGTTGATCGAGTTTCTTGACCCTACGGCGTAAAACAAAAGATTAGAATCACTTCCAACCTAAGTTAGTGCCATTCATTGCTGTCCCCCTTTTTCTTCATCACCCTAGGCCATTCACCTAATGGGAATCCGATGAATACTACAACTATCAACATGCATGACCCATAGATCATAGAAGGCGCAATCGCCAGAACGGAGAGGTGCGGATGCAAAAAGCATTTTCGTGCCATCGCACGAAAACCTTGGGCCTCGAACGAGTCGATTTAGGCCTGTTACCTTCCGTCCGTGCTCTGTCGCCACTTCGATAACGTGAATGTCATGTCCGATCCATCTGTAGTCGTCGTTTGTGTTCGACACGGCACAGACGACAAGCGAGCCATCAGGCGACAAACATGGGTCTCGAAGTACCTTTCTCTGTTTCTTTCCCTTCTCCAGCAACCAGTAATCTGCACCATCGGCATGGAAGACACTTACGTTGTTGGGTTCACCAATCGCAGAGAGAATCACATTGTCGGGATAGGCATCACTGCCACTGTATAGAAGTAAATTCTTCTCCCAAGAAATGGAGGGGGAACAGAGCCCGTAGCTGGACTTTGTTGTAAGCCGGAGGGCTTTCCGCTCCACCAAGGAAACCTTGTACACGTCGAATCCATGCCACGCGGGACTGCCCACCGGAGATGCCCGCCCTCCCTAATCTGCCGACAAATCCTCCGATGCCGCAGACGCCTATACCGCCTGTGCCATAGTGCTGACATGGTGGGCGCGAAACGCCGAGGCACGCGGGTCGTCGGGAACTTCCCCGATGGCGAATCCGCGCTCATGCGCATGACGGCGCGCTTGCGGCACGTGGTATGCATACCCCCGTATCCCGAAGGACAATGATGCGCAGATGATAGGCCAAGCTGGGGCAGAAATGACGGTAAATGGTAGTCTGTCCCTTCAATTCTCACTGACAAGTCCTCCGATGCCTCAGACACCCATGCCGCCTGCGCCATAGTGCCGTCTTCGGTGCGCGAGATAGGCTGACGAACGGAAGTTCCACGTCACCTTGCTATAATGAGTTACCCTCATGTATACACATACACTCGGAGGCAAGTACCGGCTATGAATGCAGAAGAGTCTACTTCACGCAACGATGACGAAGATGAAACAAGCCGCACAAAGCAGCCAGAATGCGAATGCCATCATCTTTAACCACGTCTTGGTGCTCAGAGAGAAAAAAGCTATCGCTATGTTTAACAACATAAGCGAGACAAGGACTGACGACAGTCGGGAGGTAGTATCTTCCCGCCCCTCATCCAGATGCACTATCCAGAACGCGACGAAGTAGAGAATGAAATTCAAATAGAGAGGCAGGTGGCTTTGCTTGGGCCTTGAGGTTGTCACTCCTCGCCTGCATTGATCTCTTGCCAATTCGTCCATATCGGTCACCTCGCTTTCAGAAGAGGCTACCCCACCTGTACGTCTTCAGAACATTTGGGACACATAGGCCCCGGAATTAGGGTAGAGATTCGGCTTCTTTGCCCAGGTTGATGGCTCGCCTTCGAGCCCGTGTTTCGGCCTTGAGTTTGTCCCGTGCTT
>Ga0116187_1000871_pt1 | contig 34276 bp, 28 predicted proteins | sample AD_JPNNA6_MetaG_FD_89755 | JGI IMG/M metagenome (GOLD analysis project Ga0116187, IMG submission 89755) | Active sludge microbial communities of municipal wastewater-treating anaerobic digesters from Japan - AD_JPNNA6_MetaG | ecosystem: Engineered > Bioreactor > Anaerobic > Digestate | place... | reverse complement strand
TCCACCACTTTCTGCCCCCCATGCCGAGTACGATATATTCTGAAAGCTCTATGCCAGATTTTTTTACCTTTCTCCCTGATTCAATGTGCCCATCTTTTGTTACGCCCTTGTTCATGTATGTTAGCAGGAAATCGTTCCCGGATTCCAAACCTATGTGCAGCCTTGTAAGCCCCGCCTCCTTCATTGCCTTTAAATCTTCAACACTCAGTCGTTTAGCTATGGTTCTGGAACGGGCATACGATGTAACCCTCTCTATAGTCGGAAATGCCTCCTTTAAGTAGGTGAGTGCAGAGATAAAATCGCCAGGTTTCATCGTCAGTGAATTGGCATCCTGAATAAAAACATTTTTCCCGCCGAAATATAACCAAACCACAACACTTTTGTAACATTCGTTAAATGAGGTTGCGGAAAATATCGATTCGACAAACTGTTCTGTTACCTGTCCAGCATAGCCCTGCTTCCATGACAATGCTAAAATGTCGTTATATATTGCCTTAATTGAATCGATATCTCGTTTAATCTCATCAAGCGACCTTTTCTCAAATCTTCTACCCTTATATACTCGACAAAAGGCACAACGGTTCCACGGGCAATTTCTCGTGAAGCGTACAAGCAAACTGTATGCTTCGTTCGGAGGCCTTATTGGGCCAATTTCATATCGTAGGCTATTACTCATCCTTTTCAACGTGTATCTGGAATGCTGGTGTTGATGCTTTGGACATCACCTTTTTTCTTTTTTTGCCTGATGCCGTTCTTTTTCTTTTTCTTATCAATTCCGTTTTCTTTGTATTTGATGCCATAATTGCACCTCCTTTGGTTTGTTATAATAGCATATAACCCCTCTGTATTCAACAAGATGCATCGGCCAATTTAGAAACCGTTTGATTCGCCAAAACATATATGAAATACCTCAATTGTGATATAATTCTCTGAGACCCTTAATGAAAAATGGATAGGCCAAAAAATCTAAATTGAATATTGATAACGGAGGGAGATATGAGGGCAATGACATTGAACGGGGTGTGCAGGCTTCCGGGGGATAAAAAACCCCTGTCTTTCCTTGAACTGCCCGTTCCAGTTCCAAATGACGATGAGGTACTCATAAAGGTTTCAGCATGCGGGGTATGCCACACCGAACTTGACGAAATAGAGGGCAGAACCCCGCCATCGTTATACCCTATTATACCGGGACATCAGATAATTGGAAACATCGTTCAGACTGGAAAAAATGTGACCAGGCTTCACATCGGCGACAGAGTCGGCATTGGTTGGATATTTTCTGCATGCGGAGAATGTAGTTTCTGCATAAAAGGAGATGATAATCTGTGTGAAAAATTCAAGGCGACAGGAAGGGATGCGCATGGTGGTTATGCAGAGTATACCAAGATAAATGAAAGGTTTGCATTCAAAATACCCGATATCTTTACCGATTCAGAGGCAGCCCCTCTTTTGTGTGCCGGTGCGATAGGGTACAGGTCGTTAAGGCTTGCAAACCTGCAGGATGGTGAAAATTTAGGGTTGATTGGTTTTGGCGCTTCCGCACACCTTGTACTAAAGATGGCACAATTCAAATATCCGAATTCAAAGATTTTTGTCTTCGCACGCAGTCATGGCGAAAGGGCATTTGCAATGGAGCTCGGCGCCTTCTGGGCCGGCGACATAGAGAGTGAACCACCTGAAAGATTAAACAGTGCGATAGACACAACACCAGTGTGGAAACCGATAATGGAGGGCATGAAAAGACTGGAAAAGGGCGGAAGGATGGTGATTAACGCAATCAGAAAAGAGGATATCGACAGAGATATGCTTTTATCGCTCGATTACGTAGAGCATCTTTGGCTTGAAAAAGAGATGAAAAGCGTTGCCAATGTTGCAAGCAATGATATTGTTGAATTTCTTGAACTTGCGTCTGCCATACCTATAAAACCCGAGATACAAGAATACGATCTTCAGGATGCCAATACTGCCATCGTTGAACTGAAAGAAAGGAAAATAAGGGGGGCAAAGGTTTTAAAAATTTAGGACATAACCGCTATATTTCAAAATGAAAGCCCTTCTCATTGAAAAGACTCAGGCAGACATCAACTATATGGGCATCATAAAGAGAATCTTTGTTTTCGCTTATTTCGTTCAGCGCCCTTATGATACCAAGGGAAGGCCTATACGGTCTGTGCGATGACATTGACTCAACCACATCGGCAATCGCTATAATCCGGGCTTCAATAAGTATCTGATCTCCCTTTAGGCCACGGGGATACCCTGAACCGTTCATTCTTTCGTGATGTTCGTATACGATCTCTGCAATGGGATATTCGTATTCTATATTTTTTAAAATTTCATAGCCGGCATTCGAGTGATCCCTTAAAACACTTAGCTCGTGCGTGCTTATTGCACCAGGACGGCTGAGAAACTCGGCAGGCACATATATCTTTCCAATGTCATGGAGCATGCCAGCGGTTTGTATCGCCCTTATGTGGTCTTCTTCAAAGCCCATCTCTTTCGCTATCAATGTGGCAAGCTGGGTTACCCTGTTCTGGTGACCTGCAGTATACGGGTCCCTTATCTCAACAGCCATTGACAGCGCCTTTGTCGTGCCATCCAACACATGACGCAAAGTGGTATCTATTACAGTACCCTCATAAAAGATAAAATTACCTCTCTCATCGTAGACAGCGTGGACATTCATTGAAACCCATATTGTGCTCTTATCTTTTTTGTAGAACTGTGTCTCGAAACCCTTTACATATCCATTTTCTCGAAGGAGCTTTTTAAATTCGATAAGCCGCTTGGTGTTCACATATACCTTTTCTTCCATGTTTGAAGCAGCAGAAATAAATTCTTCAGCAGAGGCATAACCCAACAGATTGGCAAGGGCGGTATTCGCCATTGTGCATCTTCCTTCTGTAGTAGTTTGAAATATCCCTTCAATTGCACCATCAAAGATGCTGCGATATTTTATTTCACTTTCCTTAAGTGCCTCCTCGTTCACCTTACGTTCGGCAACCTCGAAAAGTAGGTCTTCGTATGCCTTTTTCAGTTCTACGGTTCTCTCCTCAACCTTTCTCTCAAGGCCGTCAAGCGCGGCTTGTAATGCCATTTCTTTTTGTCTTTTTTCTGTTATGTCATTTCCTATACACAATATTTCTGAGGCATTCCCCTCTCTATCGAGTATTACCTTGTTTGTCCAAAGCACCCAGGATCTGCTCCCGTCTTTTTTTATATTCTCATTTTCATTAATAGTATGTTCGTTCGGTTGTTGACAGATTTTTTTGATAAAGCTTACAAGGCTACGGCCTGAAGATTCACGTTCGGGGATTATGGTGCCTAATACGTTTTTACCAATGAGTTCATCCTTTTCGTAGCCAAAAAATTTACATGCAAACTCATTTATAAACACGATGTTGCCCTGAGTGTCGATGCGCAGGATAATGCTGCTGGCAAGTTCTATTAGCTCGCGATACTCTTCATCCCTATTTCTGAGGGCTAACTCTAATTCATGTTGTCTTTTTGAAGAACCATGTCTTTGTTTAACCAATTGACCTACCTCTGATTCTCAGTGCGTCAAAAAAACTATATGTAACCCGGTAAGATACAACAATACTTTTCGCATAAAACATTAACCATTTCAATTAAAAATATAGTGGTCTTATGTGGATCAAGGTTTATTGATATACTATTTTTGTTTAAGAGCTTTGAAAAACAACCTATCTTGTCATGCCAGGTTTGATCCGGTATGAAAAGATATATAAAAACACTGGATTCCCGCTAGGAGCATGCGGGAAAAAATCATTTAGGATTGACTTCGCTTTTCCAAATCCTCGACTCCTTTCTTTTCAGATTTTTTGCAACACCTCCAACCCTCCAGCCTTCTGTCTTCTGTCTTCTGACTTCTGACTTCCGACTTCTGTCTTCTGTCTTCTGACTTCTGCCTTCTATCTTCTGACTTCTGACTTCTGTTTTCTGCCAACCTTCCAACCCTCCAACCTTCTGTTTTCTGACTTCTGACTTCTGACTTCTGACTTCTTTTTTCTGCCAACCCTCCAACCTTCTACTTGGTTTCTAAGGTGATGATGAAGTGGGATTTTGGTTTGGCAAGAAAAAAGGGGCGGAAATATCCGCCCCTCTTGTTCTCAATGAGTTGTTACTTCTTTTCCGGTGCTGGTGCTGGTGCCTTTTCCGGTGCTGGTGCTGGTGCCTTTTCCGGTGCTGGTGCCTTTTCTGCTTTTTCTTTCTTTGCCGGTTTCTTTGCCGGTTTCTTTGCCGGTTTCTTCTCTACGGCTGGTTTGTCAGCGGCTGGTTTGTCAGCTTTTTCTTTATCTGCCTTTACAGCCTCTTCCTTCTTCTCTGCTGCCGGCTTGTCAGTTGCTGCTGCCTTAGGTGCCTGTGCAAACACAGTTGACACAAATGCAACACTGATCAAAACTGTTAAAACGATCATTAAAACTTTTTTCATACCTTTACTCCTCCATTTTTTTAATTTAACTACTTGGATTATATATTATGCATTTTTGATGCCAAAGCATGGTTACGCAAAATACGCTTTAATATTAAGCCAACTGATATCCGTACATCTTTCCGATTTCGTGAAACAACGAAAATGTCGTGCCGTTAATTCGTTATTTTGCGAAAACAGCACGCACCGGTACGGTTAATTTTTCAAGGTTTTGAGATTTTTAAAACATTCTGTATTACGAATATTATCAAGGTCTGTATCCGCATTTATATGGTCCCAATTTTTATAACCTTCTTCAATAGCCTTTTTTAACCAATTGCATGCCTCTTGTACCTTTTTTGTCAACGAGAAAAGGCAGGCCTTGTTGTAGTATGCCCAGTTGCGTTGTATAGGATCTATCTCAATAGCCCTGTCAAAATCTTCATCTGCCTTTTCATAACTCTTCATGCTGAGGTGCACAACGCCTCTGTTTATATAGGCCATTGCATATTGGGGATTAAGCTCAACAGTTTTGTTGAAATCATCTATTGCCTTATGGTATTTGCCTGTTTTTGCATATGCAAGACCACGATTATAATAGCCTTTTGCGTAAAGGGTATTTTTTTCAATACTTTTGGAAAATGCGTTTGCAGCACCCTGGTAATCACCGGTTTCACTAAGTTTACAGCCTTTATCAAACCATTCCTCATAACTGTAATCTTTGCCTTCTCCAGTATATTCTGTTTTCTTTTGGGAGAGGGGTTTACAGTGTTTACATGGAACATAGCCTGCGTTCGTTGCATCTTCAATGGTTTCAAATTTGATAAGCCTGCTTTTCTTTATCTTTTTTGCCCATTTACAACTGGGATTATGATACCTGTTGGATGTTTTAGATGCCCAAAGCTCAGCTAACAGTATGTCTTCGGAAAGGAAAAGTACAAAGAGAAAAAAGAGTCCGGACAATAATATCCTTGATTTGATATGCATGTTCCTTACAATAATTATGTGTTTATGCTCAAAAGTCAACTGTTTTAAAGCATCTAAAACCCCTTACCTTGAAGCGGGAACCGGTAAATACTGTATTAACAAAAACATTATTATTGGATAAATTAAGAGATAACTGCTAAAGAAAATATATATATTTTACCTGTAAATATGCTATCATCAAAGTTACCTAATAGATGTGCAACTGTCATCTCTCTACGATTTCTGAGGGTTTCATAAGAATTATATTTTGAATGGTAATGACAAGGAGGAAACCATGGAACTGACACAAATCTTTGGTTCTAACGTTTTTAATGATAAAGTTATGAAAAAAATGCTTCCCAAACAGATATACAGTTCTCTTAAAGAGACCATCGAAAGGGATGCTCCATTAAGACCCGATATTGCAGATATAGTTGCTAATGCAATGAAGGATTGGGCGATAGCAAAAGGGGCAACCCATTATACACATTGGTTTCAACCGTTGACCGGCATCACTGCGGAAAAACATGATTCGTTTATATCTCCCTCTGAGGACGGCGGTATAATCATGGAGTTTTCTAGCAAACAACTTATACAGGGAGAGCCTGATGCATCCTCTTTTCCAAGCGGTGGACTGCGTGCTACATTCGAAGCACGAGGATATACGGCATGGGACTGCACATCTCCTGCATTCCTCAAAGAGGATGATAATGGCAATGTAACACTCACAATTCCCACCGCCTTTTATTCTTATAACGGTGAAGCACTGGATAAAAAAACACCTCTATTACGTTCGATGAAGGCGGTTTCGAGACATGCATTGCGTGTTCTGAAGGCATTAGGAAATAATACTTCAACAAAGGTCGTATCAACGGCAGGGCCTGAGCAGGAATATTTTCTGGTCGACAAGAAATATTTCATGGAACGGATTGATCTGATGTTTGCAGGACGTACAATTTTCGGTGCACCTGCGCCAAAGGGACAGGAACTTGAGGATCAGTACTTCGGTGCCATAAAAGACAGGGTTTCAGATTATATGCACGACCTCGACATAGAACTTTGGAAAATGGGTATTACTTCCAAGACCAAACACAACGAGGTTGCCCCTGCACAATTTGAACTGGCCACTATCTTTACTACAACCAATATAGCTACCGACCATAATCAACTCGTTATGGAGACTATGCAGAAGGTGGCATTCCGTCACAACCTTGTTTGTCTGCTCCACGAAAAGCCATATGCAGGGATCAACGGTTCTGGCAAACACAACAACTGGTCTCTTTTAACAAACGATGGGATTAATCTACTTGAACCAGGCAATACTCCAAGCGAAAATCTCCAGTTTTTGATATTTTTGAGCGCACTAATTGCAGCGGTAGATAGGCATGCAGATATTTTAAGGGCCACCTGCGCATCGGCAGGAAACGACTACCGCCTCGGCGCAAACGAAGCGCCCCCAGCTATCATATCAATATTTATGGGAGAAGAACTGACCGAAATCCTTGAAAAGATATCGAAAGGTGAAAAGATATCTTCAAAGGATGCACAGTATGTTCGTGTTGGCGTAGACACCTTGCCCGTGATCCCAAGAGACAACACAGACCGAAACAGGACATCCCCTTTTGCCTTTACGGGAAATAAGTTTGAATACAGGATGGTTGGTTCAGCACAATCTATAGCCGGCCCTAATGTGGCACTCAATACCATTGCAGCGGAAGCACTTGATGAAATCGCTACTCGCCTTGAAAACGCCGACAATAAAAATACCGAAGCACAGGCTATTATAAAAGAGATTTACAAAAAACATGGCCGCATCATCTTCAATGGAAACAACTATTCCGGCGAATGGATAAAAGAGGCTGAAAAAAGAGGTCTGCCGAATGTAAAAAACTCTGTTGACGCCCTAAAGGCATTTTCCACAGACAAGGCATTAAAATTATTTGAGAAATATGATATATTCACCCATAAAGAGCTTCACTCGCGCTACGAAATATATGTAGAACACTATTCAAAACAGGTAAATATCGAGGCACTTGCAGCAATTGATATGGTTAAAAAACAGTTTATCCCCGCAGCATTGGAATACGCCACATTCTTAGCTGATTCTGTCATGAGCTTCAATGCGGTCTCTTTAACACCAACCGTTCAAGAGAATTTACTTAAAAAAATAAACATTTTGATGACTTCTTCTTATAAAAATCTATCAAGACTCGAATCGACTTTAGCAAAGACACAAGGCATTAACGATGTAGTAAAAAAGGCAGAAACATACAGAGACGAGGTTGTAGCTGTCATACAGCTTTTACGTAAAGATATCGACAGCCTTGAGTCGATAGTACCAAGGGATATGTGGCCGGTGCCAACTTATACAGATTTGTTGTTCAAACTTTAAAAAAAGGCGTTGGATGGATACATTCTTCAAGTAAAGGGGTTAGCAGTTCAGAACTCCTGCATAACCCCAATGTCTCATCTTTTCATATCTTCACAGTCGATTTTTATGTCTGTTCAGACAGTAATCTAAACTTCTATAGCCTTACCCTATTCTCCCCGCCTATGCCCTTTCAGGGGTGTTTTTTCGGTATATTAAACCCACTGTCAACGAAAATCAAGTTACGGTTGACCATGTTATGTTGTTATTTTGCCTCAACATGAGTTATGATAAATCCTAAAGAGGCTTCTAAATATATGGACAACCTTGAATTTTTACACGAAATTGAGAACGCATCAGATGAAAACATATCATCATGTTATCAGTGTTATAAATGCTCTATCGGATGTCCTGTTGCCGCCGAAATGGATGTGCTACCACACAGGATAATACGCCATATAATAAACGGTAACCAAGAAAAGGTGCTCGGCTCTAAATCCATATGGATGTGCTTGCAGTGTAAGGCTTGCAGCGTCAGGTGTCCCAATGATATAGATATTGCCCATGTCATTGACACATTGCGCAAAATATCTGTAAAGCTGAACATGTATGCGGAAAAAGATATACGGCTCTTCGACAACCTTTTTCTCGAAAGCATTAAAGCACGTGGGCGTCTCTATGAGCTGGAGGTGCTTATGAAATATAAAATAGCAAAGAAGGATATTTTGAGCGATACAAAGATGGGCATCGACATGATTTTCAAGGGTAGAATGGGTATTCTTCCGCATAACATCAAAGACAGAAAAACCCTGAAGACAATATTCAAGAAGATCGAAGATGATAGAACGAATGAATGACGATATTTTTATAGAGCAACTCAAGGCCATGCCATTTATTACGGTATGTAACTCAAAACTCAAACCCAAAAAACGAGAACCCTTATTATGGTTACGCTAACCTACTATCCTGGCTGCTCATTAAAAACATCAAGCAAATTTTATGAAACGTCGATCAGGGAGGTATTTTCCTTTTACGGTATAGACATCAAGGAACTTGATGACTGGTCGTGTTGCGGGGCTTCCGTAGCCCATACCGTGGATGAAACGCTTGCCCATGTACTTGCGGCTAGAAACATCGCCATAGCTGAAGCCGATGGCAATCATGTTTTTGTGCCATGTTCTGCATGCTACAGCAAGTCAAAAATCACTAACGATAAGATAATAAAAGACAAGGGGTTGCGCGATAAGGTCAACGAGTACATATACCCTCTCCGATGTCTTGGTACAACGGAAATAAAAAATATTATAGAGATTTTTAGCGAACATGTTGGCATCGAAAAGATCGCAAAGGGATTATCTTTCGACCTCTCGTCGATTAAGGTTGTGCCATATTATGGCTGCATGCTAACGAGGATACCAAAAACGGATGTTTTTGATGACTGCGAAGATCCTTTGGGCATGGATACATTACTCTGGGCAGCAGGCACAGAGGTTTTATGGTGGCCTTTTAAAATCGAATGCTGTGGTGCAAGCGAAACCATTACAAACAAAAATGTCACTTCCTCATTGTCTGGGAAGATCATGGACATGGCATGTGCCGTCGGTGCGGATGCAATTATAACTACATGTCCTTTATGTCAGATGAACCTCGACCTCCTGCCACATCTTGGAAGGAAGACAGATAATATCCCTGTTTTATTTTTAACAGAGGTTTTCGAGCTTGCGATTAAAGGCAAACTGATCGGCACAGGTTCACATATTATACCGGTTGATCGAGTGATAAAAAAACCTATTCGCAGGTTAAAAACACAAACCCAATATTGAACAAAAGTTTGGACATGGAACTCTGGAAAAAAGACATCATGGATGGGATAAAAGAAATTACAGATAAGATAACCTTTATCAGCAAATACGACCCCGAAGGTGCTGCCCGCATTGAGAAACTTCTCGGAAAAATGGATTATCTTAAAAACGGAAACGTCTACAGAGAGAGATTCACCAATAGACAGTTTATGATCGTATTTGCGCCACTGCTCGAAGAGGCCTATGTGAGGGCAAGAATACTTGAAACATTGGCACAGAACGTAATCAACACAATTCCTGGACTTTCTGAAAGCCTTGGCATAGCAAAAGACAGAATATTTGACCATTTGAAGGAACTCATGAGGAGGAATATTGTTGAAGTTACAGGACATAGAGAAAGAAATCCTGTTTTCAGGTACAAGGCGAGATGACTTTTTCAAGACAGGCACAAGGTTAAAAGATTAATGACAACGAGCAAAAGACAAAACCACGAAGCGAAAGATGAATAGCGGATACCAAATGTGTGGATATCTTTTGAAGCTAAATTGGAATTTATATGGATAAATCAGGTAAAATTCTTGTAATAGGTGGTGGCATCGGCGGGATGGAGGCTTCCCTCAATCTTGCAGATTCGGGTTTCAAGGTCTGTCTTGCCGACGAGAAACCCAATATCGGCGGCAAGATGTCTCAACTCGATAAAACATTCCCAACAAACGACTGCTCCATGTGTATTATGGCACCTAAGCTTGTCGAAGTCGGAAGAAATCCCAATATAGAACTTCTCATGAATACAGAGGTGGTTCGTCTCGAAGGTACAGCCGGCAATTTTACAGTGACAATAAAGAGACAACCGCGCAGGGTAATACCTGAAAAATGCACTTCATGTGCGCTTTGCGCTTCAGGGTGCCCCCTTGAGGTGGCGAATCCTTACAATAAAGGTCTATCAAAAAGGAGTGCAGCATTTCTCAGTTTTCTTCAGGCAATACCATCTACCTACATGATCGACAAAGAGATTGCGCCATGTGTAATCCGTTGTCCTGTGGAGATCAATGTCCGTGATTATGTAGGATTAATCGCCGAAGGGAGATATCTCGAGGCGCTTGATGTTATAAGGGAAAAACTACCCTTTCCAGGTATCATCGGTCGCATCTGTCCCCATCCCTGCGAGGAGGTATGCTTAAGGGGCAGAAAGGTTGACCAGCCTATCGCAATCTGTGCCCTTAAAAGATTTGTTGCTGATTATGAAATGGATAAAAGGGAGATACCTGTTCCTGAAACCGCAACCGTCAAGGACAAAAAGGTGGCAATAATCGGTGGAGGACCTGCCGGTCTTGCATGTGCAATAGAAATAAAAAAGGCTGGATATGCGGTAACCATCTATGAGGCACATGACAGGCTCGGAGGCATGCTTTATCTTGGCATACCTGCGTATAGGCTTCCCAAGGAGGTTCTTGCGAGGGAGACATCTGTTGTAGAAAAGATGGGCATTGATGTTAAATATAGCACAGCGATTGGCAGGGATATCCCAGTAACCGACATACTCAACAAACATGATGCAACATTTATTTGCCCAGGCGCACAAAAAGGGAGGGCGCTTGGGATCGAAAACGAAAATGCAAAAGGGGTCTTGGCCGGTATAGACTTTTTAAGGGCTGTAAACAGGGGAAAACCCATAAGCATAGGAAACAATGTTTTTGTTGTGGGCGGTGGAAATGTTGCAATTGACGTAGCATTGACGGCAAAGAGGATGGGTGCAAAAAATGTCCATATGGTATGTCTTGAAAGACAACACGAGATGCCTGCCCATAAGTGGGAGATCAACCAGGCAGTTGAAGAAGGCATAAAGATACATAATACATGGGGCACTAAACGAATAATTACAGAGGAAGGTGCTGTATCGGGTATGGAATGCAAACGGTGTATCGAAGTCTTTGACAGTGAAGGCAGGTTTCACCCATGTTATGATGAATCTATCACCCATGTCTTTAAGGCTGATACAATAATCATCGCCATTGGCCAGGCTATGGACACTGATTTTTTAAAATATAAGGGTGGTACGGAACTATTCGAGGACGGCAGAATCAAGGTTGACCCAGTTACACTCGAAACATCGATAAAGGGTGTTTTTGCTGGAGGAGATGCAGTAACCGGCCCCAAAACTGCGATTGACGCAATCCATCAAGGTCAGGTTGTAGCAGAGTCAATCTTGCGTTTTTTTGAAGGAAAAGACCTCAGGGCTGGCAGGCTGGCAAAAGAGGATAATCTTGTTGAAGATATCCCCCAGTTCATCGAAAAGAAGGCGCGTGTTGCAATACCTGAAACCCCAGTTGATGAACGAATGGGGTTTGGTGAAGTATACAGGTGCATCAGCGAAACAGAAGCCATTGAAGAGGCAAAAAGATGCCTCAGTTGCAGAAAATGTTTAGGATGTACGATATGTACTGAATTCTGTGAGCCCGAGGCAATTGACTTTTTTGAAGAACCATCCGAAGAAACGATCCAAGTCGGTAGCATCATTATAGCAAGCGGTTTTGATGAATATGATCCAAATGCAAAAAAAGAGCTCGGCTATGGCATATATAAAAACGTGGTCACAAGCACTGAATTCGAAAGGATTCTTTCTGTTACTGGTCCAACAGGAAACATTATAATGAGACCTTCGGATGGAAAGATACCGCAAAAGATTGCATTCATCCAATGCGTAGGCAGCAGGGACAAGACAAATGAATACTGTTCCTCGGTATGCTGCATGTATGCAACAAAAGAAGCTGTTATTGCCAAAGAACATCAAAACGACATAGAATCAACGATTTTTTACATGGACATACGCGCTTACGGAAAGGGCTTTGATGAGTATTATGAACGGGCAAAAAACATATATGGCGTACGATATGTAAAATCTATGATATCAAGGGTTTTGGAGGACCTCCAAACAAACGATATAAAAATTACATACATCGATGAACACGGGGGACTTGCATCAGAGGTGTTTGACCTTGTTGTCCTTTCCATTGGGTTGAAACCATCTAAAAAACTCTCTCGACTTGCAGAAATAATGGGTTTTGAACTAAACAGATATGGATTTGTAAAAACAGATATGAAAACCCCACTTTCTACTTCAAGAGAAGGCATATTTGTGTGTGGGGCAAGCGAATCACCCAAAGATATTCAGGAGACAGTTGTGCAGGCAAGCGGTGCAGCATGTGAAGCCGGATCTGTCATAGCATCCGTACGTGGAAAAGATATCGTTGTAAAGCAATTACCTGCGGAAAAGAACGTGGATACCGATGAGCCGAGAATAGGTGTCTTTGTATGCAATTGCGGCATCAATATTGGCAGCATTGTGGATGTCCCAGCGGTTAAACGCTATGCAGAAACCCTACCAAATGTAGTTCTGTCAGACGAAAATCTTTTTACCTGTTCTCAGGATACACAGGACAAAATGAAAAAGATGATAGATGAATACAACATCAACAGGGTTGTTGTGGCTTCCTGTTCTCCACGGACACATGAACCGCTTTTCAGGGAGACAATAAGGGAGGCAGGCCTGAACAAATACCTCTTTGATATGGCCAATATACGGGATCAATGCTCCTGGGTCCATATGCATGAAAAGAAAGATGCAACGGAAAAGGCAAAAGCCCTTGTTAGAATGGCGGTCATGAATAGCAATTTTATAAAACCCCTGGGGGAAGTAACCGTTGATGTCAACAAAAAGGCTCTTGTTGTTGGAGGGGGCATCACCGGTATGACCGTTGCATTGAAACTTGCAAACCAGAACTTTGAGGTTTTCCTTATCGAAAAAAATAGTGTCTTGGGCGGTAATTTGCGCCACATATATCAAACCCTTGATGGCACAGATATCCAGGGGTTGCTCGCAGAATACACAGAAAAGGTGACGAGCCACCCGCTTATCCATGTCTTAACAGATGCAAAGATCAAAGAACACGCAGGTTTCAAAGGCAATTATAAAACAGTTATCATTGCCGTTGACGGCAAAAAAGAGGTCGCCATCGAACATGGTGTCATTGTAATTGCAACGGGCGGGTCAGAGCTTAAACCACACGGCAAATATCTCTATGGCGAAGACAAGAGGGTATTAACCCAATCAGAATTAGAAGCCTGTATAATGGAAAACCAGCTTCCAACCTTTGAGCGATGTGTCATGATCCAGTGCGTAGGCTCAAGGGACGAAAAAAGGCCGTATTGCAGCAGGGTTTGCTGTTCGACATCCATTAAGAATGCGATTGCCTTAAAAAATAGGCACCCCGACGAAGATGTGGTAATTCTATACAGAGATATAAGGACTTATGGATTTCTCGAAAGATATTATCTGCAGGCGAGAAGACTCGGTGTCAGGTTTATCAGATATAGCGCAGATAATCCTCCGGTCATTGAACAACTTGACAACGCCCTGTCTATTACCTGCTTTGATCCATCGCTAATGGAACAAGTCACATTAAGTGCCGATATTGTTGCCTTAAGCAGTGCAATTATACCTGCTGAAACCCAAGAGTTGGCAACAATCCTGAAGCTGCCAAGAACCAACCATGGATTCTTTCTTGAGGCGCACATGAAACTCAGACCTGTTGATTTTGCGTCTGACGGAATCTTCTTATGTGGGCTTGCCCATTCGCCAAAAAACATTCAAGAGTGTATTGCACAGGCAGAAGCGGCTGCGGCAAGGACCATCACAATCCTGTCAAAGGAAAAAATGGCGGTTGGTGGAGTCGTTGCCTATGTTGAAGGTGAAAAATGCGCCGCCTGTCTTACGTGCGTAAGGGCGTGCCCATATGCTGCCCCATTTATCAACGAAAAGGGCGAGGCAGAAATTGATATAAGCAAATGCAAGGGGTGTGGCTCATGCGTGGCAGAATGTCCAGCAAAAGCCATTGATTTAATGCATTACAGGGATGCACAGATCACCGAAAAGATAAAAGCGCTGTGTGCGAGCGGAGGTTAAAAAAAAGATGGTTGGAGGATTGGCTAAACATTGAACAATCAAATCATCCAACCACCTTCATTTAAACAGAGGTTTTATGGAACATTTTGAACCTGAAATTCTTGCATTTTGTTGTGAGTACTGAGGTTATAGCGCAGCGGACCTGTCAGGTTCGATGAGACTTTCATATCCAACAAACATAAAAATTATCAAGGTTCCCTGCACCGGCAGGGTAGACATCCTGTTCATTCTAAAGGCATTCGAGAATGGTGCAGACGGGGTCTGTCTCATTGGTTGTCTTGAAGGAGAATGTCATTTTTTAACAGGCAATATCAGGGCAAAGAAACGTGTTGAATATATAAAATCATTACTCGAAGAAACAGGCATCGGCGCTGAGCGGGTTGCTATGTACAATATTTCGGCAGCCGATGGCAGGCGTTTTGCAGAAATCGCCCGCGAGATGACTGAAAAGATAAAGGCCCTGGGACCTAATCCGGCGAAAAAACAGGTTGAATAAACTTGGTAAGGTGAGTAAGCAATAAAAAAATGAGCATGGAAGGAGAGATGTATGATAGTTGCAAACAGAAAGCCCTTTGAAGAGATCATGGAAATGCTTAAACCTTACAAAAAGATACTGCTTCTTGGTTGCAATGAATGTGTAACTGTCTGCTCCGTAGGCGGTGCAAAAGAGGTTGCAGTCCTTGCATCGGAGATACGATTGTCAAGGTTGAAAAACATAATCCCCGTCGAGATAAAAGAACACACGCTTGAAAGACAATGCGACCCTGAATACGCCTTGAGTATCAGTTCATTCGTGAACGATTACGAGATAATAATCTCCATGGCATGTGGTTGTGGCGTTCAAACTATTGCCGAAACATACAGGGAAAAGTATGTTGTGCCTGCTGTAAACACAACCTTTATGGGTAGTTCTGAGGAACATGGTGTCTGGAGGGAAAAATGTCAAGGCTGTGGCAACTGCATCCTTGATAAAACGCTCGGGATATGCCCAGTTACCCGCTGCGCAAAGAGTATCCTTAACGGTCCATGTGGCGGCTCTCAGGGGGGAAGCTGTGAAATAAACAAAGACACCCCTTGTGCCTGGCAGCTTATCATAGACAGGCTTAAACAGATGAACATGATGGAAAAATATCTTGAAATACAACCTGTTAAGGATTGGTCAACAAGCAGGGATGGGGGGCCGCGCACACGGATAAGGGAGGATTTACGGATATGACCACAGAAAGTAATCTTGAAAAGGTATTGAAAAGCGGGTCTTTTGCTGTAACCTCTGAATGCGGACCTCCACGTGGCGCTGACACAGAAGCCATTAGGAAAAAAGGGGCATTCCTCAAAGGATATGTTGATGGTGTGAATGTTACCGACAATCAGACAAGTGTTGTAAGAATGAGCAGTTTCTCTGCATCTCTTGTGCTAAAGGAAATGGGTTTTGACCCTGTAATGCAGATGGTATGCAGAGACAGGAACAGGATTGCCATCCAAAGCGATATACTCGGCGCCGCTGCATTGGGTATCCATAATCTGCTCTGTCTCTCTGGCGACCACCAGAGTTTCGGAGACCATCCTTCTGCAAAAAATGTTTTTGATATCGATTCGATACAACTCATTCAAACTGTAAAACGCATGAGGGACGACGGCAAATTTTTGAGCGGCGAACAGATAAAAGGAAGACCCAACATCTTTATTGGTTGTGTTGAAAATCCCTTTGCAGATCCCTTTGATATAAGGGCATTGAGACTCGCAAAAAAGGCAGCGGCAGGTGCCCAGTTTGTTCAGACCCAGTGTGTTTTTAACGTTGAAAAATTCAGTAAATGGATGGAGATGGTGCGCGATTTGGGTATCCACGAAAAGATGTATATCCTTGCCGGTATTACCCCTTTTAAATCCGTAGGTATGGCACGATATATGAAAACATCGGTGCCAGGCATGGACGTGCCCGAAGGCTTAATAAAACGCTTAAACGACACGCCAAAGGATGAAGTCGCTGATGAAGGCATTAAGATATGTCTTGAAATAATCGAGCAGGTTCGCACAATAAAAGGTATTGCCGGTATACACATCATGGCAATCGAATGGGAACACAAAGTGCCTGAAATAATCGAAGCTGCTGGACTTTATCCCAGGCCTTCATAGATGAAAAACCTTTTTACCATAGGCGGGCAAGCAAAATAAAATAGTTTTCATTGTTTTTAAAATAGGTTATTTTCTTTTCATGATTATTCTTCACAGCTTATTATGGCGCATCGGTGTTTTCATGCTCGTTGTTCTGGCTTGCTACGTTGATTGTTCACATGCTTGTACCCTCTGGGCGGTTGCAGGGGAAAAGGTGCAGGGAGAAGGCGCATTGCTTGCAAAAAACCGTGACAGAAAACCGCAGAAAAGTGAACTGGAATTGATTATACCTGAAAAGGGATTAACCTACCTGGGTTTATTCTCTGTTGTAAAAGGAAAAAGAGGCGGTCTTGTAGCGGGGATTAACGAAAAGGGACTTTCTATTGTAAGCGCAACAGCAAGCAGCTTATCAAAAAAGGCGGGAAGCCAGGTCACAAAAAGTGTAAACGAAGAGGTCTTAAGGATGCATGGCTCAGTTGAGGCAGTCTTAAAAAATCAAAATCTCTTTATAAAAAGCAGTCCTTCATTTTACATGGTTGCAGATAAAGATGCCATTGCAATGATTGAAGTTGCCCCGCATGGTAAGATATCAGTAAGAACAAAAACAGACGGGGTGCTTTTTCATACAAACCATTACATCGATGAAGATTTTCTTCAATTAAATAAAAACATTGGAGAAAGCAGTGAAAAAAGGTTGTACCGCATACAATCCATGTTGGAAGGTCATGGCAGTTCATTTACAATTGATGATTTTGTTGCCTTTAGTGAAGACACAAGAGATGGACATGATAACAGCATATGGAGGACAGGTAGTTCACCTCAAAAGGAAAGAACTATTGCAACATGGATCGTCTATATCCCAAAAAAGGGCGCCCCTGAAATATTTTTAAAAGTAGCTAATCCTGGGGAAGAACCTTGGGTAATGAATACTGTGCTGGATCATTCATTCTGGACTGAGGGAACAGAATAACTTAATGCCAAAGGTTCCGACATGATATGCGCAGATCACATATCATTCAACCCCTATCAAATCTATAAAACGGAATTTTTCACCATCAAACAGGCCTTTGTCGCTTAATTTGAGTTTTGGTATTACAAGAAGCGGCATAAATGATAGAGCCATGAATGGGGCGCTTAAAAGTGATCCGAGTTGCTTGGCAATGAGGTCAAGCCTTGAATAACGTTTAGCAACGCTGTATCCGTCTTCATTACTCATAAGCCCACCAACAGGCAGAGGCAGGGTTTCACTTACATCGCCATACACCACAGAGAGCCCGCCTTTTTGTTTGATAACAAGATTGACGGCATTGCATATATCTTCGTCTGTTGTGCCAACAGCAACAATATTGTGAGAATCATGAGCAACAGACGATGCAATGGCGCCTTTTTTCAGACCAAAGTTTTTAACGAACCCGATCGAGGGTGGACAATCCTCATAACGGTTGACCACCACAAGCTTTAAGATATCATTATTCACATCAGAAACCAGATTACCACCACAGGATTTGCAGGTCATTGACATCCTGTCAGTAACAACCTGATCATTAATGACCTCGATCACATTAACAGGCTTACCCATATCTTTTATAAAAAAATCCGACACCCTCTTTTCGTTTACATAAAACTTGTTTATGAAGGGCACTGACACATGGGGCAGCAGCGTTTTTCCATGTTCGGCAACAACCTCACCGTTGATGAAGGTTCGCAGAACATTAAAACATTCAAGATTATCAACCTCGATAAAATCTGCACGATCTCCCACACGCAACAGACCTGCATCGAGCCCATAATGGATGACAGGCGTTATACAGGCGCATTTGAGCACAGACATTACATCTATGCCCATTTGTAATGCCTTTCTTACCAGTCCATCTATATGATCTGAAACAAGGTCATCAGGGTGTTTGTCGTCGCTACAGAACATGCACTGATCTGCATATTTCATAATCAGAGGGCTTAATGCGTCAAAGTTTTTCGCTGCAGAACCCTCCCTCACAATAAGCTTCATACCAAGCAAGATCTTTTCCAAACCCTCATCATAACTAATGGTTTCATGATCTGTCGAGATACCGGCACGGACATATCTTTCAAGCGCACCCCCTGTAAGGCCAGGTGCATGACCATCTATCGGCTTTCCATGGCGTTTAGCAATTGCAATCTTTTGAATCACTTCTTCATCTTTGTTTATAACACCGGGGTAATTCATCATCTCGCTTAAATATTTTATATCTTTCCTGGCAAGCAACGAATCGATGTCAGCAGCATCGAGATTGGCACCGGAGGTTTCGAACGGGGTAGCAGGCACGCATGGGGGAGCACCGAAATTAAAATTGAATGGGACGGTATTTCCATTTTCAATCATGAATCTTATGCCATCCACACCCAGCACGTTTGCAATCTCATGTGGATCGGAAACCGTTGCAACAGTACCATGCCCAACGGCGAGCCTTGCAAATTCCGATGGCACAAGCATTGAGCTTTCAATATGGACATGTGCATCTATAAAACCAGGAACGATGAATGTGTTGTAACGTTCGTTTTCTCTGGCAACATCGATTATCCTTCCTTTGTCTATCAATAAACTGCCAGAAAAAACATTTGAATTTATGACATCGACAATGTTACCCGAGATCTTCATATTGTGGATAAAGTGATGAATACCTGAAGCTAAGGAAAGGTTTGAATTTATTAACCCTTTGGGGCTTCATCCTTAGCTTCAGCGTTAACTTGCAAGGTCATGCCTTGACTATGACAGTCTCTTTGAATGCCCTTGTGTATGCATTGATGTTTTTCTGAGCAACAACGCCAAAGCGATCCCTTACCGGACCTTCGAGTGCATCGAGCTCAACAATACCAGACGCCTTTATAAGGGCGCCGAGCATTGTGGTATTGGTAATTGGAACACCAAGTTCTTCCTTTGCAATCTTAGATGCGTCTACAAATGCAATATTATGACCAGGGAAAAGCTTTTTCAGCTCATCTGCAGACTTATGAGAGTTTATTACAACAAATCCTTTTTCTTTCAATCCTTCGCTGGGATTTACAACGCCCAACAACGTGGAGTCCAGTATAACGACATTATCAGGCTGATAAACCTTTGACCTGAGCCTTATAGGTTTCTCTGAAACCCTGAGGAATGCCTGCACAGGTGCACCCCTTCTTTCAGGTCCGAAACTGGGGAATGCCTGTGCAAAATGGTTTCTTTTTATTGCAGCCTGGGCAACGAGTTCTGCTGACGTTACTGCTCCCTGACCACCTCTTCCATGAAATCTCACTTCCATCATGTTATTGCTCTCCTTTTAACGTAAGTATGTGTTTTATTCTCCATTCCGTGCCTTTTGGGGTATCCAACAATACGATTCCTTTTTCTAAAAATTTCTCTCGAATCTCATCAGCCCTTTTGAATTCTTTGTTTTTTCTCGCGGCCAACCTTTCCTGTATCATGTCTTGAATCATATCCGCAGTTAATCCTATATGTTTAAGGTGACGATTCTTTTCCCTTGCATCAAATTCCTCAAAGCTGTCACAAAGGATGCCAAGTATGTTCGCAAGTTTAACCATCACATTTTTTGTGTATAAAATAATTGGAAATGCGTTTTTGTCTTTTTGGTCTATCAACCTGTTGATAAGCTTAGATAAATCAAATACACAGGAAAGGGCAAGCGCTGTGTTGAAATCATCATCCATAGCCTCGAAAAACATCCGTTCGTACTCATCTGCCTTTTCAGAAGATTCCAGTTCTTTGCCATGGTATGCATTTTCAAATTCCCCAACCCTTTCAAGCGTATAATAAAGCCTGTAAAGTGCAGTATTGATATCTTCAATAGCCTTTTCATTATAATCGATAGGACTCCTGTAATGGGTTGAAAGAAAAAAAAGCCTTAGCACCTCAGGATGATAACCCTTGATGAAATCCCTTATTAAAAGAAAATTGCCCAACGATTTTGACATCTTTTCTTTATCTATGTTTACAAAACCATTGTGAACCCAATAATTTACAAATTTGATGCCTGTGGCTGCCTCTGATTGTGCCCTTTCGTTCTCATGGTGCGGGAATATGAGGTCTTTCCCCCCACCGTGTATATCGAACGGGCTTCCAAGATACTTTGTGCTCATTACAGAACATTCTATGTGCCAGCCAGGTCTTCCATTTCCGAATGGTGTTACCCAAAAAGGTTCGCCCTCTTTCGAGGATTTCCACAGGGCAAAGTCAAGAGGGTTTCTCTTTCGTTCATCGATTTCAACCCTTGCACCTGCTTCCATTTCTTCGAGCGTTCTGCCTGATAGATTGCCATATCCCTTGAAACTCTCCACTGAGAAATAAACATCGCCATCAACGGTATATGCATGCCCCTTTTTTAAAAGCTTTTCCACAAGAGACACCATTTCTTCTATGTGCTGCGTTGCCCTTGGTTCATATGTCGGTCGCAATACGTTAAGGGCATCCATGTCTTCATAAAAAGATTCTATATATTTCCTTCCAATTTCATCCCATGCAATACCTTCGAGTTGTGATTTTTTGATAATCTTATCATCAATATCGGTAAAGTTTCTCACATAAGTGACTTTATAGCCCCTTGCGAGGAAATATCTGTATATAACATCAAAGACTATTGCACTCCTTGCGTGCCCGATATGGCAATGGTCATATACGGTCACGCCGCAAGCGTACATCCTTACAGCATCCTCTTGAACCGGTTTAAACTCCTCTTTTTTCCCAGACAAAGAATTGTATATCCTGATGGCCATCAGGTATTATTATCATACTGACTTGCATATTGTCAAAATGAATATGTTTTCTCTTTCATTTTTAAAAAGCTGACTGACATTTTTTTGCAAAAAGGGCTGTTTTTTATTATCTGCTTGGTTTTTTCTGAAATTTTTTGCGGGCAATTTTTTTGGCACATGGGGCGGGTTCGCTCCTTTGTTTTTGCATTCTATTTTTTCCTTATGAAAAGCACATATCAATGTTGAGTTGCAGAAACGAATAAAAAACATGCCTTAACTATTAACATTTTGCTTGACATGATATATTTTTTGCTCTTTAATTAATACATGTTGAAGAAGATGGCAAAATACTTTTTTAATTATTACTTTAGAAGCTTGCACCCGGGCATTGTTTTGCTTTGAGAAGAGCAAAAGCCATGGGTGCAAATGCCTCATGGCTTTTTTAATGCGTAGCCATGGGCATAATAACCATGGCTTTTTTGTTTTTGGGAGGAATTATTATGATAGTTTCGCATAAGATTAAACAACAGATGGAAGAAACTGGTTGGATTAGAAGGATGTTCGAAGAGGGTATCGGCATGAAAAAACGATACGGTGATGAAAATGTATTTGACTTTTCACTTGGGAACCCTGATGTCGAGCCACCCCAGCAACTAAAGCAGTCACTTATCGACACCTTAAATAGGCCCGATGTCGGTATGCACCGTTATATGCCAAACTGTGGCTTAGACGATGTAAGGAAAGAGATTGCAGCCTATTTAACGGAATACTATGGCATGCCTTTCACTGCACAGCATACATACATGACAGCAGGAAGTGCAGGTGGTCTCAACATTTTACTCAAAAGCATCCTTAACATGGGCGATGAGGTTATCGTGCCCACGCCATATTTCATGGAATTCAAATATTATATTGAAAGCCACGGGGGTGTTGCCAGACTGGTTAATACAAGAGACGATTTTCAGCTTGATATACAAAAGATTGAGGATGCAATAACACCAAAAACAAGGGCAATTCTCATCAACAGCCCAAACAACCCTACAGGCGTCATATACTCTGAGAGTGTCTTGCGTGAACTTGCCGAACTCCTATATAAATATCGCGGTCAGGGCAAAAAGATATATCTGATTTCTGATGATGCCTACAAAAAACTCATTTATGAAAACATACAACCACCGAATATTTTTTCAATTTATGACCTTGTTATCTCTGTAACATCACATTCAAAAGACCTTGCGCTACCTGGCGAGAGGATTGGATATATAGCGATATCACCTGAAATCAAAGATGTTGACATGCTGATATCTGGGCTTATGTTCTCAAGCAGGGCGCTTGGATTCGTAAATGCACCTGCATTGTTCCAGAGGGTGGTAGGCAAATTCCAGAGAAACTCAGTGGACATCAACGAATATCAGAAAAAAAGGGATGTTCTCTATAACGCCCTCGTTGAAGCTGGTTTCGAATGTATAAAACCAATGGGTGCATTCTATATCTTCCCCAAATCACCTATAGACAATGAACTTGAGTTTGTTAAAATCTTGCAGGAAAAAGAGCATATACTTGCTGTACCTGGAAGGGGTTTTGGAAAAGAGGGCTTTTTCAGAATAGCCTATTGTGTGCCTTTTGAAAAGGTGCTTGGTGCATTGGATGGTTTCCGCAGAATTGGAAAAGAATACATCAAATAAGGAGTTGGAATTATGGTAATATCGAACAAGATTTCCGAATCAATGAAGGATTCATCATGGATCAGGGCAATGTTTGATGAAGGTGAAAAACTTAAAAAACAATTCGGCCCTGAGCATATATTTGATTTTACACTCGGGAATCCCATCACTGAACCCCCCACAGAGTTAAAAAATGAACTTATCAAGATTGTCACATCTGAACTAAAGGGTATGCACAGATACATGTCAAACAGTGGATATGAAGAGGTAAGAGAAGATATTGCAGAATTTTATCGTGGCACAACAGGAATACCTTTTACGAGAGATCACATTGTCATGACCGTAGGTTCTGCTGGTGGGATCAATGTTGTGTTGAAGTCTCTGCTTGATCCCGGTGATGAGGTTATCGTGCCATGTCCATATTTTGTTGAATTTAAATTCTATATTGAAAATCACGGTGGTATTATGAAGCTTGTTGATACTAAAGATGATTTTCACCTTGACATCGAAAAGATCGAACAAGCCATAAACAAAAACACAAAGGCAATTATTATAAATTCGCCTCACAACCCTACGGGTGCTGTTTATTATAAAAACGAACTAAATGAATTAGCCGCGCTACTCAATGAAAAAAGAAAAAAGGGTCAAAGGATCTTTATCATCTCGGACGAGGCATATAGGAAGATTATCTATGACAACATAAAATATCCTGTAATGTTCAATATCTATGATGATACCGTGTCGATCACATCACACTCAAAAGACCTTGCGTTACCTGGGGAAAGGATTGGATACATTGCGATCTCTCCTCTTATAAAGGATGCAACAAGTCTCATCAACGCCACTATATTTTCGAACAGAATTCTTGGTTTCATAAATGCACCGGCAATCATGCAAAGACTTGTGGGCAGGTTTCAGAAAAACAGCGTCGATATCATCGATTATCAGATAAAAAGGGATGCGATATATAACATACTTGCAAATGCCGGATATGACGTTGTCAAGCCAGAAGGTGCTTTTTATATATTCCCTAAATCGCCCGACCAGGACGATATAAGGTTTGTGAGAAATCTTCAGGAAAACCATATACTTGCAGTTCCAGGAACAGGGTTTGGCAAAAAGGGGTATTTCAGGCTTGCATACTGTGTAGAAATGGACATCATTAAACGGTCGGAGCCTCATTTTAAAAAGGCATTAGAATCCTTTCCGATCTGAAAAAATTGTAAAATCGTATCTTTTCAGGTAAAGTATATTCTATGCACACGGTTTTGATAATTGACGATGAAAAACCTATCCTGGACAGTCTGTTCTCCATTCTGACAGATGAAGGGTTTCGAATTCTTAGGGCAACTGATGGCAATGAAGGTCTTTTGGTATTCGAAAGTGAAAAACCCGATGTCGTTCTCCTTGATGTATGGATGCCAGGCATGGATGGGTTGCAGATTTTAAGCAGAATAAAGAAAAAAGACAATAAAGCAATAGTCATCGTTATATCAGGACACGGCACAATATCTACTGCTGTCGAGGCCGTTAAAAGAGGGGCGTACGATTTTCTTGAAAAACCTCTCTCAATCGAGAAGGTGTTAGAGGTTATTTATAGAGGGTTGGGGCTCGACAGCGTTCGTTCAATCGGAACGGAAAATATGAGTGTTGGCATCACAAAAGGTTCTGATATCCATAAACAAAAGACCATAGGTAAAAGCATAGTTGTCTACGGAATGGGGCTTCATACAGGCGTAAAAACAGGCATGATACTCTTACCTATGCCGGAAAATACAGGGATCGTATTCGAGCATATACCCGATGGAGAAAGGATACCGGCATACATCGATTATGTCTTTTCTGTTGGATATGCCTCTTCCTTGAAAGGCAAAAACTGCCTTGTGCGGACCATTGAACATCTTCTTGCAACCTGTCACATGTATGGTATCACAAACCTGCTCATAAAAGTCAGCGAGGAAGTGCCTATACTTGACGGATCATCCATTGAAATATGCAAGAAGATTGACGAGGCAGGCATTGTCGAACAAAGTGACGGCATTAAACCCTTAAGATTAAACGAACCCATTATATTGAACGGGTTTTCTGATGGAAAATATCTTGCAATTGAACCATGCGAAGGCTTTGAAATCGACTACACCCTTGAACATCCAAGACCCATAGGTTTGCAGCATTATCATTTTTATGGTAGCAAAGATAATTTCATAAAAGATATAGCACCTGCAAGAACGTTTGGTTTTTTGAAGGATTTTGACCGGCTCGAAAAAATGGGACTTGGCTCGGGCGGACGGATTAGCAATGTAATAATACTCAGCGAAGAAGGGGTGATTAATACAAAACTTCGCTTTGAAGATGAATTTGTAAGACATAAAGTACTTGACCTTTTAGGTGATATCTACCTTCTCAACCGACCAATCATTGGCAAGATTATTGCCAAACAAACTGGACATGTTGAAAATATCGCACTCGTGAAGGCACTAAAGTCGATGGAAATAGCCAATGATCAGGCTTGATCACATAGGTTTCGTTACAAAAGACATTGAATCACTGGCAGGTGTTTTCAAAGCACTGGGCATAAGTGATATTACAGAACCCATTGAAAATCCAAGCCAGAAAGTAGCCGCATCGTTTGCAAACGTTGGCGATAAAGAAGATGTTTACGTTGAAATCCTTGAGCCGACCCGCGACGATTCTCCTATATCAAAATTCCTCGAAAAACAAGGTGGCGGACTTCATCACCTCTGCTTTGAGGTCGATAATATCGAAAAAACATCAGAAGATTTGGTTGCAAAAGGATTTAAGATGATCGTCCCCCCTGAAGATTGTGGGGCATATGATAAAAATCTCAAAAGAGATTGCAGCGGCATAACAAAGATTGCATTTTTTATTGCTGCAGACAGATTCCTCGTTGAACTTATAGAAAAAGGACGATAAAGTCAGCCCGAAGGGCGAAGTGTGAAGTGTGAAAATATAAATTCTGAAATACCTTCTTTATCATCTCTCGAGAATACAGGAACATGCGCCGAAAAAGGCAGATCTGTAACTATTGCAAGCAGGTTTTCATCATCTAAGCAAAGCGGGGGCTGATCTTCTCTGTTTATATATACCTCTATCTTTGGCAGTTTGGCCTTTTTATAGCCCTCAATAATAACAATATCCGTTTCTGTAACATATCTTGAAATAATATCTTCCACCTCTGGCTCTACAAAGGAATCCTTAATGACAGCGATTTTATCGGGAGACGAGATAATGACTGTCTGGGCACCTGCTTGCTTGAATCTGTGTGTATCCTTGCCAGGTATATCTATATCGAAACCGAGATGGTGGTGCTTAATAACGGCAACGCGTATGCCTTTTGAACAAAAGATTGGTATCAGACTTTCGATAAGACTTGTTTTTCCTGTTTTTGAGAGACCGACAAAAGCTAAGACAGGTATGCTGTTGTTTGACATATACTGCCTTAGGAAAAAGTTGTCTTGGAAAAATAGAAATGAAACGCCACAACTACCAGTGCATGATCTATGATGCCATTTTCTATGAGTGATGGGATCTGTACAACAGGAACGTGAACAACATCAATGTCCTCATCGGGGTCAAAATTCGTATCGGTTACTTTCCGTGCGTTTTTAACAAGATATGTATGACAAAGGTTGTTGAATATAGCGGGGTTCGGGTTTACTGCGCCAAGATATTCGATTGTGTCACCAGCATATCCTGTCTCTTCAACCAACTCCCTTAGTGCTGCCTCTTTGTGATGTTCAACGCCGACAAGTCCACCTGGAATCTCAAGCGTAATCTTCTGCGTGCCATGCCTAAATTGCTTAATCATGACGATCTCTTGGTTTTCGGTAACAGGTATCACGTTAACCCAATCGTTTGTTTCTATTGTATAAAACTGACCCGTATCTTTAGTGCGTGGAGAAATGGCACGAACAGTTTTTATCTTAAAGACCCTGTAGTCTCTGTCAACCGTTGAACCAAGAAGTTCCCATTCCTTAACCATAGCGTTAAGTTATCACAGGGCTATTCTCTTTTTCAATCTAAAACGTCCAGGCGATACAAACCGGCTTATTTTCTCAGCTTTCTAACACAAAAGTAACATTAAGGGTAACGCGGTATTCAATTATCTTACCGTCCTCCACCTTGCATCTGTGATCGCCAACTCTGATACCAGTAATACCCCTTAATGTTTTAGACGCACGTTTAAAGCCGACATTTATCGCTTCATCAAAGCTTTTTGGGGAAGCCCCTATGATTTCTGTAACTCTTGCAACCCTTCCATCATATTTCATGAAAAATTCCTCCTGGTATTAATTTCAGAAGGTATCAGAAAATATCAATAACGTCAATGATTTTCCAAAATAATTCCAAGCAAAACACATGTTCAGACTAACTTCAATTCATTGATTTTGGGCTTTGTTTGATGTAAATTACACTCGGCAGCAAAATGCTTGCAGAAAACCGGAGGTTTTGATGAAAAGAATTTTCAGTGGTATTCAGCCAACAGGAGATATTCACCTGGGAAACTATGTTGGCGCCATAAGAAACTGGGTTTATCTGACAGAAACGTATGATTGTATTTACTGTGTTGTGGATTACCATGCAATAACAATAGCCTACGAGATTGAAGAATTAAAAAGGAGAACACTGGAAACAGCTCTCGTTTTGCTTGCTTGCGGGTTATCACCTGATAAATGTAAAATGTTTGTTCAATCCCATGTACGTGAACATACTGAGCTTGCGTGGATATTCAACTGTGTGACCCCCATAGGTGAACTCGAGAGGATGACCCAATTCAAAGATAAGTCGAAACAGCACCGTGCAAATATAAATATGGGGCTTATGGGTTACCCGGTGCTGCAAGCTGCTGATATCCTTATATATAAGGCTGGATATGTTCCTGTCGGAGAGGATCAGGTACAACATGTTGAGTTGACGAGAGAAGTGGCAAGAAAGTTCAACACCAGATACGGTGACATCTTCCCTGAACCACAGGTAATACTTTCGATGGCTCCTAAGATTCTTGGTGTTGACGGGTCAAGCAAAATGTCGAAATCAATGAACAACTATATAGGACTTCTGGAAAACAGCGATACGATTTGGGAAAAGCTGAGAACCGCTGTAACCGATGTCAACCGAATAAGAAGAAAAGACCCTGGCGACCCCTCTGTTTGCAACATTTTTACGATTCACCGAGCCTTTTCACCAGACCAGACATTACTCTACATTGACAACGGATGTCGAACTGCATCAATAGGATGCATTGACTGCAAAAAAACGCTTTTCACAAACATGATGGAAGAGTTGAACCCCATAAGAGAACGGGCAGAATCACTAAACAATGATATAGATTATGTCATTGACGTAATAAAGGCAGGTGCGGACAAATGTAGGGCAATCGCCGAAAAAACAATGGATGAGGTTCGCACGACAATAGGCGTTTTTGTATAGGCATCTGTCAGTCAAGGAATAAGAATAAAAAAACAGCCGATATCCGATATCAGATAGAGACGGTTATTAGCTTGACATTTCTTCACATCTAAAATAATCTTTCCTAATGAAAAATCTATCTATTGGCATGTTTGACTCTGGTATTGGAGGGTTAACCGTACTCAAGGAAGTACGAAAAATACTGCCCAATGAACATATTATATATCTGGGCGACACAGCAAGGGTCCCTTATGGTAATAAATCCCCACAAACAATCACAAAATATGCACTGGAAAGCGCCATCTTTCTCCTTACAAAGGGCATAAAGATTCTTGTGGTTGCCTGCAATACGTCTTCGGCTTTGGCGCTTGGCGTACTACAAAAAAAACTCCCCGTCCCCGTCTTGGGTGTCATTGAACCCGGCGCAAAAGAAGCAGTCAGGCATTCAAAAAACAAAAAGATAGGCATAATAGGCACAAAGGCTACTATCAGCAGCATGGCATATGTCAATGCGATGAAAAGATTAGACCCTGACATAGAGGTTTTTTCAAAACCATGTCCTTTGTTTGTGCCCATAGCCGAAGAGGGACTTGAAAACGATAAAGTTGCCATTTTCATGGCAGAAAAATATCTGGAGGAGCTAAAGGCATGTGGCATCGATACGCTTGTATTGGGCTGCACCCATTATCCTTTGCTGGAATGGGCAATTAAAACAATTATGGGTGATGGTATTACAATTATCAACACAGGGATTGAAACTGCCAAGGAAGTGCAAAAGACTTTGGATAAGAAGAGAATCTTAAATGATTCCGGGAAAAGGATATCTGAATACTTTGTTACAGATTCCCCTGAAACCTTCAAGGAGATCGGCAACAGATTTCTTGGAGAGGAGATAAAAAGGATCAAATTTTTAAAAAGCCTCGACTTTAAAGATTATCTGCTTTCTTCATGATAGTCAGCGTTGCCCTTCCAATTCCGATACAAAAGACATTCTCATATTCCGTTCCAATACACCTCGAATCGCTTATCAAACCATATATGCGGGTCACTGTACCATTTCACAACAGGGTACTGAAAGGGTATGTGATCGACTTTATTGATAAGTCTGATCATTCCCTGAAAGATATTTTGGATGTACTGGATCTGTTCCCGTTATTGTGCGAACCCATTACATCGCTTTGTCAATGGACATCCCGTTACTATAACGCTCCATTGGGGCAGGTTCTCAAGTATGCAACTCCCCTTAGCCTGTCTATTGAACGATATCTTATTTTAAGATCGAAAAACATTCAGGTGGCACACTTGGACGGTCTACAGCTAAAGAAGGCTTTGAAACTAATGCCCAAAGAAGAAGTGATCAAATTACATCGGGAAAACATGATCGATTTTATGGACACATTTTCACACAAACCGCTCTCTTCTTCAACCAGCAAGCAATCACATTCTAAAAAACATGGTAAAACACTTTTCATAGGTGGGATAGATAAACGAATTGAATATTACCTGCAACTCATATCAGAGCACGTTATGTGCATGGAAAATGTCATTGTGCTCTTGCCTGACTATTATGCATCTGGAAAACACTTCCACAGTATCATTTCTGATGTTTTTAAGGATAGCGTTTACTGGTATGGCTCGCCAGAAAAAACAAAGGCCAGGAACGAGGCGTTCTTTAAGGCTCAAAACAACCGGGGCATTATAATACTTGGTAACAAAAGTGCAGCCTTTTTAACTGTCAACAACAACGGTCTTATTATTGTTGAAAAGGATGAAGCCGACGAGCACAGAAATGAAGAAGGTTTTAGATTCAACGCACGGGTAATTGCCCAAAAAAGGGCAGAACTCGAAGATATACCTATCGTATTTGGAAGCGCTGCGCCGTCGTTTGAAGTCTATAAGGATGCCCTGGAGGGTAAATGCACTGTTATAAATAGACATATGCCCTTAAAGGATAAGCGCATAGATATTGTCAAAAAAAGAAGATTATCTGAACCCGGAGGATTGCCGGAAGAACTTGTTGGTATCATCGAAGATGGCTTAAAAATACACGAAAATGTTGCCATATTTACACCAAGACGGCTTTATGCATCCCACCTTTATTGTCTTGACTGTAAAAAACCATTTTTGTGTGATCTTTGCGGTGGATATTTAGGCTATCAAAAAAGGGAGAATGCCCTTGTCTGCACATCCTGTAATAAAAATATCATCTATGCAGATAAATGCCCTGCTTGCGGTAGCGGTTTTATCCGTTTTTCACAAACAGGTGTTGAATACCTTGAGGAAAAACTCAAAGAATATTTTTCCCAAGACTGCATAGTAAAGATTGCAGCCGAAACCCTGGAAGATGCATTAAAAAGTGGGGTTTTTACCTCAAAAAGACAATTAATGAAGCCTAATCAGGCAACAAACGATGCTGATTTAACACATCTTCAACCCACAATCATTGTTGGAACACAAACTTTGACAAAATTATATGGATTAAAGGCAGGTTTACTTATCCTTTTTGGGTGGGAACAGATGATCAGGTTTTCAGGATACAGGGCATTAGAGAAGATGTTTCAAACACTGCTGAATCTCGCTGACACGCTAAGGCCTGACCACATATGTTTTTTTATGGATGAGAAAAAGGCCATCGACATTGAACAATTTATTGATTTATCGTTGTTTTATAAAAATGAACTTCATAAACGAAAATTTGCCGAATACCCACCGTATTCAAGGATGCTTCTTATTACTGCAGAGAAACAGAACGAACAGGCAACAAAACGCCTGGTAAACAAGATACAGAATTTGTTCGAAAAAAATGGCTATAAAGACAATATAACAGGTACATTTATCGAAAGACGATTGAACTGGTATCAATTTAAAATGATCATAAAATTACCTGAGAATTCTTATCTGCCAGAAAAACTCCTCGATGTCTATAGCTTTCCGAATGTCCGTATAGAACCGGACCCACATTCTGTATAACAAATTTATTCCGAAAAATTCACTTACCACCATTTATCCCCTAACAAAAACCCTCCTTTCGCAGTAGAATCGATAGCCTACTGAATAAGTGACCTATGCAAAAGCCTTACAAAGATCCTTGTCTGTATCATCACGAAAGATCCATAGCCCTCCAATACCCCGCACGATGTGACGTTGTACTGAGAATGTTCTCAGGAAAAATGTCATTATAAAGATTATTTACTTATTTTTGGGCGTCCTTTTCAGTTACCATGGAACTTAAAGCTTTTTTCCGAGTCATCGCTATCAGTGCGGTAATTACCAGCATGGCGCCTGCACACACCCCAAAAGCAACGGAATAGTTACCGACCTTATCAAAGACAAAGCCGCCGAAAAGAGGCCCGAGAATCATACCAACGCCAAAGGCAGTCTGCGTTGCCCCAATAATCGATCCAATATTCCGCATCCCGAATATGTCACCGGTCAAGGCTGCCATAGTCGTATCAACACCTCCATTGCAAAAACCAAAAACCACCCCAAAAATATATAGCATGTACAACTGTTCAGCCCAGATAAGCGATAAAATAGACGCAGACAAAAGCAGGGTGCAACCGATAGCCACCTTTTTCCTGCCCAAAGTATCAGAAATTCGACCTATCAACAAACGTCCGACAATGTTGCTGGCACCGAGAGCACTGATAATGGTGGCTGCTTGCATCTCTGGAATTTTAATATCGGTTGCATGTGGCACCATGTGGATTATTAGCATGTTGTAACAGAAGGCGCTGAGCAATGAGATACCTGTTAAAAACCAGAAACTTTCGGTCCTGGCAGCCTCCCTGAGCGATAAACCAGCAACCGATCCGTCTTTTACTCCAGCATCTGAAATTTTTCTCTGGGCGGTTACCGGAATACCACCGTAAGGCTCCAATCCAACATCTTCAGGGCTTTTTCTCAATAGTCTGGATAAAGGAATAATAAAAATCCAGGCTGCTGCACCAAGAATCATGTAGGCGGTACGCCAGTCAAATATCGAGATCAACCAAGCCGATAAGGGCACAATAACAACCCCTCCAAACCCTACACCAGTTGCAGCAATACCCAGGGCAAGACCGCGTTTTTTGTGGAACCATCTTGATACAGTACCGGCCATGGTGGTATAGTTGGCGCCAACTACACAGGAAAATAGGCTATAAGTAATAAATAATTGCCAGGGAGCATTAGTCTGACTGGTTAGTATCAAGGCAAAACCGATGCTTGCCCCTATAATCAAGACAATAATCCTCGGCCCGAACTTGTCCAGCGTCCGACCTGCGGCAAAAGCAATAATAGTACCGAAGATACTTTGTGTCGAAACTATAGCGGATGTTCCTGCCCGGGTCAGTCCAAAATCAGCCCCTAATAGCTTAAAAAATACTCCGAAAGATTGGGTTAATCCATAAACCATAGTGCCTATAACCAGGAAAGACAATGTGATTATCCATCCGTAAAATATCTTTTGCTCTGAGTAACGCACAGGTAGGATGTCCTTCAATTATTCACTAATTCTTCCATTTTCTGTAGCCCCATCTCTTTTGCTATCTTCTTCCCCCATGTTACCGAATAGTTGGTGGCAGAGGGTGCCATACCTATAAATCTTGCCACTTCCGCTACTGCAACAGTAACATGGCATAACAGACTTCGGACTTTAACATTGTGCCTACTCCCCGTATCATAATGCGACGCAGAGCACCAGGGGTATCGAGTCTGGCTTGTCTTGGCATAATAGCTATGATAACAAAGATGGTATTATTATGTAAATTGAAATATTGAAAGACACCCCACGTTCCTTATTTTCAAATTGCTCCGATGTAATTCAAAAATACCTGAACCTTTCCGTTAACCTGAAAATTGCGTTTACTCTCATTTATCCCCTAACAAAAACCCTCCTTTTACGATAGAATCGATCGTCTTCTGAATAAGTGGCCTATGTAAAAAGGGAGATAAAACGATGCAAACAAATCCTTCCACAACCATCATAAAGGTAAACAAAGTCAAATGTCTTTTGCCCGGAAAAAATGACCGCCTGTGAAGGATTTGCTCTTGTAGCAGCATTCTTCGAGTGAAGCAGCAATGACAAAATAAAGGGGTAAGAATATCAAAAACCCCCTAAAAGGACATAAAAGCATGTAATGAGCTAATCATAGAAGATAAAACCACTACCCCCGTGAGATAGAGTGAACATAAAAAGTAGCAATGAGAATACAAAAAGAAGAGGGGTTAGGTTATGAAAAAGTCTTAAGTCATTTAGGATTTAGGAATTAGGATTTAGGATTGAAACCGTTTAATAAGTAGAGTGAGTAGAGTATGTAGAGTGAGGGGGAATCCTTTATTTTCAGATGTTTGTATGGGTAGATGGGTAGCTAAACATCCAACCCTCCAGCCTTCCGCCCTTTCTAACCCTCTGTCTTTCTCTGCGTTCTCTGCGGTCTCTGCGAGAGAAAAATAATCATTTAGGAATTAGGAATTAGGATTGAAAGAAATGTTACAACAAATTTATACTGTGACATAAGCGGTCTTGCTGCTCTATAATAAACTAAAGAAAGGAGCAGACAAATGACAAAAAGACCAAGAAGAAATTACCGGTACTGAACATTGTTGACAATTGTTTGTTGCAAAATAACTATAAAATAAGTATGTTACATTATGCCTAAAGCAGAAGGCCACAGAAGGTTAGACCATTTTTATTTTGTATATTTTATCACTCTTGTCCAAAATACTTTTACTGGGATGACCCAATCAGGTAAAATTTGAAATTACCATAACAAACACTACCTGAAAAGGAGGCATCCCATGAATAAGTTTAGCAGCATATTCGGACAG
>Ga0116187_1000865_pt1 | contig 34336 bp, 31 predicted proteins | sample AD_JPNNA6_MetaG_FD_89755 | JGI IMG/M metagenome (GOLD analysis project Ga0116187, IMG submission 89755) | Active sludge microbial communities of municipal wastewater-treating anaerobic digesters from Japan - AD_JPNNA6_MetaG | ecosystem: Engineered > Bioreactor > Anaerobic > Digestate | place... | reverse complement strand
CCCGGGCGCGCCTCCACGAGCTCCTCGCCTGGGCCGAAACGCCGGCCCGCGACGCGCAGATCGTCGTCCACGAGGAGGGCGGCATCACCGTGCTGCCCAGCCGTGACGGCATCGTGCTCGACATGGCGCAGCTCACCGCCGACATGGACGCGGCCGCGGCGGGCGCCGGCCTGCGCACCGTCATCGTCGCCTTGCGGCCGCAGTCGCCGCGGCTCACGAGCGCCGACGTCGAGAGCATGGGTCTCGCCTCACTGGGCTCCCAGTTCACGACCTACTTCGACACCTCCAACCCCGGGCGCGCGACGAACATCGCCCTGGCGGCCAAGCTGGTTGACGGGACCATCGTGGAGCCAGGCGAGGTCTTCTCGCTCAACGAGACGGTCGGCCCACGTAGCGTGAACCGCGGCTTCGACTACGCCCCCGTGATCGCCGGCGACGGCGTCTTGCGCCAGGGCGTCGGCGGCGGTATTTGCCAGTACGCGACGACGCTCTTCAACGCCGTGTTCTTCGCCGGCCTGCCGGTGGTCGAGCGTCACGCCCACGGCCTGCTCATCACGCACTACCCGGTGGGCCGCGATGCGACGGTGAGCTGGGGCGGCCCCGACTTCAGGTTCCGCAACGACACCGCCAGGGCGGTGATGATCCGGAGCTGGGTCGACGGCAACGCCCTCACCGTCGCCATCGTGGGGAAGACCGGGCGCAAGGTCTCGTACACGACGAGCCCGTACTATGACATACGGAAGCCTTCCTCGACGCGCGTCCATCCCCGCGTCGTCTACGACCCCGACCTGCCCGAAGGCGTCGTGCGCTGGGAGCCTGGGATGGACGGCAAGAGCGTCAAGGTCGTCCGCACGGTGAGGGGCGCGGCGGGGGAGAAGCTCTTCCGTGAGACGTACGTCTCGGTGTACGCACCGAGCGACTGGATCAAGCGCGTCGGCGTCGGCGGGTGATCCGACCGAACGCGTCGGCCCAGGGTCGATCCGAGATACGTGCGGCTGAGCTTCGGTTGCGCGTGCTGTCGATGCTCGCAGCACGGTCGATATCCGAGATACGCGCGGCTGAGCCCGCGCGAGCGTGGGCTCAGCCCGTCTTCGAGATGACCTGCTTGCAGACGCTCTTCAGCGTGTCGAAGACGCCCTTGCCGGTGATGGCGCTCGCCTCGACGACCGGCGAGTTCGTGTGGTTGAGGAGCTCGTTGAGGTCTTCGACGCTGAACACGTCGGTCAGGTCGCGCTTGTTCATCTGGATGACGAACCCAAGCTTGGCGAGATCGTCGCCCTGGGCGAGGAGGTTGTCCCAGAGGTTGAGGTAGCTCTCGACGTTCTCGTCGAGGCGCGTGATCTGCGAGTCGGCGACGAAGATCACGCCGTCGACGCCCTGCAGCACCAGCTTACGGCTGGCGTTGTAATAGCTCTGGCCCGGGACCGTGTAGAGGTGGAAGCGTGTCTGCATGCCCTTGACCGTCCCCAGTGTGAGGGGGAGGAAGTCGAAGTACAGGGTGCGCTCCTCTTCGGTGGCGATCGAGACCAGCTTGCCGCGCGCCTCAGGGTTGATGGTGCGGTGGATGTACTGGATGTTCGTGGTCTTGCCGCAGAGCCCGCAGCCGTAGTAGACGATCTTGTAGTTGATCTCGCGCGCGGCGAAGTTGATCAGCGGCATCGACCTGGCCTCACAGGTCCTTGAACAGGTCGTCGATCGCGAGCCCGGCGTCGGCCTCGAACCCCGAGTCCATGGCCGGACCCTCTTCGTCGTCCGGCCCCTCGAAGACCTGGCGAAGGACCTCCATCGCGCGCTGGGTGTACAGGCGGACCTTGCCCACCTGAGTCTGGCGCCCGAACGTGACGATCAGCAGCACCTGGTCGGTGACCTGCGAGACGTGCAGGTTCAGCGCCTTGCCCTCGTGGAACAGCAGCGTGAACTCGTTCTCGTCGAGGATCTTGGCGAGTTGCCGGGTCGCGGCGAACGAGCTCGCCGCGAGCGAAGCCAGCGACAGGGTCTCCGGATGGTACTCGTCCGAGGCGGTGGTGATGGGCTGGCCCGAGGCCGAGATCAGCGCGAGGAAGCTCGACCCCGACACCTCCTTGAGCTTCCGCAGCAGGTCGTCACAGCGGTCGAGCTGGCGGTCGTTGATGACCAGCCCCTTGCGCCTGGCCATGCACGCTCCCTTCGTGGCCTCGTCGCGGTGTGCGCAGTATACAACGGTGCGTTGTCGGCGCTGCCGACACCTGGCGCGGGCTCGGCGTGCCCTGCCCAAGCTCACGCGACGCCCGCCCTTCGTGTATCGTCAGGAGGCCGCATGAGCATGAGTCCCGGCGACGGCGCGCGGCGGCCGCGTCGTCGGCAAGACTGGAATGGGGCGTGGGCCGCACGGGACCCGAAGCGGGGCGAGGGTCCCACGGGCCCGACGCCCGGAACAGGGCGCAGGCTGGGTGACGCGCACGTGGGCTTGAAGGGCGATCTTGGGGAGCTGGCGCTCAGCGACCTCGTCGAGATGATGTCGATGGGCGACAAGACAGGCCGTCTGGTGCTGAGCGACGGCGGTGGGCGGGTCGCCGGCGAGCTGGCGTTCCGCGACGGTCTCCTTGTCGCAGCGTCCCGCGGCTCGCTGAGGGGCGAAAAGGCCTTCTACGCGCTTCTCGACATGCGCGAGGGCACTTTCGATTTCGACGGCGACGCCTACGTCGACGATGAGAGTTGTAACCTTCGCGCAGGGATCCAGGCGGCATCACTGCTTGTCGAAGGCATGCGTCGGCTCGACGAGATCCAACAGATGCGCGCCCGCTACCCGGCTCCGGCCGTGGTCCGGCTGCAGCGTGCGGGCGCCGGGACCGACGACGCGAGCGAGGCACGCGTGCTCGCGCACGTCGGTCCCGGCGCCCGCACCGTCGGCGACGTCGTCGAAGGCATCCTCGTCGACGGCGAGTTCGACGAGTACGATGCGCTCAAGGCGATCGGCCGTCTCGCCGACAGTGGCATCGTCGCCGTCCAGATCCCGAGGGATCTGGACGGCGGGACGGTCGGGCACGGGGAACCGCCTCAACCTGAGCTTGAACGTTGAGCGCGCCTCGGCTAACGTAGACACTCCCCCAATCTACGGAGGGTGAGCGCGATGGACGACATCGTCGACCTGGTCTCGCGATCTGACGACGAGCTTCGGGCGCTGATCGCCCGACTCGAGACCGAAGAGCGCGAGATCTCCCGCCGGCGGCGCATCTTGCAGGGCAAGCTCGACATCCTGCGCGCCGAGCTCGTCATGCGCCTCCAGAAGAAGCGCACCGAAGGCCAGCCGGTCATCAGCGCCGACGACGTCGAAGGCCTCAAGCGTATCCTCGCCGGCGAGGGTCCGGGTCGCCGCGGTGAGGTCTCCGGAGACGTCACGGAGGAGTAGGGTGTTCTGTCCCAACTGCGGGTTCAGGAACTCCGACGGCGCCGCCTTCTGCACGCGCTGCGGCGCCAGCCTCGTCGGCGACCAGCCCGACGACCAGACGACGATCAGCTTTCAGCCCGGGGAAGAGGAGGAGCTTGGCCCCGTCGCGGGCGCGCCGCGCGACAAGCCTGCCCTTGTGATCCGCAGCGGCGGCGGCAGAGCCGGTGAGGTCTACCCGCTCGAGGGCGAGCGCACGAGCATCGGCCGCCACCCGGACGCCGACATCTTCCTCGACGACGTGACGGTGTCACGCAACCACGCCGTCGTCGTCCGCGGGGGTGAGCGGTTCACGCTGACCGACCAGGGTAGCCTCAACGGCACTTTCGTCAACCGCCGGCGTACGGACGAGACGGTACTCACCGACGGCGACGAGATACAGATCGGCAAGTACAAGCTGACCTTCATCGTGCCGTGACCTCTGCGAGTGCCGTGACTCCCGAGAGCGTCGAGCTGCTGTTCGACATCGAGGACGAGAAGCTCCTCACCATCGGCTCGGTGGTCGACCGCCTCAAGGGCGAGTTCCCCGACATCAGCGTCAGCAAGCTGCGCTACCTCGAGGAGCAGGGCCTGATCATGCCGCGGCGGACCAAGGCGGGCTATCGTCTCTACTCGCAGGACGACTTCAACCGTCTCGTACGCGTGCTCACCATGCAGCGCGACGAGTACCTGCCGCTCAAGGTCATCCGCCGCGAGCTCGAGCGCAGCCCGGCCGCGGCCGCGCCGACAGCGCGGCAGGGGCTGCGCAAGGCCGACTTCGTCGTCCCGGGGGAGGAGCGTACTTACACCGCCGAGGAGGTCATGCAGCTCACCGGGGCGGACAGGGCGCTGCTCGACGAGCTCGAGGAGTACGAACTGGTCAAGGGGCGCCAAGTCAGCGGCGTGCGCTGCTACAGCGAGAACGACTGCGGCATCATCGGCGCCGCGGCGCAGTTGGCCGTCACGGGGCTGCGGCCCAAGAACCTGCGTCTGATCAAGAGCGCCGTCGACCGCGAGCTCGGGTTGGTCGAGCAGGTGCTCCTGCCGGCGCTCAGGTCGCGACGCCCGGAGCGCCGCCGCGAGGGCCTGGACCAGCTTGAAGAGATCGTCCAGGCGACGACGCAACTGCGTCAGCTCCTGCTGACGCGCGGCATCCGTCGCCTGACCGCCGGCGGACCGGGGGAAGGCTGAGCCCGGGCTCGGCGGTCGCTCACTGTCATGCCTGGCACCGTGAGCCTTCCGCACGGGACGCGTCGACCTCGAGCTCGTGTACCGCGAACCAGTGCCATGCCGAACGAGGAGTCACGATGACTGACGGGCTGATCGACCTCGCCGCCAAAGTGCGCGCGATCCCGGACTTTCCCAAGGAGGGCGTCCTCTTCCGCGACATCATGCCCTTGTTGCAGGATCCGGCCGCCCTGCGTGAGGCCGTCGACCGCATCGTCGAGTACGGCACCGGCAGGCATATCGACGTGGTCCTCGGGGCGGAGGCGCGCGGGTTCATCCTCGGCGCCGCAGTCGCCTACGGCCTCGGCGCCGGGTTCGTCTGCGCGCGGAAGTCCGGGAAGTTGCCGTACGAGACGGTGTCGGCCGAATACGACCTCGAGTACGGCACCGACAAGCTCGAGATCCACGCCGACGCCATCAAGCCGGGGCAGAACGTGCTCATCCACGACGACCTTCTCGCGACCGGCGGGACGGCGAAAGCCAAGATCGAGCTCGTCGAGAAGCTCGGCGGCAACGTCGCCGGGCTGGCGTTCCTGATCGAGCTCAGCGCCCTCAAGGGGCGCGACAAGCTCCGCGGCTACGACGTCTTCAGTCTGATCGCCTACTGAGGGCCGCCCCCGGACGCGGCCCGTCAGGAGGGGACGAACAGGCGTTCGTCTGCGAGCGGTCCACGCCGACGTCTACCTGGCGCGTCGAGACCTCGTACACCTCGTGCACGCTGCTCGTGGGTACCACCAGTCCGTCGACGTTCTGGCCCGGGCGCAGGTCAAGCGCCTCGCGGATGCGCTTGGGCGATCACGACCTGAAACTTCGGCGAGGTGGTGACAGTCGTCACGACGATCTCCGACGATCCCCTACGAAGAGGGAACGGCAGGAAAGGAGGGAGACGACGGCGGGGGGGTGCCGCACGTCGAGGCACGGGGAAGTTGCGCGGTCCGGCGTCTACTTTACATAACGGCGATTATCGTGCGTTACGTTCACGTTCGAAGTCGACGTTACCGCCGAGTCCGGGGAACCTTGGCGATGTGTTTGTCGGCGGGCCGGTGGGCGGCCTGTCGGCGCGGCGGTGTGATGGCGGCCTGTCGACGCGGCGGTGTGGTGGCGGCCTGTCGGCGCGGCGGTGTCGCGTGTCGCGTCTTTCGGTGCGGCTTAGCCGTCTACCAGCGCCGGCCCAGATACTGGGGCGAGGACGGCCGCTCCCGCAGGCACGCGGCGAGGAAGTCGCCGATCGGCGGTCGCACGTCGGCGGCGGCGATCTCGGTCTCGTCGAGGAAGCGCGCGTCGAGCACGTCGGGGTCGCGCGGGCGCGGGTCCGCCTCGGGCGCGGCCGAGAGGTCGAAGATGAGGTGGACGACGTGCTTGCGGTAGGCAGGCTCCGGTGAGATCGATTCGACGATGGCAAGCAACGGCCCGACCGCGACGCGCAGATCGAGCTCCTCGCGGACCTCGCGCACGAGGGCCTGCGCCAGCGGTTCTCCGAAGCGGACGCCTCCGCCGGGCAAGAGCCAATACCGCGCGTCAGCGCGTCGCTGCTGGACCATGAGCAACTTGCCGGCGACGGCGAGATATCCACCGACTCTAATAGTAGGCAAGCTCTCGCTGCCTTCCTGCCTCTGGTCGGCTCCGCCGAGACCGGGCGGCCTGTGGTCAAAGATGGACGAGCGTCGCTCGCCGGCCGATGGCGCCTGCTCTGGAGCGGGCGAGCCTTCCTGTCTTTCGGTCACGACCGTACCCCCTCTCCCCTGCCTGGTTCGCCCTGACGTCCACTCGAGCCGAAGCCTTGGCTGCCGCGGTCGGTATCGTCCAGTCTGTCCGTCTCGACAAGGTCGACGTCGGGCAGGTCGACCAGCAGGAGCTGGGCGATGCGGTCGCCGATTGCCACGCCGAAAGACACGCCGGCGTCGGTGTTGAGCAGGATGACCTTCACTTCGCCGCGATAGCCCGGGTCGATGAGGCCTGGGGCGTTGACGATGGCGATGCCGTGCCGGGCGGCGAGGCCCGAACGCGGCAGCGTGAGGGCCGCAAGCCCCGGCGGGAGTCCCAAGGCGACGCCCGTGCCGATCACTGCGCGTCCGAGGGGCGGAAGGACGGCGGCCTCGGCAGCGAACAAGTCCCAGGCGGCGTCGTGCTCATAGGCCCGCTGCGGCAGACGGGCCGCCGGCGAAAGCAGCTTCACAGGGACGGCGACCGGCGCGCCCGACAGGCGAGCGGACGTGCCCGACTGGCGAGCGGACGTCACTGTGCACCCGCCGCGTCGCCGCCCGCGGCGCGGCCATCGCCTTCGCGGCCATCGCCTTCGCGGCCATCGTCTTCGCGGTGGTCTTCGCGGTGCGTTCGTCCGCCTTCCTCGTCGCGGCCCGTCCCGGCGCCGCGCCGGTCGCGGTCGCAGAGGGCGGCGTCGAAGCGCGCGTAGCGCGCCGCCTCCGCCGCCGGCAGCCGCGCCTCGACGACGACGCCCTCGGGGGTGTGCTCCTCGCGCAGGTCGCTGGCGACGCCGCGCAGGCGGTTCATCGCCGCGCCCTCGGTGTACGGGAACAGCAGGCGCACGGGTCGCAGGGCGCGGTCGAAGAAGGCGGCGATCCGGGCGCGGAGCTCGTCGAGCCCCTCCCCCGTCGCCGCCGAGATGTAAGCGGCGTCCGGGTACGTCGCTTCGAGGCGGGCGCGCCGCGCCGCGTCGTCCAGCAGGTCGGTCTTGTTGAAGACGAGGATCCGCGGCGCGTGCGAGCCGATCATGTCGAGCACGTCGGCGACCGTCTTCTCGCGCGCCGCGATCTCGTCCATCTCGAGGCTTGCGTCGGCCACGACGAGGACGACGTCGGCGATCGTCGTCTCTTCCAGCGTCGAGGCGAACGCATCGACGAGCTGGTGCGGCAGCTTGCGGATGAACCCGACCGTGTCGGTGATGACGTAATCGCGGTCGCGGTAGCGGAAGGAGCGCGTCGTCGGGTCGAGGGTCTCGAACAGGCGGTCGGCGACGGGGACGTGCGCGTCGGTGAGCGCGTTCAGGAGCGTGGACTTGCCCGCGTTCGTGTACCCGGCGAGGGCGATGAGCGGGACGGAACTGCGCAGGCGACGAGCGCGCTGCGTGCGCCGCGTCCTGGCCATGCGCTCGATGCGCTGTCGGAGCACCTGGATGCGCCGGCGGATGACGCGGCGGTCGACTTCGAGCTTCGTCTCGCCGGGACCGCGCATGTCGACGCCGGCGCCGAGGCGCGAGAGCACAAGGCCTTTGCCGCGCATGCGCGTGAGCTCGTACTCGAGCTGCGCCAGATGGACCTGCAAGGTCCCCTCGAGCGAGTGGGCGTGCTTCGCGAAGACGCTGAGGATGAGCTCGGTCCGGTCGAGGACGTCGGCGTCGACGGCGTCGAGCACTGCAGCGACCTGACCCGGCGTGAGGTCGTCCTCGCAGACCGCGACCGTCGCGCCCGACGCCTTCACCGCCGCCTTGAGCTCGGCCATCTTGCCGCGGCCCAGGTATGCATGCGGGTCGGGCCGATCGCGATGCTGGACGACATCGGCGAGCCACTCGATGTCCGCCGAGCGCAGAAGCTCCTTGATCTCGGCCAGATGCTCGTCGTCCGCGGCCGCGTGCGCCTCGCCGCCGGGCAACACGGCGAACACGACGGCGCGCGGCGGACTGACGGCGGTGGATCCGTCGGTCATGATCTCGTGCGTGTCGGACCCCCAGTCCTTCGTGCCGCACCCCCGTCGGACCCCCAGTCCTTCGTGCCGCACCCCCTACAGGCGCACGCGCTCGGCGATGCGCTGGACGGCCTCGTGCAGGCGAGCGTCGGGCACCGTGAGCGAGAAGCGGACGAAGCCCTCGCCGGAGGGGCCGTAGGCGGCCCCCGGCGAGACGATCACGTCCGCCTGCTCCAGCACGAGCTCGGTGAAGCTCGCCGAAGTGTGCCCCTCGGGGACCGGCGCCCACAGGTAGATGGTGCCCTTGGGCGGCGTCGCCGACAAGCCGATGGCGCGCAGCGCCTCGACGAGGAGGTCGCGGCGGTGGGCGTACACGTCGCACATCTCGCGCACGCAGTCCTGCGGGCCGTCGAGGGCGGCGGCGGCGGCGCGCTGCACGGCGCCGAACATGCCCGAGTCGACGTTCGTCTTGAGGCGCCAGTACGCCTCGACGACCTCCGCGTCGCCGACGATCGCGCCGGCGCGCCAACCCGTCATGTTGTAGCTCTTCGAGAGCGAGAACAGCTCGACGCCGACCTCTTTCGCCCCCGGCGTCGCGAGGAAGCTCGGGGCCACGTAGCCGTCGAAGGTGATGTCGGCGTAGGCGTTGTCGTGCACCACGACGAGGTCGTTGGTCTTGGCGAAGGCGACGAGGCGGGCGAAGAAGTCGTCTTCGACGACGGCGCCGGTCGGGTTGTTCGGGTAGCAGACGAAGAGCATCTTCGCCCGCTCGAGGACGTCGGCCGGGACGGCCTCGAGGTCCGGCTGGAAGCCCAGCTCAGGCACCAGCGGCAGAGGGACCGCCTCGGCGTCGGCGAGCAGTGGCCCGGCGGTGTAGACGGGGTACCCGGGATCGGCCGCCAGGCAGACGTCGTCGGGGTCGAGCAGCGTCGTGCAGATGTGGGCGACCCCCTCCTTGGCGCCCAGGAGGGGGACGATCTCGGTCTCGACGTCGAGGGTCACGCCGAACCGGCGCGCGTAGTACCCGGCGACCGCCTCCCTGAAGGCCGGCTCCCCGCGGTTGCTCGGATACTGGTGCGTCGCCGGGTCGCGCGCGCCGGCGATCAGCGCCTCGACGATGTGGCCGGGCGTCGGCATGTCGGGGTCGCCGATGCCGAGACTGATGACGTCGACGCCGGCGGCGCGGCGCGCCGCCACCTTGCGCTCGATCTCAGCGAACAGGTACGGAGGGAGGTCCTGTACGCGCCGTGAGGGTGTCATGGCTCTCCGAACATAGTCGTAGAGGGGGCCTCGGCGTCCGCTGCCCTATTCCAGGTGACGGAGGAACTCCTGCGAGAGGTCGCCGTGGTAGATCTCCTCGGCCGGCCCGGTCATGAACACGCGCCAGTCGTCGCCGACCTCGACCTCCAACGTGCCGCCGGGCAGTTCGACGGTGACGGGGCTTGTGCACTGGCCGGTCTTGACGAGGGCGACGGCCGTCGCCGTCGCCCCGGTGCCGCAGGCGCGGGTCTCCCCCACGCCCCGCTCCCAGACGCGGACCTTGGCCGTGTGCTCGTCCACGACCCTCACGAACTCGACGTTGGCCTTGCGCGGGAAGTGCTTGTGCTCCTCGATCATCGGTCCGACCTCGTGCAGAGGGACGAGCTCGAGGGGCCAGGGCGACTGGATGACGGCGTGCGGGTTGCCGACGTCGACGAAGGTGAAGGTGAAGTTGCGGCCGGCGGCGTGCAGCGAGGCGTTGACGGCCTCGTCGTCGAAGCCGGCGAGCTTCTCGCCGCCGAACCGGGCGGCGCCCATGTCGACGCGGACGAGGTCGCCGTCGAGGAGCGTCGGCTTGATCTCGCCGGCCGCCGTCTCGAGAGTGACGACGTCGCCGTGGAGCGACCCCTCCATCTTGAGCTTGCGGGCGACCATGCGCACCCCGTTGCCGCACATCTCGGCCTCGCTGCCATCGGGGTTGAAGATCTGCAGGCGGAAGCGGTCCTCGCCGGTCCGTGGTCCGACGACGAGGATGCCGTCGCTGCCGATGCCGAGGTTACGGTCGCAGAGCAGGCGTACGCGCTCCGGCGTCAAGGCGAAGGGGACCTGGTCGCGATGGAGGAGGATGTAGTTGTTCCCGAGGCCCTGCCACTTCGAGAACTGCATCTTGCCGGGGCCCTGCCACTTGACCGTCACGCGCGACACCTCCATGGGAGCGACCGAGAACCCATCGTACCACGGTGCCTCGAAGCGGCTGAGCGGCAGGGAGCGCGCGCGCCGCGCGGTGTCGGAAGCACGAGAGACGCGCGGCGCGCGGTGTCGGGAGCACGAAAGGCGCGCGCCGCGGATGCCGCGCAGGGCGCGCGCCCGCGGTCGGTCAGCCGGTGACACGCGCGAGGAGAGCAGCGGCGACCTCGTCGGGCGGCCGCCCCTCCACCGGCTCGCGCAGCGCCTCGGGCAGTTTGCGCATCCAGGTGAGCTGGCGGCGCACAAGGGCATGGGTGCGCGAGCGCATCGCGGCGGCCGCCTGCTCGAGCGTGAGCTCGCCGTCGAGGACGCCGAGGAGCTCGCGCACACCGATCGCCTGGGTGACCGTGCGTGAGAGCGGACCGGCAGCCCGGGCGCTCCGGACCTCGTCCAGGGCGCCGGCGGCGAGCATCGCCTGCACGCGGGCGTCGACGCGCTCCCGCAGGCGCGCGCGCTGGGGCTCGAGGGCGACGAGGCGATGCGGATAGCGCTCCGGCAGGCGCCAGAGGGCGCCGCGCTCAGCCGCCGCCAGCGGCCGTCCCAGCACGCGCACGGCCTCGAGGGCGCGAACGACGCGCCGCGGGTTGGCGGCGTCGACGCGCGCGGCCGTGACGGGGTCGAGCGAGCGGAGCTCGGCGAGGACCCCGTCCGGGTCGCGCGCCCACGCCGCTTCGAGGGCGCGCCGCAACGCGGGGTCGGGCCGGCCGGCGAACGTGAGCCGGCCGAGCGCGGCGCGCAGGTACAGTCCGGAGCCGCCCTCGACGACGACCGGCACGCCACGGGCCAGGATGTCGTCGATGGCCGCGTGGGCGGCCTCGGCGTAGGCGGCCACCGACCACTCGTCCCGCGGGTCGACGAAGCCGACAAGGTGGAACCTGGCCCGCGCCATGAGCTCCGCCGACGGCTGGTTGGTGAGGATCGGCAGGCCGCGGTACACCTGCATCGAGTCGGCGACGACGATCTCGGCGCCCAGGCGCTCCGCCAGCGCCACGGCGACCTCGGTCTTGCCGAGGCCCGTGGCGCCGAACAGGGCGACCACGCGGCCGCGCGCGTCGTCAGTCACGCGGCGGGTCGCCCTCGTGGTAGCGGGTGACCGTGAAGCGTTCCAGCGAGAAGTCCTCCCAGGGGGCGATGCCGGCCTTCTGCAAGGCGATCGCAAGCTGGGTGGCGACAGTGTCGACACCCTCGAGGTCGGGGAGCAGGACGCCGCGCCTGAACCCCGATGAGACGATGACGCCGTAGCGTGAGGGGTCGAGGTCCGACTTGTCGCACGGCTCCGACGGGCTGAGGACGTCGACGCTCACGCTCAGGTCGTCGAGCTCCTCCGGCCGGAGGGGCGGGAACCGGGGGTCATGGAAGGCCGCCGAGTAGGCGTTGCGCGCGATCTCGGCGCCGAGGTCGGGTTCGGCCGGGGCCAGCGTGCCGATGCAGCCGCGCAGCTCGCCACGCTTCTTGAGCGAGACGAAGCAGGCGGCCGGGCGGTCGTAGAAGGGGTCGTCGGGTGGCGGCGGGGCCGGCTGCCCGTGGACGAACGCCTCGACGCAGGCGCGGGCATAATCGGCCGGTCCCCGTCCGGGGCCGGACGTGTCGGCGCCTGGTCTGCGGCCTTCCGCGTCGGTCTTCCCCGGTCCGCCGGACATGCGCGCCTTAACCCTCGGCCTGCGCTTCGGGGCGCCCGAAGCGCGCCACGAGGTAGCCGACCCCGAACGGGCCCTCGTAGCTGTAGACGTGCGGATCGACCACGGCGTCGTCCCCGAGGAAGCCGCCGAGGGCGATGAACGAGCGCAGGCCACACTCGCCGGCGCCGGCGACCAGACTGCGGTCGAGCTCGGCGAGCGACGCCAAGTCGCCGGTCTCGGCAGCTCTGACGACCGCTTCGTCGAACATCGCGCCGCAGGGGTCGTACCCGGCGGGCGCGCCCGGGATGAGCCTGTGCGAGAGGTCGCCCGAGGCGACGAAGACCACGTCCCGTCCCAGCTCTTCGGCGCACCGTCGGACCAGTTGGCCGAGGGCGCGATGCTTGCTGTAGGCGTTGACGATGGAGAGCGAGACGAGACGTCGGGGGTGCAGGAAGCTGATCGGGACGAGGACGCCGTGGTCGAGCAGCTCGTCTTCAGTGGGCACCAGATCGACCGTCCGGTCGCCGCCGGCGAGAGCGAGCAGCAGGTCGACGAGCGCGGGATCGTTCTCGAACGAGAACGACACCTGTGGACAGCCGAAGCCGCTGAAGTCGCCACTGAGGCGCGGCGCGACCTTGATCGTGTGGGCGTCGGCGTAGCCGGGCGTATGGGGCGAGATCACGACGGCGGTCTCGAACTCGCCGAGGTCGTTCCCCAGTGCCCTCATGCCCCGCACGGTAGCCTCGACCTTGGCGAGCGAGGCGCCCCCGATCTCGGGGATGAGGAGCGGCGGATGGGGACAGATACAGCCGCGCATGAGTGGCTCCTCCCTGTCTAGCTCCGCGCCGTCCGACCTCGCAACGTCGTCGAGGTCGCGGCCTCGATCTCGACTTCCACTATAGTACCCGGCTGGGCGCAGCCCGTGAAGTTCACCGTCACGTTCTGGCGGGTGCGTCCGCGAAGGCCGTCGCCGTGGCGGCTCGGGCCCTCGACCAGGATCTCGGCTCGACGTCCGACCCAGCGGCGATTGGCTGCGAGGGCGAGCTCCTGGGTGAGGTCGATGAGCCTCTCGACACGCTCCCGGCGCACGTCCTCCGGGACCTGCTCGGGGAGCGCGGCCGCAGCGGTGCCCTCGCGAGCCGAGTACACGAACGTGAAGGCGCCCTCGAAGCGCGCTGCGCGCACGACCTCGAGCGTCGCCGCGAAGTCGGCCTCCGATTCGCCCGGAAACCCGGCGATGAGGTCGGTCGTGACGCTGATGTCGGGGACGGCGGCGCGCAGGGCGGCGACGCGTTCGAGGAACGCGTCGGCGGTGTAGGCGCGCCGCATGGCGGCGAGGACCGTGTCCGACCCGGATTGCAGGGGCAGGTGCACGTGCTCGCACACCGTCGGCAGCTCGGCGACGACGGCGACGAGGTCGTCGCAGAGGTCCTTGGGGTGCGAGGTCATGAAGCGCAGCCGGGAAACGCCGCCCTCGGCGTCGAGGAGGCGCAGGAGGGACGCGAAGTCCAGGGCGTCTCCCCTCCCGGCGCGGCGCAGGTCGAGCCCGTACGCGTTCACGTTCTGGCCGAGGAGGGTGACCTCGCGCACGCCGTCGGCGGCGAGGGTCTGCACCTCGGCCAGGATCGCCGCCGCATCGCGACTGCGCTCCGGGCCGCGCACGTAGGGCACGATGCAGTACGAGCAGAAGTTGCTGCAGCCGGACATGACCTGGACCCAGGCCTGGAAGGGACGGGCCCGGCGTCCGGGAAGCTCGCCGCTGAGGTCAGGGCCATCCTCGAAGAAACCGGGGCGGCCGGACGGCCCGCCGGCTTGGCCGGCGGGCTCCACGGCCGCCCGTAACAGCTCGGGCAGCCGGTGCAGGTTCTGCGGCCCCAGGGCGCCGTCGACGAACGGGAAGCGGCGGAAGAAAGCCCCCGGTCCCGACTGCGGCAGGCAGCCGGTGACGAGCACGACCCGGGCCGGGTCCTCGCGCTTCAGGCGCGCCGCTTCGCTGAGGTGGCCGGCGATGCGGTCGTCGGCGCTCCGGCGCACGGTGCAGGTGTTGTAGACAAGGACGTCGGCCTCGTCCGGCGCCGGGACCGGCGCCAGCCCCTCGGCCTCGAGCGCATACCTGATGCGCTCGGCGTCGTGCTCGTTCATCTGGCAGCCGAACGAGCGCAGGTAGTACGTGCGCATCACGTCCTCCCCACGGGGCGGCGCCCGGGGTCGCGTCTACTTGGCGTACTCCACGGCCCGGTTCTCGCGGATGACCGTGACCTTGACCTGGCCCGGGTAGTCGAGCTGGGTCTCGATCTCTTTGGCGATCTCGCGCGCGAGCAGCGCGGTCCCGCCGTCGTCCACTTCCGCCGGCTTGACCATCACGCGGACCTCGCGCCCGGCCTGCATCGCGTAGCACTTCTCGACGCCGCTGTGCTTCTCGGCGATCTCCTCGAGGGCCTCGAGCCGCTTGACGTAGTTCTCGAGCGACTCGCGACGGGCGCCGGGACGCGCCGCCGAGATCGCGTCGGCCGCCTGCACGAGGACAGCCTCGACCGTCTGCGGCTCGATGTCCTGGTGGTGGGCCTGGATCGCGTGCACGACGCTCTGCGACTCGCGGTACTTCCTGGCGAGCTGCTGCGAGATCTCGGCGTGCGAGCCGTCCACCTCATGGTCGACCGCCTTGCCGATGTCGTGGAGGAGGCCGGCGCGCCGGGCGATCTTGACGTTCGCGCCGAGCTCGGCCGCCATGATGCCGGCGAGGTGGGCCACCTCGACCGAGTGGTTGAGGACGTTCTGACCGTAGCTCGTCCGGTACTTGAGGCGTCCGAGGAGCTTGACGAGCTCGGGCGCCAAGCCGTGCACGTTGGTGTCGAAGCACGCCTGTTCGCCGGCCTCCTCGATCGTCGCTTCGACCTCTGCTTGAGCCTGGGCGTACGTCTCCTCGATGCGCGCCGGGTGGATGCGCCCGTCGGCGATGAGCTTCGTCAGCGTGAGGCGGGCGATCTCGCGGCGCACGCCGTCGAAGCCCGAGAGGACGACGGCCTCGGGCGTGTCGTCGATGATGAAGTCGATACCAGTGACGTTCTCGAGGGCGCGGATGTTGCGCCCCTCGCGGCCGATGATGCGGCCCTTCATGTCGTCGGAGGGCAGGTTGACGACGGAGACGGTCGTCTCGGCGACATGGTTGGCCGCCGTCCGCTGGATGCTCAGCGAGAGGATGTTGCGCGCCCGCCGGTCGGCCTCGCGACGCGCCTCCTCCTCGACCTGGCGCACGAGCTTGGCCATGTCGTGTCGGGCCTCCTCCTCGGTCCGCTTGAGCAGCTCCTCGCGCGCCTGCGCCGTGCTCATCCCCGAGACGCGCTCCAAGGTCCCGACGATCTCCTGGCGAGCGGCCTCGACCTCCTCGGTCAGCTTCTCGATGTTCGCCTCGCGGTCGCGCAGCGACTGGTCGCGCCGGTCCTGCTCGACGGCGCGCGCCTCGAGCTGCTCCTCGCGCTGGATCATGCGCTGCTCGGCGCTGGTGAGCTCCGCGCGCCGCTCGCGCAGCTCCTCCTCGACCTCGCTGCGGACCTTGTGGACCTCTTCCTTGGCCTCGAGCCGAGCCTCCTTGAGGATGGTCTCGGCCTCGCGACGGGCGTCGCGGACGAGCCGCTCCGCCTCGCGCTCGGCCGTCGCCGCGCGACTGCCGGCCAAGGCCCGACGGATGAAGTATCCGGCGGCGAGGCCGGCGGCCAACGCCACCACCACGTACAGTGCAGTCATCATCTTGCGTTCCCCTCACTGTCGTCGCCGCACGAAAAAAGCCGGGCGCGACGCCCGGCCTGTGCTGCGCTCGCACCGGCACGCGATACCGAGAACGAAGATGTCACGTCGCAGGGGTCACGACACGCACAGTTCAGTACAGGTCAAAACCTCCCAAACCTCTCTGCCTGACCCCTGTCGTCGTTGTCAATCGCTTCGACGCTGACGCGCCGTCGTCGTATCGCATGTGCCCGCGCGAGGAACGTCACTACAGTCCACGCGTCTCATTCGCGCACGACGATACTACGCAAGCGGCGGACGAGCGTCAATTCGGCGCACTACGTCCACCCCTCTTGGCGCGCCGCGCCTTCGCGCACGGCGACGCAGGCTCGGACTGCCGGAGCACGTCGACGACCCTGCGCCCCCGGCGCTGCAGTCCCGCGGACTCCGACGTACCGCGCCCCTCGGCGCTGCAGTCCCGCGGACTCCGACGCACCGCGCCCCCCGGCGCTTCAATCGTCGTCGCCGACCTCGCCCAGCCATTGGCGCAGGGCACGCCAGGCGACGTCGCTGCCGAACCCGCGCCGCCGGAGAGCGGCGAGGGCGCGCCGCCGCACGACGTCGGGCGGCGCGCCCTCGCGCTTGCGCCGCGCGAGCACGGCGAGAGCCCGGCCGAGCTCGTCGTCTGTGGCGTCGCCGACCTCCGTCGCGTCGGCGCCTTGAGCTACACCGGCCGCCGCGTCGTAGCTCTGCCCTTGGGCGTCTATTGCATTGCGGCTCCTCGCCTGAACGAGCGCCGCCTCCGCGACGTCGGCGGCGACGCCCAGCTCCCTGAGACCGCGGCGGATCCGCTCCTCGCCCCAGCCGTTGAGATGGCGCTTGTCGGCAACGTAAGCACGGGCGAACGCGGCGTCGTCAAGCAGTCCGTCCCCGGCGAGCCGCTCGAGCACGACAGCCACCGTGGTCGCGGCATGGCCCTTCCGCAGCAGACGTTCGCGGAGCTCGTGGCGGCTGCGGGCGCGATGACCGAGCAGGCGGATGGCGTCGCTGAGCGCCTGCTCGGCCGAGGCCGCGGCGCGTAGCGCCGCGGCCTCGGCCTCGTCCAGCTCGCGTCCCTCGAAGAGACTCTCCCCGGCGACGAGGTCCGCCGAGACCGTGCACGAGTAGCGGCCGTCAAGATGGACCGCGACCCTGCCGCCGCGCGTGTGCCGCAGTGCCGTGACGACCGGCACGCGAACTCCTCTCTGTGCCCTATGGCGTCGGCGACCACCAGGGTGTCCCGCCCTATGGCGTCGGCGACCACCAGGGAGTCCGACAACCACGTCCGGCCCCCTGTCGCGTCTTCCGAACGCGCGGGCGCATTTTAGCGGCGCGGCGCGACGCCGGTCAACGGAGCCGACGGGGAAGGTGAGCGACGCCGGTCAACGGGACCCACAGCGCGAGGCTGAGCGATGCCGGTCAACGGAGCCGACAGCGCGAAGGGGTTCGACGCGCGAGGCGGTCACCCGGCGCGAGGCCGGTGAAAGGCGACGGGGGCCGCGCCGCAAGGCGCGGCCCCCGTCGTTCTTCCTGCGTCGTTCTTCTTCCGCTCTGAGCGCTCGGCTCAGGACGGCGGGATCTGGGCGAAGATCTGGTTCGGGTCGATGCCCTCGCGACGGTTCTTCGCGTACATCCCCGCGACCAGCGAGAGACCGATAGTGACGATGATCGCCATCCCGATCTGCGAGTACGTGTAGGTGAGCTCGAGACCGGTGTAGAGGATCATGTAGAAGCCGATCCCGAGGACCAGACCACCCAGCACGGACATCCACGGGATGCCGAAGATGCGCTGCTGGAAGGTCGAGTTCGCGAACAGGTCGGGCCGAGTGAACGGCAGGAAGAGCGCCGCCAGCCCGAGCGTCCAGATGAAGTACATGCCCGTGTAGTCGAGGATGGACATCATCACCGCCGCGGACTCGGTACCCGCAGCGTCGCCGAGGCCGACGAAGCAGCCGATCAGGGCGAGGATACCGATGACGTGGGTCGCGGTCGTCGGCGTGCCGTTGCTGCTGACCTTGCAGAGGCCGAGGGGCAACTGGCGGTCGAACGACATCGCGAAGAGGGCGCGTACGGTGCCCATCCACATGGCTGTCGACGTGTTCAGGTACCAGAGGAAGTAGCCGATGCCGAGCAGGACGGAGAGCCACGCGGTGTGGGCACAGAACGAGGCGTACAACGGTATCGAGGGCGTGGCCGGCGGGTATCCGAGGAGCTCTTCGAGCGCGTCCGGGTGGTTGTAGTACAGCCAACCGTAGTCGCGGACGAAGTCGGACCCGAAGGCGAACTGCGGCATCCAGGAGCTCAGGATGTAGAGGACGGTGACCGCGACGAAGCCGATGCCGATGCCGCGCAGGTAGCTCGTACGCGGTGTCTTCACCTCGCTGCCGACGAACGAGATCGACTCGACCGCGGTGAAGGCCCAGAACACCCACAGCAGCGACTGGCCGATGGCCTCGCCCGAGGGCATGATCGCGTCGGCGATGCCCTTCTCTTGGGCGAGGGCGGTGAGCTGCGCCGCAGCGCCGCTGCCGTAGATCTGGTCGAAGCCGGCCTTGCCGTCGGCGACGATGAACAGAACCAGGGCCACGATCGTCAGCACGAACGGCGCGTAGATGACGCCGCGGATGAACCACTTGAGGCGGGCCATGCCCATGAGCTCGATGAGCCAGACGCCGACCGTCATCAGCATCGCGATCCACAGGCTGTTGTAGTCGCTGTCGATGTAGTTGCCGATGTCGACGAGGGTGGAGCTGCCGTTGATGTGACCACCGACCATGAAGCCGGCGGCGATCACGTACAGGCCGATGTAGTTAAGAAAGCCGACCGACAGGCCGCAACTGATCGACCACAGCCAGTTCGGGATGAAGCCGAGGATGGGATGCGTGCTCCGCGAGATCCCGACGTACATCGAACCGCTGCGCGGGAAGGAGCTCGCGAACACGGCGATCAGGATCACGGGGGCGAGCCAGAGCAGCCCGCCGAGCAGGAACGACAGCGGCATGTTGGTCCCCGGGTACTCACCGGGGATCCTGACGGAGTAGTACGTCATGCCTGATGCCGCCGGTCCGGCGATGGTGATCAGCAGGACGTCCCACCAGTTGAGCTCGCGCACGAGGCCGGAGGCCTTGCGTGCGAAGACGATAGTCTCTTCAGCCATTGACTCCTCCATACGGACTCGAAACGCAGCGAACGTCCGAGTTCACGGCGCCCGAGCGGCGCCGTAGGTCAGAGAGCCGGAAGGCGAAAGGCGGTGGCCGGGCGCCCGTGGCGACGACAAGCCCGCGGACGTCGGGTCGACCGGACGCGACGACTCGTGTAGCCGGTGCGCCGGCTCCCAACATCGTCATCCTCTCCCCGGACGCAGTGCACCCCATGGCTGGCCATGCACGCGCCGCGGCCTCTGTCGCTCGCGACGAGGCCGGCGGCGCAATGCATACGTGAGTATTGCCGAGACAGACCCGGGGTGTCAATGTGAGCGACCGTGCTGCCGCCCAGCGTCAGGCCTGTCTGTGAGGGTGCGCAGGGGCGGCGTCGGGCCGCCGGTCTGCTGACGCGCTAGGAGACCTCGCCCGTGACCGGGTCGACTTGGGCCGCGTCGTGGACTGTCGGCGCCGCCGGCAGTGGCGGCAGACCGGCCTTGGCGCGCACCTCGGCCTCGATGGCATCGGCGAGGTCCGGGTTCTCCTTGAGAAAGGCGCGCGCGTTGGCGCGGCCCTGACCGAGACGCTCGTCGCGGTAGCTGAAGAAGGCGCCGCTCTTCTGCACGACGTCGTACTGGACGCCGAGGTCGAGGAGCGTGCCCTCGCGCGAGATGCCCTGCCCGTACATGATGTCGAACTCGGCCTGCTTGAACGGCGGCGCGACCTTGTTCTTGACGACCTTCACGCGGACGCGGTTGCCGACCGCCTCGGCGCCGTCTTTGAGCGTCTCGATGCGGCGGATGTCGAGGCGGATGGTGGCGTAGAACTTGAGCGCCTTGCCGCCCGTCGTCGTTTCGGGGTTGCCGAACATGACGCCGATCTTCTCGCGCAACTGGTTGGTGAAGCAGCAGATGGTGCCCGACCGGTTGAGCGTGCCGGCAAGCTTGCGCAGGGCTTGGCTCATGAGGCGCGCCTGCAGGCCGACGAAGCTGTCGCCCATCTCGCCCTCGATCTCGGCCTTGGGCGTGAGGGCGGCGACCGAGTCGATGGCGACGATGTCGAGAGCGCCGCTGCGCACGAGCATCTCGGCGATCTCGAGGGCCTGTTCGCCATAGTCGGGCTGCGACACGAGGAGGCTGTCGACGTCGACGCCGATCGCCTTGGCGTACATGGGGTCCATGGCGTGCTCGGCGTCGATGAAGGCCGCCTGACCGCCACGGCGCTGGGCCTGGGCGATGAGATGGTAGACGAGGGTGGTCTTGCCCGAGGCCTCGGGGCCGAAGATCTCGACGATGCGTCCGCGCGGGACGCCGCCGACGCCGAGGGCGATGTCGAGGGCGAGCGACCCGGTCGGCAGGCACTGGACGTCGGCCGCGGCATGGTCGCCCATGCGCATGATGCTGCCCTTGCCGTACTGGCGCTCGATCTGGGTGACCGCTGCTTCGAGCGCTTTGTCCTTGTCCACGGCGGGTGCTCCTCTCTCAGGATGCGGTGAAGACGGCCAGGGGGGTGTGCACGGCGCCGGCCCTCTCCAGGACGCTACTATACAGGACCATCCGGCGCAGGCAAAACCGCGGAACGTTGACGTTTTGCAGGGAAAAAGGTGGACCGGGGCAGCGATAGCGGGCGACGGTGACGTGGGCCAGGAAGGGCCGCTTCTCGGGCCTGTAGAGGCGGCGCGCGGCGAGCGCGGCGGACACCTCGGCCTGGAGGGCGGCGAGCGCGCCGCCGTGGTCGTCGAGCTCGAGGGCCACGACCCGCTTGGGTCCCCGCGGGGGCAGGAAGAGGACGCCGGCGACGTCCACGTCGAGCGGTGCGAAACGCACCGCGGCAAGAGCCTCCTCGATCTCGGGGATGCGCTCGACGGCGACGTCGCCGAGGAAGCAGAGGGTGAGGTGCACGCTCGACGCCAACCGCAGCTCCTCGTGCGGGGCGAGCTCGGCCTCCTGCCAGCGGTCGACGACGAGGCCGACCTCGGGGGGCAGTTCGCAGGCCACGAACAGACGCCGCGTCTCGCCCGTCCACGAACGGCTCACGCGTCGCCGCCCTCGGCGGACGGCGCGCCGCCGTCCTCGGCCCCGGCGAGCGTCTCGCCGGCGCCCTCGCTCGCTTCGAGCGTGTCGCCGGCGCCCTCGCCCGCTTCGAGCGTCTCGCGGAGCAGGTGAAGGGCGCGGGTGACCGCCCACTCGCGGACGCTCGCGCGATCGCCGGGGAACCGTTCGCGCACGGTGCGGCAGCCGTCGGGACCGGCGCAACCGAGGTAGACCAGGCCCACGGGCTTTTCGGGCGTCCCGCCGTCGGGACCCGCGACGCCGGTCGTCGAAAGGGCGAACGTCGCTCCGGTCGCGGCGCGCGCCCCCTCGGCCATCGCGGCGGCGACCTCGGCCGAGACGGCGCCATGGCGGGCGAGCACGTCGCCGTCGACGCCGAGCAGAGCGACCTTGGCCTCGTTGGCGTAGGCGATGACGCCGCCGAGGAAGTAGTCGGAGCTGCCGCGAAGGTCGGTGAACCGCCCCCCGACGAGTCCGCCCGTGCACGACTCGGCGACGGCGACCGTCGCCCCTCGGGCACGGAGCCCTTCGGCGACGATCTCGTCGACCGTGCGGCCGTCGGTCGAATAGACGGGGACGGCCGCGACGAGCGCCTCGACGAGCGCATCGGCCTCGGCTTGCGCGGCGCCCGAGCAGGCATGGCGGACGCGCACCGCGACCTCTCCCCCGCCGACGTTGATGGCGACGTCGATCAGTGTGCGTGGGACGCCGTCGACCACCGTGCCCACCTGCAACTCGCCGACGCCGAAGATGCGAACGACGCGGGTCACCGCGTCGCCGAGCACGCCGGCGGCGGCGAGCTCGCCGCGGACCCACGGCCACATGGCGCGAAGCTCGGACGGCACGCCGGGAAGCGCGTAGACGAGCGTGCCTTCGTGGCGCAGGGCGATGCCGGGCGCGACCCCGGCCGGAGGCACGGGTCGCGCCCCCTTCGGCAGAAGCGCCTCGCGACGCGTGACGGCGAACATCTCGGCGAACGGCGCGTGCCGGCGCTCGGCCAGGTCGCGCGTCCGGCGCGCGACCATCGCGAGCGCCTCAGGGTGCTCCTCGAGCCTCCTTCCCGTCGCCGCGGCGATGGCCGCCGCGGTGAGGTCGTCGTGGGTCGTGCCCAGTCCGCCGCTGATGATGACCACGGCGGGCTCGAAGGCCAGCGCCTCGCGCAGCGCCGCCACCAGCAGGCCCATGTCGTCGGGCACCACGGTGAGACGCGCGACCTGGACGCCGTCGGCGGCGAGGCGCGCGGCGAGAAAAGCGCCGTTGGTGTCGCGGGTGCGTCCGTCGAGGAGCTCGTCCCCGGTCAGCACGATGATCGCCTGAGGCAGTTCCGTCCTCATCGCGCCGTCCCCGGCAGATGCAGCAGGTCGCGCGCCTTCCAAAAGTAGTTGACGCCCGACCCCACAGTGAGTACGACGGCCACCGTCAGGAGGACCGTCTCGAGGACGGCGTCGGCGGTCGCCACCGGGCCCGAGAAGAGCGCCGGCGGAAGCATCAGCGAGACCACGGCGACGATCTGCGCGAGCGTCTTGGCCTTGCCGTACCTGTCCGCCGGGATCGAGACCCCCTGGGCCAGCCCCACGATGCGCAAGGCGACGACGGCGAACTCACGGGCGATGATCACGACGGCGACCCAGACCGCGAGACGCTGCATGCCGACAAGGGCGATGAGCGGAGCCGCGATGAGCAGCTTGTCGGCGAGTGGGTCCATGAACTGACCGAAGGTCGTGACGCTGTCGCGCGAGCGCGCCAGGTAGCCGTCGAGCTTGTCGGTGGCCGCGGCGACGACGAAAAGGGCGATGGCGAAGACGTAGCCGTACGGGACCGCGACGACGAGGAGGACGACGATCACGGGGATAAGCAGTATGCGCGCCACGGTGACGATGTTGGCGGCGTTCGCGTTGCGCAGCAGGCGGTCCATACGATGCTCCAGACCCGGCCGGCGCTCCCCGGCGGGCTTGCCGGGTCAGTCGGCCGTCGTCGCCGCTACATCATAGCCGAGCCTGGCGACGACGCGGGCGCGGACGAGCCGGCCGCGGCGCAGGCGGCGGCCGGTGAGCAGCGTGCGCCCGTCGACGTCGGGCGCCTGCACGGCGAGGCGCCCGACCGCCTCGCCGTCGGGGCGCCGAGTCCCCTGCTCGACGAGGACGTCCAGCTCGCGCCCGATCAGTCCGTCCCAATAGCCGGCCGCCGCGTCGTCGATGGCCGCGGTGACGCGGGCGGCGCGGTCCTCGGCCACGGCGGCCGGGACCTGCCCGGCCATGCTGGCCGCCGGGGTGCCTTCTTGGGGATCGAAGGTAAAGACGCCGGCGACGGCCGGCCGGGCCTCGACTATGAAGTCGACGAGCTCGTCGACGTCGGCCTCGGTCTCGCCGGGGAAGCCGACCATGAAGGTCGAGCGGACGGCGGCGCCGGGCAGGGCGCGCCGGATCGCGGCGAGCAGCCGCAGGTAAGCCTCGCCGTCGCCGGCGCGCCCCATGCGCTGCAGCACGCCGCGGGCGGCGTGCTGCAGGGGCAGGTCGACGTACGGGACGGCGTGGGCGGCGAGGGTCTCGAGCAAGGCCTCGTCCACGCCGTCGGGCTGGAGGTAGAGGAGACGGATCCAGACGGGCCCCAGCGCCTCGAGCTCCGCCAGGAGGCGCGCGAGCCCGCCCCATCCCGGCCACTCCCAGCGCGAGGTGTCCTGGCCGACGAGCACGAGCTCGCGCGCGCCGCAGCCAAGGGCCGCCTCGGCTTCACGGAGGATCTCCGTCGGCGGCACGGCTGCGTACACGCCCTTGATCAGCGGGATGGCACAGTACGCGCAGCGGCGGTCGCAGCCGTCCGAGAGCTTCACGTAGGCGTGCACGGGGCGGACGCGACGCGCTGCCGACGACCCGGCGGCGTCGGCGCCGGTCCGGGCGCGCGCGGCCGACTTCGTCGCGCGCGCCTCCACGCCGCTCCGGTCGCCTGCGGCCGGCGTCGTGCGCGCCTCGGCGGCCAGCGCGCCGACCAGAGGGCCCCAGTCGAGCCCCGCCCAGAGATCCACCTCGGGCAGCTCCGCCGCGAGCTCGCCGCGATATCTCTCCACCAGACAGCCCACGGCGGCGACGCGCGCGCCGCGCGCATGCGCCGCCGTGACGGCATCGAGGATGGCGGCGATCGACTCCTCCTTGGCGGCGTCGATGAAGCCGCAGGTGTTGACGATCACGATGTCGGCGTCCGCCGGCCGTCCTCGCTGCAGGCCGCCCTCCTCGAGGGCGCGTTCGAGGCGGGCGGAATCGGCCTCGTTCTTGGGGCAGCCGAGAGTCTGGACGAAGAAGCGCGTGGTGCTCAGCGGTAGTTGACGAACTGAAGCGGCAGACCCCAGTCCTCGTCCTTGAGAAGCTTGATGGCGGCCTGCAGCTCGTCCTTGCTCGGCGAGGACACGCGCAGCGTGTCGCCCTGGATCTGGACCTTCACCTTCTTGAGCCGCTGGCGGAGCAGCTTGTTCATCGCCTTGGCCTTCTCGTCGGGGATCCCCTGGACGACGCCGACCTGTTGACGCACCGTGCCGCCCAGGGCGTCCTCGACCTTGCCGTACTGGAGCGCCTTGAGCGACACCTTGCGACGCACGAGCTTCTCTTCGAGCAGGTCGACGACCTGGGCGAGCTTGCCCCGGTCATCCGAGACGAGGACGAGGTGGTCGCCCTCGAGCGAGACGCGACTGACGCTCTTCTTGAAGTCGTAGCGCGTCGCGAGCTCCTTCTGCGCCATGTTGACGGCGTTGCGCACCTCGCTCATGTCGGCGCGCGAGACGACGTCGAACGACAGTTCCTTCGCCACCCTCACACCCCTCCGTCGGAACCTTGCACGAGCTTGCCGTCGACGATGCGCACGTCGAGCGGTCCCGCGCCCTCGAGGCGCGGCAACACCTTGCTGCCGGCACGGATGGAGATCGCCGTAGGGGCGCCGACCCGCATGTACAGGTCGTCGCCGCGGAACACTTTCGTGATGCCGCGCTGCAGGGTCTCGCTGTACACCACGACGCCGTCGGGCCCGCCGCGGCGGACCTCGAGCCAGCAGTCGCCGCGGCTCGCGCTCACGCGGACCACGTCGGTCGCGACGACCGTGGGCGAGGCGGACGGCGAAGGCGACGGGCTGGGCGACGACGACGGCGAGGTGGGCAGCATGCCGGGGCCCGCGCCAGAGTCCGCCTCGCCGGGCGTGCCCGGGCTGTTGAGGCCGAGCACATAGATGACGGCGAGGACGAGCAGACAGGCGACGGCGACGAAGGCGAGGGTGTTGCGGCGCCGGTGGCTGCGCGGTCGGCCGATGATCGACGCGCCGCCGAACGGTTCGTACTCCTCCGGTGAGGCGTATCGCGAGCGATACTCGTCGAGGATTATCTCCGGTTCGAGTCCGAGGTACTGGGCGTAGGTCCGCAGGAAGCCCTTGACGTATGCCTCCCCGGGCATCTCGTCGAAGTCCTCGTTCTCCATCGCCTGGAGGTACTTGATGCGGATCTTGGTGTCTTCTTCGACCTGCCGCAGCGTCAGCTTGCGTCGGACGCGCGCCTCACGCAGGGTGCTTCCGATCTCGAACACGACGCGTGGACCTTCTTCCCGTCGGTCGGCGCCGGCGCGTCGCCCCGGGTGGCGCCGGCGCCCGAAGCCCAAGTCTAGTGGACCGCGCCGAGCGCTGACAATCGCGCCGGCCGCCAGCGGCCGGCGCAGGCGTCACGGGCCGGCCTCGGGGGCGGGCGCCTCGTCGCCCGCAAGCCCGTCCACGAGCGTCTCGCTGACGCTCTCATCGACGGGGCGGTCGAGCGGCGCCCGCCCCTCCAGCCGGGCGAGGACGCCGGCGATCTCGGCGTCGTCCATGAGGACGGTACGCGCCTTGCTGCCCTCGAACCCCGAGATGATGCCCATCTGCTCCATGATGTCGATGAGGCGGCCGGCGCGCGCGTACCCGATCCGCAGCCGGCGCTGCAACTGGGCGACGGAGGCGGCGCCGATCGACGCCACCGTGCGGACCGCCTCGGCGAGGTACTCGTCCTCGCCGGCCGCCTGGCCTGTCTCGGTCCCCGGCCCGGCCGGGTTCTCGAGCAGGTCCTCGCGGAACTCCGGCGCCGCCTGACGTCGCCAGTGCTCGGTGATGAGCTTCATCTCGCGGGGGGTCACGAACGCCCCCTGGACGCGCAGGGTGCGCGTGCTCCCCAACGGGTGGAAGAGCATGTCGCCCGAGCCGAGGAGGCTCTCGGCGCCTCCCTGGTCGAGGATGACGCGCGAGTCGATCTGTGACGACACGGCGAAGGCGATGCGGGACGGGATGTTCGTCTTGATCATCCCCGTGACGACGTCGACGGATGGCCGCTGGGTAGCGACGACGAGATGGACGCCGGCCCCGCGACCGAGCTGGCCGAGACGGATGACGGCGTCCTCGACTTCGGACGGAGCGACCATCATGAGGTCGGCGAGCTCGTCGACCACGACCATGATGTAGGGCAAGGGCTCTTCGCCCAGCCTCTCGAGCTTGCGGTTGAGGTCACGGAGGTTCTGCGCGCTGCCGTGGCGCGCCATGACCTCGTAGCGACGGTCCATCTCGCGGCAGATGTTGTCGAGGACGTAGCTCGCCTGCTTCATGTTGGTGACGACCGGGGCCAGAAGGTGCGGGATGCCGTCGAAGTTCGAGAGCTCGACCTTCTTCGGGTCGATCATGATCATGCGTACCTGGTCGGGCGTGGCGCGCAGCAGGATCGAGCTGATGAGGGCGTTGATGCAGCCGCTCTTGCCGGAGCCCGTCGTGCCGGCGATCAGCAGGTGGACCATCTTGACGAGGTCGGCGACGATCGGCTTGCCGGAGACGTCCTTACCGAGCCAGAAGGCGAGCGGCGAGGCGTGCGGCGGGAACGTCTGGTAGACGTCGCCGAGCGAGACGTAGTTGGCCTCGAGGTTGGGCACTTCGACGCCGACGGCGGTCTTGCCGGGGATCGGCGCCTGGACGCGGATGTCGGTGGCGGCGAGCGCGTAGGCGAGGTCGTCCTTGAGGCCGGCGACGCGGCTCACCTTGATGCCCGGCGCCAACTGCAGCTCGTACCGCGTGACGCGGGGACCGGACACGGTGCCGACGACGTTGGCCTGGATGTTGAAGTGCCCGAGGGTCTCGACGAGTCTCTGGGACACCGCCTCGATGGTCTGCGGGGCCTCGCCCCTCCCCGTCTCCATGCGCTCGAGGAGGCGGGGATCGGGCGTCTGCCAGACACGGCGCGCGGGAGTCTCCGGGCTCAGGGCGAGCGCCGTCTCCCTCGCCTCAGGGACGTCTTCGACCGCCGCGGCGAGGTTGAGCTGCTCGCCCTCGTCGACCGCGCCGACAGGCTCGGGCGGCGCCGGCGCCTGCGGCGCAGGATACGGCGTCGGCGACGGCGCGACGAAGATCTCGGGCGCGTCGTGGACGCCGTCGATCAGCCGCGGGCCCGCGGGCGCCGCTTCGACCTCGAACGGCTCATACGCGGTGAACGGCGCGACGATGGTGGCGGCCTCATGGCGATCGACCACGGCCGTCACATCTTCGTCGGCGCCCATGACCCGCGTCGTCGCCTCGCGGCGCCGTTCGCCGAGGCCCTCGGCGCGCGCCTTCGCCGCCCGCCCGGCATGGGCCATGCCGGCGCGCGACCGTTGTGCCCAGAGGCCGAGCGACGAGCCGGTGACGAGGAGCAAGCCGCCGGTCCACAGGGCGACGACGAGAACGTCGACCCCGATGCCGCCGACGAGGGGATGGAGCAGAGTCCAGAGGGCCTCGCCCGCGAGGCCGCCGTGGTCCTTCATGTACGCATCGGCGAACGACCGGCTGGGACGGCTGCCGCCGAACATGCCGAACGTATCGGCGGCCGCGGCGAGCAGGAACCCCGTCACGAGCACGGCGATGCCTGCGGACATCGAGCGCCGCGGCCGTCGCCGCTCACCGGCCGCGACAACGTAGGCGACGTAGGCAAGCAGGAACGGCACGGCGTAGGCGACGAGGCCGACCAGCCGGCGCAAGGCGTCGCTGAGCCAGCGCCCCGCCGCTCCGCCGTCCCAGCCGAAGTAAAGGACGAAGGCGAGGAACACGGCGAGCGCCACGCAGGCGATCGCTGCCAGCTCGCCGCGACGACCCGTCGCCGGCGACGGGTCGGGTGCGGCGGCGCGCGCGGCAGGGCGCCGTGACACCGGCTTCGCCGGTCGCCCGGCGCCTCCTTTCGCGCGCGCGGACGCGCGTCGTGCCGTGCCCGAAGTGGCCATGGTCAGATGTTCGACGCGCTCAGGTCGTCTCCTAGGACGGCGGTGCGCCTCGCCGCCCGCCGACGCCCTAGCCTGGTCGGCCCGGCCGCGGCGTCACACCTCGACCACGACCGGCATGATCATCGGCCGTTGCCGCGTCTCGCGATAGACGAGCTCGGCGAGCGTCTCGCGGACGTCCTCCTTGATGAGGCGCTGGCCGGTGACCCGCTCTTCGGCCAGCGTGTCGAGGAGGCCGTCGAGGACGCCCGCCGCCCGGTCGAGGAGCTCCTGTTCACGGGCGTCGTCGTGAAGGAAGCCGCGGGCGACCAGTTCGGGTCGCGCGACCGACGCTCCGGTCTGCCCGTCGATGGTGACGACGGCGATGAGGATGCCGTCTTCGGCGAGCTTGCGACGGTCGCGCAGGACGAGCCCTTCCTCCCCTCCGAGCTCGAAGCCGTCGACGAACACCATGCCGGTATGGACCTTGTCGACGACCTCGGCGTTCTCAGCGTCGAGCTCGAGGACGTCACCGTTCTCGAGCAGGAAGATGCGCTCATCGCCGATGCCGGCTCCGCGGGCCAGCTCGGCGTGCATGTGCTGATGACGATACTCGCCGTGCACGGGGATGAAGTACTGCGGCTGAAGCAGCTCGAGCATGCGGCGCATGTCGTCCTGAGCGGCGTGACCGGAGACGTGCACGCCGCTCTCCTCGCCGTAGATGACCCGCGCGCCCGCCTTGAACAGCCGATCGATGGTCGTCATGACGCTGACCTCGTTGCCGGGGATCGGCCGGGCGCTGATGACGACCGTGTCGCCGTCGTCGAGCGCGACCTGCGGATGGTCGTCCCACGCCATCCGCGAGAGCGCCGAGAGCGGCTCGCCCTGGCTCCCCGTCGAGAGGATGAGAAGTTGCTCAGGGCGGTACTCGTCGATCTCGCTGAGCTTGATCATCGCCCCCTCGGGCACGTCCAGGTAACCGAGGGTGCGGGCGATGTTCACGTTCTTCTGCATCGACCGCCCGGAGACGGCGAACTTGCGCCCGTGCTCCGCGGCGATGCTCACCGCCTGTTGCACGCGATGGATGTGCGAAGCAAAGCAGGCGAGGATCACGCGCCCTTCGGCCTCGGCGAAGATGCGGTGCAAGGCCGCCCCGACGACGCTCTCCGAGGCCGTCGACCCCGGGACCTCGGCGTTGGTCGAGTCGGCGAGCAGAGCGAGGACCCCGCGCCGACCGAGCTCCGCAAGGGTGTCGACGTCGGTCACTCGTCCGTCGATCGGCGTCGGGTCGAACTTGTAGTCGCCGGTGAAGACGACCGCGCCGTGGTCGGTGTGGATCGCGACCGCCAAGGCGTCGGGCACGCTGTGGCTCACGGCGACGAACGAGATGAGGAACGGCCCCAGCCGGACGTCCCGCCCCTCGACCACGTCGTTGACGGCGACACTCTTGATGAGCCCGTGCTCGTCCAGCTTCGACTTCGCGAACGCCAGGGTGAGGCGACTCCCGTAAACGGGCGCGTTGACCTGCTTGAGGATGAACGGGAGAGCGCCGAAGTGGTCCTCGTGCCCATGCGTGACGACGAAGCCGAGCACATCGTCGCGGCGTTCGAGCAGGTAGCTGACGTCGGGCAGCACGAGGTCGATGCCGGGCATCTCGTCCCGGGGGAAGGCGAGGCCGCAGTCGACGACGACGAGCTTGCCGCGGTACTCGACGGCGGTCATGTTCTTGCCGATCTCGCCAAGGCCGCCGAGCGGGACGATGCGCACGACGTCTCTCATGCCGTCAGCAGTCCGAGGTCGCGGAGCGCGCCGGCGACGACGGCGCGCTCCGCGTCGTCGACCTCGACCAGTGGCAGGCGAAGTCCGCCGACGTCCTCTCCGAGCAAACCCAGAGCGGCCTTGATCGGGATCGGGTTCGTGGTCACGGACAGCGCCTTGAAGAGGGGACGCAGGGCGCCGTCTGCGGCCTCGGCGGCCGCCAGGTCGCCGGCCTTGGCGAGGCGCGCGACCTCGGCCATGGCCGGCCCCACGACGTGACTCGCGACGCAGATCCCCCCGAGGCCGCCGCGGCGCACCACGTCGAGCAGCATGTCGTCGTTGCCGGCGTAGACCGCGAGGCCGTCGATCGCGCACACGCGATCGAGCTCCTCGCGGTCCGGGTTCGCCTGCTTGACGGCGACGATGTTCTCGACCTCCGCCAGAGTGGCGAGGGCGTCGGCCGGGAGGTTCACACCCGAGCGCCCGGGGATGTTGTAGATGATCACCGGGAGGCCGGTCGCCGCGGCGACCGCGCGGAAGTGCTCGACGAGGCCGCGGACCGGTGGCTTGTTGTAGTAGGGCGTCACGACGAGGGCGGCGTCGGCGCCGCAGCGCTCGGCCGCCCGGGTGAGCTCGATGGTGTGGCGGGTGTCGTAGGTGCCCGTGCCGGCGACCACGGCACCGCGGTCGCCGACGGCGCCGATGATGACCCGCAGGAGCTCGAGCTTCTCAGCATCGGTCAGGGTCGGTGACTCGCCCGTCGTACCGACGACGACGACGCCGTCCGAGCCGTTGTCGAGGAGCCGGAGCGCCAGTCGTTCGGCGCCCGGGTAGTCGACGGCCAGGTCCGCGTCGAACGGCGTCACCATGGCCGTCAGGATCGTCCCGAAGTCCGTCTTCATGATCGTCTCCTCGCAGTCGTTCTCCGTCTCTCCTCAGTCAAGCAGGTCCTCCAGGCCGACGGTCGGTCCCGAGCATGCCCTCAGTCGAGCAGGTTCTCCAGCCCGACCACGGTCTCTTTGAGGCCGGTGACGGTGCGGAGGGCGAGGAGCACCCCGCCCATGAAGCAGGAGCGCGAGGACGAGTCGTGACGGATGGTGAGGAACTCGTCGCCGCCGGCGAGCAACACCTCCTGGTGGGCGACGAGTCCGGGCAGGCGGACGCTGTGGATGCGGACGTTGTCGGTCGCAAGGCCGCGCGAGGGGGCGTCGCCCGACACGGGCGCCAGCTTCGAGCCGGGGGCGTCGGCCATGAGGCGGGCCGTGTAGAGCGCCGTCCCCGACGGCGCGTCCTTCTTGCCCGCCTCATGCAGTTCGACGATCTCGGCGCTGCCGAAGTAGCGTGCCGCCTCCGCGGCGAAGCGCATCATGAGCACCGCGCCGAGGGCGAAGTTCGTCGCCACGATGCAGCCGACGTCGCGCGCCGCGGCCGTCGCGCGCAACTCATCGATCTGCGCCCCGGTGAGCCCCGTCGCGCCGATCACCGTCGGCACGCCGGCGGCGAGGAGGGCGCGCGCGTTCGCGAACACGGACGTGGGCAGGCTGAACTCGATCGCGGCGCCGTAGGCGCCGGCCGCCAACGCGTCGCCGAGCGACGCGTAGGCCGGCACGTCCTCGGCGCCGCTCACCTTAGGGTCGACGATCGCCGCGAGCCGCAGATCCTCCTGCGCGGCCACGGTGGCCGCCGTCAGCGACCCCATCTTCCCCTTTCCGCCGACCACGAGCACGTCGATCATGACGCCCTCCTCTTCCGGCGTACACAAGCGGGACGCCGCAGGTCCATACCCTTCATCGTTCCTCCCAGGCGAAGCCGTCAGTCGCGGCGCGAAACGGCCCCGGTTCCGGGCCGATGCACGCCGCCGACCATGACGCCGGGCTCCAATAGCGCCGCACGGCGGCGCGCGCGTCGTCGACCGTCACGGCGTCGATGCGCGCCAACATCTCGTCGACGCTGAGCACCGGCTGCCCCATGAGGATGCAGCGCCCCAGCGACTGCATGCGGCTTCCCGGACTCTCCATCGAGAGCACCGTCTGTCCCTTGAGATGATTGCGGGCCCGGGAGACCGCCTCCTCGCTCATGTCGTCTTCGAGGTTCTCAAGGACGTCCACGATCACGCGCAGGGCCTCGGCCACGGCTTCGGCCCGCGAGCCGACGTAGACGGCCGTCATGCCCGTGTCGGTGTAGAGCGACGTGTACGAGTAGATCGAGTAGGCCAGGCCGCGCTTCTCGCGCACCTCCTGGAAGAGCCGCGAGCTCCACGAGCCCCCGAGGATGACGTCGACGACGAAGGCGGCGAAGCGGTCCTCGTCGGCGCGCCGCGGGCCAAGGCCGCCGAGGCAGACGTGGTACTGCTCGGTGTCCTTGGCCGTGAAGCGCGCCGCGTGTCGGACGGGGGGCAGGGTGAGCGACGCCGGGAGCACGACGGCGTCGGGCTCCGGCCCGAAGTACCGTGACGCCAGGCCGCAGAGCTGCTCGTGGTCGACGTGGCCGGCGGCGGCCACGACGATGCCCGGGTTCACGTAGTGGGCGCGGTGGTAAGCGGCCACCGTCTCGCGGTCCATGCTCGCCAGGGTGTCGGTGCGCCCGATGATGGGCCGCCCCAAAGGATGGTCGCCGAACACCACCGCGGCGAGGTCGTCGTGGATCACCTCGATCGGCGTGTCCTCGTACATCGCGACCTCTTCGAGGACGACCTCGCGTTCGCGGTCGAGCTCCACGAAGGACGGCCGCGCGACCATCTCGGCGAGGAGCTCCAAGGCCTGCTCGACGTCGTCGTCGAGGCAGTGGGCGTGCACCACCGTGTGTTCGCGCGACGTCGCCGCGTTGGCCTCCGCTCCCATGTCGTCGAACAGGTGGGCGATATCCCAGGACGAGTAGTGCTCGGAGCCCTTGAAGATCAGGTGCTCGATGAAGTGGGACACGCCGCCGAGCTCCGGCGGTTCGAGCCGGGACCCGGCGGCGATCCAGAGACCGAGCGCTACCGAGCGCACCCCTTCGACGCGCTCGGTAGCGACGCGCAGGTCGTTGTCGAGCGTTGCGGACTCGTACGCCTCGATGGCCGTCCTCCTGCCTCGTCAGTCCTTCTCGGGCAGCTTCAGCGGCTTGAGGCCGATGCGGTTGCGCGCCTTGTCGATCTCGACCACCTCGACCGTGATCGTGTCGCCGCGCTTCACCACGTCCTCGACCGACTTCACGCGCTCGCCCTTCTTGCCGAGACGGGAGACGTGGATGAGACCGTCGGTGCCCTTTTTGAGCTCGACGAAGGCGCCGAAGTCGGTCGTCTTGACGATGCGCCCCGTGAACACGTCGCCGACCTCGATCTCTTTGGTCATCGCCGTGATACGGGCGATGACGCCGTCGGCCGACTCCTGGTCTGGGGCGCAGATGAAGATGGTGCCGTCGTCCTCGATGTCGATGTCGACCCCGAACTCATCCGTCATCCCGCGGATGGTCTCGCCGCCCTTGCCGATGACGAGGCCGATCTGGTCGGGGTTGATCTGTATCGTGAAGATCCGCGGCGCGTACGGCGAGAGCTCCGGCCGCGGTTCGGCGATGGTGGCCCTCATCTTCTCGAGGATGTGGTGGCGCGCCCGCCGGGCCTGGGCCAACGCCTCGCCGAGGATCGCGAACGTCACGCCGCTGATCTTGATGTCCATCTGCAGCGCCGTGATGCCGTCGGCCGTGCCGGCGACCTTGAAGTCCATGTCGCCGAGGTGGTCTTCGACCCCGGCGATGTCGGTGAGGATGACGTAGTCGTCGCCCTCCTTGATGAGCCCCATGGCGATGCCGGCGACGGCCGCCTTCACCGGGACGCCGGCGTCGAAGAGCGACAAGCTGGAGCCGCACACGCTCGCCATCGAGGACGAGCCGTTGCTCTCGAGGATCTCGCTGACGAGGCGCATGGTGTAGGGGAACTCGGTCTCGTCGGGCAGGACCGGCAGCAGGGCGCGCTCGGCGAGGGCGCCGTGGCCGATGTCGCGGCGCTTGGGCCCGCGCATGAAGCCGGTCTCGCCGACCGCATAGGGCGGGAAGTTGTAGTGGTGGATGTAGCGCTTCTTCTCGACGATGCTGAGGTCGTCGATGCGCTGGAACTCGCCGGTGCCGCCGAGGGTGCTCAACGTGAGCGCCTGGGTCTGGCCGCGGGTGAAGAGCGCGCTGCCGTGCGTGCGCGGGATCACGCCCACCTCGCAGGTGATCTCGCGGATGTCCTCGGTGCCGCGGCCGTCGGGGCGGCGCTTCTCGACGGCGATGCGCCGCCGGACGATGTCCTTCTCGAGCTTCGCCGCGGCGCGCCGCACCT